>OEKU01000071.1_pt1 | contig 12251 bp, 12 predicted proteins | sample 1503311 | NCBI WGS metagenome assembly OEKU01 (sample SAMEA104379587, study PRJEB20068) | metagenome | biome: 1000743; feature: 77; material: 1998 | place: USA | collected 2012 | depth 25 m | reverse complement strand
GGTTCGCGCCGCCAGCTCCGTCTCCGTCTCGTAGACCAGAATCGTGTATTGCATCGTCGGTCCTCCTTGCTTCCATGACGGTCGGGCCGGGTCGATTTCGACGGCGGCGGTGGTAGTCTATAACCCTCATGGCCGGCGAGAACTCGTTCGATATCGTCTGCAAGATCGACATGCAAGAGGTCACCAACGCCCTCGACCAGGCGCGGCGCGAGGTCGACACGCGCTATGACCTCAAGGGGACGAAGAACGAGATCAAGCTGGAGAAGACCGACATCACGCTGCTCGCGGCCGACGAGATGAAGCTGAAGGCGGTGACCGACATCCTGCAATCCAAGCTGCACAAGCGCGGCATCCCGCTCAAGGGCCTGACCTACGGCACCGTCGAGCAGGCGGCGGGCAACCAGCTCCGGCAGAAGATCTCGCTGCAGCAGGGGATTCCCATCGAGAAGGCGCGCGAGATCGTGCGGCTCATCAAGGACACGAAGCTCAAGCTGCAGGCCTCGATCAACGAGGACAAGGTGCGCGTGACGGGCAAGGCACGCGACGATCTGCAAAAGATCATCGCGCTGCTCCGCGAGAAGGACCTCGGCATCGCGCTGCAGTTCGACAACTACCGCAGCACGTGAAGGTTCACCTCACCACCCTCGGCTGTCCCAAGAACCAGGTCGACTCCGAGCTCATGCTTGGCCGCCTGGCCGCCGCCGGGCATCCGATCACCGAGCGGGCCGAGGAGGCCGAGTGCGTCATCGTCAACACCTGCGCGTTCATCGACCGCGCGCGCGAGGAATCGATCAACACGATCCTCGAGCTGGCGAAGCTGAAGGACCGCGGTCGTTGTCGGGCCCTCATCGTCACCGGCTGCCTCACCCAGCGCTACGGCGCGGAGATCCTCCACGAGATGCCGGAGGTCGACGGGATCCTCGGCACCTCGAATCTCGAGCGCATCGTCGATCTCGTCGGCCAGGCCGCCAACCGCCAGGACTGGGCTTCGTCGGCGCCGCCGGGCTATCTCTACGACGCGACGGCGCCGCGCCTGCTGACCGCGAAGGTGCCCTACGCGTACGTCAAGATCGCCGAAGGCTGCGACATGGGCTGCAGCTTCTGCGCGATCCCGCAGTTCCGCGGACGCCATCGCAGCCGGCCGCTCGCCGACATCGTGGCCGAAGTGCAGGGGCTCGCCGCGCGCGGTGTCCAGGAGGCCATCCTCGTCTCGCAGGACACGCTGGCGTACGGTCGTGACCTCGCCGACAACGGCGACATCGGCGATCTGCTGCTGGCGCTCGGCAACGACACGCGCATGCCGTGGATCCGGCCGATGTATCTGCATCCCGCCCACGTGAACGACCGCCTGCTCGAGAAATGGTCGCGCGCACGCATCGTGCCGTACGTCGACATGCCGGTGCAGCACGCCGACGACGCGATCTTGAAGTCGATGCGGCGTGGCGTGACAGCGCGGCGCATGAAGGACGTGGTCGCGCGCTTCCGCGACGCGATCCCCGGTGTGACGGTGCGCACGACCGTGCTCGTCGGCTTTCCGGGCGAGACGCAAGCGGCGTTCGACAACCTCCTCGCGTTCATCGACGACGTGCGGTTCGATCGGCTTGGCGTCTTCACGTACTCGCCCGAGGCCGGCACGCCGTCGCCCGAGTTCGCCGACCAGGTCGATCCGGAGGTCGCCGCCGAGCGCGCCACCGTCGTCCAGGATCGTCAGGACGCCATCTCCTGGGAAGTGAACGCCAAGCTCGTCGGCGACGTCGTCGACGTACTCGTCGACGGTCCGAGCGAGGATTCCGCGTTCGCCTGGGAAGGGCGCATGGCGGGGCAAGCGCCGGAGATCGACGGCGTGGTCTACCTGCGCGAGCGCCACGCCGGAACGCCCGGACGCTTCGCGCGCGTGCGGATCGCCGAGGTCGAAGGCCACGAGCTCGTTGGGGCGCCTCGATAACGCTCCTCGCACTGCGGTCAATCGTGTCGCGCTGCTGATCGCGACCGTCGCGGGCGTCGGATACGCGCCGGTGGCTCCGGGGAGCGTGGCCAGCGCGATCACCGCCATCGCGCTGGTCGTGCTCTCGCCGTCGCGACCCGTGTTCGTGATCTTCGTTCTCGTCGTCATCATCGTCGGCACCTGGGCCGCGCACGACGCGGAGCGCTCGCTCGGCGGGAAGGATCCCGGCGCGATTGTGGTCGATGAGGTGGCGGGCATGGCGCTGTCAGTGCTGACGCTGCCGCTCACGCCGCTCGTCCTGCTCGCCGGCTTTCTGCTCTTCCGCCTCTTCGACATCGTCAAGCCGTATCCCGCCAACGCGCTCCAACGACTGCGCGGCGGTGTCGGCGTGATGATCGACGACCTCGTGGCCGGGCTCTACGCGCTCCTGGTCCTGCTCGCCGCGCGCGCGGTGGTGGGCTGGCCGTGAGCAGCGTCCGTCTGATCGCCGCCGGCGCCGGCGCGGGCAGCGACGGCACCGCGTCCGTTCACGCGACGCTGGTGGCCGCCGGCGTGCCGGTGGCCGGTCGGGTGCTCGTGGACGACGACGAGGCGGCGCTCGAGCAAGCGGTGAGCGGCGAGGGCGTGGCCGTCGTCGTGGCGGGACCGGGCGGCTCGGCCGGCGACGTGGTACGGCGGGTGATCGCGCGCGTCACGGGCACGCGCCTCGTGCTGCAGGAGCGCATGCTCGCCGCGCTGCAAGACGTCTATCGCCGGCGCGACCGGCCACTGCCGCGTCGCGCCGAGCGCCAGGCGCTCTTGCCGCAAGGGGCGAGCGTGTGGACCGCCGGCGAGGGCGAGCCGGCGTGGGCACTCGAGGCGGGCCGCACGGTCGTTGCCGTCGTGCCGCCCGGGGCGCCATCGCCCGAGCTGGCGCATCAGCTCGTGGAGTTCGCGCGCGCGTTCGCGGGCGCGCGCCCGACGGTCACGCGCACGCTGCGCACGACCGGTGCGAGCCTGGAGGACATCGAGGAGCGTCTGGCCGAGTGGCTCGGGCACACGGGGGACGACGTCAGCGTGGCGACCGTGCCCGCCGACGGCGAAGTGTGGGTGCGCCTGCGCGCGCGCGGCGCCACCGCCGAGGAGGCAAGCGCCGCGCTCGCGCGGGTCGAGCCGCGCGTGGCCGCAGCACTCGGCGAGGACTGCTACGGGCGCGACGCGGAGACGCTCGAGCAGGTCGTCGGCCGGCTGCTGACTGCGCGCGGGTTGACGCTGTCGGTCGCCGAGTCGTGCACGGGTGGGCTCCTCGGCCATCGCCTGACCAACGTCTCCGGATCGTCCGCATACTTCGAGCGCGGTGTCATCGTCTACTCGAATCGCGCCAAGCAGGAGCTGCTCGGCGTGCCGGAGGAGGTGCTGCGTACGCACGGCGCGGTCAGCGCACCGTGCGCGGAAGCGATGGCGCGCGGCATCTGCGAGCGCTCGGGCAGCGCGTGTGGCCTTTCGGTGACCGGTATCGCCGGTCCCGACGGCGGCACGCCTCAAAAACCGGTCGGCACCGTGTTCTTCGGCGTCGCCGTCTCGGGCAAGATCGCGTCGAAGCGGTTCCGATTCCTCGGCGATCGCATCGCCATCAAGTGGCAATCGGCGCAGACGGCACTCGATTTGCTTCGTCGGAGCCTGGGAGGCGTACGACCATGAAACGAAGTTTCGTGCCGACCGCCGCGCTGACTCTCGCCGGACTCGCGCTCGCCGCCTGCAGCACCGCTGTGCCAACTGCTCAGCGGGCCCGGGCCCTGTACGACACCGGGAACTACCTCGCGGCCAGCGACGCGTGGAGCGACGACATCAAGCTGCATCCTGAGTCGGCGGCGGCCTGGAACAACCGTGCCGTCGCGCGGGTCCGCCTCGGCGACCTCGATGGCGCGCTGCGTGACTACAACCGCGCCATCGAGCTCTCGCCCGGCGATGCGGAGCTGTACTTCAACCGCGGCAACGCGCTGGTTGCGGCCGGTCAGTATCCGGCGGCGATCGCCGATTTCGATCACGCGGTCCAGCTCACGCCGAGCTACGCGCGTGCGATCTTCAACCGCGGCACCGCGGAGGCGCTCGCCCACCGCGCGGACGCCGCGCGACGCGATTGGCAGGCGGCCGCGCAGATGGAGGGTGATCCGTACGTGAAGGCGGCCATGCGTCGCAGCGCCGGCCTCGACGCGACGCCGACAGTCGCTCCCACTGTCGTCAGCGTGCCGGCACCGACGGCGCAGCCGACGACGGCGTCGACGATCGCGCCCCCGGCGCCGCTGGGGACGCAGCCGGGCGCGGTGCCCGTGACGCCGCCCTCCACGCAGCCGGCGGCATCGCCGTCGGCGATCGACGCGCGCGCGCTCACCAGTCGGGCGATCAGCCGTGAGCTCGACGGTGACCATGCCGGCGCGATGGCCGACCTGAACGCGGCGATCGCGACCGAGCCCGACACGGCGCGCCGTGAGGCGATCGCGCGGCTGATGCGACTGCTGGAAACGCCCCGATAGCCGGCGTCCGCGCGTTCGTTGCCGTCCCGCTTCCGGACGCGCTGCGCGCTCGGCTCGCCGTCGAGATCGACCGCCTGCGCGGCGTCGCACCCGACGTCGCGTGGGTGGCCGAGTCCAACCTCCACGTCACGGTGAAGTTCCTCGGCCAGACCGACGACGCGCGCATCGACGCCATCGGCGACGCGGTGCGGGCGGTCGCGCGGCGCACGCCGGCGTTCGAAGTGCACGTCCGCGGCCTGGGCGCGTTTCCGACGGCGACGCGCGCGCGCGTTGTCTGGGTCGGGCTGGCGCCGCCAGCGCCGCTTGCTGCCCTGGCGGCCGAGGTCGACGCGGCGCTCGCGCCGTTCGGCGTCGAGCGCGAGTCCCGCCCGTTCGCGGCGCACGTGACGCTCGGCCGCGTGCGCGAGAGCCGGCGGAATCCCGCGCTGGCCGACGCGCTGGCGCGCCCCGCCGACTGCGGCCGACTGGCGGTCACCCGCATCGCGCTGATGCGAAGCGAGCTCCATCCCCGCGGCGCGCGCTACACGGAGCTCGCCAGCGTTCTGCTGGCCGGAGGCGCCTCGCCGGTAGAATGACGGAGTGAGCGGAGGCTTCACGGCCGAAGAGATCGCGCGCGTCCGCGCCGACACGCCGGGCTGCACGCGCGTCGCCCACTTCAACAACGCCGGCGCCAGCCTGCCGCCGCGGCCGGTCCTGGACGCGCATCTCGCGCATCTGCGCCGCGAGGCGGAGATCGGCGGCTACGAGGCGCAGGAGGAAGCGCAGTCGCGCGTGGACGCGGTCTACGCGTCGGTGGCGCGGCTCATCGGTGCCGCCGGCCCCGACGAGATCGCGCTCCTCGACAACGCCACCCGCGCCTTCGACATGGCCGTCTACGCGGTGCCCCTCGCCGCCGGCGACGTCATCCTCACGTCGACGGCCGAATATCACTCGATGTTCGTCACGTATCTGCATCTCGCGCGGCGGGGGATCGTTGTCGACGTCGTGCCCTCCGACGCCGCCGGCCAGATCGACGTCGGCGCGCTTCGCAAGCGGATCGACGGCCGAGTCCGATTGATCGCGCTCGCCCACGCGCCGACCAACGGCGGTCTCGTGCAACCGGCGGAGGCCGTCGGCGAGGTCGCGCGCGAGGCCGGCGTCTTCTTCCTGCTCGACGCGACGCAAACGGTCGGCCAGCTCCCCGTCGACGTGGCGCGCATCGGCTGTCATGGGCTCGCGGGGACGTCGCGCAAGTACCTGCGCGGCCCGCGTGGCGTCGGCTTTCTCTGGGTCGCGCGCGAGTGGATGGACCGTCTCGAGCCGCCGCTGATGGAAGGTCACGCCGCCGAGTGGGTCGAGCCCGATCGCTACGTCATTCGCCCGGACGGCAAGCGCTTCGAGGTCTGGGAGGCCAACTACGCCGCGCGACTCGGCTTCGGCGCGGCCGTGGACTACGCGCTCGCGCTCGGCCTCGAGCGCATCTGGGCGCGCATTCACGCGCTGGGCGAGACGCTCCGCCAGCGCCTCGCAGCGGTGCCCGGCGTGGTGGTGCGCGACCTCGGCACCGTGCGAAGCGGCATCGTGTCGTTCACCGTCAGCGAGGTTTCGGCGGCGACGGTGAAGACGGCGCTGCGCGCGGCGTCGATCAACGTCCACGTGTCGCCGGCGCGTGGCACGCTGCTCGACATGCGCGCGCGGGGCTTGAATGAGCTGGTGCGCGCCTCCGTCCACTACTACAACACCGAGGCGGAGCTCGACCGCCTCGTCGACGAGCTCGAGCGGCTGGCGCGATGATCTGCCGGCCAGAGGGGAGACCATCGCTCCGTGACGACGATTGCCCTACTGTTCGCCTCGAACGTCTTCATGACCGCGGCCTGGTACGGCCATCTGCGCTTCCGGAGTGCTCCGCTCTGGCTGGCGATCCTCGCCTCCTGGCTCATCGCGCTGGCGGAGTATTGCCTGCAGGTGCCGGCCAATCGCTGGGGCTACGGCCAGTTCACGGCGGCGCAGCTGAAGATCGCCCAGGAGGTCATCACGCTGGTCGTCTTCGTCGTCTTCGCCTGGCTCTGGCTCGGCGAGGCACCGCGCTGGAACGAAGCGGTCGCCTTCGGTCTGGTGCTGCTGGCGGTCGCCGTCGTCAGCTTGGGCTGATCGCCGTCGCCCTCGTGCTCGGCGCGTGCGCGCAGGCGACGTACACCTACGACAAGCGCGGCTCCACCCCGGCCCAGCTCGACCGCGACCTCGCCCAGTGCAAGAAGCTGGCGTTTCGCCCCTCCCGCTTCTCCATCTGGCCCTCCGGACGCTACGACGCCGATATCCTGAACCGCTGCATGGAGCGCCGAGGCTACGCCGTCCGCGAGGAGTCGTAGTAGCCCCAAGTACTGTGTCCCTTATCGGACATTGACGCCACCCGTTGGGGCTCCTAGAATGCTGCCAGTCATTCCACGAAAACGACCGGGCCACCATAAAGGAGCGGGCGCATGGCGGAAGTGAAGAGCGATCGGCGGCAGGCGCTGGAGCTGGCCATCTCCCAGATCGAGCGGCAGTTCGGCAAGGGCTCCGTCATGCGGCTTGGCGCCGGCGGCCCGCTCGAAGAGATCGCCGTCATCCCCACCGGCGCCCTGTCGCTCGACGTCGCCCTCGGCGTCGGCGGCGTGCCGCGCGGCCGCATCGTCGAGATCTACGGGCCGGAGTCCTCGGGCAAGACCACGCTGGCGCTTCACATCGTGGCCGAGGCACAGCGGCTGGGCGGCATCGCGGCCTTCATCGACGCCGAGCACGCGCTCGATCCCATCTACGCCAAGAAGCTCGGGGTCAACACGGACGAGCTGTTGATCTCGCAGCCCGATACGGGTGAGCAGGCGCTCGAGATCGCAGAGACGCTCGTGCGCTCGAACGCCGTCGACGTCATCGTGGTGGACTCCGTCGCCGCGCTCGTCCCCCGCGCCGAGCTCGACGGCGACATGGGCGACTCGCTCCCCGGTCTGCAAGCGCGCCTCATGTCCCAGGCGCTCCGCAAGCTCACCGCCGCCATCTCGCGCTCCGGCGTGGTCGTGATCTTCATCAACCAGATCCGCGAGAAGATCGGCGTCATGTTTGGGAACCCGGAAACGACGACCGGTGGGCGCGCGCTGAAGTTCTACGCCTCCGTGCGCCTCGATATCCGGCGCCAGGACGCGATCAAGGTCGGCACCGACTCCGTCGGCGTGCGAACGAAGGTCAAGGTGGTGAAGAACAAGCTGGCGCCGCCGTTCCGCGAGGCGGAGTTCGACGTCATCTACGGTGAGGGCATCTCCAAGGCCGGCACCATTCTCGACGCGGGGGTCGAGCAGAGCATCATCGAGAAGTCGGGCACTTGGTACACGTACAAGAACGAGCGCATCGGGCAGGGCCGTGAGAACGCCAAGAAGTGGCTGCAAGAAAACCAGACCGCGCTGTTCGAGCTCGAGAACAAGATCCGCGAGACGCTCGGGCTCAGGGCACCGGCGCCGCTGAAATCGTAGCGCCCCGCCAGGTCCTCGACGCCAAGGCCGCCCGCCTCGTGGCGGGCGACCTGCTGTCTCGCCGCGCCTGGACCGGCGCCGAGCTCACCACGCGGCTGCGTCGTCGCGGCGCTCCGCCGGACATCGCCGCCGATGTCGTCGCTGATCTCGTCGTGCGCGGCTATGTCGACGACGCCAGCTACGCGCGGCACTGGGTGACCACGCGCGCGTCTCGCGGCTACGGCATGGCGCGCCTGCGAGCCGAGCTGCGCGGCCGCGGCGTGGCGACGGCGATCATCGATGCCGCCCTCGGCGACGTCGACGCCGAGTCGTCGTTCACACGCGCGCGCGAGGTTGCGCGCCGTCGGCTGCCGGCGCTGCGCCGCGGACGACCCGAGCGCGTGGCATCAAGGCTGCGCGACTACCTGCTGCGTCGCGGCTTTACCGCATCGATCGTCCTGCGGGTCGTGCGCGAGTGCACGGGGGTGACGGCCGAGGACTGAGCGGAGCGTGTACAATGACCGTCTCATGACCGGCGCCGAGATCCGAGACGCGTTCCTCAAGTATTTCGAGCGGAACGGGCACACGCGCGTGACGTCGTCACCGCTGGTCCCGGCCGGTGACCAGACCCTCCTGTTCACGAACGCGGGCATGGTGCAGTTCAAGGGAGTGTTCCTCGGTGAGGAGCGTCGCGACTATGTCCGCGCCACGACCTGCCAGAAGTGCGTGCGCGCGGGTGGCAAGCACAACGATCTCGAGAACGTGGGCCGCACTGCGCGCCACCACACGTTCTTCGAGATGCTCGGCAACTTCTCCTTCGGCGACTACTTCAAAGCCGAGGCCGTCCGCTTCGCGTGGGAGCTGCTGACCAAGGACTTCGGGCTCGACCCGCGGCGGCTCAAGGCGACTGTCTACCGTGACGACGACGAAGCGTTCGGGTTGTGGAAGTCCGTCGCCGGGCTGCGCGATGACCGGATCCTCCGCCTGGGCGAAGAGGACAACTTCTGGGCGATGGGCGACACCGGGCCGTGCGGCCCATGCTCGGAGGTCCACTTCCACCAGGGCGATGATCTGCCGTGCGCGGAGGCGGGGGCGGGGCGCGCCTGCCTCGGGCCGGCCTGCGAATGCGATCGCTGGCTGGAGATCTGGAATCTGGTGTTCATGCAGTTCAATCGCGACGCGAGCGGCACGCTGACGCCGCTGCCGCGGCCGTCGATCGATACGGGCATGGGCCTCGAGCGCATGGCCGCCGTCGCCCAGGGCAAGCGCTCTTCGTACGAGACGGACCTCTTCGCGCCACTCATCGCACACGTCGCGCAGCTGGCAAGCCGGCGCTACGGCGCGGAGCGTGAGCAGGACGTCTCGATGCAGGTCATCGCCGACCACGTCCGCGCGGCGACGTTCCTCATCGGCGACGGCGTCGTGCCGTCGAACGAATGGCGCGGCTACGTGCTGCGCCGGATCATGCGCCGCGCGATGCGCCATGGTCGCAAGCTCGGTCTCACGGAGCCCTTCCTCTGGCGCGGTGTCGACTGGGTGGGCGAGGTGATGGGCCGCGCATATCCGGAGATCGTGCGCGAGCGCGATCGCATCGTCGACGTCGTGCGGCAGGAAGAGGAGCAGTTCGCCAAGACGCTCGACAGCGGCATGCGTCGCATCGAAGAGTACGCGCAGGCGCAAGGTGCCGGGCGCGGCCGCGCCGTCGACGGGCGTCTCCTGTTCACGCTCTATGACACGTATGGCTTCCCGCGTGATCTGGCGGAAGAGATCCTCGTCGATCAGGGCTGGAAGGTCACCGACGAGACGAACGTGACGTGGGAGCAGGAGATGGAGGCCCAGCGCGAGCGGGCGCGCGCGAAGGCGACCTTCGGCGCCGAGAGCGACGCCGCCGAGACGGTCGCGCTCTACCAGCAGCTGCAGGGCGCGCTCGCGCGGCCGCAGCAGTTCGTCGGCTACGAGACGCTGACGACACCGGCCACCGTGCTGGCGCTGATCGCCGACGGCCGGCGCGTGCGCGACGCGAGCGCCGGCGATGAGGTCGAAGTCATCCTCGATCGCACGCCGGGCTATGCCGAATCGGGCGGTCAGATCGGCGATACCGGCACGCTGGTCGGGCGGAGCGGCCAGGGGGAGATCGTCGACACGTACTACCGCGGCTCGAAGCTCATCGTGCATCGCGTGAAGGTTCGGCAGGGCAGCTTCCGCGAGAACGAAGACGTCGCGGTGACGGTCGACTCGCCGCGCCGTCAGGGATTGCGCCAGCACCACACGGGCACGCATCTGCTGCACGCGGCGCTGCGCAAGGTGCTGGGCACGCACGTGGCCCAGGCCGGCTCACTGGTGGCGCCGGATCACCTGCGCTTCGACTTCTCGCATGGCGGCGCGGTGAAGGACCGCGAGGTGGAGCAGATCGAGGAGCTCGTCAACGAGCAGGTCCAGGCCAACACGCCGGTGACGTACTCCGAGATGAACCTGCAGGAGGCGCTGGCGGCGGGCGCGATGGCGCTGTTCGGCGAGAAGTACGGTGATCGCGTGCGCGTGATCAAGATCGGCGACTTCTCCGTCGAGCTCTGCGGCGGCACGCACCTCGACACCACCGGGCAGATCGGCTTCTTCAAGGTCGCCGAAGAAGGCGCGGTGGCCGCCGGCGTCCGGCGCATCGAGGCCGTGGCCGGCACCGCGGCGGTGGAGGCGGTCGCGCGCCGCGAGCGCGTGCTGAAGGAGATCGGCGACATCCTGAAGATCTCGCCGGAGGACGCGCCGCAACGCCTGCGCAAGCTGCTCGACGAGCAGAAGACGCTCGAGCGTCAACTGGCCGAGATGGAGACCAAGCTCGCGCGCTCGAAGGCCGACGATCTCGTGTCCGGCGCCCGGCAGGTGAATGGCGTCGCCGTCGTGGCCGGCCGCGTCGACGGCCTCGACGCCGACGGCCTGCGCGCGTTGGCCGACACGCTGCGCGATCGGCTGGGTTCCGGCGTGGTCTGTCTCGGGAGCGCGGTCGACGGCAAGGTGGCGCTCGTGGCGGCGGTCACCAAGGATCTGACGAAGCGGTTCCCGGCCGGCAAGCTGATTCAAGAGGTTGCGCAGATCGCCGGCGGTCGCGGCGGAGGGCGTCCGGATCTCGCTCAAGCGGGCGCGCCGGATGCCAGCAAGCTCGATGCCGCGCTCGCCGTCGTCTACGATTGGGTGGGGCGGCAGGCCGCCTGATAAGATCACGGCATGGAGGCATGCCTCCGTGTCGTTACCGGCGCCATACGCCGGACGCCGCCGGCCATCTGACCCGGCGGCATGGAGCCCCACCTCAAGATTCTCTACACCGTCGCAGAGACGGTCAGCCGGACGCTCGACGTCGAGGCTGTCCTGCGCACCGCCCTCGAAGCGCTGACACACGTCACCGGCCACGAGATCGCCAGCTTTCATCTGCTCTCCGCCGACGGCACCACGCTCGAGCTGCGCGGCCACCGCGGGCTCTCGCCGCGGCTGCGTGACGTCAATCGCACGCTGCCGGTCGGGCAAGGTCTGATCGGCGGCGCCGCCGCCGCCGGCAAGACGCTGCTGGTGGCCAACGTGCAAGGCTCGCCGGATCTCTTGCCGAGCGCCGAGGACGCCGTGCGCCGTGATCAGATCCACGGCTTCGTGTCGGTGCCGATCCAGGCGCGCGGACGGCTGCTCGGGATGCTGTCGCTGGGACGCCAGACCCCCGATCCGTTCGACGGCGAGGAAGTCGCGTTGCTGGAGGCGACCGCGCACCAGATCGGCATCGCGCTCGACAACGCGCGGCTGTACGGCGAGCTCGTGCACGCCGAGAAGCTCTCCGCGGTCGGTGAGCTGGCGTCGGGCGTGGCCCACGAGATCAACAATCCGCTGACGACGATCCTCGGCCAGGCGCAGCTGCTGCTCGGCCGCTCCGACGTGCCGGTGCCCGTGCGCGAGCGCGTGGAGATGATGGCCGACGAGGCATCGCGGGCGGCGCGCATCGTACAAAACCTGTTGCTGTTCGCGCGCCACTACCCCCCGGAGCGGCGGCCGTGCGCGATCTCCGACCAGGTCGAGCGTGTGGTGGCGCTCAAGCGCTACCAGCTCGATCGCGACAAGATCCGGGTGATCAGCGAGTTCACGCCGTGCCCCCCGGTGTGGGCGGACGAGAACAAGATTCAGCAGGTGCTGCTGAACCTCATCCAGAACGCGCACCAGGCGCTCTTGCGGCTAAACGCCGATCGCGTGCTCGTCCTGCGCGTGCGGCCGCGGCACGACCGCGTCGTGATCGAGGTCATCGACAACGGCCCCGGGATTCCGCCCGACGTCCTGCCCCGCATCTTCGATCCGTTCTTC
>OEKU01000297.1_pt1 | contig 12301 bp, 14 predicted proteins | sample 1503311 | NCBI WGS metagenome assembly OEKU01 (sample SAMEA104379587, study PRJEB20068) | metagenome | biome: 1000743; feature: 77; material: 1998 | place: USA | collected 2012 | depth 25 m | reverse complement strand
AGCCGTGGGTGGCCTGGTCGAGAAGGTTCGTGGCGGTCATTTGCTCTCCTCTGACGCCGATGCTACGCTCCGCGGGCGGTGGAGCTCGCGAAGAAAAAGCTCGGCCTCTTGCTGTCCACGGGCCCAGAGCGGCCCGACAATCTTGCGACGGCGGTCGGCCTCTCCGAGGCCGCGCTTGCCGGTGGCGCCGGTGTCTATCTCTATCTCATCGACGACGGCGTGCGCGCGCTCGACGACCCGCGTGTGCAGGCGCTTGCGCCCCGCGGCGCGAAGGTGTTCGTCTGCGCGTACGGCTGTCAAAAGCGCCGTCTGCCGCTCGATCGCGCGGACACGGTGACCTACTGCGGCCTGGTCGTGCTCACGGACCTGATCAACGGCACCGACCGCTTCATCGCGCTGAACTGAGCGCGCACGCTCCGTGACCGACGAGCCCGTTCTCGTGCTGATCTCCGCCGACCCGCGCCGCTCGGGACGCGCGTTCGAGGCCATGCGCATCGGCGTCGGCGTCGTCGCGGGCGAAAATACGGTAACGTTCGTGCTTACCGGCCCGGCCGTCCATCTCCTCGACGCGGACACCGACGATCTCGTGGACGGCGACGACATCGCCAAGTTCCGCGAGAACCTCAAGCGGCTCGGCGTGCCGTTCCACGTCGAGACGGACGCCATTCCCGCCGATCCCGACTGGAACGTCGATGGCCATCCGGTGGTGCGCGTTACACGTGCGGAAATCACCGACCTCGTGCGCGCCGGTCGGCGTTTCCTCGTGTTCTGATGGCACGGACGCTGCACCTCCTCAAAGGCGAGGACAACGACATCGCCGCCGCGACCATCGCGCGGCAGGTGGCCGCCGGCGACTCCGTCAGTGTCGTCGCGCTGCCAGGCGCGCGCGTTCCCCACCTGCCCGCCGATCTGGCCGTGCGCCGCGCGCCCGACGAGATCTCCTGGCAGCAGCTGCTGGCGGCCATGTTCGAGGCCGACCAGGTCATCGCCTGGTGACAGTCCGTCTCGCGGCACGTCAGCGGTTCCGGTACTCATCGAGCCACGCCATCTGGATTGACTCCAGGATTTTTTCGTTCGAGCCCTTCGGATCGTCGGTGAACTGCGGCAGCTCCGTCACGTAGCGATGCAGATCGGTGAAGCGCACCGTGAGCGGGTCGACATCGGGAAACTTCTCGCTCAGCGCGATGCCGATGTCCTCCGAGTCGCGCCACTGCATCATCCGGGAATCTCCACTACCACGTCGCCGTGGACGACGGCCTGGCAGCCGAGCCGCGAGTGGATGGTGAGACCCTCCGCCATGTCGAGCCGGTCCTCCTCGTCCTCTGCCATCTCCGACAGATTCTCGGCGCCCTCGCGGACGATCACGTGACAGGTCGTGCAGGCGCAGGAGCCGCCGCAGTTGTGCTCGAGCTCGATGCCGTTGGCCAACGCGATGTCGAGCACCGACCCCGGCTTCCCATGATCGGCGAGCGGATACCTGCTGTCGTCCACCTCGATGGTCTTGTTCAGCGGCAGGAACGTCACCCGATGCGTCGCCATCACTGCGGCTCCTTCAAGATCTCGGCCGCGCGCCGGCTGCCGAGCGCGCCCTTCAGAGCGGCGTCCATCATGACTTCGGCCAGATGCTCGGTCGCCTGATTCACGGCCACGGTTGCCGCGTGGATCCGGTCGCGGTCGTCGCTGTCCCGCGTCGCCCGGAGCGCCGCCACCGCCGCCTCGATGGCGGCTCGCTCGGCCACCGACACGAGCTCGGCGCCCTGACGGAGCGCCCGGCCGGCGTGCGTCAAGACCGTGTCGGCCTCGTTGCGCGCCTCGATGAGCATGCGCGTCTCGACGTCGGCCTCCGCATAGGTGAAGGAGTCCTCGATCATGCGCTCGATCTCGGGCTCGCTGAGCCCGTAGGTCGGCCTGACCTCGATCGACGCCGCCTTGCCGGTGCGTTGCTCGCGCGCCTGCACCTGCAAGATGCCGTTCGCGTCGATGAGGAACGTCACCTCGATCTTCGGCATCCCGGCCGGCATCGGATCGATGCGCAGCTCGAAACGGCCGAGCGAGCGGCAGTCCTTCACCAACTCGCGCTCCCCCTGTACCACGTGCAGATCGACGAGCGTCTGCCCGTCGACGGAGGTCGTGAACATCTCGCGCGCGCTCGTCGGCACCGTGGTGTTGCGCGCAATCAGCACGTTCACGATGCCGCCGAGCGACTCGATCCCGAGCGACAGTGGCGTCACGTCGAGCAGCAGCATATCGGTGATGCCGCCGGCCAGGATGTGGGCCTGCACGGCGGCACCGAGTGCGACCACCTCGTCCGGATTCAGCTGACTGTGCGGGGTGCGGCCGAACAGCTCTTGCACGCGCCGGCGCACCAGCGGCACGCGCGTCGATCCGCCCACGAGCACGACCTGCTCGATGTCCGCCGGGCCCAGACCGGCGTCGGCGAGCGCGCGGCGGCACGGCCCCAGCGTCTTCGCCACGAGCGGCTCGATCAACCGCTCGATCTCCGCGCGGGTGATGTCCCGGCGGTAGGTGAACCCGGGCAGCGGGAGGACGAGTGTGGTTCGCTCCTCGGCCGACAGGCGGATCTTCGCCGCCTCCGCGGCGAGCCGCAGCTCCTGCATCAGCTCGGCATCGTGCGCGAGGTCGACGCAGTCGCGCGTGAGCTCCGCGTGGTGGCGCGACTGGATGTCCTCGAGGAGCCACAACTGCAGCACGCGATCGAAGTCGTCGCCGCCGAGATGCGTATCGCCGTTGGTCGCGAGCACCTCGAAGACGCCGTCCTTCACACGAAGGATCGAGACGTCGAAGGTGCCGCCGCCGAGATCGTACACGGCGATGACACCCTCCTTCAGGCGCTGGAGCCCGTAGGCGAGCGATGCGGCGGTCGGCTCGTTGACGATTCGCGCCACGTCCAGACCCGCGATCCGACCAGCATCGCGCGTGGCCTGCCGCTGGGCATCGTTGAAGTACGCGGGCACGGTGATGACGGCCTTCTCGACCGGTTCACCGAAGTGGCGCTCGGCGCGATCCTTCAGCGCCTTCAGCACGGCCGCCGAGACTTCGGGCGCCGTCACCTCGCGGCCGCCGACGCGAATCTTGACCGTCCCCTCGCCGGCGAGGACCTGGAACGGCAGGTACACGAGCTCGTCTTTCAGGTCGTCGTAGCCGCGTCCCATCAGGCGCTTGACGGAGTAAACGGTGTCCGCGGGCCGACGCGCGAGCTGGCGCCGCGCGGCCTCCCCCACGATCAGCCCGTCCGGCGTGAAACCGACGACGGATGGCAGCAGCGTGCGGCCCTCGGCGTCGGGAATGACGCGCGGCAGCCCCGACTTCTCGTCCACGTAGGCGACGAGACTGTTGGTCGTGCCGAGGTCAATGCCGATGATGCGCGACACCCGATTCCTCCTCTCCGAGCGCTTCCGCCAGATCGTTGATCACCGTGCGCAGGTACGCGCGCGCCGCGAGCGCCTCCTTCAGCGCGGCCAGCGCGGCCGGCCGCTCCGCCGGCGCCGCCGCGTCCCAGCGCGCCGCCAGCGGTCCCGTGAGGCGCGCCTCCTCGGCGCCATAGCGCTCGCGGAGCCGATCACGCTGCTCCACGAGCGAGGCGCGAGTGGCGTCGTCGAGCGGTCCCGTCTTCGCCTCGGCCAGCGCCTCCTGGATCTCGAACATCTCGGCCAGGAGCGCCGGCGGCGCCTTCGGACGCGCCTCCGAGCCTTCGCGCGTCGAGCGCCCCTCCTCGAGGCGGACGAGGTAATCGACGCGGGCGATTGGATCGCGCAGCGTCCGGTAGGCGGTGTTCACCAGCGCGGCGCGCCCCTCCACCGCCGCGCGCTCCGCCGGCGGCGCCGACTGATGAAAGTCCGGATGCGTCCGCCGCGCCAGCGCGTAGAACCGCCGCTGCAGATCCTCGCCGTCGATGGCGAGCCGCCGCGGCAGCTCGAACACCTCGAAGAAGTTCACCGGTCCTCCAAAACCAGAACGGGCCCTCGCCCGGGCCCGTTCACGTGGTGAGCGCGGGACCCGGCCTACGCCGAGAACGACGTCCCGCAACCACAGCTCGACTTCGCCTGAGGATTGACGAACGTGAACCCGCCCGTCAGTCCCTGCGTCACGTAGTCGAGGGTGGTGCCGTTCAGATAGAGGTAGCTCTTCTTGTCGACGACCACCTTGACGCCGTCGATGTCGAACTCCTTGTCGTGCGGGCCCTGCTCGCTATCGAACTCGAGCACGTACGACATCCCGGAACAGCCACCGCCCTTTACGCCCATGCGCAGGAACACGCTCTCCGGGAGGTTCTGCGCCTCCTTGAGCTGCTTCACCTGCTTCTTCGCCGCCTCGGACAGAGTGAGCGCCATCCTCCGATCCCTCCGCTATTTCGATGCCGCTGCGACCGCGGTGGTCGCATGCTTCTCTCTGTAGTCGGTCAGGGCCGCCTTGATGGCGTCCTCGGCGAGCACCGAGCAGTGGATCTTCACGGGCGGCAGCTTCAGCTCGTTGACGATGTCGGTGTTCTTGATCTTCGCCGCCTCGTCGACCGTCTTGCCCTTGAGCCACTCGGTGGCCAGGCTCGAGGAGGCGATGGCGCTGCCGCAGCCGAAGGTCTTGAACTTCGCGTCCTCGATGACGCCCGTCTCGAGGTTCACCTTGATCTGCAGCTTCATGACGTCACCACACTCCGGCGCGCCCACCAGACCCGTCCCGACGCCCGGCGTGTCCTTGCCGAACGACCCGACGTTGCGCGGGTTGTTGTAGTGGTCGACGACCTTGTCGCTGTATGCCATTCCGATCTCCCCCTTACTCGGCCTTCCACTTGATCGACTTCAGATCCACGCCCTCTTTCGCCAGCTCGTAGAGCGGCGACATGTCGCGTAGCCGCTTGATGACTTCCACCGTCCGCTGCCCGACGTACTCCACCTCTTCGGGCGTGGTGAACCGATGCAGGCTGAACCGAATCGACGAATGCGCCAGCTCGGCGGAGGCGCCGAGGGCCGCGATCACGTACGACGGCTCCAGCGTCGCCGACGTGCACGCGGACCCGGAGGACAGCGCCGTCTCCTTGTTGAGTCCCATCAGCACCGACTCGCCTTCGACGTACGCGAACGAGATGTTGAGGTTCTGCGGCAGCCGACGGTCGGCGCGACCGTTCAAGAACGCCTCGTCCACGCTCGAGAGGATGATGTCCTGGAGCCGGTCGCGGAGCTTTGCCAGGCGCGCCGCTTCCGCGCTCATTTCGGCGCGCGCAATCTCGGCGGCCTTGCCGAAGCCCACGATGAGCGGCACCGGCAGCGTGCCGGAGCGCATTCCGCGCTCGTGGCCGCCTCCGTCCATCATCGGCGCCAGGCGCACGCGGGGGCCCTTGCGGCGCACGTACAGCGCGCCGACGCCCTTCGGCCCGTAGATGAGGTGCGCCGTGCACGACAGGAGATCGATGCCCATGGCCTCGACGTCGACGGGAATCTTGCCCACCGCCTGTGTCGCATCGGTGTGGAAGATGATGCCCTTCTCTTTGGCGAGCTTGCCGATGGCCGCAATGTCCTGGATGGTGCCGATCTCGTTGTTGGCGAACATCACCGAGATGAGGATTGTCTTGTCCGTGATAGCGCTGCGGATCGCCTCCACGTCGATGAGCCCGTCCGGCAGCACGGGTACGTACGTCACCGTGAAGCCCTGACGCTCGAGCCGCTTGCAGACGTCGAGGCCCGCGCGCTGCTCGATGACCGTGGTCACGATGTGGTTGCCCTTCTCGCGATACATCTCGGCCACGCCCTTGAGCGCCAGATTGATGGACTCCGTGCCGCCCGACGTGAAGACGAGCTCCTTCGGGTCGCGCGCGCCGATCAGCGCGGCCAGACGCTGCCGCGCCACGTCGACGGCCGCTTCCGCCTCCCATCCGAACGGATGGTTGCGGCTGGCCGGGTGCCCGAATTTCTCGGTGAAGTACGGGAGCATGGCCTCGACGACTCGCGGATCGCACGGCGTCGTCGACTGCGCGTCCATGAAGATCGGAAACTTCAGCGCCATATCCTCGTCACCCCTTGATCGACAAGAGCTCGGGAACATCCTCGCTCGTCAGCTCGGCCAGGCTCATCGTGTCGAGCACCTGGCTGATCGCGGCCTGCAGCTTGTGAACCGGACGGCGCAGATTGCAGCGCTCGATCTGCGCGCAGTCGCCACCCTCGAGACAGCTCACGATGTTGATGGGCCCCTCGAGGGCCCGGATCACCTCGCCCACCGTGATCTCGGCCGGCCGGCGGGACAGCGTGTAGCCACCCTTCGGACCGTTCTGGCTCTCGATCAAGCCCTGCTTGGCGAGCCGCTGGAGGATCTTCGCCATCAACTCGGGAGGGATGGAGAACTCCTCGGCGATGCGCTTGGCGCTGACCGAGCCGACGGCGTCGTGTACGGCGATATAATGAATCGCCATCAACCCGTAATCGGCGCGCTTGGTGAATCGAAGCATGCTCTTACCGTCCTTGCCCTTCGCCCACTCAGTCTATACCCGATGCTTTTGATCGGCGACTATTTCGGTCGGATTCTGCCACCCACACACGGCGCTGTCAATGGAAAGGTGCCCCGATGAACAAAAAATCCGAGTTCGACTCGGAGCTGCACCGGACGGCAGTCGCCCAGCTCGATGGAGTGGCTTCTCGCCTGGGCCTGGACGACGACATCCATCAGCGCTTGCGGCTGCCGAGACGGGCCCTGGTCGTGTCGATCCCCGTTTTAATGGATTCCGGAAAGACCGAAGTATTCACCGGTTATCGCGTACACCATTCGACAGTGCTTGGGCCGACGAAGGGGGGCGTCCGATACGCACCCGACGTCGATCTGGGCGAGGTCAGCGCACTCGCCATGTTGATGTCCTGGAAATGCGCGCTGATGGGACTGCCTTACGGTGGCGCCAAGGGCGGTGTCCGCTGCACCCCGCGGACGATGTCGATGCGCGAGAAGGAGGGACTGACCCGTCGCTACACCGCCGAGATCATCTTACTGATCGGCCCCGATCTCGACATCCCCGCCCCCGACCTGGGCACCGACGAGCAGACGATGGCGTGGATGATGGACACGTACTCGATGACGCAGGGCAAGAGCGTGCCCGGCGTCGTCACCGGCAAGCCGCTGATCGTCGGTGGCTCGGCCGGCCGCCGCGAGGCAACGGGACGCGGGATTGTCTACGCGATCTATCAGGCCGCGCGGCATCTCGGCTATGAGATCCGCGGCCGCAAGGTAGCCGTTCAGGGATTCGGCAACGTCGGCGCGGTCGCCGCCCGGCTGCTCTGGCGGGAGGGCTGCGTGATCGTCGCCGTAAGCGATGTCAAGGGCGGCATCCATAATCCGGCCGGAATCGATATCCGCCAGCTCGAGACTCACGTGGCCGAGACGGGCTCCGTCGTCGGTTTCCCGGGTACCGAAAGCGTCACCAACGAGCAGCTGGTGAGCTTACCGTGCGACATCCTCGTGCCGGCCGCGGTCGGCGGCCAGATTCACGCGTCCAATGCCGACAAGATCAAGGCGAGCCTGGTCGCCGAGGGGGCCAACGGGCCCACCACACCCGAGGCCGACATCATCCTCCGCGATCGCGGCGTGACGGTGATTCCGGATATCCTCGCCAATGCCGGCGGCGTCGTCGTCTCGTACTTCGAGTGGGTGCAGGGCCTGCAGTACTACTTCTGGCGCGAGAGTGAGATCACCGCTCGTCTGCAGGAAGTCATGACCCGGGCGTTCAATCGCGTGTGGGCACTCGGGGCCAAGGAAGGGACCGATCTGCGCACGGCGGCGCTGATGGAAGGCGTCAAGCGCGTCGCTGAGGGTTACAAGGTCCGCGGTTTGTATCCTTGAATCCGCTCGCACCCGGCGTACCGGGTCATCGGTTATGGGGTCTCGAGCGCGCGCCGGAGCTCGGCCGCAGTGGCTTCCGGAGGAGTCTCGTTGATGTAGATGCCGCCCACGCGGTTGGCGCGCTCGGGCTCGGGCAGGATCTCCAGGTGCCAGTGGTAGTCGTCGCGGATCGTGGCCCAGTCCCCCTGGAGAATACGCGAGCGAAGATTCGGCGCGGTGTGGAGCACCATCTCGTAGCCCGGATCGTTGAAGCGACGTCGCAACGCGCGGAAGTAGCCGGCCAGGACTGACGCCAGGTCGCGCGCGCCGGTGGCCGTGAGCGCGTCCTCATAGGAGCACGCGTGCTGGCGCGGCAGGACCCACGTCTCGAGCCGGCCGCGCGCCGCGTACGGCACCAGCGCCACGAATGCCGACGTCACGCGCACCAGGCGCTCCTCCGCCGCAATCTCCTGGCGCAGCATGTCGCAGTAAAGGCAGCGCCGCTTGTACTGATAGTACTCGCGAGCCTCACGCAGCTCGCGCCGCGTCTCGTCGAACACGATCGGAATCGCCGTCACGCGCGAGTACGGATGGTGCGGCGCCACGCCCGGCTTCTTGTGGTGCCGTGCGATGAGGATGTCGCGGATCTGACCGTCTCGCTTCAGGTCGACGAGGCGATCCCGGTACATCCAGAGGATGGACTCGATCTGCTCTGGCTCCATGCTCGCCAGCGTGTCGTCGTGGTTCGGGGACTCGACGATGAGCTCGCTGGCGCCGCGCGGCGTGATCATGTCGAACATGCCGACGCCCTCGCGCACCAGCTCGTGTTCGATGCGGAAGTACGCGTCGGGCTCCGGGACGACACGGACCGTCCAGCCCGGCTCGTTGGCGAGCGAGCCGTCCTTCCGGTAGGCAGCGATCTCACGGCCGCCGAGGTGCTCGGCGCCCGGACAGTATCGACATCCCGATTCGGCGGTGGCCGGCCCCTTGGGCCGGACGAGCGACCACTGGCCTCGTGTCGGGTCCTTCCGAAGCTCGTCCACCCTACTCCTTGACCTGATTTTTCAGCTTGCGGAGATGCTGACGCGCCACGTCCACCCAGTCCTTTTCGTTCGGCAGCTGCGAGGCGAGGGCGATGTAGCGCTCCCACTGCGCCATGGCTTCCTTCGGATCCGTCTTTTCATAGACCATGGCAAGGTTGTACATGGCCCCGGTGTGCTTGCCGTCGAGCTCGATGACCTTGCGATACTCCTCGACCGCTTCCTTGTAGAGACCCTTGTCCTCGTACACCTCGCCGAGGCCCATCCGCGCCTCGACCGATTGGCCGTCGAGATCGATGGCACGCTTGTACGCCTGGACCGACTCGTAGTACAGACCCTTCTCCGAGTAGTAGATCTTCCCGAGGCTCATGTACACGCGCGGGTTCACCGTGTTGTACGTGAGGGCCTTCTGGTACGCCGCGATCGCCGCGTCGATGTCGCCTTTCGCCGCGCGGGCGTCACCGAGCCCCACATGCGCATCGGCGTAGAACGGTCGCAGGTCGATCGCCTTCTGGTAGGCCTCGACTGCCTGGTCGAAGAGCCGTCGAGGCGCGGCGAGGAAGAGGTCGCCGAGCGCCTTGTAGGGCTCCGGGTACATCGGATCGAGCTGGGTGGACGCGCGGAACTGCGCCGCCGCCTTCCACCGGTTGCCCAGCGCCTGATGGACAGCCCCAAGCGTGTACTGAGCGACCACGAAGTTCGCGTCGGCCTCGATCGCGCGCGACAGGAGATCGACCGCGGTCTCGTTGCCTTCCTGCCCGCCGCGCGCGGCCGCCATCTCCGCGCGCGAGTACAGCTCGAAGGCCTTGAAGGACTTCGTCGGCGCGCTCGCCCGCTCGATGCGGCGCGCTTCGGCATCGCTGAGCGGCACCTTGAGGGCCCGCGCATATGCCGCCGGCAGCGAGGCGAGCTTACCGAGCACCTCGCCTTCGGCGGCCGTGATCGGCTCGAGCGCCACGGGTTCGGCGGCGCCGGCCTTCAGATCGACGAAGCGCGGCTGGATGACGTAGTCTGTGTTCTGCCGCGTGATGCGTCCGTAAAAGGCCGTATCGGCCTTGAGCGCCCGCACGGTCTGGAGCACGACCGCTTCGCCCCAGAGCTCGGGCCGTCCGGCCGCCGCACGAACACGCCCGCGATCGATTTGAACGAACGCGGGGTGCTGAGCAAGGCCGAGCCCGATGACCTGGGCCGCGCCCTCGCCGATCCACTGATCGTCGCGTTCGAGCGCGCTCGCGTCGAACGGCAGGATGACCACCGTCCTCGCCTTCACAGCCCCGTCCGCGGGGAAACCGGCGACCAGCACGCACACCGCCAGCAGCGCCATCGTGAGCCGCACGCCGTGCCGAGCCATCATGTGCCCTCCTCCGGCGGCGGTGAGGCCGCCGGCGCCGCGCCCCGTCGCGTCTTCCGCGTCCGCCAGCCGCCGAGCCGAGAGAACGTTCCCGGGCCGAGACGCCGCAGGGCGATGTCCGGGACCATCATGAGCGCAACGACTCCAACGAGCCAGGGCCAGATCTCGACGGCGATCCGCGACCGCCGTCGCGCCTTCAGGAACGCATCGCGCGGATCCTCGAGCGACGAGCCGCCGGTCAGCTCCGCGAGCTCACGCAGGAGCGTCTCGTCGACGCCGAGATCACGTACCTCCTGAGCATACGGTACCACCAGGCCGGCGAGCTGCGAGCCAACCACGCGCTCGTTCTTTCGCTGAGCCATTCCGACGAGATAGACGCCCTCCTGCGGTGCCGGGAAGCGCCCGCGGTACCGACCCGGGCCGATCTGCTCGAGATCGATCACGCTGCGCTCGCGGTTCGGGGCGACCACTCCCACCTGCGAATCGAGGAAGTTGATGAACTCTCCTTTACCGTCCACGGCGTCGACGACCACCTCGCCCGTCTGATCGATGCGCTGCACGATGGCCGAGGTGTCCGAGCGGGAGCCGCCGCGCAGCGTCCAGCGCGTCAGCTGGGCCCAGAACTTGTTGAACTCGCGCCAGCGGAGCCAGAGGACCCCCCACTTCGCCTTCGCGTCGGACGTGAACGCCGCCGACCGCCCGAGGCCGTAGCGCCACGTCGCGAGCACCGGATCTTCCTGGTGGCTCATCAGCACGAGCTCGGCATTTTGCTTCACCGTCGTGGCGACGTAGCCGCCGAGGGGTGGCACGGACTTCCAGTCGATGTCCTGCATCGCTTCGTGGTTCTGGGCCGTGAGCTGCGGCTTGAACGGTTGCTCCACCAGCGACGCCTTGGAGGCAAGCTGCGTTTCGAGCGTGAAGATGCGGGGGATCGTTTGCGAGTCCTCGGTGTAGTAGAAGCGCCCTTTGCCCCACTTCGCGATGTCGACCATGAGCTGGACGTCGGCATCCTTACCAATGGCGACCGTCGAGACGGTGATCTTGTCCTTCGACATTCGCCGCAGCAGGCCTGCGAAATCACCACGCGTCATCTGACCGTCGGACAGGAAGATGACGTGCTTCAGCAGCGCGGGACGGTCGAAGAGCACGGCGTACGACTCTTTGAGCGCGGGGTAGCCGTCGGTACCGCCACCCGCCTTGATCGTCGCGATCGCGTGGTGGATGGCGGCTTTGTCGCGCGCTGGCTTCATCGTGGAGTCCCAGATGAACTCCGTGTCCCACGACATCACGCCGACCTCGTTACGCTCGTCCAGAAGATCCACGACGAGGTGCGCGGCCTCCTTGGCCAGGTCGAGCTTGGTGACCTTCTCGTCGGTCGACATGGCCATCGAGCCGGAGCGGTCGACCGAGAGCACGACCGCCAGGCTCGGAATCTCGACCTTCTGCTTGACCTCCATGGTGACGGGCAGCGCCTCTTCGATGGGCGTACGGTAGTAGCCGCCCAGACCGAACGACTCCTCGCCGCCGATCATCATCAGCCCGCCGCCGTGGTCACGAACGTAGTCACGGATCTGCGCCATCTGCGGCTTGGTCAGCTTGAGCGACGACACGTTCGACAGGACGACGCCGTCGTACTTCTGCAGGCCGGCGATGTCCTTCGGAATGTTCGCCGGCTCGACCACCGTCACCTCGATGTTCTGCGAGCGAAGCGCGGCGACGAGCGACTGCGCGTGCGAACGGTCCTTGTCGGCGAGCAGCACCTGGGGTCGCCCGCGCACCACGACGGTGCCGACGGCCCGGTTGTTGTCCTCGATGGTGTCGCCTTCCACCTCGAGGGCGGCCTGATAGACGTGGATACCACTCTGATCGAGCGACTGACGGTAGCTAAAGACGTTTTTGCCGCCCTGCAGGCGCACGATCTGCGAGCCGAGGAACTCGCCGTTGCGGAACAGCGAGATCCGCGCCTGCGTCTCCTTGTGGCTCCAGGCGACCACTTTCGCCTGGAACGGCTCGCCGAACTTCACCTCCTGAGGCAACAGCATCGCCTCCGCGACCACCTCCTGCGTGAACGTGAGGGGGGCCGGCACGTAATAGA
>OEKU01000710.1_pt1 | contig 12392 bp, 8 predicted proteins | sample 1503311 | NCBI WGS metagenome assembly OEKU01 (sample SAMEA104379587, study PRJEB20068) | metagenome | biome: 1000743; feature: 77; material: 1998 | place: USA | collected 2012 | depth 25 m | reverse complement strand
CAGCTCCTCACGGGCAGCCTCATGGACTACGCCATCCCGAAGGCTTCCGACCTGCCATGGGTCGACGTGACGCTCGACGAGCATCCGTCGGTCGTCAATCCGCTGGGGGCCAAGGGGGTGGGTGAGAGCGGCTGCATCGCCGGCGCCAGCGCGGTGGCCAATGCGGTCGAGGACGCGCTCGCGGATCGCGGCGTCGTCGTGCGCGAGCTGCCGATCACGCCCGCACGCCTGCATGCGTTGCTGCGCGGGCGCTGATCAGGGCTTCGGCGAGCGGAGCAGCTCGAACAGCCGTGCGCTGGTAATCGGCACGCGATCGATGGCGACGCCGCGGTCGGCCAGCGCGTCCTCGACCGCGTTGGCGATCGCTGCCGCTGGAGCGATGACGCCGCTCTCGCCGACGCCCTTGATGCCGAGCTCGTTGACGGCGGAGGCGAAATCGAGGTGCGCCACGTCGAGGGCCGGCATGTCGTCCGCGCGCGGCACCGCGTAGTCCATCAGCGTGCCGGTGACGAGCTGGCCCGCCTCGTCGTGGATGAGCTCTTCGCCCAGCGCGCTGCCGAGGCCTTGCGCGATCCCGCCGTGCACCTGCCCCTCGACGACCATCGGATTGATCGGACGCCCGCAGTCATGGACCGCGGCGTAGCGCACGACGCGCAGCTGGCACGTTTCAACGTCGACCTCGACCACCGCTGCGTGCGCGCCGAACGCCCACGTCACGCTGTCGGGATAGAAGAACGCGCACGCCGATAAGCCGGGGCTTCCGCTCGGCACCAGCGCTTTGCTTCGAACGGCTGCGCGCGCCACCTCGCCCAGCGCGAGCCCGCGCGCTGGTACGCCGCGAACGGACACGCGGCCGTCGGCGATCACGATGTCATCGACCGCACACTCGAGCTGCTCGGCGGCCACGAGGCGCGCGCGCCGCGCGACTTCGGCGGCGCTGCGCGCGACGGCGGGGCCGGCCACGGCGGCCACACGGCTGGCGATCGTCCCCATGCCGAAGCCGACCAGGCTGGTATCGCCGCCCACCACGACCACGTCGGCGAGCGATACGCCGAGATGGTCGGCGCAGATCTGCGCCAGCGTCGTCTCGTGCGCCTGGCCCTGCGCCGACACGCCGAGGTACAGGTACACGGTGCCGCTCGGATCGACCTGGACATCCGCGCCCTCAAATGGACCGAGCCCGGTGCCTTCGACGTACGTCGCCAGTCCGACGCCGAGCGGGCGCCGCGTGCTGCGCCGGCGCGTCGCTTCCTTTCGCCAGCGCGCGTAGTCGACGAGCGTCAGCAGACGCTCGAAGCCGGCGACGTAGTCGGCGGGATCGTAGGCGATGGCCGCGCCGTCGCGGTAGGCGAGGCCCGTGCGGTACGGCATCTCGCTCGCCCGCACGAGGTTCACGCGGCGGACCTCCGCGGGGTCCATGCCGAGCGCCCGCGCGGCGCGGTCGAGCAGTCGCTCGATGACGAATGCGGCCTCCGGACGTCCGGCGCCGCGATAGGCGGCGATGAACGTCTTGTGCGTCACCACGTTCTGGCCTTCACCGCGGAAGGCGGGCACGCGGTAGGGCCCGGGCAGGTGGTTGATCGTGTTCAGCGTGATTGCCTCGCCGAGCGTCGGGTACGCGCCGTGGTCGCGCGTGAACCGCGTCTCCAGCGCGACGATCGTTCCGTCGCGCCGCACGCCGAGTCGCGCCCGGTGGTCCTGGTCGCGATCGCCGGCCGCCGTCAAGACGTGCTCGTGACGCGTTTCCACCCACTTCACTGGTCGGCGTAGATAGCGCGCGACGGCTGGCACGAGCACGTCCTCGGGATACACGTGGCCTTTGACGCCGAAGCCGCCGCCGACGTCCGGCGTCCGGACGCGGACGCGCGCTTCCGGCAGCCCGAGGATCGACGCGATCGCCGTCCGCACGGCGAACGGAACCTGCGTCGACGACCACACCTCCAGCGTGCCGCTGACCCGATCGGGCCAGGCGAGGACGCCGCGCGTTTCGAGCGGCATCCCCGCCATCCGAGGGTAGACGAACCGTCCCTCCACGATGATGTCGGACCTCTCGAGAGCTCGGATGACGTCACCGGTGCTGCCCGCACAGGTCCCGCCGAGGTTCGCCGGCCACTCGGCGTGCACACGCGGCGCCCCGGCCGCCAGCGCGGCGGTCACTGTCGTTGCCGCCGTGAGCGGCTCGTAGTCGACGACCACACGCGTGACCGCATCGGCCGCGCGATACGCCGTGTCGGCGACGACGACCGCCACCGCCTCGCCGACGTGGCGCACGCTCGAGCCGGCGAGCACGGGATGAACGTACGCCGGAATGCCGGCGGCAGGCACCAGCGGCGGCACCGAGCCCGCGCATTCGGGCAGATCGTCGAGCGTCAGTACGGCGACCACGCCGTCCGCGGCGCGCGCGGCGTCCGGGCCGATGGCGCGGACGCGAGCGTGGGCGTGAATACTGCGGACGACTGCGAGGTGCACGAGATCGGGGACGACGAGGTCGTCGAGGTAGCGGGCGCGACCGGTGAGGAGGCGTCCGTCCTCGCGACGTTTGACCGAGGCGCCGACGAGCCGGCCCGCCGGCGCGGCGCTCATCGCGGAGCGGACAGATGCGAGGCGCGCTGCGACTGCAGACGCTCGTCGACGTACGTCATGAGCTCGGGCTGGGCCTTGCCGAGCATGACTTGAAGGTACGCCGGCTCGAGACCGACGTTCTCGAAGCCGTGGATGACGTTCGCCGGCGCCGAGACACAATCCCATTCGCCGAGCACCGCCTCGACGCGCTCGCCGCGGCCGTCCTCGAAGAACACGCGAACCTTGCCGCGGAGGATGAAAAAGACTTCTTCCACTTCGTGGGTGTGCGGCGCATTGCCCTGGCCGGGCGGCACGAACATCACGCTGAGGGTGAAATGCTGGGCCGGGATGACCGTGGCATCCGCCTTTCCCGATGCGCCGGAGCCGATGAACCGATGCTGCGCGCGGCGATAGCCGTCGACGCGCGCGTCGGCGAACGCGTCCCAATCACCCTGACGATCGACGAAGCGCGCGACCTGACGAGCGAGCAGCTCGCGAAGCGGGCTCTGTGCCATGAAACGTCGCCTCCTTGGTGGAGGCTAGTCTACTCGACGGAATGCTCGAGGTCCCGCTAGGACCCCGGGCCTCGCGACGCCATGGTCAGGCTGCCGAGCGGTTCGACGCTGACGCGTGAATTCGGTCGAAGCAGAGCACGCGAAGCGCCGCGAGCGCGAAGTCGATCGTGGAGCAGCGAAGAAAACGCGCCAGAGAAGGTCTGTAAGCCGGGTCCTGTGCCCCGAGCATGTGACCCAGGGCGACGATCATTTCTCTAGGACGCCGGTTACCCGGCGTCTCAAGCGGCCTAACCCGAGAGCACGGACGGGCCGCCCGATCGCTCTCCTATTCGGCCTTGCTCCGGGTGGGGTTTGCCTAGCCGACGCGGTCACCCGCGCCGCTGGTGAGCTCTTACCTCACCGTTTCACCCTTACCGCCTCGCGGCGGCGGTATGTTTCTGTGGCACTGTCCGTGGGGTCGCCCCCCCTGGCCGTTAGCCAGCACCCTGCCCTGTGGAGCCCGGACTTTCCTCCCGCCGCGTTACCGCAGCCGGCGATCGTCCGACCTTCTCTGGCGCCCCACCAGTATACGCGCGCCCGCCCGAGTGGCTCAGTCGCGTACGACGCGCGAGCCGTCCCAGCGCCACCCCGGGGCGTCCGGCCGCAAGTGGACGCCGCCGAGCCATCGGTCGAGCGTCCGGGCCACGAGGCCGTCGAGTCGGCCGTCGAGTACCGCGGCGCCATCGCGGCTCAGTGCGACGCGCCAGTCGGCGAAGGGCGCATCCGCGCCCTCGATCGCGATCAGCGGCCCGAGATCACGCAAGACCGCGGCGTACTGGACGTCGCCCATGCCGTGGCGACGATGCGCGGGGGCGTGCGTCACTGCGCGAAACAGCTCGGTGAACGCGCGCGCGCCGTGAGCGAGCGTCGCGAGCGTCGTCGTCTCGATCTCGTCGATGCCACGCGCCGTCGACGGGAAACGGCCCAGGTGAAGACGCACCGCGTCGCGGGCGAAGTCCAGCGTGGGAACGAGGCGGGCGAGTGCCGTCGGCTCGCTCGCGGCATAGGCGCGCCAGAGCGCTCCGGCTTCGGCCCGCGCATCGGCATCGAACGGCCGTCGGTGCTGGAACAGGTCGGCGAGGTCCTGGGGGGCGAGCGTGCCGAGGCCGCGCCACGTGTCCGTCACCGGGGGGAAGACCAGCCACACGGGCGTGGTCGCCGGCAAGGTCGAGGCGACGAACCAGAGGTTGACCGCGCAGAACAGGTCTTGCTCGAACCAGAGGATGACCTCGTCTTCGACGGCGGTCCGGGCCAGCACGGCCTGGCCGTCGCGCCAGCGGCGCTCGTAATCGTCTCGCGTGATCCCGAGCCGTGGCGCCAGCCACGCCGCACGCGCGGCGCCCTCGCCGACGGCGGGACCCTCGACCATGATGTCGCGCCACACGACGCGATCGCCGGGAAGCGCGGGGGGGAAGACGGACAGCGTGGCGTCGCCGTTCAGAAGGTGAAGCACGCCGTCGGTTCTATCACGACGGCGACGACCGGGCGGGGCTAGAAGCCGAGGTCCTTGAAGAACTTCCGCACGGCGCCCGGCTGCTCGACGACGGTGACATTCGCGACCGAACGCACCGGCCGCGCGACGGGCCGCGGCACCAGCGCGAGGCGAACCTGCGACTGCTGGCCGGCGAACACTTCGACCGAGCGCGTCTCGGTCACGAGGTTGGGATGCGTGACGCGGAGCCGGTAGCGTCCTTCCTTCAGCTTACGGGTGATGCGCCCGTCGGCCTCGGGGTTCAGCGTGGTCACGATCGCGTCTTGCGCGGTGAGGATCTCGACCGTCGCGCTCGGGAGCGGCCGGTGGTTGTTGGCCAGCTGAACGAGGGCGACGAGCTCGCCTTGGACCGGCGCCGGCGGCTTCGACAGACCCGTGTACGACACGAGCGTGCCGACGATGGTGAGGCAGCCGGCGAGCACGCCGACGACGGCCTGCACGCGCGAGAGCGGCGTGCTCAGCACGACGCCCATCCACGACTGCGCGGCCGTGCTGGCGACGTTGACGGCGGTAGCGGAGAGGCTGTCTGACACGATCGGTTGTCCGGTCTCTTCGTTGGCCATCGTCCGCGGGACTTCGCAAGGATCGGGCCACGCGTAAGTCCTCGAATTCCTAAAGGTGACGATTCCGGATGGTGTCATGGTGGTCAGCCAGAACGGCAAGCGATGATCAGCCGCTGACCAGCGTCGAAATCGCTCCGCGCGCGAGGGCATCGACGCGCTCGTTCAGCACGTCACCGCTGTGCCCTTTGACCTTGTGCCAGACTACGTGGCGCCGTCGCGTCTCGGCGATGAGCCGTTCCCACAGATCGCGATTGGCGATCGCCTGTCGACCGGCGCCGAGCCAGCCGTTGGCTTCCCAGCGCGCCCACCAGCGATCGCGAAAGCAGTTCATGACATAGGAGCTATCGGTGTAGAGCGTCACGTGTCGGCCGGCGTCCACGGCGGCGAGCCCTTCGATGGCAGCCATGAGCTCCATGCGCTGATTGGTCGTGTGGCGCGCCGCGCCACGGACGATACGCTCGGCGCCGTGCTCCAGGATGAGTGCCGCCCACCCGCCGGGGCCGGGATTGCCCGAGCAGGCGCCGTCCGTATAGACGGTGACGTCGACCTCGGCGCTCAGCCTACTCTTGCCAGTAGAGGTAGCGGCCGCAGCTCTCGCACACGATGAGAGCGGTGGCCGTGCGCAGCTCTTGCATGGCCTGGGGGCGGATGCTGACCCGGCAGCCACCGCAGACCGCGGCCGCCGTCACCGCGGCCACCGCCACGCCGCCGCGTGCCTTGCTGATGCGGTCGTAGCTCGCGAGGAGGCCGGCCGGCAGGTTCTTGGCGCGTGTCTGCCGTTCGGCGCGCTGGATGGAGAGCTCCTGCTCCACGGCGCCGAGCTTCTTGCGAACCGTGGCCTCATCCTGCCTGGCCTGCTCCTCGCGGTTCTTGAAGCGTTGCTCGGCCTCCTTGATCTCGACGCCCAGCCGCTCCTGCATCTCCATGAGATTCAGGATGTCTTCTTCCGTCTTCGCCTTTTCCTGCTTGGCTTCCTCGATCTCGAGAAGAACGGCGGAGTACTCCTTGTTGGTCTTGACCTCGTACAGCTTCGCCTCGAGCTTCTGACGTTTGACGTTGGCGACCTCGAGGTCTTTTTCCCGCGCGCGGAGGTCCTTACGTGTCGCGTCGAGCTTGGTCTTGATGGTCTCGACCGCTTTGCGCGCCTCGCCGAGCGCGCTCTGGATGGCTTCGATCTGTCGCGGCAATCGTGCGGCCTCCGTCTCGAGGCCGGCGATCTTCGCGTCGAACCCCTGTAACTCGATCAGCGTCTGGAGCTGAGGATCCACGATGTCTCCATAAAAGGAATAGTACCGAAAACGGTGGGATAGGTCGGAACGGCCGAGAGCGCCGGAACGATCGAGCTCGCCGGAACGGCCGAGAGCGCCGGAACGGTCGAGCGCAGAGCGAAGCCACGACCTTCTATCTCAGGCCACCCACGTCTCGACGCGAGCTCAACCTCCGATACAGCGAAGCCACGACCTTCTATCTCAGGCCACCCACGTCTCGACGCGAGCTCAACCTCCGATACAACAGTGGGCCCACCTGGATTCGAACCAAGACCTGACCGGTTATGAGCCGGGCGCTCTGCCATTGAGCTATGGGCCCCCGGGGACGGCCGTCTCATGACTCGAGAAAGCTCCGGAGTTTCTTCGAGCGCGAGGGATGCCGCAGCTTGCGCAGCGCCTTCGCTTCGATCTGGCGGATGCGTTCGCGCGTCACCGCGAAATCCTGACCGACTTCCTCGAGCGTATGCTCGCAGCCGTCGGAGAGACCGAAGCGGAGCCGCAGCACCTTCTCCTCACGCGGCGTGAGCGTGTTCAGCACCTTGTTGGTCTGCTCGCGCAGGCTCAGTCCAATGATCGACTCGACCGGGGAGACGACCTGCTTGTCCTCGATGAAATCACCGAGGTGGCTGTCTTCCTCTTCGCCGATCGGTGTCTCGAGCGAGATCGGCTCCTGGGCGATTTTCAGGACCTTACGGACCTTGTCGACCGGCACCTCCATCTTCGTCGCGATCTCTTCCGGGGTCGGCTCGCGGCCGAGCTCCTGGACGAGCTGACGCGAGGTGCGGATCAGCTTGTTGATCGTCTCGATCATATGCACGGGGATCCGGATCGTGCGCGCCTGGTCCGCGATGGCGCGCGTGATCGCCTGTCGGATCCACCACGTCGCATAGGTGGAGAACTTGTACCCGCGGCGATACTCGAACTTGTCGACGGCCTTCATCAAGCCGATGTTGCCTTCCTGGATGAGGTCCAGGAACTGCAGCCCGCGGTTCGTGTACTTCTTCGCGATGGAGATGACCAATCGAAGATTCGCCTCGACCATCTCCTTCTTCGCCACCGCCGCCTTGTGCTGCCCTTGCTTGATGATCGTCATCACGCGCTTGATCTCGTCCGCCTTGGCGTTGGCGCGGGCCTCGGCGACCTTGATCTCCTGCTGGGCCACCCAGATCTGTTGTTGCTTGGGGCTCTGGAACTTCTTGGCCGCCTTCAGATGCAGGTCGGAGGCGCCGTTCGTGCCGTTGGTGGCGGGATCCCGAAAGGCGACGTAGATGAGGTTCTGCACTTCCTCGGGCGACGGCCGGCGGCCGTTCGTCCACAAGTGGATGACTCGCTCGGCGCGCTCAACGTCGTCGAGGAGATCGCGCAGGCGCTGCACGAGGCCGCGCCGGTTCGGGTCGCTATCCTCGCGGTCGATGATCTGGTTTCCGATGCTCAGCGCGCGAAGCTTCTCGAGCACTTTCTTCTGCCGGTCCAGCGCCTGGGTTTCGAGCTTCTTCCAGGCCGGATCCTTGCCCTTGCCTTTCCCCGCCGTCTTCTTGGCGCCGCTCTTGGCCTTGAGCTTCTTCACCTTCTCCATCAGCTGATCGCGCTCGCGGAGCAGTCGGTCAACGCCGCCGAACGCGTTCACCACCGTGCGGATGAGCGCCGCCTCCTTCTCCTCCGTGAACTCCTCCTCATTGACGTCGACGACCTCCTTGATGGAGATGTCGCCGCGCCGCAGGAGCTCGCGGAGCTCACGGAATCGCTCGAGCGCCAGGTTGGTCGACAAAATGGCGACCGCCACCTGGTTCTTGCCCTCCTCGATCCGCTTGGCGAGCGCGATTTCTCCCTCGCGCGTGAGCAGCGCCACGCGACCCATCTCGCGGAGGTAGAGCCGCACGGGATCTTCGGTGCGTCCGACCGGACCCGGCGTGAGATCGATCGGCTCCGCCGGACCGTCATCGTCATCGTCCACGACGGCCGCTGCCTGCTGGCGCTCACGACCGACCTCGGACGGCAGGCGCCCCGCCTTGGCGGAGTCGACCACCTCGATATCCATCTGGCCGAACATCATCATGATGTCGTCGAGTTGATCGAGCGACACGATGTCGGACGGAAGAGCGTCGTTCACTTCGTCGTAGGTGAGAAACCCCTTCTGCTTGCCGACGGAGATGAGCCGATCGAGCTCTTCCAGCTTCGGTTCTTCACTCATGCGCTTGAACTCCTTGCGGACCCTCGGGTCCCGTGGGATGCGAGTGGTCGACGATGCGATCGACCGCTTGCGCGCTGCCGCCCGTGAGCTCGTAGACGCGCGCGCTGTCGCGCTGCACGGCGTACAGCTCGCCGTCGAGCGCGGAGGCGCCGTCCTTGGCCTGAGCGACGGCGATCGACCGGCTGAGCTCGCGGACTCGCCGGCGGCGGTTCACATACTCCAGCCGCCTCTGGAACTGCGCGATGCTCGAGGTGGCGTCTTCGACGCCGCTGTCCTCGACGATCAGGGCGGAAATCATATGCCGCGCGGCTTCGGACGCAACCGTGGACAGCAGAGTGGTGGCCGGCAGCTCGGGAGCGGCCTTCAAAGCTTCGACGATCTCGCGTAGCGCCGGATGCGCCACGTCCCCCGGCTCGAGCAGCGGCAGCAGCGTGGTGCGGGCGGGGGTCGACAGCAGCAGCAACGTGATGAGCTTGCGATCCTCGGCGGAGGCGGAGGGACCGGCGCTCGAGGCGACGCCGACCGGAGCGGCCGGCTTCCGGAGGGAGGCGGCGAGCCGCTGCGCCTCGATCCAGAGCTGCGTGGCATCGACGCCGAGGCGAGCGGCCGCCTCGCGCGACAGCGCGGCCGCCTCCTCAGCGTCGGACACCTTCGACAGCATGAGCGCCACCCGCGCGAAGGCGTTGGTCCGCGCACGCGGGGTCGCCGTGTCGGCGTCGCCGATGGTCCGCGCCAGCGCATAGGACAGCAGGCTGCGCGCCGCGGCGATGCGCCCGGCGAACGCCTCGGCGCCCTCGGTGCGCAAGAAGGTGTCCGGATCGTGCCCGGCGGGCAGGAGTGCGACCTTCACACGCAGCGTGGTTGCACTCTCGAACGCTCCGGACCGGTTTACCGCCCAGGCGAAGCCGCCGGCGGTGGGCTCGAGCAACTCCTGCGCCCGTTCGGCCGCCTTTTGACCGGCGGCATCGGCGTCGAAGAAGGTCACGACCTCGTCGCAGTAACGCCGCAGCACGGCGAGCTGTGCGGGCGTGAAGGCGGTGCCCAGCGCGGCCACTGTTTCCGTGAACCCATGCTGGTGCGCCATGAGGCAATCGACATAGCCCTCGACGATCAATGCCCGGTTCCGCGTGCGCATCGTCTCCCGCGCGACGTCAGCGGCATAAAGCAGATTACCTTTCGTGTACAGCGGCGTCTCCGGCGAGTTCAAGTATTTCGGTTGCTCGTCGCCGAAGGCCCGGCCTCCGAAGGCCACCACGCGGCCCTGGAGGTCTCGGATCGCGAACAGGAGCCGACCGCGGAACCGATCGTAGACGCCAGCGCGGCTGTCCCGCGCGACCGCAAGGCCGGCCGTCACGAGCGTCTCCTCGGACACGTGTTCGGACTTCATGACGCCGAGGAGCGTGTCCCAGCCGTCCGGGGCATACCCGAGGCCGAAGCGTTTGGCCACCTCGGGATCGATGCCGCGCTCGGCCAGATACTTCTGCGCGCGCGCGCCTGCCGGCTTCCAGAGGGTCTCCGCGTAGAACCGTGCGGCCAGATCCATGGCGCGGTGCAATTCCTCGCGACCGGAATCGGCAGCGCCTGTCGCGCGTTCGTCCGGAAGCGTCACGCCGGCCGTCTTGGCGAGGGCGCGCACCGCCTCCGGGAACGAGAGGCGATCCTGGCGCATCACGAATCCAAAGACGTCGCCGCCGACCCCGCACCCGAAGCAGTGGAAGATCGCCTTCTTGGGATTGACCATGAACGACGGCGTCTTCTCGCCGTGGAACGGGCAAAGGCCCTTCCAGTTCGCGCCGGCCTTGCGAAGGTTCACGAAGCGGCCGATCAACTCCACGATGTCCACCCCGGCGCGGATGTCGTCGAGCACCGCGGTGGAGTAGGTGGCCACTAGCTCACCTTCAACACGGCGACGGTGGCCCCCGCGCCGCCTTCGGACGGCTCGCCGTCCCGAAACGATTCCACGAGCGGGTGACCCGACAGCAGCCCCCGCACCGCCTTGCGAAGCGCCCCCGTGCCCTTGCCGTGGATGAGGCGAACGTTGGCGAGCCCGGCCATGAAGGCGTCGTCGAGGTACTGCTCGACGAGGTCGCGCGCTTCGTCGGAGGTCTTGCCGAGCAAGAGCAGCTCGCGCGCGATCGGTCGCGTGCTCGACGTCTCCGCGGCGGGCGAGGCGGGCCGCCGGCCATTGGCTTCGGCGGCGCCCGCATTGTCGACACGTCGCAGCGCGCCTACCGGAACGCGGACGGTCACCGTTCCCGCACGCACCGTCGCATAGTCGCCGGTGACGGCCACGAGCTCACCCTTCAGGCCGAGATGCTCGGCGGCGACGGCCATGCCCGCGGCCAGCCGCTCGTCCCCACGTGATGGCGGCGCCGGCGTGGGCGCCACGCGTATGGCGACGTCTTGAAGGCGCCGCCGCGTCTCCTGAAGCGCGGGGCGAGATTTCTCGACGCGCCTCAGGCGCTCCCACTCGGACGCGACCGCCCGGCGAATCTCGGTGAGCAGCGCCGCCGCCTCCGCCTTGGCCCGCTCGACGGTGGAGCGCGCGCGGCTCTCGGCGTCGTGTTCCGCGCGCTCGGCGGCGGCTAGGCGCGCGGCCGTCTCCGCCTCGCGGCGGTCGAGCTCGCGCGCGCGCTCCACCTCGCTCCGATTCCGCGCATCCAGCTGCGCAAGGAGCTCCGAGACGCGGCGCGCCTGCTCGGAGCGATACGTCTCGGCTCGCGCGATGAGCTCGGGCGACAGCCCGAGACGCGCGGCGATCGCGAGCGCCCAGCTCTGGCCCGGGCGGTCGTACACGAGACGGAAGGTGGGCGCAAGCGTGGCCGCGTCGAACTCGACCGAGGCGTTGCGGGCGCGCCGATGCGTCGAGGCGAAGCCGCGCAGCGGCTCGAGATGCGTGGTGGCGACCACGAGCGCGCCCCGCTCCGCGAGCACTTCGAGGATGGCCTGCGCGAGGGCCGCGCCTTCGTCCGGATCGGTGCCGGCACCGAGCTCGTCGAGGAGGACGAGCGAACGATTGTCGGCGGCGTCGAGCACCTCGCGGACCTGCTTCACGAACGCCGAGAACGTCGAGAGGTTCTCCGCGACCGATTGGTCGTCGCCGATGATCGCAAAGAGCCGGTCGAAGATCGGGAGCCGCGAACGCTCGGCGGCGGGAACGTGGCAGCCCGCCTGCGCCATCAGCGACAGCAACGCGAGCGTCTTCAGCGCGATCGTCTTTCCGCCGGCGTTCGGCCCCGTGATGAGGAGCAGCGACTGCGCCGGTGAGAGCAGCAGATCGACGGGCACGACCTCGCGCGCCGGATCGCGCCACTGCTGCGCGAGCAGCAGCGGATGCCGCGCCGCCTTGAGCTCCACGCGGCCGTCGGGGTCGAGCACGGGGGCGGTGGCGGCCATTCGCTCGGCCAGATGTGCGCGCGCGAAGACCCAGTCGATCTCACCGATCGTGTCGACGAGATCGGCGATCTCTCGAGCGTGCGCACGGATGCCGTCGGTGAGCGCGGTGAGCACGGCCAGTGTCTCGTGCTCCTCGTCGCGCAGCAGTCCGACGAGGTCGTTGTTCGCCTCGACGGCGCTCTCCGGCTCGACGAAGAGCGTCTGCCCGCTCTGCGAGCGATCGTGGACGATGCCGCGCAGACGCCCGCGCGCCTCGGCGCGCAGTGGCACGACGTATCGACCATGACGGACGGTGACGAAGCGGTCGGCGAAGACGCGCTCGCCTTCGCTCTGCACGAGCCGCTCGAGATCGGCGACGAGCCGCCG
>OEKU01000297.1_pt2 | contig 12648 bp, 16 predicted proteins | sample 1503311 | NCBI WGS metagenome assembly OEKU01 (sample SAMEA104379587, study PRJEB20068) | metagenome | biome: 1000743; feature: 77; material: 1998 | place: USA | collected 2012 | depth 25 m | reverse complement strand
CCACCGCCACCGAGTTCTGCTTCATGGTGAGCGAGAAGGCGCGCTGGCGATCGTCGGCGATGGCGAGACAGACGCGCGCGACGCCGGGCGTGTAGGCCATCGAGAGATCGTCGCGCGTGCGCACCGGCACCTTGCTGTGCACCTCGAGCTTGCCGCCAAGGTGCATGAGGAACGTGCGATCCGAGATGTTGATGACGCGCACGCCGGGCACGCGCTTGAGGCGATCGACGATCTGCGTGCCGTGACCGCTGTCGCGCGCGTCGATGGTGATGTCACGGACGATGTGCTTGCGCTGCGATTCGACCAGGTCGACAGCCCCGATGTCGCCGCCGGCGTCGCCGATGGCCGAGGCGACCTTCCCCAGCATGCCGGGCCGATTCTGGATGGCCACGCGGACGGTGAGGCTGTAGCTCGCGCTCGGCGCGACCACCGACATGCTTCGCTTCTACCCTTCCCCGCGGACGACTGTCAACGTCAACGACCGGGCGGAAGCGCGCGGCGCACCTCGTCGAGGAGCAGCGTCGCGGCGCGAATCCGCTGCGACGCGGGGTCGCCGCCGAGCGTGTGTTCGTGACCGGTGAGATGGCCGCGTACGGCGACGGCGAGCGCCGCACGCGCCACCGGCGGCGACGAGCCAGCGATCGGCTCGACATAGCTGGCGGCTCCCACGTCGACGGCCGCCCAGCGCATCGCCGCCAGCGCCAGCGCCTGCGCGCGGCCGAGCGGCGTCGCGTCTCGCCCGGCGTCGACGCGCAGCGGCCCCTGCGAGTTCACGTGGGTCATGACCATGGATCCCGCAAACAAGGTCGGAATCGCCGCCGCCAGGCGCTCGGTCGCCATGCCCGCGGTGCCAACCTCCACCACCGCGACCTTGGTCTCCATCGCGTTCAGCCGCCGACCGATCTCGCTCTCGAGCGTGTCGCCGTCCGCGCCGAACACGGCCTCGCCGAGCCGCTTGCGGAGCTCGGCCTCCACCGGCGCGATGAGTCGCTCCGCCTGCTGCGCGTCGCCGGCCTTCGCGGCGATGCGGACATCGACCTGCCCCAGATGCGCGAGCGTACCGACCGTCGGATTTGCGCCTTTCTCCATGAAATCGGCCAGGCGCTCGCCGATCCGGCTCTCGCCGAGCCCCACGCACTTCAGCACGCGCATCCGGATCTCGCCCTGAATGCCGTAGCGCTCGCGGAGGTACGGCACCGCTCGATTCACGAGCAGATACTCCATTTCGCGGGGAACCCCGGGCAGGGTGATCAGCGTTTTCCCTTCCTGATCGACGATGAACGCCGGAGCCGTGCCGACCGGGTTCTCCACCGGGATGGCACCCGCCGGGAGGTACGCTTGGCGCCGATTCGATGGTGAGAGCTGGAATCCCCGCGAGGCGAAGTACACCTCGATCTGACGCAGGAGCTCCTCGGAGAAGACGAGCTCGCGACCGGTGGCCGCAGCGACGGCCTCGCGTGTGATATCGTCCGCCGTCGGGCCGATCCCCCCGGTGGTCACCACGACGTCCGAACGATCGAGGGCCTGGCGGATGACAGCGGTCGTTCGGGCGAGGTTGTCGCCGACGGTCGTTTTGTAGAACAGGTTGAGCCCGATCGAGGCGAAGTGTCGGGCGATGACGGCCGAATTGGTGTCGATGATCTGGCCCAGTAGCAGCTCGGACCCGACTGCGATGACCTCGGCCTGCACCGAAAAGCCCTCCGGGGGCACCAAGGATAGCAGAGGAATCAAGACCTGAATACGTGAAGAACATTTCCCACTCCGGCCGGCGCTCCCAAGTCCGCGTCGCGCCGGCGGCGTAGCTCTTACAACCGCTTAGCAAAAACCGGGATGTGGTGGCGTGTTTCTTGAAGCCTTCGCGGGCATTACTGAAACGTTCCGCCACCCGAAAGCGTCATACAGGTAAACGAAAAATTGACCGGTGACACCATGACATTTCGAGAGACGCACGTACAAGAAGAGGCCACCGAGCTCGTTCCGACCGCCGCGCTCGGCGCGGCCGAGGAAGAGCCTCGTCCTGCTGTGCTCGCCGACGAAGAGACCGACGAGATTCAGCCCGTTCCCGAGGAGGCGCTCACGCCGCTTCCGGCCAAGGGCGAAGATCCGGTGCGCCTCTATCTCAAGGAGATCGGCAAGGTCCCCCTGCTGACCGCCCAGCAGGAGGTTCAAATCGGTCGCCGTATCGAGGTCGGGCAGATCGCGCTGCGCCGAGCCCTGTCGGGCATTCCGTTCGCTGTGCGCGCGCTGCTCGACGTGGGCGACCGCCTCCGCCACAACGACATCGCCGCCGACGACGTCATCGTGCTGCCGGAGGGCGGCGAGCTCGAGGCCAAGGAGATCCGGCCCGTGGTTCTTGCCTTCGCGCGCATGCGACGGCTCGAGCGGAAGATCGCGCGCCTGGAAGAGTCGCTCGACGACCGGCGGCGGTCGGCCACCGGTCGGGCGAACGTGCAGAAGCAGATTCAGACGTGCCGTGAGGGTATCCAGAAGATCGTCGCCGACATGCCGCTCAAGCCGGCGCTGATCGACGACCTCGTGGCCAAGGTGCGGCGCCTCTGCCAGCGCATCGACGCGCTCGCCGCCGAGGCGCGCAAGAATCGCACGGCCGCCGTCACGCGCGAGCTCCGCCAGGCGGAGGCCGAGGCGGGGCTGCCGCGCAAGCAGCTCGTGGCCCTGCTGAGGGAGATCGAGACCAGCGATCGCACCGTGCGACAGGCCAAGCGTGAGCTCATGGAGGCCAACCTCCGCCTCGTCGTGTCGGTCGCCAAGCGCTATCTCGGCAGCGACCTGTCGCTGCTCGACCTCGTGCAGGAGGGCAACATCGGCCTGATGAAGGCTGTGGACCGATTCCAGTACCGTCGCGGCTTCAAGTTCTCGACGTACGCGACGTGGTGGATTCGGCAGGCCATCACGCGCGCCATCGCCGACCACTCGCGGACGATCCGGATTCCGGTGCACATGGTCGAGACGCTCAATCGCATCTCGCGGGTCAACCGCAACATGATCAACGAGATGGGCCGCGAGCCGACGCCGGAGGAGCTGGCGCAGCGGACCGGAGTGCCGGCCAAGAAGGTGCGGCTCATCCTCGAGTCGTCGCGGAAGCCGCTCTCGCTCGAGACGCCGATCGGCGAGGACTCCGAGCTGGGCGATTTCCTCGAGGACAAGAGCGCGGGGTCGCCGAACGACTCCCTGCTCAACCAGGACCTCACCACGCAGGTCGAGCGGGCGCTGGCGACGCTGTCGCCGAAGGAGAAGGAGATCCTGCGCCTGCGGTTCGGCATCGGCGAGGAGGGCGAGCACACGCTCGAAGAGGTCGGCAAGCGCTTCGCCGTGACGCGTGAGCGGATCCGTCAGATCGAGGCCAAGGCCCTCCGCAAGCTGCGCCATCCGCTGCGCGGCCGGAATCTCAAGGCCTTCATCGAGAATTAGGGCCGGATCGTTGTCATGGGGGGCCATTTCATGGCCCCCCATCTCCCCAGCCTTCGGTCCGCCCCGGCTACGCCGTGGCGGGCCTCTCCACCTTCCGAATGCCGCGGCTAAATTCTCGCGGCGAAGCCCTGGGGTGCGAGCTGGAACGCCTTGGCGAACTTGCTCGCGAAGATCTGGTAATTGATCACGAAGACCAGCTCGACGGTGTCGGCCTCCGAGAAATGCTCACGGACGTCCCCGAAGCACTCATCGGACACCTCGCGATCGTCGCGCACGAGCGCCTCCGAGAGCGCCAGGGCCGCACGCTCGCGCGCGGTGAATCGCTCGCTATCCTGCCAGCGCGGCAGCGCCGCGAGCGTCTCGGCGTCGATTCCTTCCTTCACGCCGACGGCGTGACGGATATCCATTCAGTACGTGGCGTCGTACAGCGTCGCGACCTGCAGCTGCAGGAGCGCGCGGAGACGGCCGTCGAGCGCGCCGAAGCGCTCGATCGACGTCCACAGCGCGCCCAGGCCGACCATGAGCGCCGGATGGTGCGCCATCAGCTTTTGCGGCGTCGGCACGTCACCGAAGAGACGGCGGCCGACCGCATACGTGGCGCGAACGACGGCGCCGGGATTCTCCACGGGCGTGATGCGATGCGTCTGCATGCAAGCCTCCTTCGGCCCGCTCCTCACGGCCGGAGCTGGCCACTCACCGTGCGATGCCACGTGACGATGCCCGTCTCGGGCGGCGAGCCGCTGACCATGGTCAGCATCGTCGCGATCTCACTGCGATGGTGGTTGCCGTGCGCCACCACGTGCGTGAGCAGGATGCCCAGTGGCGTGTGATACGGATTGCCGGCGGTATCTCTGTAATGGATCTCCCGCCCGAGATCGACGGGTCTCAGCGCCTCCACCCAGGCCTGCTGCTCTTTCACCAGTGCATCCCACTCCTGGCGGAGCGCGGCCATGGTCGGGATGTCGGCGCCCGGAATGGGGCCCGTCGGCTGCCCCGTCCAGCGCGCGAGCCACAGCGCGTCCGCGCCGTAGACGTGCGTGAACATCCGGCGCAGAGACGGCAGGCTGAACTGCTTGCCGATCTCTCGTGCGCATGTCTCTTCACCCAGCGCGCCCGCCACGTCGAACAGCCGGCGGTTCGCCCAGCGATGATAGGCATAGAGCTCCGTCGGTGTCATGGCTGCTCCTGACCGCTGCGAATGGCGATGAAGCGGGCGAGCCCGGTGCCGGGCGGCGAGCCGCTCACCATCGTCAGCATCGTCGCGATCTCGCTGCGGTGATGGGTGCCGTGATCCGGGACATGGTGCACCAGGAGCCCGAGCGGCTGGCGGTACGCTTTGCCCGACAGCAGCCGATAGCTGATCACCCGCTCGAGATCGGGACCGCGTAGGCCGTCGATGAAGGTCTTCTGCTCGCGCTCGAGCGTGAGCCAGCGCTCGTCCAGCTCGGCCAGCGTGGGCGGCTCCTCGGGGATCGAGGTGGGCGATACGCCTTGCCAGCGCGCGAGCCACAAACCGTCGACCCCGAAGATGTGGAAGAACATTCGCTTGAGCGACGGCTCGCTGAACTGGGTGCCGATGGACTGCGTGGCCTTCGCCTCCCCCAGCTTCGCCGTCGCGTCGAGCAGCGTCCGGTTTGCCCACCAGTGATGCTCGTAGAGCGTCCGGATGGTAGCCACGCTCATAGTCTCACTCGAGCAGGGCGACGGTCTCGCCCTCCTGTACCGTCTGGCCCTCGCGGACGCGGATTTCCTTCACGGCGCCGGCGCGCGGGGCCTCCACCGGGATTTCCATCTTCATCGATTCGAGCACGATCACCGGATCGCCCGCGGCCACCCGATCGCCGGGCTTCGTGGTCACCTGGAAGACGACGCCCGTGATGTGCGCCTTGATCTCCTCAGCCATTGAACGCTCCTTGTTCGACCATCTGCGTGTGCACGGCGCCGCGCCTGAATTCCGGGTGCGCCCCGATCGTCCGCAGCAGCGGCAGCGTCGTCTTCACGCCCTCGACCACGCATGCCTGCAGCGCTCCGGCCAGGCGCGCGATCGCCTGCGTCCGATCCTGACCCGTCGCGATCACCTTGAACAACAGCGGATCGTAGTGGACGGAGACGACGCTGCCCTCGACGACACCACTCTCCACGCGGATGCCGTCGCCGCCGGGCAGCGTGAGCCGGGTGATCGTGCCCGGTGACGGTAGGAAGCTCTTCGCCGGATCCTCGGCGTAGACGCGCACCTCGATGGCGGCACCGCGCTGGACGATGGCCTCCTGCGGCCACGGCAGCGGTGCGCCGCCGGCCACGTCGAGCTGCGCGACCACCAGGTCCAGGCCGGTCACCTGCTCGGTGACGGGATGCTCGACCTGCAGTCGTGTGTTCATCTCGAGAAAGTAGAACCCGTGCGCATCGACGAGGAACTCGAGCGTCCCGGCGTTGACGTAGCCGATGGCGCGGGCGCCGGCCACCGCCGCCTCCGTGAGCCCGCGCTTCATCGCCGGTGGCAGATTCGGCGCCGGCGATTCCTCGACGAGCTTCTGATGCCGCCGCTGGATGGAGCACTCGCGCTCGTGCATGTGCACGACGGTGCCCTTGGTGTCGCCGAACACCTGCACCTCGACGTGGCGCCCGCGCTCGATGTAGCGCTCGACGTAGACGTCGGCCCGCCCGAACGCCGCCTGCGCGCGCCGCGTCGCCGTCGCCCACGCGGAGGCGAGCTCGCTCTCCTGCGTGACCTTCGCCATGCCGATGCCGCCCCCGCCCGCAGCGGCCTTGAGGATGACGGGATAGCCGACGCCGGCGGCAACGCGTTGCGCCGCCGCGGCGTCGGCAACCGGATCGGGGCTGCCGGGCACGATCGGCACGCCGGCCGCGGCCATGCGCCGCCGCGCCTCCGTCTTGTCGCCCATCGCGCGAATCGCGTCGGGCGATGGCCCGATGAACGTGAGTCCCGCCTGCGCGCACGCCTCGGCGAAGCGCCAGTTCTCGGAGAGGAATCCGTAGCCGGGATGGACGGCATCGGCGCCGCTCTCCCTCGCGGCGGCGACGATGCGGGCGATGTCGAGATAGCTCTCTCGGGCCGGCGCCGGCCCGATGGCAATCGCGCGGTCAGCATCCTTGACGTGCGGCGCGTCGCGATCGGCCTCCGAGTAGACGGCGACGGTCGCGAGCCCGCGCGCACGGCAGCCCCGGATGATCCGCCGCGCAATTTCTCCGCGGTTCGCCACGAGGACAGTGCGGAACACCGCTCAGAGGACCGGGCCGACGTCGACCGGCTCGACGCGCACGAGGTCGGCGGCGGTAAGACGCCAGCCGGCCGCCGACGGCGTCCAGCGCAGCTGCATGTGCCCGACCACACGCGCGCCTTCCAGCCTCACCTTCACGAGCCGGTGGTGGCCGACCGACGCGAGCGCCACCACGCGCGAGGTCGTGACCTTATCGCCGAGCCGATCGTGCTCCGCGGCCACCGGCACGCGCGCCGATGGCTCGACGACCAGCGCCAGCGCGCCGGCGGCGTCCCCGGACGCGAGCGCATCCCGGTAAGCGTCCACGGCGGCGGCGAGATCGGGCTCCAGCACGGCGGGATCGAAATCGGGCGGCACGTCGACGAGATCCTGCTTCACGGCCGGCGGCGACTCGGCGAGCACGGCCGCATCGATCAGCGGCGACGCCACGTCGCCCGTCACGCCGCCGGCCTCGCCGAGCAAGGCGAGCAGACGCTGCTCCCAGGCCTTGGCGCGCTCGCGAGACGCATCGTCACGCGTCAGCCGCGCGAGCACGATGGCGCCGGCGGCGGCATGGCGGCGCTCCTCGTCGACGCACCGTTCGAGAATCCGCCGCGTCGGCGGCTCGTAGACGGGGTTGGCGTGCGCGAGATGCCGCGCGTACACGGTCACGAGATGCGGCTTGAGCACGCGATAGACGCCGGCGACGCGCTCCACCGTTTCGCGCGGGCCCTCGGCCGACTCGAGCAGATCGGCGAAGCTCACGACGCGGTCGTTGGCGGGCTCGGACTGCTGCGCGGGCGCCCGCAGCTCGGGCAGCCGCTTGCCCCAGAGGTCGGCGTGCTGCGCGCAATCCCACACGTGGCGGCCGAACAGCAGCTTGGCGGGCAGCTCGGGTGTCAGCGCGATCCAGCCACCCAGCGTGCGCAGCATCCGCTCTTCGGCGTAACGGTAGTGCCGGATGCGCCGCGCGGAGTCGTCGACGGAGAAGTGGCCGGCGAGGCGCTCGGAGCTCAATACACCTGCGAGCGCTGCGTGCTCTTGATCAGCCGCTCGATCTCCTCGTCGGTGAAGCCGGCCAGCTTCCGCGCCTCCTTGGCGATGGAGATCGGCACCAGGTCGTGCTGGCCGTCCTGCCGCGTGCCGCCGAGATTGAATCGCTCGTCGATCGTCTCCTGAAACTCGATCGCCCTGCGTCGCCGCTCCGCCTCGCCGCGTGTCAGCTCGTTGAGCCAGCGGGAGCCCATGCGGACGTGCGTGATCTCGTCGGCCAGCACGTAGTCGACCGACTGCTCGAGGATCGGATCGCCGATCTTGCCGGCGATGTGGATGAGCTGGTTGAAGACGTCGCAGGCCAGGCCTTCGAGGCCACGGTTGACGCCCGCCACGCGCGCGGCCGCGTCCTCGGCGCAGGCACAGCGCCACAGGATCGTCGTCTCCGGAAACTCGCCGAGGCGACCGCCCAGATGCTCGAGGAGCCCGAGATACGTCTCGACGTGGCGGGATTCGTCCCAGACCTGCCGCGCCATGTCGAGCGTGAATTCCCACGGCGCGTCGGGGAAATCGCACACGGTGCGGCCGGCCCCTTCCATGGCCTGCAGCTCGCCGACGAGGATGCCGTGCACGCGCTCGCGCATCGACTCGCGCGTCGACAGATCCGGGAAGGGCGACAAGCCCTGCGCGACCTTGAGCTCCGCCACGTCGCGGGCGCGCATGCGAACGAAGCGATCCTCCCGCGCGAGCTTGTCGTAAGCGATCGGGCGTTCCATCGGATTTCCTCCAGGACTGAACCGCTATTCAGCGCGAGTGTAGCACGCCGCCGCAGCCGCAAACCATCCAGGCCAGCCCACCCACGCTTCGAGCCGCAAGCAGCGCCGTCGCTACGACAATCGCTACGAATCTTCCGAGCGCGGATGCATCAGCGTCGCTGGGAGAATGACGCCCGCTCCGAAGCGACCGGTGATGCCGTCGACCGCCCGCGCGAGCCGCTCGCGCCGCACGGCGTTCGGATCGAGGAGGCCGAGCTGACCGGTGGCGGGCGGGCCCAGCGTCGACGCGGCGACACCAATCAGCCGCACGCGCTGCACCAGCCGCTCGCGCGCGAAGAGAACCATGACGCGCCGATAGAGCTCGAGGCCGTCCTGCGTGGGGTCACCCGTGTGGCTGCGCGTGATCGTGTGGAAATCGGCGAAGCGAAGCTTCAGCGTCACGCGCGAGGCAGCCACGCCGCCAGTCCGCAGCTCTCGCGCCACGCGCTCGGCCTGACCACGTAGCGTCGTCTCGAGCCGCGCACGGTCGTCGGTGTCGCGCTCGAACGTCGTCTCGGCACCCATCGACTTCGGCGCCGCCCACGGATTCACCGCGCGATCGTCGCGTCCAAAGGCCAGCTCGTGCAGGTCGGCGCCGTGCTCGCCGAGGCGAGCGAGGAGCGTGGCACGGGGCAGACGCTGGAGCTGCCCGATGGTCGCGATACCGAGCCCAGCCAGCGTCTTCGCCGTTGCTTTGCCCACGCCCCACAGCCGCTCGATCGGCAGCGGCGTCAGGAACTCGGCCTCGCGACCGGTCTCGACCACGACCAGGCCGTCGGGCTTCCGCAGATCGGAGGCGATCTTGGCGATGAATTTGTTCGACGCGAGACCGGCCGACGCGGTGAGTCCCGTCTCGGTGCGAATGCGCTGCTTGATCTGCCGCACCGCCTGCGCGGGCGGTCCGAAGAGCGATTCCGTCCCGCTCAGGTCCACGAACGCCTCGTCGACCGAGACCGGCTCCACCAGCGGCGAGAAGTCGCCGAGGAGCGCCATGATCTCATCCGAGACGCGCGCGTATTTCTCCATGTCGACGGGCACGAAGACACCGTCGGGGCATAGCCGCGCCGCCTTGCCGATCGGCATCGCCGACCGAACGCCGAAGACGCGCGCCTCGTACGAGGCCGCGGACACGACGCCGCGCCCCTTCGGATCGGCGCCCACGATGACGGGCAGGCCGCGCAGCTCGGGCCGGTCGCGCTGCTCGACCGACGCGTAGAAGGCGTCCATGTCGACATGCGCGATCGCGCGGGGCCGCGCCGCCATGTCAGGCCCGGGCCAGCCCGACCTCGGAGGCAACGCCGGTCAGCGCGTCGACGACGAACGCGATGTGCGCGTCGAGCTCGACGCCGAGCTCGGTGGCGCCACGATAGACGTCGTCGCGATTGACCGTGCGCGCAAACGCCTTGTCCTTGAGCTTCTTTCGGACCGATGCGGGCTCGAGGCCGGCCACCACCTTCCCCGGGCGGACGAGCGCGCACGCGTGGACGAAGCCCGTCAGCTCGTCGCAGGCATAGAGCGCGCGGTCGAGGAGGCTCCGTCGCGGCATGCCGGCGTAGTCGGCATGGGCGAGGATCGCGTAGACGACCTCGGCAGGAAGACCGCGTGCGGTGAGGATCTCGGCGCCCTTCAGCGGATGGTGGGGCGCGCGCGGATGCATCTCATAGTCGAAGTCGTGCAGCATGCCGGCGATACCCCAGCGGTCGGGATCCTCGCCGAAGCGAGCGGCGTACGCGCGCATCGACGCCTCGACGGCGCGCGCGTGCTTGCGAAGACTGTCGCCCTTGGTGAACTCGGTCAGGATCGACCAGGCGACGTCCCGGTTCACGGTCGGCTCAGGCGCGTCGGCTCTGCTGGCTCCGCCACTTGTCGATGGACTTCTTGGAGAACACCCAGCCGCTTTCGAGCTCCAGGCACGGAATCCGCCGCTCGGTGGCGAGCACGGTCAGGGCCGTCTTGTCGATGGCGAGATATCTGGAAGCCTCGTCGATGCTGAGCACGTCCTTCGGCGTCGGACTCACGGGCGCTCCTCCTTGTCGACGGCCTTGCGCAGGGTCTCGAGCTCCGCTTCGAGCGTCCGGATCCGCTCCATGAGCTGCTCGAGGGCTTTCATCACGGGGTCCGGAAGGTCGGTCTGATTCAAATCGATGTCTCCCACCCGCTGGCCGTCCTTGTATGTTACCCGGCCCGGGACACCGACCACAACGGAGTTCGGGGGAACCTCGCGCACGACGACCGAGCCGGCTCCGATGCGGCTGTTGTCGCCGATGGTGAAGGCGCCGATGACCTTGGCTCCGGCGCCCACCACGACATTGTTGCCGAGCGTCGGGTGACGCTTCTCGCGTCTCAGACTGGTCCCGCCGAGGGTCACCCCCTGCAGCAGCGTCACGTTCTCACCGATCTCCGCCGTTTCGCCGATGACGACGCCCATCCCGTGGTCGATGAAGAGTCCCGGGCCCAGGCGCGCCGCCGGATGGATCTCGATGCCGGTGTAAAAACGGCCGACGTGCGAGACGCCGCGCGCGAGGGTCGTGAAGCCCGCGTGCCACAGCCGATGCGCGAGGCGGTGAAATGCGAGCGCGTGAACGCCCGGGTAGCAGAGCAGCACCTCGAACGCGGAGCGCGCAGCGGGATCGCGCTGGAGCACGGTGCGAATGTCGCGGCGAAGCGCGGCAAACATCACACGCCTCGCCGGCGAAGAACGTCGAGGGCGGCCGCCCGTACGGCGCCAGCGACGACGTCGGCCGCGTGCTTGCGATCGTCCGGGAGACCGTCGAGCGCGTCCTCGATTTCGCGGGCCTTCAAGTTCACGAGATCCTCCACCGCGCGACCGGCGATGAGCTCGCTCGCCGCACTGGCGGCGGCGATCGTCGGGCCGCATCCGTAGCTTTGAAAGCGAACCTCCACCGCGCGGCCGTCCCGCACGCGGAGAAACACGCGCGCGAGGTCGCCGCAGCCGTCGAACTCGTCCTCACCGGCGCCGTCGGGGTCGCGCATGAGTCCGGCGTTGCGCGGGTTGAGGAAGTGTTCCACCAGCGTCGCGCTGTATCTCACGCGGCTCCGACCGGCAGCGCCGCGCGCAGCTTCCGCACGATCGGCTCTACCGACTCGATCACGTACTCGATGTCCTCCGCCGTCGTCGAGCGCCCCAGCGACGAGCGCACCGCTCCCATCGCCCACTCGACCGGCACGCCCATGGCCACCAGCACGTACGACGGCTCGACGCTGCCCGAAGTGCAGGCCGACCCGGCGGAGACGGCGATGCCCTTGAGATCCAGGCCGAGCACGATCGATTCCGACTCCACGTTCTTGTACGAGATGTTCGCCGTGCCCGGCACGCGCTCTGTCGGATGTCCGTTGAGGCGGACGTCGGGCACGCGGTCGCAGATGCCGTGCCACAGCCGGTCGCGCAGCGCGGTCAGACGTGCCGCCTCGGCCTTCATCTCGCGGCCGCGGACCTCGACGGCCTTGCCAAAGCCGACGATGCCCGGGACGTTCTCCGTGCCCGCGCGCCGCCGCCGCTCGTGCTCACCGCCATGCTGTACGGAGACGAGCTTCGTGCCCTTGCGAATGTACAGGCCGGCCACCCCCTTGGGCCCGTAGATCTTGTGGCCCGAGAAGGACATCAGATCGATGTTGAACGCGTCGACATCGATCTCTACCTTGCCGAAGGTCTGGACGGCGTCCACGTGAAATGGGACACCGGCCTCGCGCGCGATGGCACCGATGGCCCGCGCGGGCTGGATGGTGCCGACCTCGCTGTTCGCATGCATGATCGAGATCGCGATCGTGTCCGGCCGGAGCGCTCGCCGCACGTCGTCGGGATCCACCATGCCGGTCTCGTCGACGGGCAGATAGGTCACCGAGAATCCCTGCGCCTCCAGCGCCTGGCACGTGCGCAGCACGGCGTGGTGCTCGATCTTCGAGGTGATCAGATGGCCGCGGCCGCGGGCCCACGCCAGTCCCTTCACGCCGAAGTTGTCCGACTCGGTGCCGCCCGAGGTGAAGACGATGTCGTCCGGCCGCGCGCGCAGGAACGCTGCCACACGCTCGCGCGCGACATCGACCGCCTCGCGCGCGGCGCGGCCGAAGCCGTGCACGCTCGAAGGATTGCCGAAGACCTCGCCGAAGTACGGCACCATCTCCGCGACGACTTCGGGATGCACCGGCGTCGATGCGTTGTGATCGAGATAGAC
>OEKU01000648.1_pt1 | contig 12669 bp, 12 predicted proteins | sample 1503311 | NCBI WGS metagenome assembly OEKU01 (sample SAMEA104379587, study PRJEB20068) | metagenome | biome: 1000743; feature: 77; material: 1998 | place: USA | collected 2012 | depth 25 m | reverse complement strand
AGCCCACCCCCGCCAACATCACCGCAACCAGCCTCACGGCTAAACGCATTGGTGTCTAACGCCTCGGCGCTGAGCGGCCGGCGCTGGCGCACACCGCATTAGCACCACGGTTAACGCCGGCCCGCTCGAGCGGCTTGTCAGCTGGTTTCACCGCGATACTTATCGACGAGTTCTTCGAGTTCGCCCTCCGTGAAATCGAGCAAGATCTCCGCGGTCCTCTTAAGTCCGCGCGCCATAGCTATCAAGCCAAGCGCCGATTGGACGAGCACCGGGTCTGTCGATTGCTCCAAGTCGCGCAGTGCCAGCGGAAGATTCACGCCACGCGTCCTGGTACCTTTCTGCAAGCCAGTCAGGACTCGCGGCGTTTCGGCGCCCATGGCGTTCCCGCTCAATCGCGCCGAGAAGAGCGTAAGTGTTCCAGTCCGCCACGTCGCGGCGGCGGTGGATCCTTACGAGGTGAGGAACAGCGGCGTAAGCCGCCGTGTCCACGTCGCCCTGATGGTGCAAACCGTCCCAAAGCTGGTTCCCCAGGCCAATTCGACGGCCTTACCGGACTCCAGTTGAGTAAGCGCCGGCCTCGGGTCAAAACGCGTCCGTCGGCCGCCGGTGAGTTGAGGCCATCTCGGATCGGTGAGTTCCAGCATGATTCAGCTACTAGTAGTATGCGGACCTTGATAGCACAATGCGGAACGCTTTGTCTGTCAGCGTATCCAATATCCGCGCGCGCCTCGTAGCGAGACATCCGTCAACAGCAGCACGCGATTGGCCCTCATCCGACCGAGAGCGCGTACCGTATATCGTTGAGCCGCGCCGCCCGCGTATCCAGTATCCGCGTATCTCACTTCACCCGTAGCGACAGCCCAAAGACCGCATGACCTGTGCGTTTCATCGTGGATGGTGTCGCTGTCATGGCGGTGATCGATAGTGAAGCGCAAGGCGGGCCGCGGTCAAATTCCTGCTATTGGCGCGCTCATCTGATCGAAGTCGCCAACTGCAGGCAATGACATCCTGGAAGACACGACCGACAACATGTTGGCCGTGCTGGAGCAGGCCATGATAGCGACGGCTAGCTGTGAAGTCTCACGAGGTTGTCTGCAGGGGGATTGTCCATCCGGGCTGTCTCACGCGAATCGGGGCTGCCAAGCAACCAGAACCCGGAGGAGAAAACCCGGATGAACATCCACAAGAATGCCCGACTGACGCCTCATCGTCGAGAGGAAGTTGTGCGCCACCTCGTTGCGCGCCGCCATGATGCGCTGGACCTCGGCCGCGCATGCGGTCGCCCCGATCACGCTGGGGAACTCGGCGAGGATGCCATCGCCCGCGGTGTCGATGATGCGGCCCCATGCCGGCCCACCACCGGCAGGATCACAGCCTGGTGGTCCTTGAGGTCGCGCCCCGTCGCCGCCTCGTCCTGGCCCATGAGCCGGCTGTAGCCGGCAATGTCGGCGGCAAGAATGGCCGACAGTCGACGGTTGATCGAAGCGTCGTTGTCCATGACTCGGTCGGATGATATCCGAACGGTAGATTCGTAGCAGAGATCACCTCGTCGCCGTAAGGCCGTTCACGTCAGCCCACCGTCGACGGCTAACACCTGGCCGGTGACGTACGCGGCGCGATCGGAACACACGAACGCGACGACGGCGGCCACCTCCTCGGGTCGACCGGGGCGCCCGAGCGGAATGGCGCCGATCAGATCGGTGCGAACCTCCGGCGAGAGGCCTGACGTGAGCTCCGTGTCGACGAAGCCGGCGGACACGCAGTTCACGGTCACGCCGAGTGGACCGACCTCGCGGGCGAGCGCATGGCACAGACCGATGAGGCCGCTCTTCGCGGCGGCGTAGTTGGTCTGGCCCCGCCGGCCGATGAGCGCCGACGGCGAGACGAGGTACACGATGCGCCCCCACCGCCGGGCGAGCATGGCGGGCAACGCGTGTCGGGACGCCAGAAAGCCGCCCCTCAGATGTACGGCCAGGACGTCGTCGAAGTCTCGATCCGGCATCTGCAGCATGAGCTGGTCCCGCGTGAATCCGGCAGCGTGGACCACGACGTCGACGGGAGCGATGCGTTCGAAGAGGTCCGCGACCTGGGCCGATGACCCCGCATCGCAGCGCGCGAACGAGATGGAGAGCCGCTCCGCGCGGATGTCTTCACGAGCCCGCCGCGCCGCCGCCTCGTCGTGCGCGTAGGTGATGACCACGTCGACGCCATCGCGCGCCAGCGCGCGCGCCACGGCGAGGCCGAGGCCGCGGCTGCCACCGGTGACGAGAGCGTGTCGCATCGCTGCGGGGAGTCTAGGCACGCATCCGCCGCCGGCGCAACGGACAGGCGGTGGGTCCACGGCTACGGCGGCCGGACTATACTGGGCGCCATGTCTCGCCCGCCATGGACGACGCTCTCGCGCGAGACCCCGAACGGGACGCACACGAGGCACGTGCCCGGGGGACCTCGCTGGCATGGACACGCGTACAACCGCGCGAGCCTCTACCGCCTTGCCGAGGCGCTGAGCGTCGTACCTCGAGGACTTCGATTGTCGCTTGCGCGCCAGGTCGGGAGGATCGCGCCGCGCTTTTTGCCTCTCGAGCGCCGCGCGATCGAAAAAACGCTGGAACTGGTCACCGGCGCTTCCGGTGATCACCTCGACGAGCTGACCGCCGGCGTATTCCGCGACTTCGCCATGTGCTTCGCCGACCTCGTGTCCACGAATCGCCAATCGGCCGCGCGGCTCACGTCCCTCGTCGGATCGGTGACGGGCGCCGAGCAATTCGACCGGCTGCCGGGCGGCATCGTGTCGATCACCGCGCACGTCGGCAACTGGGAGCTGGCCGGACGGCTGCTGGCAAGTCGCCTGGCGCGTCGGACGAACGTCGTCGTTTCGCCGGGGGAGGATCCCGACCTCGGACGCTGGGTCCGCCGCGACGGCGAAGGAATGCGGTTCGTGCCGCGTGCCCATCCGAGCGTCGGCATCGAATTGCTGGCGGCGTTGCGACGCGGCGAGGTGGTGGCGCTTCAGGCCGACCGCGCCATCGGCACCGGCGGCGACGTCTGGGTCCCGTTCTTCGGACCGGCCGCGCCGTTCCCGCTCGGCCCGTTTCTGCTCGCCCGCGCCGCCGGCGTTCCCGTCGTGCCCGCGTTCTGCGTCCTCGACCGCGGATACCGCTACGCCGTGCGAATCGCCGCGCCGATCACCGTCCGGCGTGGAGAGGAAGAGCAGGCGGCTCGCGAGTGGGTGGCCATCCTCGAAAGCGTCGTGCGCGAGCATCCGACGCAGTGGTTCAACTTCTTCGACGCATGGAACCCGTTCGGCGCGCCCCCTCCGTCCGAGGAGCGCCCGCGCGTTCGCCTGCCGTCATGAGCGTCTCCGGCATCGCGCGCGCCGCCGCGACGGATCCGCAGGAGGCGGAGCGCATCGCCGCCATCGTAGCGCCTCGTCTCCCGGCCTCCCTGGTGCCGGTGTTCGACGGGCGATTCGGACGCTCGAACGCGTTGTACGACGAGTTCGTCTACCGCCTGACGCTGAGAATTTTCTGCGAGGCGGGCCTCGACACGGTGGTCGGTGAGTGGGGCAACGCGGAGAAGATCGCAGGCCGCGCAGGCGTCGATCCCCGTCGCGCGACGGGGTGCGTGAGCTGGATCCTTTGCCATCTCGCGAGGCACGGCGTGCTCGTGCGTGAGGACACGATTGGCGGGCCCCGATTCCGCGCGGAGCGAGCGATCACGGCGCTCGATCCGGCACCGATCGCCGCTGCGCAGCGCGAGCACGATCCCGCCTGCCTGCCGTCGTATGTTCTCGCGGAAACAGCCGCGCGTGAGTACCCGACCTTCCTCCGCGGCGGCGCAAGTGGCGAGGAGATCCTGTTCGCGCCGACGCGCCTCCCGCTCTGGCTCAACTACTTCTCGAACGACAACGTCCTCTATGCGGTCAACAACCGCGTCGGCGCGGTGGCGGTCGAGACGTGGATGTCGCGCCGTGTCGGCACCATGCTCGAGCTCGGCGGTGGGCTCGCGAGCGGCACGGCGGCGCTTCTCGAGCGTCTCGCCGGCGCCGGCCGCCTCGGCGATGTGCAGGCGTATCGGTTCACCGAGCTGGTGCCGGCATTCCTGCGCCGCGGACAGCGGCTCCTCGAGGAGCGATTTCACGACGGACCGCCGCTGACATTCGCGCCGCTCGACATGAACCGACCGTTTGCCGAGCAAGGGGTTGCGCCGGAGAGCGTTTCGCTCACGTACGCCGTGAACACGCTGCACGTCGCCCACGATCTTGCGTTCACGCTCGGCGAGGTGCATCGGGCTCTCGAGCCGGGTGGTCAGCTGGTCGTGTCCGAGTGCGTCCGGCCGCGGCCGCTCGACACGCTCTCGCCCGAGCTCGTGTTCAACCTCCTGGAGACGTTCCGCTCGCCGCGCCTGCACTCCGCCTTCCGGCCGAACGGCGGATTTTTGACGCCGGAGCAGTGGACAGAAGCGCTCGAGGCGGCGGGTTTCCAGAACGTGCGTGTGCTTCCGGACGTGATGCGCATCCGTGAGGATTTTCCGGGCTTCTGTGTCGCGGCCATCGGCGCGACCCGCCCGGCTTGAGGAGACGACTCTGATGGCAACACCGACTCCACCTCACCCGGTCCTCGACCGATACTATCGGCATGAAGAGGATCGGGCGACGTTCGTCGCGACCTTGTTCGACGGCGCGGCCCGCTACTACGACCGTGTCGGTCACGTCCTGGCGCTTGGCTCGGGTCCCTGGTACCGCCGCAATGCGCTCGCGCGTGCCGGACTGCGTCGTGGCATGAAGCTGCTCGATGTCGCGACGGGCACCGGCCAGGTGGCGCGTGCCGCCACGCGGATTCTCCGTGACCCCGCGGGGGTGGTCGGGCTCGATCCAAGCGCCGGCATGCTGCGCGAGGCACGGAGGACGCACGCTGGTCCGCTCGTCCGGGCCCGCGCCGAGGAGATGCCGCTCGGTGACGGCGTCTTCGACATGCTCAGCATGGGTTTCGCGCTGCGCCACGTCCGCACGCTCGAGACGGCATTCGGCGAGTATCGCCGCGTGCTGAAGCCGGGGGGGCGCGTTCTGCTTCTCGAAGTGTCGCGCCCGCGATCCGCGATCACGCGATCGGTGATCCGCGTGTACTTCCAGCGGGTGCTGCCGTGGCTGATTCGCGTCGCGACCCGCAATCCGGACGCTCCGCTGCTGATGGAGTACTACTGGGACACGATCGACGAGTGCGTGCCGCCCGAGACGATTCTCGCCGCGCTCCGCCACGCGGGATTCGTCGATGTCGAGCACCGCATGTTCGGCGGCTGTCTCAGCGAGTACGTCGCGCGCGCGCCGCTGCGCGGCGGCGCGTCGGGCTGACGCTCAGCGGATCGCGCGCGGCGCCGGCTCGATCCCGCGCAGGCCGTAGCGGCTGAGCATACGCAGAAGGCCGCGACTGTACCGCGCGGTCGTGGCCGTGCCCGTCGCCTGCAGCGCGATGTGCCGCTCGATGTGATTCTGCAGCGCCGTCTTGAGAACGCCCGATCCGCCGTCGAGCCAGCTCTGGCCCGCTTCCAGGAGCGCGAGCAGGCGGCCGTCGTAGAGATAGGCGACCAGCTCCAGCCACGCGCCGAGCATCTCGGTCTGAGTCGTGGCGTAGGAGGCAAGTGCTGCGGCGAGCGCGCTCGGTGACGGAGTCGCCTTACGCTCGAGCAAAGGACTCAGCGCGTCGCTGATGGCTTCCGCCGAGCGGAGCGCCAGGAACACGCCGGGCGACAGCATCGGATCCACGAAGCCGAACGCGTCGCCCGCCATGACCCAGCCGGGGCCGAGGCCGCGCTGCGAGATCAGCTGATAGTTCGCGTAGGTCGCGATTCCGGTCACGCGCTTGCCATCGGCGACGATGCGGGAAAGCGAGGGAGTCGTGGCGATGGCCTGCTGCAGCCGGTCTTCCGGTGTGCGCCCGAGCCGAGCGGCATCCTCCTGGCCGATCACGATTCCGACGGACAAGCGGTCGTGGAGCGGAATGCACCAGCTCCAGCCCGCCGCGCCGCGCGTGATGACGACCTGCCCCGGCGGCTCTTCCCAGTGGAAGTTCTCGAAGTGTGCGAAGTGCGCCACGTCCTTGCGAGGCCCGAACCGGGCGGTAATGCCGAGGGCGCGCGCGGCGTGGCGGGCGCGCCCCGTCGCGTCGACGATCAGGTCGGGCTGTCGACCGTCGAGCATGGGCGCGGCCGCGAGCGTCTCGCGATCGAGCCTCAGCTCGGGGTCGCCGGTCGCGGCCGATGCAGCCGGCTCGACGCGCGCGTGGGTCACCACACGATGAACACCGGCGGCGACGGCCTTCGCCACGATGGCGTCGTCGAACTGAGGACGCGCGATGTTGTAGGCGTATGGAAACACCGTGGGCGCGAAGCGGGCAAAGTTGAAGCTGAATCGCGTCGTCGGCGACCAGATGAAGGTCACGCCGGGCTTTCGAGGGCCGCACACTGCCGTGTCGTCCTCGAAGCCGAGGCGCCGCAGGATGGGGACGACCGCCGGGACCAGTGACTCACCGACGAGAAGCTCAGGACGTCGGCCATCGTCGAAGAGCGTGACCGCTGCCCCCTGACGGGCGAGAAGAATCGCGAGCGCGGATCCGGCGGGGCCGGCGCCGATGATCGCCACGCGCACTACGAGAGCTCGGCGGGCACGGGAGACTCGCCCGATCGTCTGAGGATCTTGCCGCCCGGCGTTTTTGCCGTCGCTTCGACGACGGTGAATTCCACCGGGACCTTGTACGAAGACAACGCGCGCGCACAATGCGCCCTGAGCGCGTCGAGATCAGGGCTCGGCGTGGCGAACGCGACTTCGGCCCGCGGGACCTGACCGAGGTGAGGATGTGGCGTGCCGAACACCCGGGACTCCTGCACTCCGGGGAACTGATTGATGCACTCCTCGACTTCCTCGGGGAAGAATTTGAGGCCTGCGACGAAGATCACCGCCTTCTTCCGGCCATGGAGGAACAGCGCACCGGCCTCGTCGAGCCTCCCGATGTCGCCCGTGAGGAACCAGCCGTCGCGTGCACTCTGCTCGCGAAGGCGCCAGGGCGCGTAGTAGGCGGAGAAGAGGCCATTGCCGCGCACGCCGATCTCGCCCGGCGTTCCCGGCGGCAGGCGATCACCGGCATCCGAGAAGACGGCGACTTCATAGCCGGGGACCGCGCGCCCGACCGAGCTCGGCGGCAGCCCGTCGCGTCGATTGATGCACGGCAGGCCCGCCTCGATGATCCCATAGGCCTGGCCGACCGGAACACCGTGGACCGACTCGAACCGCTCCACGACCGAGGTCGCAATCGGTGCGCTCGTCGAGAGCGCCAGCCGCAGCGTGGTGAGCGGCTCGCCTCTCGCGAGATTGCTCATGCGCTCGAAATGCACCGGCGATGCATAGAAGACGCTGGCGCCAAGCCGCCGGATCGAGTCGACGATCGTCGCCGGGAACGTGTCCGAACACAGCAGGACATGCGCTCCGGCGCGCACGTACGCGACGATCGTCACCGCGAAGTGATATGCGAGCGGCAACACCCAGAGGATGCGGTCCGCTTCGGTGAAGCGCAGCACCCGATCGGCGGCCTCGACTCTCGCGGCCGTGGCTTCGTGGGACAGCACGACGCCCTTGCGGTCGGCGGTCGTCCCCGAGGTGAATCGGATGAACGCCGGGTTCACGCGACGAAGCGCGTCGGGACCCTCGGCGTCGCGGCGGATCCACGCGAAGGTGAACCCCTCGCACGCGCCGCCCGACGGCATGATGCCGGGGGCGGACGCGGACATGGGTTCGCTCAGAGGCGACGCCAGGCAGCCGTTCAGCTCGACTTCGGTCGCGATCGTCGCCATCTCGGTCGGCGTCAAGTTCGCGGCGATGGGGACCAGACACGCGCCGGTGGCGAGCAAACCGAACGCCGCCGGCAGATAGACAGTGCCGTTCGGCGAGAGGAGTCCGATTCGCTGGCCGGGCTTGACCCCCTCGCGGACCAGAAACGCCGCGACCCGTTCGGCCTCGCGGCCGAGCTCGGCGTAGGTGAGGGTATGGCCGGAGCGCACGTCGGTGACCGCCGGCCGGTGAGCGTGAGCTCGCGCCGACGCGTAAAGGGTCTCCGCCAGGTTCACCGTGCCATCAGCCTCGTTCGGCCAGCTGCGCGGCCGCCCTGCCGACCGCCGCGCCGGTTGCGAGACAGGTTCCGATGACGCGCGCCGATCCCAGCGCCTCGTGAGTCGCGCTCATGCAGCGTCCGGCCATGAACAGGTTATCGACGTCCCGCGCCTGCAGGCTGCGAAGTGGGATGTCGTACGTCTGTCCATCCTCCAGGTACTCGTACGTCGCGCCGAGACGTCCCTCCGCCCACAGCTCGATGGGCCAGCTCGCGCGCGCCACCGCGTCATCGAATTTCCGGCCGGAGAGCACATCGTCGCGCGTGAGCTGATAGCGTCCGATCACACGCCCGCCCTCGCGCATGCCGACCTGAGGCGCCACGTGCGAGACGAACGCGCGTCCGAAAGCCGGGAGCGTCTTCAAGAATTCGGTGACCGCGAGGACGCGCCGGCGACCTTCCTGCTCGGCGGCGGTCGGGAAGTCTCGCCGGTCGGACAGGTGATCGGTCAGCCCGCTCAGCGCGAGCTTTCCGATGAGCTCCCCCGGCTGCGATGAAAGTCTGAGCTCGAGATTCGAGGCGCCCGTCGGCAGCAGTCCGTCGCGCTCGGCGGCGACGACAGTCCTGAGCAGGGCCAGGCGACCGCCCGCGCCGAGTGCGTCGCTGTCGACCTGCTGAAGGACGAAGACCAGCGCCGGCAGCTGACGCTCCGACGGCGGACTGATGTCGGTGACGGCCCCGGCGTGACGAGCCACCACGCCATCGCCGCTCGTGTCCGCGATCACGGTCGCGGAGAGCTCGACGGTGCGCTCCCAGGTGCAGACGCGGAGCGACTCGATCCGGCGCGGCGCGGCGTCGACTGCGTCCACGTACGCGTGGAGGTACAGATCGATCTCGGACCTCGAGCCGACCACCTCATCGGCGAGACAGGCGAAGGCGAACGGCGTGTAGGGCACGACGAACGTGCGCCCCCGGCGCACCGGCTTCTGGCAGCCCGGCATGGTCGCCAAGCGGCGGCCGAAGGTGTCCGCAAAGCCCTCGTTGAGGGGCTCCGGACTCCCCGACGCCGAGCCGTGATAGAGCCCGCAGATGGTGCCGACCATCCCCGCCGTCGCCATGCCGCCGAGAAAGCCGTAGCGCTCGACGAGAGCCGTGCGCGCGCCGGCATCGCCGGCCGCCACGGCGGCGGCCACACCGGCGGCGCCGCCTCCGACGACCACGACGTCGTACTTCATGATGCGTCGATCCATCCCATGCCCTCGCGCACGATCTGCACGATCCGGGTCACATCGTTGTCCGTCACGACTTCATCGATCCACGCCACGACGAGGTTGCTCCGTCCTGCGCAGCGGTTGAAGAATACCCCGATCCCCGGCCGCGGTGGAACGGCCGGAATGTGATAGGCGTTCACGACGCGACGACCGAAGCACTCCTCGAGCGCCGCAGGGAAGTCGGTGACGTCCGCGCAGTTGAACGAGAAGATCTCTCCGCCCATGCGCCGGAGTGCCCGCCGGACGAACGCCAGCGGCCGGTACTGCAGGAAATCCATGGCGGCGTCGTTGGCCTCGATCTGCCCGTCACGGACGGCGCTGGCCATCTGCTCGCGCAGCAGCCTCGCGAGCCGGGGCACATCGACGGCGTCGGAGGGCTTGAACCGCGCGAAGTGGAACGCGAGCATGTTGCCGAAGGTCGGTCCCAGCTCTCCCTTCGGTCGCAGGTCCACCGCGACGGGAAGCACGAAGGCGACGTCGGGCACGCGCCGTTCTTCCCAGAGTCTGCGCATGGCGTTGCCCACGACGGCCAGACGCCACCAGATCTCTTGCGTGCCGCGTGCAGGCTTCGCCGTGCTCTCGCGCTCGACGAAGCTTGCCTGCCTGAAGCGCACGCGGCCCCCGACAACTTCTCTTGCCGACACCGGGACGGCGCGCGGCAGCGTCTGCATGTACGCCATGCTCTGACGCGCGAGTCGCCCTCGTTCCCTGAGCGCGCGCGTATCGACGGCGCGTAAGAAGCGCGGGACCGCGTGACCCCAGGGCGCCGGGCCCGGATGTCGGTCGAGATGCAGGAGGTGGTGCAGCAGGTTCTGGGCGCCGCGTGGGTCCATGAGCGGATGGAACCACGTCAGCACCAGCGCGTCTCGCGCGCCGTCGACGCAGAGGAATCGCATCGGCGGCTCGCGTCGCGGATCGATGCCGGTGTTGATCTCCGCGTCGAGCGTCTCCTGGAACTCCTTCCCGGTGGCGACCGTTCGCCGGCGCACGGAAGGCGGTGCCCCGCCGCGCCGGCTGCTCGCCCAGTGCAGCTTGCCCCACGGAAACGGCCGGCGCAGGCGCGCCGCCGGCCACGGGCAGAACTGCAGGAACCGCTCGAGGCTTCTGCGCACCCGCTCGGCGTCGAGGGCCCCGTCGCACTGGACCACGAGAACGGCGTTGCTGCTCGCGCGGAGCGTGCCCGGTGAATGCAGCGCCATGAGGACGAGATCGGCGCCGCGAAGGTCGAGTCGACGATTGGCTACGAGCGGCCCCTTCGCCGACAGATGTAGCGCGCCAGGGCCCGGGCCGAGGCGAGGTTCTCCGCGACGAGGTCCTCATCGGGCATCCAGAACCCGAACTCGGCCTCGACGAAGAGCAGAATTTTCAGCAAGGCCATGGAGTCGATCCCCATTGGCTCGAAGTCGTCGTCGGGCTGGAGGGTGCGACCGCGCGCCATGATGTTGGCATTGACGAACGCCGTGAGGGCGTGCGCGATGCTGTCGTGCTCGGTCCCGGCGGGCGAGTGGCCTGTCGACATCTGCGGTTAGAAACTACAACCGCCCGGGACGAGAGGTCAACGCACGGTCGTGCCTTAGAATCGAGTACCCGTGGCCAAGCCTGCGCGTCTCCTGGCAATCCTCGCGATGCTCCTCACCGCCCTCGCGACCGCCGTCATTCTCGTCAGCTCGTACTCGATCACCGCCCCCGTCCTCGACGTCGCCCTCCGCGCCGCGCCGCCCGCGCCGGCGATCCGGTTCGGCGTCGACACGTTTGCCTTCGCGAACGAGAACCGGACGATCTACCGCGGCAAGCCGGACCTCTATCCGAGCTGGTGCTTCGTCATGGCCCGCGCCGTGACGCAGTTTCATCGCTTCGCCCGCTTCGATCCCGCTGCGCCGCGCCTCACGATGGACGAGTACGCGGCACGCGTCCGGCAGATCACCACTCACGCTTGGTGGCATGCGGCGCTGCCGAACGCCCAGCGAACCGTGATCCCCGGTTACGGCTCGCTGCACGAGTTCTCGCGCGCCGAGGAGCGCGCGGTGAAAGCCGGACTCACGGCGCGGTTCTGGAGCTGGATCCACTGGACGAACTGGCGCGTCGTCTACCCCATGCCCCGCGCGCACCAGGAAGGCGTGGCGCGCGAGACCATCGCCGAGCTGCAGGCGGGTCGCCCGGTCCAGTGGCTCGTCACCAATCTGCCCGTCATCGAGCTGAACCACACCGTGGTGGTGTACGGCTATCGCGCGGACGGCGGGCCGCTCATCGACTTCATGGTCTACGATCCGAACGATCCGGGCGTCCCCGGTACGATCCAGTTCGACCGGCGGGCGCGGCGCTTTTCGTCGACGCGCGTCTACAACACGAGCGTCGGTCCGATCCGGGCGTTCCGGATGTACTTTTCGCCGCTGCTGTGACGCTCAGGCTCGGGGCGCCGTCCGCGAGACGCTGACGCCGAAGCGCTGCTCCACGACGTGCGTCACGCCCGAGAAGTCTAGCCTTCCCCAGCGCGTCTTCGCGTCCGCGTAGGCGGCGAGCGTTTGCGCCAGGATCGGCATGTGGGCGAGATCGGCGCCGGCCATCTGGGCAGCGAGCGCGACGTCCTTGTGCATCAGCTCGACGGTGAAGGTCGCGTCGTAATTGCCTTCGACGACGCGCATTGCGCGACGGTCGAAGTACGTGGAGTACGCCATGCCGCCGCCCTTGCACACGACGTCGTAGTACGTTTGCGGATCGACGCCGAGCTTCGTGCAGAGCGCGAGCGATTCCGCGACCGCGACCGCGTTCACGGCGCCGAGCGCGTTGTGCAGGAGCTTGATGCGGTTGCCGGTGCCGGAGGGCCCGACGTACATCGTGAGCCGCCCGATGACGTCGAGCAGCGGCTGTGCCGTGACCAGCGCCTCTCGCTCGCCGCCGACCATGAAGAAGACCTCGCCGCTCTCGGCCTGCGGGGAGGAGCCGAGCATGGGCGTGTCGAGATGCGACACACCGCGCTCGCGGGCCTCGGCGTGGATGCGCTGGGAGATCTCGGGCGCGACGGTCGAGCAATCGCAGGTGATGAGCCCCCTCCCGCCGCCGGCCAGGATGCCGCCCGGGCCGAGGTAGGTCTCGATGACGATGTCGTTGTTCGGAAGCGCGGTGAAGACGACGGCGGCGCGCGCGGCCACGTCGCGCGGCGCCGTGTGCGCGGTGATGCCGGTCACGGCGGCCGCTCGCTTCAGCGCGTCGGCGGCGACGTCGAAGACGTGAACGGTGTGGCCCTTCCCGGCGAGGTTGCGAGCCATGGGAAACCCCATACGCCCGAGCCCGATGAAGCCGAT
>OEKU01000032.1_pt1 | contig 12683 bp, 20 predicted proteins | sample 1503311 | NCBI WGS metagenome assembly OEKU01 (sample SAMEA104379587, study PRJEB20068) | metagenome | biome: 1000743; feature: 77; material: 1998 | place: USA | collected 2012 | depth 25 m | reverse complement strand
CTCGGCGTCATCGGCCTCGGCATCGTCGTACCCCTGCTCCTGCATGGGCGCGCGCACGGTCCGACGGCGGGCGTGACGAAGCTGGCGGCGCTCCTCGTGCTCATTGGCGGCTTTGTCCTCCGCGTGGTGATCGTGCTGTCGTCGGAAAGCATCTGATGCGCGTCCTCGGCCTCGCCGCCGTCTTGCTGGCCGCACTCGGCGCGTGCAGTTCACCGGAGTCCACGCGCCTGCGCGCTGGTGGCCCCGGCGCCGATGTCGGCAACCGCGGCGACTCCGTGGAGCTGCACGCCGGCTCCGACCCGTACTGGCGGACGCCCTCCGCGATGCCGGCGCCGCGAGCAACGCCGGTGGCCGCCTCACCGCGCGCACGGTGAGCGCAGCACTCTTCGCGCCGCCGACGCGCGACGCGCTCGCCCAGCAGCATCCCGAGTGGCGACAGTGGCTCGCGCTGCTCGACGTCGTGAGGGACGAGGCATCGCGGCCGGCATGGGCGGACGCCGTGCCGACCAAGCCGCGCGTCACCGCGCCGGTTCTCGAAGGGGCAGCTCTCGCCGTCGAACGCACCCTCGTCGACCGCTTCGTACGTCGCCTGTTCGCCGCCAGCGACGTGGCGGCCCTTCGCGACGCGGCGGATCGCACCGATGCGCTGAGGCTGCTCGAAGCCGCCGTGAACGTCGACGTTGCGCGGCTCGACGCGCTTGCCGAGGAGATCGGCGCGCCACCGCCCGCCGTCGCCGCGGTGGCGCCGCTGGTGGCGATGCCGTGGCTGGAGGCGTCCGGTCGCTTCAAAAACGAGACGCCTGTCGAGGCTGGCTGGTGTCCCGTGTGCGCTGCGTGGCCGATCCTCGCGGAGGTTCGTGGCCTCGAGGGCGAGCGGCGCCTTCGCTGCGCGCGGTGTGGCGGCGACTGGCGCACGCAGTGGCTCGCCTGCCCCTATTGCGGCACCGACGACCACACGCGCCTGGCATCGCTCGTGGCCGACGCGACCGGCGAGCGTCGAAAGATCGAGGCGTGCCGCGACTGCAGCGGCTACGTGAAGACGCTGACGACGCTGGCCGCCGCCGACGCCGCCACGCTGCGCTTGCTCGATCTCTCGACCGTCGACCTCGACCTCGCCGCGCTCGAGCGCGGCTTTGCACGACCGTCCGGTCTCGGTCGCCCGCTCGACGTGACGGTGATCGAACGGCCGCCGCGTCGCTTCTGGCGACGATGAACGCGCCGCGCCCGGCCGTGATTTGTCGCGAGCTCGTGGCCGCGCTGGAGGCCTCGGAGGGGCGGCGACGGCGGCGCAAGCGCGACACGACGCCCGATGCGATCGGTCTCGGGATCAAGCGCGCGCTGCTCGAGGCAGCGGTAGCCGATGATCCGGATCCTGACGCATTCGAGGGGTGGCTGCTGGCGCGGTGTCTCACCTCGTCCGACGGCGTCGCGCCCGGGGCCACGCGCGCCATGGCCCTCGACGTCCTCTCCGAATGGCGCCTGGCGTGCGCGGGCGAAGATTTCGCGGCCTGGCTCGACCGCGGCGCCCCGTCTGCCGACGCCTAGCTTCGCGGCGCGACGGCCGGCGTCTGTCGCCGGCGCAGCATCAGCAGTGACGCGACGAGCGCCACGATCATCACCGTGAGCAGGGCCAGCTCGATCATCGCGTTGCGGAACGGCTCCGGGCCTTTGTCCACCAGGTCGGCGAACTCGGCGGTGATCACCAGGACGCGCCGGACCGCGGCGATGAGGGCGACGACGAGAAACGGCTCGGGGACGAGCGTGTGCTCGCGGAGCGAGACCTGCACGGTGTACAGGATCTCCGCGATCATCAGGATCAACAAGATTCGGTCGAGCAGCTCGATCACGCGCGCGGGCAGCTCCGTGGCGACGAGCGCCCGCCAGAACATGACGGCGCCGTCGGCAAGCAGCACGAGTGCGGCCGCGGCCAGGAGCACGCCGAGTCCGATGTAGAGGACGTCCTCGACGTACGTGAAGCCGCGGGCGACGACGGCGCGCGCCGAGGCGCCGACGCCCGGCACGTTAAATGGCGCGCCGCGCCTGCGTTGCCGCGTCGCTCAGTCCGCCTTCGACGGACTCCGCAACGCTTTGCAGCCGGTCCGCGGCGCCTTCGAGCTTGGCCGCGGCTCGCTCACGGACACCGGAGGTCATCTCGTCCACGTATTCGCGAATCTGGTCGCCGTACAGCCACATCGCCACGCCGCCGGCTATCGCTCCGATGAGGAAGCCCTTCATCACGGTCTCCTTGCGTGCAGAGTCTGACGAGATCGTGCGAAGCAAGGCCGGTGCCGTCCAGTTTCACCGCGGCCAGTCCGGGAATGGGGCGGCCACGTCGCGAAGCGACAGCAGGCGGATAGGTCCCGCGCTGCCGACGATGGCGCGGTGCTCGAGCGTGTTGTAGCCCCAGCCGGCGAGAAACAAGCGCGCCGCGCCGAGCCCGGGCGTCGCGCGCACCAGCTCGAGCGTCTCGAGCATGTCCTCGATGAACCAGAGGCCTCGCGCCTCGGATGGCAAGCCATGCTCACGCGCCAGCCGCAACAGGCTCTCGGGTTTGGGCACCGTGCGGTCCGGCTCGCGCCCCACGATTGGCAGCGTCGCGAGGCGCGGATTCTGGGCGGCGAGCAGCGCCCGCGCGAACCGCTCGGCCTTCGTGGTGACGACGACGACGGCAACGCCGTCGTCGAGTGCCTGCGCCACACGTTCGCCGACGCCAGGATAGAACGTGTGATGCGCGAGCCAGTCCTTCGGATCAGCCGCAAACCACGCGTCGCGCGCGCCGTTCAGCGCGCGCGCCAGGCGTTCGGCATCGACGGGCGCGTGCTCGAGCAGGCGCCGCGCCGTCGCGCGCCACGCCTCGCGATCGACGAGCTCGGCATCCGCCACGCGCACGACGAGTGCGTGCAGCAGCAGCGGCATCTCCCAGCCGCTTTCGACGAGCGGCCTCGCCACGGCGAACTCCCGCGCCACGGCCGCGGCGCGCGCGACATCGGCGCCCGGCCACACGGCGGCATAGGCACGGCGCGCGGTCTCGAAGTACTCCGGCCGCCCGTCGCACAGCACTCCGTCGAAGTCGACCGCGAGCAGCCGCGGGGTCTCGCTCATCCGGCGCTCATTTCGCGCGAAATCCGACGAGGCCGGCCTCGAGCGAGCGCCGGTCGACGCGGCCGAGACGCTGCGCCATCGTCGGCGTCAGCAGCCGCGCGTGGCGGACGCCAGCCAGGTGCTCGGCGACGAACCAGAGATCGTACCCAGCCGTCTCCCAGCCCGGATGCGAGCGATCGAAGCGCGCGAGGCTGGACGGCCGTGAGTAGGCGCGCAGCGTGCGCTCGCCACGGAGATTCACGTAGCCCTCGAAGTAGCTCATCACGAGCTCGCGCAGTGTGCGGTACACGGGGGCGCGAAAACGGAGTCCCGAGAAGTTGGATTTCGCGATGGCGCCCCATCCACCACGCTCACGCCAGACGGCCAGCACGTGATCGGTGTCTTGCACGGCCTCGAGGTCGAGCAGCAAGGGGGGAAAGCCGAGCACACGCAGGGCGGCCGCGGCGAAGATCGCGCCTTCGAGACAGTGCGCGGTACGCTCGGCGAGCACTCGTCGCGGCGACCACGCCGTCGACGCCAGGTGATACGGCATGGCGTCCAAGGCGCGCTGGATACCTGCCGGTGAGCGGAGAGCGCGCAACGCGCGGAGCTCTTGTCGGCTCCATCCCCCAGTCATCGGGGGATTGTTATACCTCAGGCGGTGCGGCCTCCGCCGGGGTAGAGCACGAGCGTCGGCGTCGCCGTGCGCGTCTGCACTCGTTGTGCGAGTCCTGGTGAGACCGCCGACCGCAGTCGGCCGCGGCGACCGGACGTCAGCGCGATCATGTCGGCGCCGAAGACCTCCGCCTCGCGCGCGATCTCCTCGATCGGATCGCCGTAGCGCACCACCGTCTCCACCGGCAGCTCGGCCAGCGCGAGCTCAGCCGGCGCAAAATCGGACAGCGCTCGACTCTCGAGTCGCGCCATCTCCTGGTCGACGGAAGCCACCATGAATCCCTGCGGCGTCGTCACCTGCGACGGCAGCGGAAAGATCCGCAGCAGCCGCACCACGGCGCCGGTGTCTCGCGCGATCGCGGCCACGACCGGCACCACCGCTTCCGCCGTCTCCCGGCCGTCGAGCGGCACGAGAATTCGTTTCGTCGTCATTCGTCACCTCTCCTTGCCTCTTGGGACGAGGCGACGGTGAAAAGGGATTCCGGTCTAGTCGAGACCCCAGGTGAACACGTGCGTGGGCGTGACCTCCACCACCACCGAGTCGGACGGCGAGATCGCCGCCTCCCTGGCGTACTGCGGGAACTTGGCGTAGAGGCGCGCGCGCGCCTGTTTGAAGCGTGGCCCGCGCTCGATCAGCCGCGCCGTTCCCTGCACCATCACGCCACGCAGCTGCGACCAGTCGTCGGAATAGAGATCGACAGTGATGGCGATCTGCGGATTGTCCCGAAGATTCTTCACCTTGCGGCCGTCGTCGCCGGAGCCGAAAACAATCTTGTCGCCGGCCAGCACGTGACACACGGGCACCAGATGCGGACGCCCGTCGGCATCGGCGGTCGCCACGCGGCACACGCGCTCGCCCGCGATGAGCTTCGCTACTTTCTTGGTCAGTCGCATGGAGCACCTCCGGTCACGGCGGCATTTCGAACTGCGGTGCGATCTCGGGTGTCACCACGACGGTGATGGTCACCGCGTACTCGCGGCCAGCGTTGAGGTGGGCGACCCATGCCGCCATCCGGTGGAGGCCGTCGAAGATCGTGATGGGCCCCTCGGGGTTCCGGCCCACTGCCAGCACCGGCCCCGTGACATCGGGCCCACTGGCCAGCTGCCGGACCGCGTCACCGGCGGCGCCGGCCTCCTGCAGTTTGCTCCGACTGTAATCGGCGAGCGGCCGGGCGTGCATTGCGCGGATGGACGGTAGATCGGCGGCCGAGATTTTCACCGCCGCCCACTCCGTCGGGTTGGCGGCGAGGATGGCGGCGATGATCTGGTATCGGACCTGGAGGATCACGCGGATCGCCTCGAGTCGCTGCCGCGGTCCGACGAACTGATCGAGGTATCCGCGCGGGACCTGGCCAGACTGGAGCAGCCGTCCTTCGATCTCGTGCTCGCCCCAGTCGGCGAGCACATCACCGATACGAACGGCCCCGAGCCGCTTCACCGACGTCGCGCGTCGAGCGTGTCCATCCGTGCGCGCTCTTCAAAGTACTCCAGCCGTGCGACCGGCACCTAAAAATCAGACTGGAGCCGCGCGACATCGAACCTCTGATCGACCTGATCGACGCGATGTCGCTTCGGCCACTTCATGGAACGTCGCCGAAGTGGTCTCATCGCCGGCTGCGGCCGACCGGTGTGATCCATACCCAGTGGCATCGCGATTGCGCTTCGCTCCACTCGGAGGAATCCGTCATGAAGTCAGCAGCCCTGGCCATCGCGCTTACGATGATTGCGACCGCGGTCTTCGCGCAGGGACGCGGCGGCGGAGGGGGCGGCGGCGCGGCCGGAGGGTCGGGTGGGGCGGCTGCCGGCGGCCGCGCGGCGGCGGCGGGCGCCAGACAGCCGGCGGCGGCGCCCGGCAGCGGACCGGTCTTCACGCCCGGCGGCGTCGTGCTACCCGGCGTCGTGGCGCCGCCAACCGCCATCACTTCTCAGGGAACCGTCGTTGCTCCCGGCGTCACAGCGACGCCAGGTCTCGTGCCACCTGCGTCGACGACGACGGCGCCCACGGACGCGCGACTTCAACCAGGTGTTGGACAGCCGCTCACGGCAGTGCCACCGACTGCGCCGATGACCGTCGGCCCGCAGCTCGGCGCGGGCATCGGCAGTCAGCCAGGAGGGTTCGCGACGCAGGGTGGGCAGAACACTGCGCCCGCGCCCGGGTTGCCGGCGCCTGGCTCGACGACAGGCGGTACGTTGAGCACGATCGCGCCGGGTGTCGGTTTCGGTGCGTCGACCTCTGGAACAACGAACGCGCCGAGTCCTGCGGTGTCACCGTCAACGGCTGTTCAAGCGACTCCGCCACGCACGGCGAGTCCGATCGTCATCGACGCGCCGGCGGCGCCGGCGACCGCAGCGGTGAGCGGTGCCGACGCGGCAGGGATCTCAGATGGTGCGCTCGGCGTCGTCATCGAAGGCATGATGCTGAGCGACGTCGTTGACGTCGACCGCGAGCGCAGCTGCATCACATTACGATCACCGGATGGCACCATCGCGAGCTATCGATTCACGAGTGCGAAGACAGATCGCGTGGTCGCGGTCGGTGATCAGGTCGTCATCGAGGTGCGTCGTCCGCTCTTGGCCTCCACGCCTGAAGCACCGAGTGCCTCGCCGCACATGAGCGGTCCCAGCCGTGCCGCCGACACTGCCGCGGCGAGCAACACTGCGGCACATCAGCACTCGAGCGCGAGCATGGTGATATCCCCGCTCCATCAACCCGGCGCGGTGATCTCCACCACCCGCGAGCGCTGCGGACGCTCCGGAACGCAATCGGGATGAGCTAGCGGAGAAGCACGGGAACGGAACGGCGGCGCGCGGCGCGCTGGTGTGGCTGGCCCCCCGCCCAGGTCAGGCGGTCCGCCGCACCGGCGCGATGTGAACGTTTCGCGCGTCGTATTCTGCGATCCAGCAGTCGACGTGCACGAGCGCTCGCGCTCCGTCTACGAGCCAGACTCCAAGACGACGAGTGTCCTCAGCCTGCCCGCACACGATGCACACCTCGGTCGAAGCCATGGTCGCCTCCCACACTTCTGCTCCGACGACTGTCGCGCTCACCACATTCACGACCACGCAAGGCAGGCAAAAAACAGAGAGCGCGGCATGGTGGCCGCGCTCCACGTTTTCGAAAAATGGCGGGCTCGACGGGACTTGAACCCGCGACCTCTGGATTGACAGTCCAGTGTGCTAACCAGGCTGCACCACGAGCCCGCGCCGCCGACGACTGAGCCCCCAAACGCTAACACGCGGCGTGCAGAGGGTCAACGCGGCGGGCGGGCGGTAGGCCTCAGAGCGAGAGCTGGCGGCCGTCCTCTCGCGGGGGCAGTTCCACGCGGGCGATGCGGAGCTTGCCTTCTTGCGCCAGCATCGAGAGCACGGAGGACACTGCCCCCTCGGATAGCCGCAGCATGCGAGCGATCTCCGCGGGCGTCATCGAGCCGTGGCGTTCCAGGACCATGCGAACGTCACGATCGATGTCGTACCACCAGCTATCCATGGCGTCCTCCTTCGACGTTGCGGATTCGTCACCATAGCCGGAACGCGACGGCTTCCACAACCCTGGAAAACTTTTTCCCGGCGGCTCTTGTGAGATGGCGGCTGCGTGGCACAGCGCGTGGCGGCGCAATTCTTGCTCCGACTTCTGGTATGACGATTTTGCCTCGCGACTCGGATGTGCTGGGAGCCGCGCTGTTGCTGGCCGTGCTCCTCGTCACGGGTATCCGCGCGCTGATGTAAGCCGCGGCTCGAGCGGCGGATGACGTACACTCTCCCCGCCGTGGCGCCGCTTCGGTTTGGTCAGCCCGCGCCGGACTTCACCCTGCCTTCCATCGGCGGGGCGGCTGTGTCGCTCAGCGAGTTCCGCGGACGTGCGGACGTCGTGCTGGTGTTTTATTGCTACGACTTCGGCCGGATCTGAAGCCCGGAGCTCTCCGACCTGGGTCAGGTCGCCGCGAAGATCGCCGAGCGCGGCGCGGCCGTGCTCGGCGTGAGCGGTGACAGTCCCTTCTGCCACGAGGCGTTCAGCCGCGCTGACGCCCTGCCGTTCACGCTATTGAGCGACATGCACCGGACCGTGATGCGCGCCTACGGTGTCCTGGACGAGGAGCGCAATGTCGCCTATCGCTCGACGTTCGTGATCGACCGGCACGGCGTCCTGCGCTGGGGTCAGGCGGGCGATCGGGAGATGGTGCGCGATGGCGTCGAGATTCTGCGCGTGCTCGATTTGATCGCCGCACGCCGCTGAGGGGTCCATGGACGAGACGCTCCGGACGCCGACGCGACGGATCGTGTTCATCGTTTCGTCGGCCCGAATGGATCTCTATGACAAGCTACGCGATGCGTTGATCCGCGAGCCGGACGTCGACCTCGTTCTGGACCGGCGCGGCGGTGATCGACGGGGGATCGACTCGCCGATCGAGCGCGAGCGGCGCGGCGGGCAACGGCGGGTGGCGAACGCGATCGACGAAGAAGTCCGTGACTGCGGCTGGGCGGTGCTCAGGCTTCCGGGCGCGCGGCGCCGCTAAGCACGCGCCTTCTGAAACGCCCGTTCGAAGCCCGGCAATGCGCGGATCACGGTCTCGCGATCGACGGTGAGCGAGATCCGGATGTGACCAGGCGCGCCGAACCCTGAGCCCGGTACGGTCAACACGCCTTCGTCGGCCAATAGCCGCACGAACGCCACGTCGTCCTCGATCGGTGTGCGCGGAAACACATAGAACGCGCCCTGCGGCTTCACGCACTGGTAGCCGATGCGGGTCAGCCCCTCGTACATGAGATCCCGCTTCTCGCGGTACGGCGCCACGTCGATCACCTGATCGCCGACGTCGGCCACCACCCACTGCCACAGCGCCGGCGCGTTCACGAAGCCGAGCACGCGGCTCGTGAATGTGCACGCCTCGAAGAGCTCCGCGGCCTCCGGGATGCGCGGCGAGAACGCCAGATAGCCGATCCGCTCGCCGGGGATGGCGAGCGACTTCGACCACGACGTGGCGACGATGGTGCGCGTCACGAGCGGCGGCACCTGTGGCGGCACGACGTCGTCGAAGACGAGCTCGCGATACGGCTCGTCGCTGACGAGGACGATGGGTCGGCCGGTGCGCGTCAGCACGTTATCGATCTCGACGAACGTGGACTCCGGATAGATGACGCCGCTCGGGTTGTTCGGGGAGTTGAGCAGGATCACGCGCGTACGCGGCGTGATGGCCGCCGCCAGCGCGTCGATGTCCGGCGTGAGATCGCGCTTGGGCGCGACGACGACCAGCCGGCCACCATGATTCTCTGCGTAGAACGTGTACTCGGCGAAGAACGGCGCCACCGTGAGGACCTCGTCGCCGGGGTCGAGCAGCGCCTTGAGCACCGTGTTGAGCGCGGCCCCCGCGCCCACCGTCATGAGCACGTGGTTGGCCGTGTACGGCAGGCCGGTCGAAACCCGGAGCCGCTGCGCCACGGCCTCGCGGACGCGCGGATGGCCTGCGTTCGGCATGTACGCGTGCAGATGACGCTCGTCGCTTTCGAGGATGCGACGCGCGGCCGCGAGAACGGCCGGCGGCGGCTCGATCTCCGGGTTGCCGAGCGTGAAGTCGAAGACCTTGTCGGCGCCGCGCTCGTGCTTGAGACGCGCCCCCTCCTCGAACATGCGCCGGATCCACGAGGCTTTCTGGAGGTTGGCGGTAACGGCGCGCGAGACGATCACGCCGGCGAGTATACGCTCACGCCGCGCGTTTGGGCGCGCGTCGCCGGGATTTCCCGGTTGTCTTCACGGTCGCTCGACGCGCCTCCAGCTCCTCGATCAGCGCCGCGCGATCGGGCGCGTGCCAGTCCTCGAGGAGCATCTCTTTCAGGCGCAGGCCGTTGATCACCGGATAGTCGCGGCGGTTGTTGTTCATGGCGAGGTGAACGCGATCGGCCTTGCCGTTGAGCGCACCGGCGGCGCGCGCAATTTCTTCGAGCTCCTCGTCGCGATAGAGGTAGTCGTACCGCTCGGCGACGCTGGGCGCCTTGCCCTGCACCTGCTTCAGGAAGCCTTCGAAGCTGCGCCCGTGGAGCCGGAAGACGGCCGTGGCCGTGGTGAGCGCCGGCAGCGACGGCACCGTGGCCCGACTGCGCGGGCCGTCGATCGACACGTAGGTGAGCTGGTGCGCAGCGAGAAAGCGCAGCGTCTCGTCCGTGTGCGCGCCGAACCACGATCGATTGCGGAACTCGACGGCCACCGGCATATCGGGCAGCTCCCGCGTCAGGGTGGCGAGATACGCCAGCGTCTCGTCGGAGAACTTGACCCACGGCGCGAGCTGAAACAGCACGTAGCCGAGCTTACCGGCATCTCGCAGCGGCGCGAGCGCCTTGCGCAGCTCGCCGAACGTAAACGCGCGTGCGTCGTGATCGAACGCGGTCGCCGGCACGCGATGCGCCTTGTCCGTGCGCAGCGAGCGCGGCAGCATCGCCCGCAGCGGCGCCGGCAGCCGTGCCACGTCGACCTGGTGGCCGGTGAGCAAGGCGAACGCCTTCAGGTTGAAGAGAAATCCAGCCTGAGTCCGCGCCACCCATGCCTCGACCGTCTCGACCGCGGGCAACGCATAGAAGGTGCTGTTCACCTCGACCATGTCGAAGAAGCGCGCGTACCACCAGAGGCGCTCCGCGGGCGTCATCGTCTTGCGCGGATAAAACTCGCCCTCTTCGAGCATCGACTTGTCGGTCCACGCCGCGAGACCGACGCGATAGTCGGTGCGCTGACGCTTCCGCGGCTCGTAGAGGACGATGGGCGCTTTCATCGACGCGCCGGGGCGGGCTCGAGCTCAGCCGGCGCGCCGACGAAACTCGCGATCGAGATTGCTGGTTTTCGGCGACGGCTTCACGTTGGCGCGCCAACGGCGGCCGTTGCGCTTCATCGGGCGGAGCGGCGGGCGCTGCGGTTCCGCGGCGTTTTCGCGTCGCGGCGGTGGCGTTGGCATATAATCTTCCGTCGCAAGCCAAATGCCATCATCCACGCCGCGCCTCATCCTCGTCGTCGAGAACGACCCCCCGCTGCTTCAGACGCTGGCGGACACCGTCACCGCGCTCGGGTACGACGCCACGCTCGCGACGACGGCTGCCGACGGCGTGACCCTCGCCGAAGTCGCGCCGCCGGCCGCGATCATCCTCGACATCGCGGTGCCGGAGATGAGCGGCCGCACGACCCTCGAGCAGCTGAAGACCGTTCATCCGGGAGTCCCGATCATCATGCTCGCGCCCGCCGCCGCCGAGGGCTTCGTCCGCGATCTCCTGAAGCGCGGCGCCTTCGACTACGTCATGAAGCCATTGAATGTGACGCACCTCACCGAGGTGCTGCGTGCGGCCGTCCGCCGGTCAGAAAACTGAGCAGATTCGCTTTGTCGATTCCCCCGCGGATCGGGTATCGTAGTGATCGATGTCCGCTCGCCCGCTCGTGCTCGTCGTCGAAGACCAGGAAGAGATCGCCGAGATCCTCGGTGAGATGATCGAATCGCTCGGGTACGACGTGCGCTATGCGGGCACGATCAACGACGCCGTGGCGAAGGTACGGGCGGAGTCGCCCGACGCCATTCTGCTCGACGTCGTGCTTCCCGACGCGCGCGACACGCAGGGTATCGACCAACTAAAGGCGGCAGAACCTAAAATACCTATCATCATGGTCACCGCCAACGTCGACGAGGATCTCGGTCGCGAGCTGCTGAAGCGCGGCGCTTTCGACTACATCATGAAGCCGTTCGACCGCGACCAGCTCGACCGGGGGCTCACCGCCGCCCTCGGCGGCGGCGTCTAGCCCGCGGCGCGAGTCAAACCTCGATCACCGTCCGCAGCTCTTCGAGCCGGTAGGGATTCGGCAGACCCTATCGTATTGGATCGAGGAACGGCGTGTCTGGATCGCTGACATAAAAGATGACGAGCCGAATCGGATCGCTGGCACTGCGATTGTAGCCGGTCATCTTGATGTTCGGCGGCTCGACGAATGCCTCGCCGGCCTTCACCGTGACTGGGGTCCGGCCTTCCATCTCGAGCGTGAAGGCGCCTTCGAGGATGTGGACAGTCACCGGGAAGCGATGACTGTGGAACACCGTCCGGTCGCCCGGCTCGAGATTCGCAGTGAACACTCGAATCTCCTGCGTGTCGCCCTTCGGCATGCCTTGCACGACCTGCCGTACGACCATCTTCGGTGCCGCGAACGGCTGCGACTCCGATGCCCCCACGGAGACGATCATCGATATCGTCACGACGAACGGTCGCAGATAACCGGAACGCTTCATCGCACACTCCCTTTCGCCACGTGGACTGCACGGCCTCCGGCCCGCCCTCGAGTCACCAGCCTCGTCTTACGACACGTGTTCCCGTGCGAGCCTGCGTGGAATGGCGCCAGCGCAGCGCAGGTGGCACTCAACGTGCACCCGCTTCGGAGAGTCCAGCATCGGCTTTGTGTAAGCGTTACGCGAAACAAGTGGTTCATCGGAGCCAAGATCATGAAATCGACCAATCGCGAGCGGTCCCGTGAAGACAAGGCGAGCAATGATCGTAGCACCGTGCCGTCGCCGCTCAATCCGGCGGCGAGAGCGCCGCTGCTGTGGATGCAAGCGGCAGAGGCTCTGATCGACTGGTACAGCGCGATGTTTCGACTCGCGTTCGGCGTCGGGCGAATCGACGGCCTCGTCACGGCGACCGAACAGTCAGGATCGACGACTGCCGCACCTCCACCGGCGCCCGTCGCGGCGTTGCGATCAGCCGCGCCGGTGAACTTGCGAGCGAAACGCAGAAAGACGCGATCCAAGGATGCTCACCGATCACGCTCGTCGAAGGACTCGCGTGTGACGCGGCGCCGTGCGGCGTGAAGCTTTCCGCATGGTGAGAGTGGGCGGAGCAGGGATCGAACCTGCGACCTCAGCCTTGTAAGGGCCGCGCTCTCCCAGCTGAGCTATCCGCCCGCGGCATCC
>OEKU01000261.1_pt1 | contig 12863 bp, 14 predicted proteins | sample 1503311 | NCBI WGS metagenome assembly OEKU01 (sample SAMEA104379587, study PRJEB20068) | metagenome | biome: 1000743; feature: 77; material: 1998 | place: USA | collected 2012 | depth 25 m | reverse complement strand
CGCGCCGCCATGACGTCGACCATGCCGCGCATGGCGAGCGCCATGCGCACGGCCCGCGCCTGCGGATCGGGGACGGGCACCGGATCGTTGAAGAAGATCATCATGCCGTCGCCGGTGAAGCGCTCGAGGGTGCCTTCGTGCGCCAGAATCGCCTCGCCCATGGCCGCGTGATACTCGCGCAACACGCTCATGACTTCCTCGGGCTCCGCTGTCTCGGCAAACGCGGTGAACCCGCGGAGATCGACGAACACGACGACGATCTCCCGCCGGTGGCTCTTCAGCGGATCGTCGGTGCCGCCGTTCACGATGGCTTCCGCCAGGGCCGGCGAGAAGAAGCGCTTCAGGCGCGACAGGCGCTCGAGCTGTGTCACCTGGTCGCTCACGCGCCGCTCGAGGCTCCGGTTCAGCTCGGTGAGCTCGTCGTGAAGGGCCTTGATGCGCAGCAGCGACCGCACGCGTGCCAGGATCTCGGGCTGATGGATCGGCTTGGTGAGGAAGTCATCGGCGCCGGCGTCGATGCCCTTCACGCGCTCCTGGCCGGGATCGAGCGCGGTCACCATGATCACCGGCAGCATGGCCGTGGCCGGATTGTCGCGGAGCTTGCGGCAGACGTCGTAGCCGCTCATGCCCGGCATCATCACGTCGAGCAGGACGAGGTCGGGCGCATCGCGCTCCGTGCGCGCGAGCGCTTCGGCGCCATTGCTCGCGGTCACCACAGCGTAGCCGCGGGATTGTAAAATGTCGGCGAGCAGCTTCACGTTGCTCGGCGTGTCATCGACGACGAGAATGCGAGCCGGCTCGTTCATTCGCGCGGCCGGTCCAGCAGCTCTCGAACCGCCACCAAAAACGTCTTCACGCTGATCGGCTTCGACTGATAGCCGTCGAAGCCGGCGGCCATGATCTTGGCGCGGTCGTGCGTCATCGCCGAGGCGGTTACGGCCATGACCGGGATGCTCCGTGTGGCCGGATCGGCGCGGAGCTGCTGGAGCGCGGTGATGCCGTCGATGCCGGGCAGGTGAATGTCCATGAGCACCAGGTCCGGCCGCTCCTGTCGCACCAGCCGTAACGCCTCTTCGGCGCTCTCGGCGTCGGCCACGCGGTAGCCCTGGTGGACGAGGACGTCATGCGCGAGCTTGCGGTTTTTCTCGTTGTCCTCGACGAGGAGAATCAGCTCACTTGCCATGGCGCACCGGGAGCGTGAAGGTGAACGTCGACCCCTCACCGAGCCGACTCTTCACGGCGATCTCGCCGCCGTGCAGCTCGACGAATTTTCGCGACAGCGTCAACCCGAGCCCGGTCCCCTCGTGCTTCTTCGAATAATCCGTCCCGACCTGGCGGAATTCTTCGAAGACGGCGTCCTGGTCCTCGGTCGCGATCCCGATGCCGGTGTCGCTGACGGAGAGCTCGACCACGCCGGCGAGACGCTGGGCGCGCACCTCGATGCGCCCGCCCTCGGGGGTGAACTTGATCGCGTTCGAGAGCAGGTTGAGGAGGACCTGCTTGATCTTGCGCTGGTCGCCGCGGATGGACCCGAGCGCCGGCGCCAGCGCGGTGTCGAGCACGAGGCTCTTGCGCGTGGCGCGCTCGCGCACGAGGACCACCGCGTTGTCGATCGCCTGCGCGACGTCGAAGTCCTCGAGGTCGAGCTCCATCCGGCCCGCCTCGATCTTGGCGAGATCGAGGATGTCGTTGATCAGCGAGAGCAGGTGACGGCCGGAGACCAGGATGTCGTTGAGGTATTCCTCCTGCTTGGCGTTGATCTCGCCGAACATCCGCTCGAGCAACACCTCGGAGAAGCCGATCACGGCGTTGAGCGGCGTGCGGAGCTCGTGCGACATCGAGGCGAGGAACTCGTCCTTGTGGCGATTGGCGGCCTCGAGCTGCCGCGTCTTCTCCTGGATCTCGTTGAAGAGCCGCACGTTTTCGATGGCGATGACGGCCTGATCGGCAAAGGTCTGCAGAAGCGCGATCTGCTTGTCCGTGAACGGACGAATGTCCGGTCGCCGGATGACGATGGCGCCGATCGCCGAGCCTTCGCGGACGAGTGGCACCGCCAGCATCGTTCGCACGAGGTTGCCCGGTGCCGCCGGGCTGTCGGGGTACTCGCGCGCGATCGCGGGATCGAGCAGGTCGTCCACGTGAATGGTGCGGCACTCGGCGATGGCCCGGCCGGCGATGCTCGACCGGTTGAGCGGGCGTGTCTCCGTCAGCGCGACCGGCACCGGGCCGACGTGCGCCACGCGGCGCAGCCGGCCGTCCTCGGCGCGGAGGATGATGGCATCGGTGGCGCCGCACACGGTCGCCGCGCTCTCGGCGACGGCGGCGAGGACCGGCTGGACATCCGTCGGTGACGCGGAGATGACCCGCAGGATGTGCGCGGTGGCCGTCTGCTGATCGAGCGATTCGCTGAGCTCGCGCGTGCGCTCTTCCACGCGTTGCTCCAGTGTCGCGTACGATTCGCGCAGGCGCGCGGTCATCCGATTGAACTCGCCGGCCAGGTCCTCGAGCTCGTCGTGTGTCTTCACGTCGATCTCGTGGGCGAGATCGCCCGCGCCGATGCGGGCGGCGCCGGTGTGGAGCGCGTGGATGGGACGCGTCATCTTGCCGGCGAGCACCAGGCTGGCGGCCACCGAGACGAGCGCGCCGAGCAGCATGAGCAGGCCCGTCCGCACGATCGATCCGCGCAGCGGGGCAAAGGCCTCGATCAGCGGCTGCTCCACCATCACGATCCAGCCCAGCGGCGCGATGGTCGTGTGCGCGACCAGCGAGCGTCGTCCGTCGAGCGACGTCGCGATCATGCCCTCGTCCCAGCCCTCGACCGTCGTGGCCGCGCTCGCGCGGGCGGCACGGACCTGCGGCAGATCCGCGAGGTCGGTCTTCTTGAGCACGAGGCTGATGTCGGGATGCGCGATGAGGTGGCCGCCGGCGTCCACCACGTAGGCGTGACCGAATTTCCCGATGCGGATCTGCGAGATGACGTCCCAGATGAACTTCAGATTCACCTCGACGGCGGTGACGCCGCCGCCCTTGCCGTGCGGGACGGCGAGCGCCATGTACGGCTCGGACTCCTTGCGGAAATACACGGGCCCATACCACGTTGCGCCGCCGCGTGTCGCCGTGAACAGCGGCGCGGCTGAGAGATCGGCACCGGACGCGATGACGTCCATGGCCAGACGCGACAAGCGCAGCTGCTCGCGACCGTGCGCGTCGATGTACGAGACCTCCGTGATGGCCGGGACCTGACGCTGCAGACGGAGGTAATCGAGACGGCGCTGCTCGAGGGCGCCGGCAGGCGCCACGTAGGGCTGGGTGGTCCAGCCCATCTGCCGCTCGATCTCCTTCACGAAGTTCTCGATGCGCACGGCGGCGGCGGCGGCTTTTTCGTGCTGGATCTGAGCGAGCGCCGACTTGTTCTCCTGGTAGGCGAAGTAGATCTCGAGCAGGCCGTTGCTCAGCAGCGCCAGCAGCACGACGCCCACGAAGGGCACGACGTACTTCCGGAACAATCGGTTTCGCCGCCAGGCCCTGAGCCACCGCCCACTCATCTGGGCAGAATACCTCACTCCCGTTCCACCTCGTCACCGCGCGCCAGGTCCTCGATCCGCCTCCATTGCGCATCGGTCACCGGCATGACGGACAGCCGCCCGATCCGAACGAGGGCGAAGTCCTTGAAGGCCGGATCCGCCTTGATCTCCGCGAGCGTGACCGGTCGTGGAAGCCGCTTGACCGGTGCGATGTCCACGGCGACGTACTTGTCGCCGGTGGCCTCGGGATCCGGGTAGGGGTCGGAGACCGCTTTCGCGATCCCGACCACGGCGCGCTCGTCGCCGGTGTGGTAGTAGAAGAGCCGATCCCCCTTGTGGACGGCGCGCAGATGCTTCTGCGCCAGCGCGTTCCTGACGCCGCTCCACACCGCCTTCTTGTCCCGGAGGAGCGTGTCGAACGCGTAGTGGGTCGGCTCTTCCTTCACCAGCCAGTTCATGGTTCGCATTGTAAGACCGGTCGGGCGTAGACGTTTGTCGAGTATGATGCCTCGACATGCGGCGATGGTTCGTCTGCGTGCTGCTCGTGTACGTCAGCCTCGACTTCAGCGATCCGAATCTGCCGGGCGCGCTAAATTTCGATCTCGACCAGTCGGTGGACGCCGTGCACACGCAGCTTCGCGGCCAGCTGCCCGTCGCCAAGAGCTCGATTCTCCCTGCATCGCCGATTCTCGACGGCACGCGGTTGTTGGCGCCGGGCGAAGTCGTCAACGTCCGGCCCCTCGTCGTTCTCCGCCGCGCTGCTGCGTGTGTGAGGCCGCGGGCTTTCGTCAGGCACGCGCGCCCGCCGGATTCGACAGAACCGCACTAACCCCCCGTCGCACGGTGCTCGCGTACCGACGCCATTGGCGCCGGCCCGATTACATCACCCTGCGTTCGCCTGACTGACCCAACGGGGGAGGCATATGAAGCTCGCACTCGTCATCGAGAAGGATATGGAGTCGGTGAACCTCATTCGAGCGATCCTCGAGCGCTGGGGCTTTGCCATCAGCCGCGCCACCTCGACGCTCGAGGCGAAGGAGATGATCCGGGCGGTCCGGCCGCACGTCATCCTGTGCGATATCGCGGCGCCGATCGCCGACGCGCTCAGCTTCATCCGCGATGTCCGAAGTTCCTCGGATAGCCGCTTGAGGATGACGCCGGTCATCGCGACAACGACGCTCTACGAGGATATCGATGCGCGGACGGCACGTGCGGCGGGGTTCAACGTTTTCTTGCGGAAGCCTCTGGACCCCGACCAGTTACCCCACGTCATCAACCTTCTGGTCGCGACGCCACGCTGATGTGGCGGTCGAGCAGGCGACATCATCCGCGACATCGGTACAATGCGAGACAACCGCCCATGATCCGCGCCGATCGACGCTCGAGTGCTTGAGTAACCCTGTCCGTCAGCGGCGCGTCTTGCTGACGCTGCGGGGCATTGGACTCGCTGCCCTGGTCGCGCTGCTGGCGGTGTGCTTCACCCCGGTCACCGATGTCGTGGGGCGATGGCTGGCGAAGGCGCCGCATCGGATCGAGCCGGCCGATGCCATCGTCGTGCTCGGCTCGGGCATCCGCGACGACGGCACGCTCGCCGACTCGTCCCTCCGCCGGGCGCTTCACGGCATTGCGCTCTACCGCCGGGGTCTCGCCGGAACGATCGTCTTCACCGGTCCGCGCAACCGCGCCGGCTTCACCGAGGCCACCGTGCGAGCGAGGCTCGCTCGCGAGATGGGCGTTCCGCCGCCGGCGATTGTCGTCGAGCCGACGGCGCTCACCACGCGCGAGGAGGCCGAGCGGGTGGCCACGCTGCTACGAGAGCGCGGCATGTCACGGATCCTGCTCGTGATGGACGTCGAGGGCGTGCGACGCGCCGCCGGGCTCTTCGAGCGACACGGCCTTCGCGTCGTGCCGTCTCCGGCGCTCGACGTGTCCAACGGCGCGCCAGGTGGGCGGCTTCACCTGACGCGACTGATCCTGATCGAGCTCCTTGCCCTCGTCTACTATCACGCGGCCGGATACCTCTAGGCCGCCATGGGGACGATACTCGTCGTCGCCGTGCTGGCCGTCGCTTCGATCACGGCCGCCGCCCTCCTGCGTTGGATGGGCGGCACCACGGCGAGCCAGCTGCCGGCCGTGGCTCGCCGCACACTCGAGTTCGTGGCGCTGTGGCTCGTCTGCCTCGTCCTGGACGTCGGGCTCGGGACGATCGGCGTGCTGGCCTTTCGGGCCCTCACGGGGCGCTTCGTCTCCGTCTATATCGTGAACGATGACTCGTTCGTGATTTTTTCCGCCATCCAGGCATTCATCCTTCACGCATGGCTCACGGCCCGGCTACGCGACGTTGACTGACGCCGCGGGCTCGTGCGCCTTGAGGAACTCGCGCGCGTGGCTCACCACCGCGTCGATGTGGTCCTGCGAATCCTTCCACGGATAGATGGTCACCTCGCTGTTCGGCGCGAGGCTGGCGACTTCCATGGCGACCTTGTACGGGTGCGCGGGCACGTCGTCGGGCGCGATCAACAGCGGCGTCTGGATCGACCGCACGAAATCACGCGACACGGTGAACACGAAGTCGGCGCGACGCGTGTACATGTTCGTGAGGAAGTCGTGGACCATCGCCATCGTGATGTCGGGTCGCTTCTCACAGAGGGCCGGCCCCCAGCCCTTGATGTTGTTCTGATAGAAGAGATCCGGGAGCTCCGGACGGGAGCCGCTCGGCTGCATCATCGCGGCGGCGGCGACGCGCTCCGGCGCCCGCTTGATGATGTTGTGAATCATCGGCCCGCCGATGCAGAAGCCCATCACGAGAAACCGCCGAATGCCGAGATGGTCCATCAAGCCGAGCTGGTCGTCGGTGTAGGCGTCCCACGGCCGGTCGATCTCCAGCGGACCGCTCGACTGGCCGGGATTGGCGTTGCGCAGGTCGGCGCAGATGCAGCGGAAGTCGTCCTTGTACCGTTCCATCGGATTGAACGGCGACGCGGTCTGCCAGGACGCCAGCGAAGAATTGAGGCCGCCCCCCGGGATGAGCAACAGCGGAAAGCCGGAGCCGACTTCTTCGTAGTGGATCCGCACCGGGCCTCGTTCGTAGAACGGCATGGCGAGCCTCCTCTGTGAATGAGCGTCGTTACTGTAACTCACGGCCGCGCCCCGCGCATCCCGTGGGGCGGCCCGCCGCGCGGCCGGCCACCGACAGGTGTACCGTGCGTATGGCGCCATGAGGCCGCCTGCGTTCGTCTTCGACCTCGACGGCACGCTGGTCGACAGCGTCTATCAGCACGTCCTCGCCTGGCGCGAAGCGCTCGAGGCGGCCGGCATCCAGCTCGCGGTGTGGCGAATCCACCGTCGCATCGGCATGAGCGGGGGCTTGCTCGTCAACGCGCTCGGGCGCGAAACGGGCCGCCGCCTCAGCGCGGCGGAGGTCGCGGACTTGCAATCGCAGCACGCTCACGCGTACGCGCGCCACGTCGCGGAGGTGCGGCCGCTGCCCGGGGCGCGCGAGCTGCTCGACCACCTGTCGCGCGCAGGGGTGCCGTGGGCGATTGCGACCAGCGGGCGATTGGCCTCGGCACGCCCCGCACTCGACGCGCTCGGAATTTCAGCGGACGCGGTGGTGGTGACCCGCGACGCGGTGGAGCGCGCCAAGCCGGATCCCGATCTCTTCGTCACCGCCGCGCGACGGCTCGGCGTCGACGCCACCGATGCCGTCGTGGTCGGCGACAGCGTGTGGGATCTGCTGGCGGCCCAGCGCGCTCGGGCGCTCGGCGTCGGTCTCCTTTCCGGAGGGTATGGAGAGGAAGAGCTGGAGCGAGCAGGCGCCTATCGCGTGTATCAGGACCCGGCCGACCTCCTGCGTCATCTGGACGAAGTCGGCGTCCGAACGTCGGAGTGAGACCGGTCGAGAGCCGCCGGCTCGTCGCCAGCGATTGACAACGGCAATGCCGCGCGCACAATCGAATCAACGTATGCGCTATCGGCGCGTCACCTATCATTCGACCACCCTGCGCCTCGCCACCCAGTCGTGGCCGCTCCGTGCGGCGTGGGAGCACGAGACGCTGCGTCTGCTCGTGCACGCCGGCTGGCAGCCTGCCAGCGACCTGGCCGAGACGCGGACGTCGCTCGAGGTCACGGTCGATCTCGCGGGTGTCGACGAGGACGACTTCGAAGTGCAGCTCTTCGACAACGGCCTCGCCGTCGAAGGGCGCCGCCACCTGCCGTCGTGCGGCGAGGACGCCGTCTACCACACGGCGGGCATCCCGAGGGGCTTCTTCCGCCTCGAGCTGCCGCTGCCCGCTCGCATCGACCCCGAGCGTGTGGAGGCGCGGTACGATCGCGGCCTTCTGCACGTCACGCTGCCGAAGCAAGCCTGAGTCGGTTCATGGCGACACAGCCCAGCGGATCCACCGAGCTCACGCTGCCCGACGCGCTCCCGGTGCTGCCGCTGCCCGACGGCGTGGTGTTCCCGCTGACAGCAGTGCCGCTGCTCGTGGCGAACCCGGCCGCCGTCCGCGTGATCGACGACGTCATGCGCGGCAATCGCTTGCTGGTCTTCGCCGCGCAACGAGAGCCGCGTGCCGATGCGCCGGCGACACCGGAGAACGTCCATCGCGTCGGCACCGCGGGCGCCATCCATCAGATGGCCCGCATGCCGGATGGCAGCGTGCGCGCGATGGTGCAGGGCCTCGAGCGCGTGCGGCTGCTCGACTTCGTCGCGAAAGATCCGTACCTCGTCGCGCGCATCCAGCGCGCGCCGGAGCAGATTCCGGCGGGCCCCGAGGTCGAGGGACTGCGGCGCGCCGTCGTCGACCTCTTCCGCAAGCTGGTGGAGCTCTCCGCCGACCTGCCGGATGAAGTCGCCGCCGTCGCCGAGACGTTCGCCGATCCGCGCCAGGTCGTCTACTTCGTCGGCTCCCTCGTCCGGATGGATACCGCGACGCGGCAGACGCTGCTCGAGCTCGACTCCGTCGGCGAGAAGCTCCGGCGGCTCGTCGACATCGTGCAGGGCGATCTGACGGTGCGCGAGATCGGTCGCAAGATCACGAGCGACACCGAGCAGCGGCTCTCGAAGAAGCAGCGCGAGTTCATCCTGCGCGAGCAGGCCAAGACGATCCAGAAGGAGCTCGGCGAAGACGGCGACGACGACAGCGAGATCGGCGAGCTCCGCCGCCGGATCGAAGACGCGGGCCTGCCCGACGAGGCCCGCCGCGAGGCCGAACGTGAGCTGAAGCGGCTGGCCGGCATGCAGCCGGGGTCGCCCGAGCGCGGCATGATCGTCACGTATCTCGAGTGGGTCGCGAGCCTGCCGTGGAGCAAAGCCGACGGCGGCACCATCGACATGCGTCGCGCCCGCGAGGTCCTCGACGAGGACCATTACGACCTGGACAAGATCAAGGACCGCATTCTCGAGTACCTGGCCGTGCGCAAGCTGCGGCAGGAGCGCGGGCAAGCGGCCGAGGCGCCCGCCGTGACGGGCGACAGTCCCGCACGCGAGCCCATCCTCTGCTTCGTGGGGCCGCCCGGCGTCGGCAAGACGAGCCTCGGCCAGAGCATCGCGCGCGCGCTCGGGCGCAAGTTCGTGCGGATGTCGCTGGGCGGCGTCCGCGACGAGGCGGAGATTCGCGGTCATCGGCGGACGTACATCGGCGCGCTGCCCGGGCGCATCATCCAGGGCCTGCGGCGGGCGGAGACGCGCGATCCGGTGTTCATGCTCGACGAGATCGACAAGATCGGTGCCGACTGGCGCGGCGATCCGTCGTCCGCCTTGCTCGAGGTGCTCGACCCCGCGCAGAACGACACGTTCGTGGACACCTATCTCGGCGTGCCGTTCGATCTCTCGCAGGTGCTGTTCATCGCCACCGGCAACGCGCTCGACACCATCCCGGGGCCGCTGCGCGACCGGATGGAGGTCCTCACGCTGTCGGGCTACACCGACGAAGAGAAGATCGGCATCGCCACGCAGTATCTGGTGCCCAAGCAGATCGCCGCGCACGGCCTGCGCGCCGGCGAGCTCGTCGTCGAGCCCGAGGCCGTCCGGTCGATCGTGCGCGGCTATACGCGCGAGGCCGGCGTGCGCAATCTCGAGCGCGAGCTGGCCGCCATCGCGCGCAAGGTCGCGCGGCGTCTCGCGGAGGCCCAGCCGGGACCATTCCGCGTGGACGCCGACAATATCGCCGAGTATCTCGGGCGTCCGCGGTTCTTCGACGACGTGGTGGAGCGCACGTCGCGGCCGGGCGTGGCGACGGGCCTGGCGTGGACACCGGTCGGTGGCGACGTGCTCTTCGTCGAGGTCTCGATGATGCCGAGCAGCGACGAGCGTCTGGTGCTGACCGGCATGCTCGGCGACGTCATGCGCGAGAGTGCCCAGGCCGCCGTCTCGTACGTCTGGTCCAGCGCGGACGCGTTCGGGATCGATCCGAAGCTCTTCGAGGGGCGCACGATTCACATTCACGTGCCCGCCGGCGCCATTCCGAAGGACGGCCCTTCCGCCGGCGTCACCATGGTGACCGCACTGGCCTCCTATGCCACACGGCGGCCCGTGCGCAGCGATGTGGCGATGACGGGCGAGATCACGTTGCGCGGCAAGGTGCTGCCGGTCGGCGGCATCAAGGAGAAGGTGCTGGCCGCGCATCGCGTCGGCATCCGCACGGTGATCTTGCCGCGGCACAACGAGCGCGACGTCGAAGACGTGCCGGCCGAGGTGCGCAGCGCGCTGCGCTTCCTGTTCGTGGACGACGCCGGTGAGGTGGTGCGGCACGCGCTGAGCGAGGCGCCCGTCCCCGCCGCCGCCGCCGCCTAGCCGAAGCGGAGGCGGGCGCGCTCTTTCGCCTTGCGCGCTTCTGCGTCGCGGTTGCGCGGCGGCGCGCTGCTCGTCAACGACTCGATGAGGCGCTGCGCGGCGACGGTGACGTCCTCCAGCGCGCGGTTGAATGCGGCCTCGTTCGCCCGTGAGGGCTTGTTCGCGCCGCTCAGCTTTCGCACGAACTGCAAAGCCGAGGCGCGGATCTCCGCCTCGGTAGCGGGGGGCTCGAAATTCGCGAGCGTCTTGATGTTCCGGCACATCGCGATCCTCTCCTCGTGGCGCCTGGTCTAGTCGCGCTGCACCCAATATGCTCCGGCCGGGATCGTAACGAAAGGAGGACCACGTGGACCCAGCCTTAGCTCCAGGCGCGCACGACGGGCAGGACTTCCTTGGCATAGAGCCGAAGGCCGGACTCCGCGACGTCGAACGGTGTCCCGCCGAAGCGGAACGACGTGGCCAGCTCGAACTCACCGACCATGGCTCGGCGTTCGTCGAGCTTCTTCAAGATCCGGTCCGGCGTGCCCCACACCGCCGCCTCCATGAACGCGGAGACGATGCCGTCCATGCCGATGTCGCGCGCCATCGCAATCTTCTGCGCGTAGGCGTCGTAGCCCTTCACGGTGGTGAAGTGGGCGCCAAGCAGCTCGTAGTGATGGAAATTGCTCTCCACGAACTTGCCCATGTACCGGCGCGCCAGCGTTTCCGCGCCGTCGAGGGTCGGTGTGCATACGCAGAAGTCGGCGAGCAACGGCGGCAGCGCCTCCGACCCGTGCAGCTCGCGTACGAGCGCGCGGTGCTTCTGGATGGCCGGCATGCGCATCGGCCAGGGGCGATCGGCGAACATCACCATGTGGGCGTTCAGCCGGGCCGCCGCGACCACCGAGTCATCGGACGAGGCGACGGCGTACACGCGGCCGTCGAAGCTGCGCGTCGGTCGCGGGCGGATCTCGATCCGCGGCTGGCGGTAGAACGGTCCGTTGCCCTCGATGAACCCCGTGCGCAGTGCGCGCAGGATCATGTCGGCGGCCTCGTCGAATCGCTCGCGCGACTCGTCCATCGTTCCGCGGAACGCCTCGAACTCGCGGCGGGCGAGGCCGCGGCCAATGCCGAGTCGCAGGCGGCCGCCGCTGAGGTGATCGAGCACCGAGACCCGCTCGGCCACCCGCAACGGATCGTGCCAGGGCAGGATGACGGCCGCGGTGCCGAGCCCGACGTCCGGGCATGCGGCAGCGAGGTAGGACATCAGCTGCAGGTTGTCCGGGCAGAACGAATAGTCGTTGAAGTGATGCTCGACCGACCACAGCACGTCGAACCCGAGATCGGCAGCCTGCCGGGCCAGCCGCAGCTCCTCGTCCCAGACCTCCGCGTCGGACACGCCGCTCCAGCCGTAGCTCGCGAAGACCATCTGCAGACCGACGTTCATTGCGCCGGATGATCAGCACAAACCAGCGTGGAGTCAACTGCCAGACCGCGGCCGGTGGCATGCGGTCTGCTGCGTAGATCTCAGGCATGGCTGACAGCGTGCGACACGCCACACCGGCTCAGATCGCGGGCAACGGCGACGTCCTGGAGACGCCGGCGCCGCCGGTACCGCCGCCGCCGTTCTACCGCCGGCGCCGGGTGATCGTGGCCGGCGCTGTCGTGCTCGTCGCCCTCCTGGCTCTTGGCGCGAGGTACTGGCTCTTCGCGCGCGCCCACGAGTCGACCGACAACGCCTTCGTCGAGGCGCGCGTGGTGCAGATCAGTCCCAAGATCGCCGGGTATGTCGAGGCGGTGCCCGTCACCGACAACCAGCGGGTGAAGACCGGCGACGTGCTGGTCCAGCTCGACGCGCGCGACTACACGGCGATGGTCGAGCAGGCGCGCGCGCAGCTGCGGGCGGCCGAGGTCGCGGCCACCGCCGCCGCCGACGACGCCCGGCGCGCCGAGGCGCTCTTCGGGCGCGGTCTCATCGCACGGCAGGAGCTCGATCACGCGCAGGCGCAGGCGCGCTCGACGGCCGCGCAGCGCGACGCCGCACGGCAGGCGCTGGCGGAGGCGGAGCTTCGCGTGGCGTACACGACGCTCCGCACGCCGGAGGCGGGACGGGTGACGCGCAAGACCGTCGAGGAAGGGCAGTTCGTGCAGCCCGGCCAGGCGCTGATGGCCCTGGTGACCGACGACCTTTGGGTGGTGGCGAACTTCAAGGAGACGCAGCTGGCCGAGATCCGCCCGGGCCAGTCCGTCCAGATCAAGGTCGACGCCTATCCCCGCAAGATCTTCCGCGGCCACGTCGATTCCATCCAGGCGGGCACCGGCTCGCGCTTCAGCTTGTTGCCGCCGGAGAACGCCACCGGCAATTACGTGAAGGTCGTGCAGCGCGTGCCGGTGAAGATCGTGTTCGACGACCCGCCGGATCCCGAGCGACCGCTTGGGCCCGGCATGTCGGTGGTGCCGACCGTCGTCGTCCGATGAGCCATTCCGTGTCAACGCCGAGGCGCGCCACGGCGGCGCCGGGGCGCGTCCGAGCGTGGAGGATCTGGGGGCCATGTCGGGGCCCC
>OEKU01000156.1_pt2 | contig 12995 bp, 9 predicted proteins | sample 1503311 | NCBI WGS metagenome assembly OEKU01 (sample SAMEA104379587, study PRJEB20068) | metagenome | biome: 1000743; feature: 77; material: 1998 | place: USA | collected 2012 | depth 25 m | reverse complement strand
TTCTGCGCCTCGTCGATGATGAGCAGCGTCTTCCGTCCCGCGCGTCGCTGCTCGATCAGGAACTGATTGAGGGCGATGAGCCGCTGCGCGCGCGATCCTCTCGGATCCGGGATACCGAAATCCGCGAGCGTGTATTCGAGGATCTCGTCGAACGGCAATGTCGAGTTCAGGACGAATGCCGCCTCGATCTCCTTCCCGAACCGCTCGGCCAGCGTGCGGAGCAGCGTGGTTTTTCCCGTGCCGACTTCGCCCGTCATCAGGATGAAGCCCTTCTGCTCCTGGATGCCGTAGGTCAGCTGCGCCAGCGCCTCACGATGCCCGGGCGTCAGGAACAGAAATTTGGGGTCCGGTGTCAGCTCGAACGGCTTGGCGGTGAGCCCGAAAAACTTCAGATACATGGCTCAGGCCTCCGCCCCGCCCGCGCGGGAAAACGTCGTTGCGCCGATCGCATCAGTCATGACGCTTCCCGCTGAACACGGGCACGACACCGAGGATCGGAACCCCGAGGATGCGCTCGATGTCGTCGGCACGCCGTACGCGGTTGTCGAGAGAATCAGCGAGGAACGCGACGCCGACGCCGAGCGCCAGGCCGCAAATCGCAGACAGGCTCAGGATGAGGTTGGTCCGCGGCCGGGCGGGATAGGTCGGCACCCTCGCCGGCTCGATCACGCGGATGTTCGTCGCGGTCAGCGCGCTCGTGAGGCCGGTCTCCTTCAGGCGCTTCAGCACCGACGCCTGCAGCTCCTCGACGGAATCCTTCTCGCGCTGGAGCGAGCTCGCCTGTGCCTCGCGCTCGTTCAGCACGCGAGCCTCGCGCCGCAGCTCGTTCATGTTGGCCAGGAGCGTCTCCTCTCGCGCCTTGGCAACCTTGTACTCGGTCTCCACCCCGCGGACGAGTTTCTGGACCTCGGCGCTCAGCCGCTCGTTGACCTGACGCAGCTGCGCTTCCAGCTGCTGCAGATCCGGGTGCTTCTCGCGATAGATCTGGCTCAGCTTCGATCGCTCGATCTGCAGATCCGACGCCTCGGTCTTCAGCTTCTGGATGAGCGGATCCGTCGACACGATCGAGAGGGTCTCCGACCCCACCGGGTCCTTGGCCAGGCGGCTGAGCTCCCGGAGCCTCGACTCTGCCGCGAGCCGCTGGCCCTGCGCTTCGAGATAGGCGCGGTTGAAGTCGATCAGCTTCTGCTGCGTGATCTGGCGCTGGTCCTGCAGTCCGAGCAGGTCCGCCTTGGCTTGATAGGCCTGCAGCGCCTGCGACGACTGCTGCGCCTTCGCCCTCAGCGACTGGATCTGCTCGTTGAGCCAGACGGTGGCGGTCTGGGCATCCGCCTGCTTCGTCTCGAGTCCGTACTTGACGTACTGGCTGGCCACCCCGTTGGCGATCTCGGCGGCAAGGGCCGGGTTCGGATCGTCGAACTTCACCAGCACCAGTCGAGTGTTCTTGACGGGCGCAATCGTGAGGTCTCTGAGCAGGACGCCGTACGGATCGGCGGCGTTCGCCAGATACGGAATTCGTTGCTTGAGGTTGAGGCGTTGAATCACCGGCTCCACGACCGGGCGGCTCTCCAGCACCTTGTACTGCGTCGAATAGTATTCCTGCGACGCCGCCGTGTCGTTCGTGACGTCCTGGATGTTGACCACGCGGGGCGCTTCGGGCTCGATGAGCACCGTGGCCGTCGCCTGATAGACGGGGATCTGGCGGACGGTGAACACCGCGGCCGACACGACGGTGACGGCGAACACCGCGAGTACGAGCCGCCACCGGCTACGCAGCACCCGCAGATAGGCATGCAGCGGCGAGGTCCGCTCGGGTGTGTCCGGCGTTGCCTCTGAACCGGTCGGTGCTGTCATGAATCCATCCTCTGTGTCGATGTCGATGGCAATGTCTTCGCCCGTGGTGCTCGCAGCGAGGCGCCAACAGCACCGGCACGTTAGCTGCCGAATCGCCAATCACACAATATGCCGAACGATATACGAGTCAGGTCTACCGCGGGATATAGACTGAGCCGGCTCGCCGGGCGCGCCAAATTCTGCGATAGTCGACCCCGGCCACCGGCCGCCGGGAATGTCGCGGCACCGCGCGCGTCGAGCGGCCGGACGGAGTCGACGCGGAGTGGGATGAGAGATTGATACGGTCATGACGCGGCAGCCGCTGGTCTCCACCATCCTGATCTTCCTGAACGCCGAACGCTTCATCGAGGAGGCGATCGCCAGCGTCTTTCGACAGACCTATACCAACTGGGAACTCCTTCTCGTCGACGATGGCTCGACCGACCGCAGCACGGAAATCGCGCGGCGATACGCGGCAAGCAATCCGGACCGCGTGCGGTACCTGGAGCACGAGAACCATCAAAACCGCCGCATGAGCGCCTCGAGAAATCTCGGGCTCCGGCACGCCAAGGGGCAGTACATCGCCCTCATCGATTCGGACGACGTCTGGCTGCCACAAAAGCTGGCGCGGCAGGTCGCGATCCTCGAAGCGAATCCGGACGCGGGCATGGTCTACGGGGCAAGCCTCTACTGGCGCTCCTGGAACACGAGCGGGGAGCAGACGGCCAAGGATGAGTCGCCCGTGCTCGGGGTCGAGGTCGGACGGACCCATCCGCCCCCGGTCTTGCTCAGCCGGCAACTTACCGGGAAGGCGTGTTCGCCGTGCCCCTCTGACGTCATGCTGCGGCAGGAGGTCGCCAGGAGCGTAGGCGGGTTCGAGGACGGCTTCGATGACCTGTTCGAGGACCAGGCATTCTTCGCGAAGGTGAAGCTCGCGGCGCCGATTTTCGTGTCCGACGAGTGCTGGGACAAGTATCGCCTCCATCCCGACTCGCACTGCGCGGTCGCCGGGCGGGACGGCCGCCTCGCTGCCGCGCGGCGGTCGTATCTCGAGTGGCTCGAAGCCCATCTACGCAAGCGGCACGTCCACGATGCCGATGTGTGGCGTGCGCTGCGGGGGGAGCTCAGGCCGTATCGTCATCCCTTCGCAACCCGTGTATCAGCTGTCTGCCGGTACGTCCTGACGGATCCCTCCCGCGCGCTTCGAGGCGGCGTGCGTCGTGTCGTTCCGGCGCCGCTTCGGACGCGTCTGCGACGTTCGTGGCGCCGGGCGGCAGCGCCGGGGGTCGGCAAGGTGCGCCTCGGTGATCTGCGCAGGGTACAGCCGCTGAGCCGGCGGTTTGGCTTCGAGCGGGGGCTGCCCGTCGATCGGTATTACATCGAGCGGTTCCTGTCCGTGCACACGGCGGACATCGGCGGCCGGGTTCTCGAGGTCAAGGACGACCGCTACACTCGACAGTTTGGCGGCGACCGCGTGCGTCACACGGACGTGCTGCACGTCGTGCCCGGCAACCCGAAGGCGACGATCGTCGCCGACCTCAGCACGGACGCGGTCGCTGTTCCCTCGGATGCCTTCGACTGCGCGATCATCACGCAGGTGCTGCCGTTCATTCGGGACGGCGCGGCCGCCATCCGAACGCTTTACCGCAGTCTCGCTCCGGGGGGATGTCTGCTCGTCACGATGCCAGGTATCAGTCAGATCGATCGCCACGAAATGGACAACTGGGGCGACTACTGGAGGTTCACGAGCCTTTCGGCGCGCAGGCTGTTCGAGGCGGTCTTTCCCCCCGAGCACGTCAGCGTGACGGTGTACGGCAACGTGCTCGCGGCCACGGCGCTGCTCTACGGTCTGGCCAGCACGGAGCTCCGGCGCGACGAGCTCGACACCCGCGACCCGGACTACGAGGTGTTGATCGCCGTTCGCGCCGTGAAGCCCCGGCCATGATCGGCGGCGTGCCGATCCTGATGTACCACCAGGTCGCGCCGCGGCCCCCGCGCGAATTTCGCCGGTACGCTGTCACGCGCCGGATGTTCCGCGCGCACATGACCTGGCTGGCGCTGACCGGTCATCGCGCCATCGGCCTGGACACCCTCCTGCAACAACGCGCTTCGCACGGTCCGCCGCCACCGAACCGCGTCGTGATCACGTTCGACGACGGTATTCGGGACTGCGTCGAGCACGCGGCGCCGATCCTCTCCGAGCATGGCTTTTCGGCCACCTTCTATCTCGTGGCCGGGCTGATTGGACAGACGAGCCGCTGGACCCGCGACGATGTCGGCATCGAACTGCCCCTCATGGACTGGGCGGCGGCCCGTGAGCTCCAGGCGGCTGGGTTCGAAATCGGATCGCACACGATGAGTCATGCCCGACTGCCAAGCCTCCCCACCGAGGCGTGCCGCGAGGAGCTCGCACGCTCGCGCCACGTGCTCGAGGACCGGCTGGGACGGACCGTCGGCCACCTCGCTTACCCGTTCGGCGCGTTCGACGCGGATGTGCGGCGGATGGCGGCCGATGCGGGCTATCGCTCGGCGTGCTCGACGCGCAGCGGCGTCTCGCCGCCGGACGATGATGTCTTCGCGCTGCATCGCGTGAACGTCTACGGTCACGACACCCTGCTGGACTTCGCGTGCCGTCTGCGCACCGGGCGCAGTGCACGCGAGCTGCTCTCGCACTTCCGGCGCCGCCTGAGCTTCCCTATCGCGGGGCGGCGCTGGCCCCGCTCCCGGCGGCGGCGTTGAGCCTCGCCATCAGTGTGGTCATCCCGACGTATCAGCGCTCCGCGGCCGTGCGCCGCGTTCTGGAGTCCCTCGCTCGCCAGACGCTCGGAGCCACCGATTTCGAGGTGGTCGTCTCCATCGACGGCTCGAACGACGACACCCGGGAGATCGTGTCAGCGTTCACGGCACCGTACGGTCTGGAGGCGCTGTGGCAACCCAACGGTGGGCGCGCAAGCGCCTGCAATGCGGGCATCCGGGCGGCGCGTGGCGACGTCGTCGTGCTGCTCGATGATGATATGGAAGCTTCACCCGACTTCCTGGCCGCCCATCAGCGCGCGCACGTCGGCGCCCGGCGACGCGCGGTCATCGGCGCCGTACCGGTCGTGGCCGACACGCCGGGGCCGCTGGCCGACTACATCCGCGCGGGCTTCGAGCGTCGCATGGCGAGGCTGGCCACCTCGGGCTACGCGATCCAATTCAACGACGTGTACACGGGCAACTTCTCGATCAGTCGAGCCACGATGCTCGAGGTCGGCGGATTCGACGAGCGCTTCCGCTACTACGGACACGAGGACTACGAGCTGGCCCTGAGGCTGCTGCGCGCCGGAGTGCAAATCGTCTACAGCGGTGAGGCGCTGGCGCACCATCACTATGGCAAGGACTTCGCGGCCGTCGCTCACGACAGCATGGGGCGTGGCCGGAACGACGTGCTCTTCGTCGCGAAGTATCCGGAGATACGTACACGGCTGCGTCTTCACGCGTCGGGCGGGCGGCGCCCTACGCGCCTCGCGCGACGCATGCTGCTCATGGTCAGCGCCATCATCACCGCGACGCCGCGCTGGGTCGTCGCGCTGGTGCAGCGTCTGGAGCGCCGGCGCGGCGCGCGGCTGGACGCCTGCTACGACTTCACCCTCGACTACTTCTACTGGCTGGGCGCGCGGGCCGCGCGCCGCGAGCCGGGCCGAATGGCCTGATGCGAGCGCCCGCGCGCGCGACGATTGTGGTGTGGACGGCCTGGGCACTCATGCTCGGGATCGCCCTCGTTGCGATTGCGCGGTACGGTCCCGAGATTCCCCGGGCGGAAGATTGGCTGCTCGTGCCTGCGCTCACCGGCCACGAGGTGAGCCTGCTGAGCTGGCTATGGGAACAGAACAGCGAGCATCGCGTGCCCTTGCCACGGCTCGCGTACCTCGCGCTGCTGAAGCTGACGGGCGGCGACTTTCGGGCGGGCATGGTCTTCGACACGCTGGCCATCGCAGCGCTGGCCGGCGGCATGATGCTCGCGGCCCGTCGGCTCCGTGGGCGCACCAGCTATGCGGACGCCTTCTTTCCGCTGGTCCTCCTGCATCTCGGGCATTGGGATAACCTCGTCTGGAGCTGGCAGATCCAGTTCGTGCTTTCCACGCTCGCCGCTGGCGTCCTCCTCCTGATCATCGCGACGAGAGGCGGCGATCTCACGCCGCTGCCGGCGGCGCTGGCGGCTGCCTGTCTCGTCGCCCTGCCCTTGTGTGGGGCGAACGGCCTCGCGCTCACGCCGTTTCTCAGCGTCTGGTTCGCATATGCGGCGCTATCCGCATGGCGCGACCAGCGTCGCCGCGCGGTCGCCGCGCTCGCGGTGGCCGCGGTGGCGATCGCGTCGCTGCTCGGTATCGCGTATTTCGTGGCCTACGAACGTGCGTCGTGGTATCCGCCGAGCCCGGGGCCCGTCGCGACGCTCAAGACCGCGGCGCAGTTCCTGGCCATGGCGTTCGGTCCCGGCGCTCTCGCATGGCGCCACGCGATAACGGTTCTGACTCTGGGACTCCTTGCCGCCACCGCTCTCCTGCTCGTCAAGGCGCTGCGCTCGGGCACCATCGATGACCGCCGGCGTGCGCTCGGGCTGGTGTGCATCATGCTCGCGATCGTTGCCCTTGCGGTGGCGGTAGCGTGGGGCCGAGCCGGTCGGGTGGCCGCCGGCGGCGGCCTTTCGCGACGCTATGCGCTGCTCGCCGCGCCAATCCTCTGCGCGGTGTTCTTTGCATGGCAGGTGCATGCCTCGGGCCGGTGGGTGACGCGTCTGCAAGCATCGATGCTCCTCGTTGCCGTGGCCCTCCTCCCCGCGAACACGGCAAGCGGACTCCGCGCGCGTGACTGGGTCAGGGCCGGCATGGAGGCCGTGCAGCACGACATCGATTCGGGCATGCCGTTGGCGCTCCTCGCCGAACGTCATCAGGCATTCCTTCTGCACTGGGATGGCGAACGGCTGGCGAACGGCATGCGGATGCTTCGCGAGGCGCGTATTCCGCCGTTCGCGGGGCTGCGCGACGAGTTCACGGTCGAGGAGATCGGCGTCGGTACCTCGTCCAGCCGCGCTGGCGACGTCACCGTGGATCTCGATGGGCCGCGGCGGGTCTACGCCGTCAGGCTACGCGTGCCTTCCTCGGCGCCACCGGCCGAAGGCTGGGCACGCATCGCCTGGAAGGGCCAACGGGGTGGTCCGCACGAGGACGTGACGAAGGCGACGTCGACAGAGCCGGGCGTTGCGATCCTCACGGTGTGGATCAACGACATCATCGAGGGCTTTCGCATTCAATCCGAGAATCCGGCGACCTTGGGAGACGCGCGCGTCGTCTTGATCGTGCCTCGGACGTAGCGCGCCGTAGCCCTGATTCATTTCCGCCGAAGACGCAGGATGCTGACGAAGAAGCTCGCCAGAACCGTCTGGAAACCGAGCGCGGTGAGAGTCGTGCCCGGAATGACCAGCCGCATCGTGCGCGCATAGTCGAGTGCCCCGAAACCGACGAGACGCCACTGATTGACCGCCATGACGAGAAGCACGGCGCCCAGGAGCAGCGCCGTTGCGCCGGCGATGAGGCCGCGCTCGAGCGTCACGACCGAGAACATCCGTTCCAGAGCCGGGTCTTCGGGCAAGAGGCGCTCGCTGACGGCAAACGTGTTCGCAAAGAGCGCGAAGAGGACCGACTGGTATCCCAGCAAAATGGCCAGGCTGGCGAAGAGCAACGTGTGGGCGTCGAAATTTACTCCGTGAACCGTCACCCCCGGAAGGGCAACGGCATACCCGAGCAGCCCGAGAGCGATGAGGACTAGGCCGGGGATCGTGAAGAGCCAGCGGGGGCAGTAGAGCAGAAAGAAGCGCAGCGTTCGCCACCCGTCGCGGAAGGTGCGCAGATGCGGCGCATGCGTCACCCGGCCGTCGGGGTGCAGAGTGATGGGCACCTCCGCAATCTTCGCCCGACGCAGGCTCGCCTTGATGATCATCTCCGTCGCGAACTCCATGCCGGTGCAGCGCTGGTCGAGACGGTAGAACAACTGCCTGGTGAACCCACGGAGGCCACAATACACGTCGTGCACGGTGGTCCCGAACATCCCGCGCGCGAGCGCCGAGAAGAGCGGATTGCCGAGCCATCGGTGCAGCGCCGGCATCGCGCCCGGCATGATCCGACCGCCGCCGGCCGGCAGCCGGCAGCCCTGGACGAGATCGAAGCCTTGCCGCAGCTTCGCGAGGAAGCCGGGGATCTCACGAAAGTCGTAGCTGTCGTCGGCGTCGCCCATGATGATGTACTGGCCCTGCGCGGCCGCGATCCCGCCCATCAGGGCAGCCCCGTAGCCGCGCGAGGGGACCTCGACCACCCGGGCTCCGAGGCGGCGCGCTATCTCTCGCGATGCGTCGACGCTGCCGTTGTCTGCGACGATGATCTCGCCGACTACGGCGTGCTCCCTCAGTGCCTCCTGCGCCTTACGGATGCAGTGCTCCAGCGTATCGGCCTCGTTCAAGCACGGGATGACGACCGACAGCTCGACCGCAAACGTTTCCGTCATGGGGCAGCGTCTTCGGGCGGGCGCGCGACCATGAAGAACGTGAAGACGACGGCCGGCCAGACATGCAGCAGCAGGCGGTCGACGGAGCGATTGAGCAGGCGGAGAAAGTCTCCCGGCGCCATGACGAGCACGACCACGTAGCCAGCCAGAACGACGGCGCACGCGGCGAGCGAGGTGGCCACGGCCGCGCGGTCGGTGGACCGAAGCGTACGCCCCACGTACAGGAGGTATACGACGAGCACCGGAATCGCCCCCACGAGTCCGTTGTGGCCCAGCCGCCACGCTTCGGTTCCGAAAACCCGCGCCACTGCGGCGTAGCGCCCGCCTTCGAGTAACCGCGGCAGCGTCTCTCCCAGCCCCTGCCCCGCCACGAGGTCATTGACGGGTGCCAGGTACACCTTGAAGTACGCGACGACGGCCAGCACGGGTGCCGCGCCCGCGGCGAACCACCGCGCCTCGCGAAGCAATGCTCGCCCGCCATGTCGCCAGCCGATCGCACCCCATCGCGTCGTGGCCACGGCGGCAAGGAACAACGCGCCCTCGTTCTTCGTCCAGGCGGCGAACCCCGCACACGCACCGGCCAGCGCCATCAGTCGTGCGTCAGGCCCGCGGTCGTGCAGGCACAGCAGGACCACGGTGGCCAAGACGAAAAAGGAGAGCGGGACATCGGCGTACTGCGACGTGCCGACAGCGACGAAGGACGAGGTCCCGAGCAAGACGACCATCGCCAGCACCCCTTGCCGGCGACTCCGCAGCACCGCGAGCGCGGCGCCGATCAGCCCTACCGTCGCGAACGTGAAGAGCATGGCCACCGCCGCCGGCGCGACCATGCTGTCGGTGCCGATATACGACCAGAGTCGCGCAACAGCGCCCGGGATGAGAAGCGGATAGTCGGGATGACGGAAGCTCGAGGCGAATGCGTCGCGCCATTCCGAGGCGCCTCTGAAGAGAAAGCGGGCGGTGCGATTCCAGGTCATCCAGGCGTCCCAATCGCCATGCGGTAACGTCGCCGAGCGCACGACGAACAGCGTGACGGAAATCGCCATCGAGGCGGCGACCGCCGTCCGCCATGGCCATCCGAGCGGCCGCATCGACGTCGACGGCCACGCCCGGGGCCACCATCGGACCGCGACGATGAAGCCGGCGAGCAGCAATGCACCGTCGAGCGCCGCGAACCCGCTTCCGGCGGATCCCATCAGCACGAGCCACGCGAACAGCGCGCACGCCGAGATCCCCAGGCCGACGCCCACCGCGAGCGACAGGGCGAGCAGCACGGAGGCGGCATTTCTGCCCGCCGTGCGCGCGATCGGGGGCGCCACGAGCGTGAATCCAGTCGCCACCGACACCAGGACGGCGGCCGCCAGCGTCGTCGTCACTTCGCTACCCGCCTGAGGACGGCCACGCCGTTGCCGAACTCGCGCACCACGACGAATCCGGGCGGCGCGGTGATGGCGGCTGCGCCCGACGTTGCGAAGTCGCCGATGACGAGGTCGGCATCGGGGCCCCTCAGCACCACGAGCGGCACCAGCGCATACTGCGTGAGGAGATAGCGCTTGAACGATTGCCGAGCCTCCACGGAAGTCTGATCGGACAGCGCCGCGGGCGGGGCATCGCTGACGTACCCGACCGTCCCATGACGCGGCACCGCCGCGCGCACGTCGCGGAAGCGGGCCTCGTACCGGGTGATCTCGTCAGGGCGCTCGAGGTGGCGGTACGTCACCAGCGCGCTTCGCATCTCGCGCATACCGGACACCGTGCCGAACGCGGCGATCAGCGCGATCCCGATCCACGGGCGGCGCAGGCGGCGGCCAGTCATCGGGTTGTCGCCAGGGCCGCGGCGTCGCGGAAGTCAGCGAGGCCCGCATGGTCGCCGAGAATGGCGCGACCGGTCTCGAGCCCCGATGCCAGCGCGGTGCCCGTCGAGGTCACGGAGGGAAACGTCCGGTAGTTGCCGGCGAAGTAGACGTTGCGCCAGGTTTCGCTGCGGATGGCGGGATTTCGATAACGCCGGTCGAACACCGGGGAGTACATCGGAACGCGGCTCACGTGCACCCAGAACGGCGACAGCTCGAATCCGAAGATCGCGCGAAAGTCATCGTAGTACCCGCGAAGCAGCTCGTCGGTGGGCCGTTCGAAGAGCGGCCGGTCGCGTCCGTGCAGATGCGTCACGAAGTTCACACAGGCATCGCCCGGCGCGCCGATCGTCGGGTTCAGCGAGTGCAGCAGGAAAACGCCGCACGCCGTGTGACCCAGCGAGGCGAGGTTCATCCAGTAGAAGTCCGGGACGATCTTCTGGCGTGTCGCGCACACCGCAGAGATGAGCGCTGAGTAGCGGATCGCCTGCAGGCCGGACGTGTCGTCTCGCAGCAGCCCGCCATACACCTCGGTCGGAATGGTGCTCACGAAGACGTCGCCGGGGAGCCGCCCGCCGTCGGCGAGGATTGCTTCCGTGACGCACTGACCGCGCGTCTCCAGCGCGGTGACGCCGACACTCAGTCGGACGCGCACGCCGAGGTCGGCGAGCGCCTTGCTGAGCCCCTCGCACAGGACCGTCGTCCAGTTGGTGTCCGGGATGTAGCCGAGAGGGCTCGACCCCTCACGGGCGTGCAGCCGGGCGCCGAGCCACGCCGCGCTCACCTCGGCACAGCTCAGCTCGAACTTCAGTCGGCAGAGTGGCTCGAAGATGGCCTCACGGACTCTGGGCCCCGCCCACCCATCGATGAGCTCGGCCGCGCTTCGATCGTGCCAGTCGGTCCAGTCGCTCTTGAGCGCGGCCCGCACCATCAGCGCGGCAAATCGAACCTTGTCGCCGATCGGGAGAGGAAAGCGCCGGAAGCCGCCCGCACTGCCGAGATCGTACAGACCCGAGCGTAGCTGGAAGAGCATCCGGATGCGCCGCCAGCGCACCCTCGGCCAGGCGCCGATGAAGGTCAAGAAGTAGCGAAGCGTCCGGTCGGTCCGCAAGATGTGGTGATAGCCGAGCGGATAGTAGCGGCCTTCGCGCTCGAAGCTTCCGGCAAGGCCGCCGAGCCGCGGCCCGCGCTCGACGATTGTGATGTCCCGCCAACCCGCGCGCGCGAGGGCGAACGCCGTGCCCACGCCCGCGAGACCACCACCGAGAACGACGACTGACGGCCGCTCACTCATTGCGAGTCCCGGAACACCGAGTCGTTCGAACGGATGGTCCGAGCGCTCGACGCTGCTCCACGTGCCATGCCGACGCCGTATAGAATCCGTCTTCGGGACCGTCGTGCCCCGCAGATATTCTAAGGACCCTACCATGAACCACGCGCCCGCCCGCAGGCGATCGACGACGGCGGCGAGTGCGCGCCGCCGTCGACTGCGGAGCGCCGTCACGCTCGTTCTCGTCGTGCTGGCCGTGGCATGCCGCGTGGCCCTCGTCGATCGACAGAGCCTCTGGGCGGATGAGCTGTTTTCACTGGCCATGGCCACCGGTCACAGCCTCGAGCATCCGGCCGCCGCCGCCGATGCACGGCTGGGCGACTGGGTGGAGTGGCCAGCCGCCGCACCGGCCGCGCGTTACCGCGCGTACCTCGAGCACGAAACGCCGCCCGCGGGGAGCGCCCGTGTGATCCGGGCTGTGAGCGCGTCGGATACGAACCCGCCGTTCTATTACCTCCTGCTGTACTTCTGGACACGCGCCTTCGGCACGACGGATGCCGCGCTGCGCTTGTTCTCCGTCGCCTGCGCCATCGGCCTCATTCCCTTGCTGATCTACCTCGCACGGCGCGCGGGTGGACACCCGGCCATCATCCCCGCCCTGATCCTCTTCGCGGTCTCGCCGGCCGCGCTCACGTATTCCGTCGAGGGTCGGATGTACGCGCTTGGCTGGCTCCTCGCCGCCGCCCTGCTCGCGTTGACGCTAATGGTTCAGCGGCGCGACGCGGGCCTGCTCACGCTCTCACTGTGGTGCCTGACAGCGGCCGGCGGATTACTGACACACTACTTTTTCGTGTTCGTCTGGGCGGCGTGCCTCGGCTGGCTCGCGTTCGCACGTTCGGGTTGGCGTCGCCCAGCGCTCTGGGCGGCGGTGCTCGCCACGGTGCTGCTCGTTGCGCCGTGGTACATGACCGTGCCCGAATCGCTCGCGCGGTGGCGCGTCTCGAAGGGTTGGCTCGACGGCATGCTGCCTCTGAAGCTGGCCGTCAGGGCCCCGCTGAAGCTCGCATGGGCTGTGTTGTCCGGCCATGACGACTGGGATGCGAGTGGCCGCGGCCGCTGGGTCGTCACGGCGGCGCTGGCGATCGCCGGCGTCGGCGCACTGCGGCGGCTCTCCATGCGCATCGTGTCGCCCCCGCGCGCCCTCCTGGGGCTTTGCGTCGTCGCCACGTGCGCCGGCCCCCTCGCCGTCGACCTCCTGCTCGATACTCACGCCGCCGGTATCGCACGGTATGCGCTCCTCGCATTACCGGCCGGTCTCGTGCTCACGGCCACCGCGATGGCGCGCGTGCCGCTCGTCGTGCGGATCGTCATTCTCGGCGTCCTCGTCGGAAGCGCGTTTCCCGCCGGACTGGCGCTGTTCAGGGCACCCGACCGATTCGGTCACGCGTATCGCCAGATCGCGGCCGACGTGCGAGCGGCCGGGCCGCCGACAGCGGTCGTGG
>OEKU01000899.1_pt1 | contig 13848 bp, 9 predicted proteins | sample 1503311 | NCBI WGS metagenome assembly OEKU01 (sample SAMEA104379587, study PRJEB20068) | metagenome | biome: 1000743; feature: 77; material: 1998 | place: USA | collected 2012 | depth 25 m | reverse complement strand
CCGCCTCCCCACGGAAAGAGTGGCATGGCCGCCTCCGCCGCACAGGAGACGATGGCGGTCACCTCCTCGACCGTTCCAGGAAAAACCGCCGCCTCGGGCGTCCGCCCATCGATGACGTAGGGTGATAGCTCGACGCCGCTGAGCAGGTGATCGCCGCCGACGATGGCTCGTAGCTTGTCGAGCAACGGCGCAGGCACGAGGCTCAGGCGCTCGCCGCTAGAAGCGTTGCGCGAGCCCTTGCGCTTCGATCGCGTGAGGCCGGTAGGCGACAGGACCCGTCTCCACGCAGGACTTCTTGGTCGGGAACACCTTGCCGGGATTGCAGAGCCCCGTCGGATTGAACGCGGTCTTGACCTTCTGCATGAACGCGAGATCAGCGGGCGAGAAAATGAACGGCATGAAATCCGATTTCTCCAGACCAATCCCGTGCTCGCCGGAGATCGACCCGCCGACTTCCGCGCACACCTTCATGATTTGTGCGCCGGCCTCCACCACACGCGCTTCCTCGCCCGGTTTGCGCGGATCATAGAGGATGTTCGGGTGGAGGTTACCGTCGCCCGCATGAAAGACGTTGCCGACGCGCAGGCCATGAGCGGACACGATCTCGTTCACGCGCGCGAGCACGTACGGCAGCTTCGTGCGCGGGATCACACCGTCCATCACCATGTACGCGGGCGACACGCGGCCGTACGCGCCGAATGCCGACTTTCGGCCCTTCCACAGCAGCTGGCGCTCCGCCTCATCGGCCGCCGTGCGCACCTCGCGCGCGCCGGCGTCGCGACACGCGGCAACGATGCGTAGCGCCTGCTCCTCCATACCCACCGCGAGGCCGTCGAGCTCGATCAACAGCGCGGCGGCGGCGTCCCGCGGATAGCCACACCCGAAGGCGTCTTCGACGGCCTGAATCGTGAGCTGATCGATCATCTCCACCGCGGCGGGCACGAGACCGCGCGCGATGATCGACGAGACGGCCGCTGAAGCGTCGTCGACGTGGTCGAAGACGGCCAGCACCGTTTTGATCGCTTGCGGCTTCTTCAGGATGCGCACGACGATCTTCGTGGCGATGCCGAAGGTGCCTTCCGAGCCGACGAAGACACCGGTGAGATCGTAGCCGAGCGCGTCACGCGTGCGCCCGCCGAGCCAGACGATCTCGCCGTCCGGCATGACGACTTCGACTCCCAGCACGTGGTTGACCGTGACACCGTACTTCAGCGTGTGGGGCCCACCCGAGTTGTTCGCGATGTTGCCGCCGATCGTGCACGCTTGCTGGCTCGACGGGTCCGGCGCGTAGTAGTACCCGCGCGACCCCACCGCCCACGACAGATGCAGGTTCACCAGGCCGGGCTCGACAACCGCGATGTGGTTTTCGTAGTCAACCTCGAGCACGCGATTCATGCGCATCAACGACAGGACGAGACCACCCTCCGCTGGCAGGCACCCACCGGAGAGGCCGGTGCCCGCGCCCCGCGCGACGAACGGTATCCGCTCGCGATTCGCGAGCCTCACCACGGCGGCAACGTCTTCCGCCGAGCGAGGGAAAACGACGAAGTCGGCGAGCGCGCGAAAGAGCGTGAGCCCGTCCGACTCGTACACGAGGAGCTCCTCCGGATCGGACAGGACGCCGCCGGCACCGACGATCGCCTGGAGCTCGCGGCGGAGAGCCGATTTACGCTCAGGAGACATGCTCACCATGGTCAAACCTTGCCCTGAGTATACTCTCGTGCCGCCGCGGAAAAGGGCCGCGCTAGTGACGCGGAAGGGCTTCGCGGAGCACGGAGAGATCCGCCACGAAGCGCTCCATCTCGGCGCGCCGCGCCTCGTCGTCGGGCGCGCGCAGGATCGCCGACGGATGGATCGTGGCCATCACGTTCGGCGCCCACCGCGCGCTGATCCACTCGCCGCGCTGGCGCGTGACACGGAACTTCGGGCCGAGTAGCGCCTGAGCGGCCGTGGCACCGAGACATACGAGCGCGACTGGCTTGACGAGCTCCAGCTCCGCCTCGAGCCATGGCAAGCACGCGTTGATCTCGAGCTGACCGGGCTTGGCGTGGATGCGCCGCTTGCCCTTCGCCTCCCACTTGAAATGCTTCACGACATTGGTGACGTACACCTCGCGGCGATCGATCCCCGCTTCCTCGAGCGCGCGATCGAGGATCCGCCCTGCCGGGCCGACGAAAGGCGCGCCCGCGAGGTCCTCTTCGTGGCCGGGCTGCTCACCCACGAGCATGATCCGTCCGTGCGTGGTGGGTCCCGCTCCGAACACCGTCTGCGTTCCGCGCTGCCAGAGATGACAACCGCGACATCCTTTCGCCGCCTCGCGCAGTGCGGGCAGCGTGCGCTCTTTGGGGAGAAAGTCAGCGGCGGAGCCCGCTGCGACCGGGCGGCGTGCGTTCATATTCCGATCCGCCTTGCCATGAGGGGCGCTTCGCCCCCCGGGCGGCGGCAACCGCGACGAACGCACAAGCTCGACGTCGGTCGCGCCACCGCGGAGGAACGTCTCGTATGCCCGAGAAGTAGCAAATGGAATGCCGCCGTCAGGTGGCAAGCAGCGTACGCGCGGCGGCCACGATCGCGGGCGCATCGATGCCGTAGTGACGGTAGAGATCGACGCGCGCTCCGGACTGGCCGAAGTCATCTACGCCAAGAGCGAGTTGCGGCACGCCGAGGGCACCGCCAATGAAAGCGAGTGCGTGAGAGTGGCCGTCCTGCACGGAAACGACGGGAACGTCTTCCTCATCGGCGCTCACGAGGGTCTCGAGATAGGGCCGCGGCGCCCGCAGGCCACGATAGAGCCGGTCGGGGCTGGTGACGACGAGTACGTTGGCGAAGACGTCCACTTCGCGCAAGCTGTCTGCCGCGGCCAGCGCCTCGGGCACCATCACACCCGCAGCGAAGAGATGCACGGCGCGATCGACGCGATAGCCCGGCGCTGTTCGCGCGTCCGACAGCCGATAGCCGCCGCGCAGGACGCTCGCACGCTGGGCCGGGTCGGCCGGCGGCGCCAACCGCTGATCGACCGGCCGTGTCGACAGACGCAGATAAAGGCTGTCGCCCTGGCGGCCGGCGATGGCGCGGAGGGCATCGAGCAGAATCCACTCCACCTCCTGGGCGAAGGCGGGCTCGAAATACGCGAGCGACGGCAGCGCGACACCGATTCCGGGCGTGATCACCGACTGGTGCGCGCCGCCCTCCGGCGCCAGGCTGATGCCGGACGGCGTGGCGGCGACGACGAACCGCGCTCCTGCGTAGAGCGCGTGATAGAGCGCGTCGAGGCCACGCGGCACGAACGGATCGTACAGCGTGCCGATTGGCAACAGCGTCACGCCGGAGAGCTCGGCGGTAACGCCGAGGGCGCCGAGCAAGAGAAAGAGGTTGTGCTCGGCGATGCCGAGCTCGATATGGCGGCCTGCCGGCGATTCTTTCCAGCCAAGCGCCTGCGTTGTGTCGCCAAAGGGATCGGTCCGTATCTCCGGAAAGTACACGCCCTTGCGATTGATCCAGCCGGCCAGATGAGTGGTGATCGCGACGTCGGCGGAGACCGTCACCACTGCGTCACCGGCGGGCTCGCGGCCGAGAGCGGCCAGAATCCGTCCGAGCGCCTCCTGTGTCGACATCTCGCCGGCGTACGTCTCCGAGAGCGTCGGCGGGATCGCCGGAGCCGGCATCGGCGGCGGCGCGGCAAAGAGTGACGGGCGCGCCCTAATGAAGCGCGCCTCGTCACTCTCGGCTGCGAAACCGGCCCATTCGTCACCCTCCGCGATGCCCATGGCGCGACGCACCTCGCGGATCTGCGCGGCGGTGGTGACCGCGGTGTGATTCAGCGGATCACCCGCGAAGGGCAGTCCCCAACCCTTGATCGTATGGGCGAGGATCACCATCGGTCGCTCGCGCTCGCGCGCTGCCGCCTCGAATCCTTCGAGAATGAGCCCGAGGTCGTGACCGCCAACGTCGGCCACGAGCGCCGCGAGCGCATCATCGTCGAGGCCGATCAGCAGGCGATCGAGGGCGGCGTCGAGGCCGCCATCGGGTCGTGAAATGAGCGCCTTACGCACGGCGCCGGACGAAAGCCGCAGCAGCCGTTGGTACTCGACGTTTCGCAGCGATTCGAGCCGATGCGCCAGCCGGTCGCCGCCGGGACGGTCGAACATCGCCTGCAATCGACGTCCCCAACGAAGCTCGTGCACGCCCCAACCGTGGGCGCGAAAGAGCTCGGCCAGCTGCCGGGTACGCGTCTCCGGCACCACGCGATCGAGGCTCTGCCGGTTGACATCGACGACCCACAGCACGTTGCCGAGCCGGCGAAGCGGCTCCTCCGCGAGCGCCTCCCACACATTGCCCTCGTCGAGCTCGGCGTCGCCGACCATGGCGATGAACCGCTCCGGGACGGCGCGCCCGCCGTGGTCGACGACATAGCGCGTGGCGAGGGCGCCGAACGTCGCCATCACCGCGCCAAGGCCCATCGACCCCGTCGAGAGGTCGACGATCTCTGGATTCTTGCGGCGGCTCGGGTAGGCCTGAAGACCGCCGAAGCTTCGCAAGCTTCGCAGCGCCTCGACGTCGAGGCGACCCAGCAGGTATTGGATCGCATAGAACGCCGGCGAGGCGTGCGCCTTCATTGCCACCACGTCGCCCGGTCTGAGCGCGCCGAAATACAGCGCGGTGAGTAGGCTCACCGCGGAGGCCGACGACGCCTGATGCCCGCCGACTTTGCCGGCGTCGGCGCTCGGCCGGGCGTTGGCATGATGAACCATCCAGGCGCTCAGCCAGAGGACTTTGCGCTGGATGCGCTCGAGCATGGACACGGTGTCGGCCATCGTCGCGGTCAGTATATGCGCGTCGCTCGTCCGGCGACGTCGCAGCCACGGCCGCGCCGACGCGACGTCCGGCGCGGATGGACAGGCACAATAGGTGTTTTTAGAACATGCCGCGTCACCGCGCGACGCTCACGCGGCCCGCCCGGCCGCCGATGGCGCGGCCGGCCGTGATCAAATCCTTCACGGCGTCGGCAACTTCGTGTTTTGCCGATGAAATTTGCGCCGGTCGTCGAGGCGACGGTGATGGCGAGTCGCTGACCACCACGACGCGGAATGCGCACGTCATGGTGAATTTCTTGCCGAGGATGCCCCTACGCTACAGTGCTTAAGCATGGACACAGTGCTCGTCATCGATGACGAACGCAACATTCGGACACTCGTTGCGCGCGTCCTGGCCGGGGACGATGTCGAGGTTCACACCGCCGCCACCGGCAAAGAAGGCCTCGACATGGCGGAGCAGCTGGGCGGACCGGATGTAGCCCTCGTCGATCTACGGCTGCCCGATACGGACGGCATCCAGGTGGTCCGCGATCTCAAGGCCAAGCATGCGGACACGGCCGTCATCATGATCACGGCGTTCGGTCACATCGAGAGCGCGGTGTCGGCGATCAAGAACGGCGCGACCGACTACCTGGAGAAGCCATTTCAGCACCTCGAGAAGCTCCGCATCTCGGTGAGTCGCGCGCTCGAAGAAGTGAAGGCGCGGCGCGAGATCACCCGCCTCACCAAGCGCGAGGAGGGCAAGTACCGCGCCGATCAGCTCATCGGCGAGTCGGACTCGACGCGGCGACTGCGCGAGGTGATCGGACAGCTCGCGCGCAGTGAAGCACACACCATCCTGGTGCACGGCGAGAGCGGCACCGGCAAGGAGCTCGTGGCGAAGGGGCTGCACTACGAGAGCAGCCGCCGCAACTTACCGTTCATGGAAGTGAACTGTGCCGCCATCACCGAGACGCTCTTCGAGAGCGAGCTCTTCGGCCACGAGAAGGGGGCGTTCACGGACGCGCGCGCGACCAAGAAGGGACTGATGGAGCTGGCCGATCGCGGCACGCTCTTTCTCGACGAGGTCGGCGAGATCACGCTCGGGAGTCAGGCCAAGCTCCTCCGTTGCCTGCAAGAAAGGTCGTTCAAGCGCGTGGGTGGCACGCGTGACATCAGGGTCGATGTCCGCGTGATCGCGGCCACGAACCGCTCCCTCGACGTGATGGTGAAGGAGGGCTCGTTCCGCGAGGATCTGTTCTACCGGCTGAACGTCATCCCGATCGCCATCCCACCGTTGCGCGAGCGCAAGGAAGACATCCTGCCGCTGGCACGCCATTTCCTCGCCGAGGCCAACCGCACGTTTCACAAGACGGTGAAGCGGTTCGCGCCCGAGACGGAGGTTCTTCTGCTCGGTCACGGCTGGCCCGGGAACGTCCGCGAGCTGAAGAATCTGGTGGAGCGGCTGGTAATCCTCTCCGCCGGCGAGTCCATCGACGCGCATCACATGCCGCCGCAGTTCTCGCGCGGCGCCGACGGGCGGCCCGCCGAGGAGACGCCGACCGAAGCGCGCACGCTCGCCGCGATCGAACGCGGCTACATCCTGAAGGTGATGCAGCAGACGAACGGCAACAAGAGCGAGGCCGCCAAGATTCTCGGCATCACCCGCCAGACGCTCCGGAAGAAGCTCACCGAGTCCTGATCCACGCCGCGGGGGCGTGGCCATTTCCTCACCGTCCGGCACGACGACGGGCGGTTGAACGGCGGTCAGCAATCAACCACGGCGGTGGCGGCGCTCACGGGTGCGATCTGAATTCGGCTGATGGGTCGGGCGCTTAGGCCCCAGGCGAGCTTTGGTACCCGCTTTGCTCTCCCTCCGTGTCGACGCAACCACCACAAGCAGTCCGAGGGAGCGCGGATGAGCTTTGTCGTCAAGAAGCGGGATCTGACCGATCCCGCGCAATTGCAGGCGCTGATCGTCGAGCACGTCGACGATCTCGAGCGCGGCCTCACGATTCTCGATTCGCGACTGCTTCTCGGTCAGGTTGCGATCGACGTGGTCGCCATCGACGCCGATGGCGCGCTGGTGTTGATGACCCTCGGTCTCGTTGCCGACGAGGAGATGCTGCTGAAGGCCGTGGACGCGTACTCATGGTGTCTGGAATATCCCGAGGCCATCCGACGGCTCTATCCGAACGTCGAATTCTCGGCGGCGCGCCCGCCCCGCGTGATGTTCGTGGTCGAGCGGATGCCCGACGCCTTCCATCGCAAGATCAAGCAGCTGGGATTCGCGGAGGTCGACTGCATCGAGTTTCGGCACCTCGACGTAGACGGCACGGCAGCCATCTACTTCGACAGCCTCGCCCGGCTCCGTCGCGCCGCGCCGGCCGCCGCCGAGCATGACAACCACGCCGCCATCGAGCACAACCGCCCCGCGCCGCCGCCGCTCCCGAGCGGACGTCCGACGAGCGTGAAGCTGCAAAAGCTTCTCGGCGCCGACCGTCAGGTCGCTGTCCGTGCGCCAGCGCCGCCGGTCGTCCGAATCGTGCACCGCGCCCCGCCGCAGGAGGAGGCGAAGCCAGCGGCCAAGCCAACGCGCACCGAGGCCGTTGCTGCGCCCCGGCACACCGCCGACTCAGGACGGAAAGCCGCACCCACGGTCGAGACGCTCGCGGCGGTAGTCGCTCCGCCAGCGGCGTCCATCGATGTGGCGGCCTCCAGCTTCACTGAGGCTGTGGCAGGAGCGGCGACTTTGCCGGACGCGATGGTCGAGCCGTTCGTCACCATCGAGGTGCCGAGGTCGAATGGCCGCGTCGATCGGCCGGACGTCGGCGAGGAGCGGCCTCCCGTGCCGGCGTCGACGGTCGCAGTCGCGCCGCCCGTGGCGCTGCCCGAACCGGGCACGCCTGACGCGTTCGATTCGCGCGAGGTTTCGGTCGACATCATCGCGGCGTCGACCAGCACTCCCGAGCCCGCTCCGCTCGCCACAGCCGTTGTGGTCCCCGAGCCGGAGGCGGTCATCCAGAAGAAGCCGGACGTGGTGATCGAGCAACCTACGCTGGTTATCCACGAGCTGCGGCCTGTGATCCAGGCGCCACAGCTCGTCCTGCAGGCACCGGAGCCACTGGTCGAGGCGTCGTCGCCGATGAGCGAGGCGCCTGAGCCGATGATCGAGACGCCCGAGCCGGTGATGCCAACGCCGGAGCTCATGATCGAGGCGCCCGAGCCGGTGATGCCGGCGCCGGAGCTGGTGATCCAGGCGCCGGAAATGATCATTCAGGCGTCGGAGCCCGAGCGACTGGTCCAGGCGCCGGAGGTGATCCAGCAGCCGGCGATCGTACCGATGCCGAGCGCTCGTGAACAGCCTCTGAGCGTGATCCCGTCGGCGGAGGCACCGGAGCCGGACGTCATCGCCGCTTCGCTGACGCAACCGGAGCCCGAAGTCGTCTCGGCCGTGCCGAGCATTGCCGAGCCGGAGCGCATCGTCGTCCCCACGCTCGAGCTCGAGATCGCTCCGGTTATCGATCTGGAGCCCGAGTCGCAGCCCCTGGCCGCCGGTCTGCCCGAGCTCATGCCCGTCGCTGCCGAGCCGATGGTGCAGCCACTGACGCTGGAACTGGAGTCGGTCGCGCCGGCGATCACGAGCGACCCGGAGCCGGTTGTCGCGCCGCCGAGCGCCGAGTCGGTGGAGTCGGTCGAGCCGATTGCGCCCGTCATCACGTCCACGCGCAGCGTGTTTTCGCGGCGTGCACCGGAGCCCGCGGCTCCCCAGACCGAGCCGAAAGTATCGTTCGCCGGCATGTCGAAAGATCTGCTGAAGCAGGTCAACCGGCCACCGCAGGTCGTCGAAGCACCTGCCTCGATCGAGCGGCCATCGGTCGAAGAGATCACCCGCGCGACGATCGACGATCTCGTGGGAGCGACGGACAAGCCGACCGCGTTCGCCAAGCCATCGGGCGCGTTCGCAAAGCGGCCTCGCACGATCGCGCCGACGCCGTCGGATGGGCCGCCCATTGCGGCGGGGCCAAAGCTCGGTGGCGGCGCCGCCAAGCGCAATTCCGCGCCACCTCCGGCCGCCGAGCCGGCCGCCCCCGCAGAAGGCGAGGCGGCGCCCACGGTGCCCGACGGCTTCGAAGGATTGCAGTTCCCGAATGATGGCGTGCTGACCCGTCAATGGATGGAGTTCCTCAATCAAATGGCCGCTGGCAAATGAACGGGAAGGAGACGATGACTTCGCCTTCGCCGCTCCGCGTGCTCGCCGTCGACGACAACGCATCGCTGCTTCGCTTCCTCGTCTCCGCGTTTACCGCCAATGGCTGCGGGGTCACCCCGGCGCCGACGGCGGAGCGCGCACTCGAGCTGATCAGTAGCGAGGACTTCGATCTCGTCGTCTCGGACATCAAGATGCCAGGCCTCAGCGGCCTCGATGTGCTACGCGCCGTGAAGGGACGGCAACCGGCCACGCCCGTCGTCCTGATCACCGGCGCGCCGTCGGTGAATTCCGCCGTGTTCGGACTGCGACACGGGGCCTACGACTACTTGCCGAAGCCGTTCTCCATCAAGGAGGTTCAGCAGCTCGTCGAGCGTGTCCGCGCCGATCGCGACAAGTGGAACGGCCAGGCGCCGCTCCCCGCCGGGCTCGCCGAAGAGCTGTCGCGCCGTCAGGTCAGCGTGGAGATGCTGTTCCGCATCGGCGACCTCGCGCTGCAGACGCAGGAGCCGCGAGTGTTCGTCGAAAAAGTCCTGCACTTCACCGGAGAATCGATCCGCAGCGACGCGGCTCTCATGCTGCTGCGGGACGAGCACGGCAGCTTCACCACGACCCAGCAGGGCGACCCCGCCGTCGTCGACGAGCTGCGCGCGCTTTTGCAGGCGAACTTCGATCGCCTGGTGAGCCAGGCCGGTCGCGAGGCGCTCGTGCTGGGGCGGCCGGGCGGCCGCGTGGAGATGCTCGCGGCAATGATCCCGGGGATCGGCCAGTCGCTCGGCGTGCTGTGCATCGGACGCCTCACCACCACCGGGGCGTTCCTGCCGGACGAGCGAGACATGGTCGTGGGCTTTGCGCAGGCGACGGCGGTTGCGCTCCAGAAGCTGGTGCTCCGCGAAGACCACGAGCGGAACCTCGTCGACACGATCACGGCCTTCGTGAACGCCATCGAATCGAAGGATCCATACCTGAAGGGCCACTCCGCCCGCGTCGCGCTCTACGCAACAGAGATCGCGCGCGTGATGAAGCTCGACGAAGAGACCGTGCAGGTGGTGAGCCGGGGCGCGATGCTGCACGACTTGGGAAAGCTCTCGATCATGGACACGATCCTCCGAAAGCCCGAGCGGCTCACGCCGGAAGAGTTCACGCTGATCAAGGCGCACCCGGTGGTTGGTGATCGCATCTTGAAGCCGCTTCGGTTCCTCGCGCGCGAGGCGTGCGCTGTGCGGCACCATCACGAGCGATACGACGGCACCGGCTACCCCGACGGGCTGAGTGGCGAGAACATCCCGCTGGTGGCGCGCATCGTGACGGTGGCCGATGTGTTCGACGCCGTCACGTCGAACCGGCCGTACCGGACCGCCCTCTCCGTCGAGGCCGCGCGGCAAGAGATCGTGCGCGGCCGTGGGAGCCATTTCGATCCGCAGGTCGCCGATGCGTTTCTGGCGGTTCCCGTCGAGCGGCTAGTGGAGATCACCCGGCATTACGAATCACTCACGAGCGCGCCGCTTCCGGCGGATGCCGTCGTGCGCGCGTTCGTGCAAGCCCATTGACGGGCGTGGCGCAACAGATCCTCGTCGTCGACGACGCGAGCCTCCTCGTCCTGCTCTCGTCGACGTGCTGCAAGCCGTCGGGTATGTCGTGACAAGCGCGAACAGCGGCGCGGCCGCGGTCGACATTTTGCGCAAGGAGCGCTTCGACATGATGGTGGTCGACTACAACATGCCGGGCGTCACGGGATTCGGTGCGTTCATGCGTGGCGAGCTCGCGCAGGAGAGCCGCTGATGCAGACGCAGGCGGACGTGCCGGCGCGCGGGACGACGGCGGCTCGGGAGGGCTTCATCGGATCCGTGCTCGGAGGGGTGCGATGGGGGGTCGACCGGATGCTCTCCGTCGGCTATGGCCTCGTCTACGATTACATCTACGAGCAATTCCGGCCCTATCAGCAGCTGCAGGCCGAGGTCCTCGAGCTGGTGGCGGCCGGGCTTCCGGCCACGACGCTGAAGCGCGATGTCCACGTGCTCGACATCGGCTGCGGGCCCGGCAACTTCACGTTCGTGCTCGCGGAAGCCGGATTCAACGTCATCGGCCTCGAGTCCTACGCCGCCCTCGTCGAGCTTGCCCGTGAGAAACGACGCGCCAAGCGACTGGCCAACCTCGCGTTCCGGCACGGAGACCTTGCCGATGGCGCCGGCATCCGCGAGGCCTCGTTCGACGAGATCGTCAGCATCCATTCGCTCTACGTGCACCCGCAGCCGCAGACGCTGCTCAAAGAGGCGTACCGCATTCTCAAGCCCGGCGGCCACGCGCTCTTCGTCAATCACACGCGCCAGGTCGCGCAGTGGTCCACCTTCTGCGAGATCAAGCGTCGCGAGGGCATCAAGCCCGCGCTCGGCAGCCTGCTGTGGCTGGTGCCCAACTCGATCTTCGAAGCGGCACGGCGACGTATCGGACCGCACTACTGGAACGAGAGGGAGTTCGCGGCGAATCTCCAGGCGGCCGGCTTCACGGTCCTCGAGGCGCGGCGCACGTTCATCAATGGGGCGAGTCTTCTCATGAGGGCGCGGAAGGACGTTCGCGACTGATGAACCCGAAGCTCACCGGGCGTGGCGTGCTCGACCCGGACATGCTCAATCCCGGCGGTCCGCGCGCGTTGATGCATGCCACCGAGCGGCTCGTGGCCAAGAGCTATGGCCTGATGTACGACGCCGTCGTCTCCGGCTTCGTGCCGTACGAGACACTGCTCGACGAGATCGTCGGCTACCTCGTCCGCTCGGCGCCGATTCGCCCGGGTGCGGCCGCGCCCACCGTGCTCGACGTCTCATGCGGCGTGGGGACGGTGGCCGCCCGGCTCGCCGCCCGCGGCTACGCCGTGACCGCCGTGGATTCGGTCGGCCATCTGGTGGACGTGGCCCGACGGCGCCATGCTGGCAGCGCCGGATCACTCCGTTTCGAACACGTCGACGTGGCGACGGCGCCGGCGCGTGGTGCGGGGACGTTCGACTTCGTCCTCAGCATGCACACGCTGTACTGGCACCCGCGGCCGGATGCCGTCCTCGCCGCGTGCCGTCGCATGCTGAGGCCCGGTGGTCATGCGGTCTTCCTGACGTACGCGCGGCCCGCCCACGTGCTCCGCACCTTCGCCGACGTGCGCCAGCACAACGGCCTCGGACAGGCCTTCCGCTCGCTCCGATGGCTGATCCCCACCGCCGTGTTCGAAATGCTCCGTGACGTCGAGCGACGGTATCTGACCGAAACGGATTTCCATGCCGGCCTGCGCGCGGCCGGCTTCGAGATCCTCGATTCGCGCGAGACGTTTCTGGCCGGAATCAGCCGACTGGCGTGGGTCCGTGCACCGCGCTGAGGCACATGAGCCCGCATAGCCTTCTCCCGCTCGTCGCCTTCGCGCTGAACGTCACGCTGGCCGCACTGAGTCTTCTGCGCAACCCCGGCAGCCGCCTGAACCGTGTCTTCGCCTACTTCGCTTCGGCGATCGCCCTCTGGAACATCGGCGTGTTTCTCCTGCGCACCGCGCCCGACTCCAACAGCGCTCTGCTCGCCGAGATCATCATTCACATCGGCGTCCTCCTGGTGCCTGCGTTTCACTATCACTTCGTCCTGATCTTCCTCGACGCCACCACGCGGCACCGTCCGTCGCTGTTCTGCGCGTACGTGGTCTCGTTTCTGTACACGCTGATCAACCTGAGCGGGACACCGCTGTTCATGAAGGGCGTGGTGTGGACGCACTGGGGCTGGGCGCCGGCGACGGGGCCCCTGTACATTCCATTCTTCCTGTCCTTCAACGTCCTGATGATCTACGGCATCCGGCTCATGCTCCAGGCCGGCCGTGGCGTGGACTCGAGCTTCCGTCGCAATCGTGGGACCCTCATCATGCTCGGCACGCTGGTGAGCCTCGCCGGCGGCATGATCGATTTCGCCCGCTTCATCCTCGCGAAGTACATTCCGCTTGCCGACCAGCTCTACCCCATCGGCATCCCGGCCAACATGATCTTCGCCCTGATGCTCGGCACGTCGATCGTGCGCTACCGGCTGTTCGCGGTCGATCTCGCGGTCAAGAAGCTCACCGTGTACAGCGTCGTGGGCGCCTGCATCACCGGCGCCCTCTACGTGGTGACGCAGGTGATCGAGCGCTCCTTCGGTCTCGCCGACATCGACACGATCTGGCTGGTGGTGCCCCTCGGCTTCATGGTCACCGTCCTGCTGTCGCCGTGGGGTCAGGCGCTGGAGGACCGCATCCATCGGTTGATGTTCAGCAAGCGACGGGGCTGCTATGAAACGCTCCTGTCGCTGAGCAAGCGCATGAGCGGCATCCTGAACTTCAACGAGCTCGTCGACACGCTCATCCACGGCCTCGTGCGCGGCATTCCGGTCACCCACGCGGGGCTGATGATCCACGACGCCGCGACCAACACGTTCGTGAACTATCGCGAGGAGACGACCGTCGACGAGGGCTCCGGGGCGGACGCGATTGCGAGCGACAGCCCCATCGTGCAGTGGCTGAGCGGCGAGGAGGGCCTGCTCGTCAAGGAGGAGATCAAGCTGAACCCGCGGATCGCGAAGTACTTCGAGACCGCGGAGGGCGAGCTCGAGGGCATCAAGGCCTCCCTCATCGTGCCGCTCAAGATCGAGAACAAGCTGAACGGCATCCTGCTCCTCGGCGAGAAGCTCTCCGGCGAGATCTTCGACAGCCAGGAACTCGACGTGCTGTCGCTCCTCGCCAACCAGGCGGCCATCTCGCTCGAGAACGCGCGCCTCTACGAAGGATTGTCGACGTCGAACGTCCGCTTGATGGAGGCGAGTCGTCTGAAGTCGCAGTTCCTCGCCAAC
>OEKU01000205.1_pt1 | contig 14051 bp, 13 predicted proteins | sample 1503311 | NCBI WGS metagenome assembly OEKU01 (sample SAMEA104379587, study PRJEB20068) | metagenome | biome: 1000743; feature: 77; material: 1998 | place: USA | collected 2012 | depth 25 m | reverse complement strand
CAGCATGCCGACCGTCGCCGTCACCGACCTCGAGCGGCTCACCGGCGAGCTCTTCGCCGCGCATCGCGTGCCGCGCGACGACGCGGCCTGGATCGCCACGCTGCTGGTGCGCGCGAACTTGCGCGGCCACGACTCGCACGGCGCCATCCGCATCCCCCAGTACTGTGCGGCCATCAAGGCCGGTCATCTGAATCCGATGCCGTCGCTGCGCGTCGTGACCGACACGCCGACGCTCGCAATCGTGGATGGCGATCAGGGCTTCGGGCAGGTGGTGGCGCGGCGGGGCGTCGCGCTCGCCGTCGACAAGGCGCGCGCGCAGGGTCTCTCGGCCGTGGCGCTGCGGCGCACGAGCCACGTCGGTCGGCTGGCGGACTACGCCGAGCTGGCCGCCGGCGAAGGCTTCATCGCGCTCCTGTGGGCCAACGCCAGGCACGGTCTCAACGTCGCCCCGTGGGGCGGCGCCGCCCGGCGGCTCGGCACCAACCCGCACGCGATCGCCGTTCCGGGTCCGCGCGGCGCCGCGGTGATGTCGCACGACTTCGCCACGAGCGTGTGGGCGGAGGGCAAGCTGCGCGTGAAGTTCAATCGCGGCGAGTCGGTGCCTGAAGGAATCATGCTGAACGGCCGCGGCGAGCCCTCGACCGATCCGAACGAGTACTACCGCGATCCCGTGGGCTCCCTTCTCACGGCGGGCGCGCACAAGGGCTACGGCCTGTCGCTGGCCGTCGAGATTCTCGGCGGCATCCTGTCCGGAACGGGTGCGGCCGGTGAGGGCAGCGGCGTGTTCGCGAACGGCACGCTGATCGTCTGCCTCGACCCGGTGCGCTTCCTGCCGCGCGCGGACTTCGACGCCCAGGTGGCCGCGCTCCTCGACTGGGTGCGGTCGGCGCCGCTCGCCACCGGCGCCAAGGAGGTGCTGGTGCCGGGCGAGCCCGAGGCGCGGATGGAGCGCGAGCGACGCGCCAACGGCATCCCGATCGAGGATGCGACGTGGAGCCAGATCCTCGCGTGCGCGGCGGAGGCCGGCGTCCGTGCTTGAGGTCGTCACCATGAAGGAGATCGACGCGATCTTCGCGGTGACCGATGCGCTCGGCGTTCACCGCGAGGCGCTCGTCATTCCGCTCGGTCCCGCGACACCGGGGCGTGTACGGAAGCTGCCGAGCGGCAAGCTCGAGATCGTCGTCGATGCAGAGACACCCATCGAGGTGTGGGTGAAGGAGCTGCCGCGGCTGATCGCTGCCGCCCAGCGATGAGCGCGCGGGCCAGGCTCCGACGTGAGCTTGGTCTGCTCCCGCTGGCCGCGATCGTCTTCCTGAACGTCAGCGGCGGCCCCTACGGCATCGAGGACACCGTCCCGTCGTTCGGTCCCGGACTGACGCTGATCCTCCTCGTCCTCGTGCCGCTGCTGTGGAGCTTGCCGGTGTCGCTCGCGATGTCAGAGCTCGCGTCCGCCATGCCCGACGAGGGCGGCTACGTGACGTGGACGACGCGTGCGTTCGGACGGTTCTGGGGCTTTCAGGTCGGCTGGTGGAGTTGGATCGACAGCTTCGTCGACGTCGCCGTCTATCCGGCGTTGTTCGTCGAGTACATCAAGTTCTGGCATCCAGCGCTGACGACGGGGGAGCGCTGGCTGCTGGCCGTGCTGTTCATCGTCGCGCTGACGACGCTGAACCTGCGCGGCGTGCGGCCGACGGGGAACGCTGCGGTCGCGATGACCATCGGTGCGCTCGCGCCCATCGCGCTGCTCGTCGTCGTCGGCCTCTTTCACGTGACGATGCCGCCGTGGCGGCCGATCGTGCCCGAGGGCCACGCGCTCATGAGTGGATTGGGGCTCGGGCTGGCGGTCGTGATGTGGAACTACTCCGGCTGGGACACGCCCTCGACGGTGCTCGGCGAGACGCGTGCGCCCGAGCACGCGTTCCGTCGCGCGCTGCTGCTCTCCGTGCCGCTCATCGCCGTATCGTACGTCTTGCCGATGAGCATCGCGCTCGCGAGTGGCGCGACCGAGTGGAGCTCGTGGACGACCGGCGCGCTGCCGACCGTCGCCGCACGAATCGGTGGCGCCTGGCTCGGGCACGCGGTGGCGGCCGGCGCGGTGATCAGCACGGCCGGCCTCTTCATGGCGTTGCTCCTCACGAACTCGCGCGTTCCGTACGTCCTGGCGCGCGACGGCAGCTTTCCGCGCGTATTCGCCGCGCTGCATCCGCGCTATGGCACGCCGTGGGCGGCCATCCTCCTCTCGGCTGCTGTCTACACCGCCTGCGCGATGTTCTCGTTCAAGGAGCTCATCGTGCTGAATGTCTGGCTCTACTCGGTGACGCTCCTGATCGAGCTCGCCGCCTTCCTCGTCCTCCGCGCACGCGCGCCGGAGCTGCCGCGCCCGTGGCGTGTGCCGGGCGGCTGGGCCGGTGCCGTCGCGGTGACGCTGCCGCCGTCGATCTTCGCGCTCCTCGCCATGGGTACTGCCGGCTGGGCCAACACGGCCGCTGGCGTTCTCGCCGCCCTCACCGGTCCGCTCGTCTGGGCGCTCACGCGCAGATTCTCGTCGATCACCGTCGCGAGGTCGGGGAGCGTCGCGAGCGAGTAGACGTAGGTTCTCCAGCCCACGGCGACCGCGTCGGCTGCCGCGTAGACGCGGACGTCGACGTTCGGACCGCCACGCGTGCAGCCGCCCGCACAGCCTTCGTCCACGCGCACGGCGTCGGTGAGTCCGCGCCGCCCGACGAGCGCGCGGAGCTCGTGCACGATCGCCGTCGCGTCCAGCCGCCGTCGCGGCTGGCCGCGCTCGACAGGCAAGCGAACGGCGCCGCGCTCGCGGAGACAGACGGTGACGACGACGTGGCGGTCAGCCACGGCGTCGCCGTCCCTCCGTTGCGGCCAGCGTGACGGCCAGACGTGCGGCGGCCTCGACGGCGGTGTCCGTCGCGGTGCGCCAGCGGACCCGGAGTCCGTGGCGGCCGAGCGCTCGGCGAACACCGGCGGCGAACCAGGAATTGCGCATGATGCTGCCCGCACCGCCGACGGGAATACCGTGACGCAGACCCAGGGCGCGCGCGACGTCGTGCGCTTGCGCCGCCAGCGCGGTCTGCGCCTCGCGCACCACGCGCCGGGCGAGTCGGTCGCCGCGTCGCGCGCGCACCAGGATGCGCGGGGCGAGGGCGGCGATGGCCGCCACCGCGTCCGGTCGCGTGGCGAAGCGCCGTTGCGCCGATGGCGTGGCCTGCGCGCGCAGCCATGTCCGACCGATCCAGAAGCCCGAGCCCTCGTCGCCGAGCAGGGGACCGAGGCCGCCCGCGCGCGCCCATCGGCCACGCGCCGTGCGGCCAAGGACGATCGATCCGGTGCCCGCCAGCACGAGGATGCCCGCGCCGTCGCCGAGCGTCGCATGCCAGGCGGCCTCGACGTCGGCGATCACGCGAACGCGACGCGCCAGCCCCCGCAGCGCGCGCGCGAGCGCACGGCGCTCGCGCGGCAGCCACACGCCGCGGGCGGCGACCACGAGCGCGTCGACGCGACCGGTCCACCGGTGGCGGCGCCACAGGGTGCGCAAGAAAGTCGCGAGTTCGGGAAGCGCAGGTGCGCGGTGAGCGAGGGACACTCGGCGCCGGTCGTCAGCCACGACCGCGATGCGAACCCAAGTGCCTCCCAGGTCCACTCCGACGGCAAGACGGCACTGACGCTGTCCAGACAGGGCCATTTTTGGCGATGCGTGCATTATGCGTCCGGCCGCAGGTCTCGGCGAGAGGCGTGAAATCGACGTCTTACCGTGCCCTCGGACAACCGTGGCATACGTCATGCTCCCGTCCCCGTCGGGAGAACGGCCATGGGGAGATCACTGGTCGCGTGGTTGATGGTGGCCGGTGCGATGGCGGCCGGAGCAGGGCCGCGCGAAGTCGTCCAGACGGCCGTGACCCGCGTCGTCGTGGCGATGCGCGAAGATCCAAGCCGCCTGCAGACCCGAACGGAGATCCGTAAGGCGGCCGCCTCGCTCTTCGACTTCGAGGAGATGGCGCGGCGAACGCTGACGCGGCACTGGAGTGGCCGCGCGCCCGAGGAGCAGGCCGAATTCGTCCGCTTGTTCACCGACCTCCTCGAACGCTCCTACATCGGGCGCATCGAGAGCTGGTCGGGTGAGAAGATCCTCTACACCAGCGAGTCGGTGGATGGCACCTTCGCGTCGGTGCGGTCGAAGATCATCACGCGCCGCGCCGAGGTCGCCCTGGAATACCGGCTGCTCCAGCGCGACGGCCGCTGGCGCGTCTACGACGTGCTGATCGACGGCGTGTCGTTCGTCTCGACGTACCGCAGCGAGTTCGACCGCATCATCCAGCAGTCGTCCTGGGATGGGCTCATGGACAAGCTCCGCAAGCGCGTGATCCACACGACCGTCTTCGAGCGCACGCCGCGGATTGTCAGTGCGCCGAGGTAATCGTCGTATGATGCGGGAGTGTCGCCGGTCCCGTCGCTGACCTGGCCCGACTACGCCGTTCTCCTCGCCTCACTGGCCGTGCTGATCATCATTGGTGCGGCCCTCAGCCGCCAGCAGCACGACACAGCCGACTTCTTTCTCGCGCGCCGGCGCGTCCCGTGGTGGGCGGCGTGCCTGTCGTTCCTGGCCACGGAGATCAGCGCGGTGACGATCATCTCCGTGCCGGCCACGGCGTACAGCGAGAACTGGGAGTACGTGCAGTTTTTCATCGGCTCGAGCCTGGCCAAGCTCGCGGTGGCCTTCCTGTTCATCCCGGCCTTCTATCGACACCAGGTGACCACGATCTACGAGTTCCTCTCATACCGCTTCGGTGCCGCCAGTCAGGTGACCGGATCGATCTTCTTCTTCATCACGCGTCTGGCCGGCTCCGGCGTGCGGCTCATGGCCGCCGCGCTGGCCGTCTCCGTGCTGACCGGCTGGCCACTGGTGCCGACCATCGCGATCTTCACCGTCGTCTCGATCGTCTACATCGCCACCGGCGGCGTGAAGGCGATCGTGTGGACGAACGTGTTCCAGGCCCTGATGTTCCTGGTCGCCGGCGCGGCCACCCTGGTGTTCCTGCTCTCGCAGATCGACGGCGGGCTGGCGACAGTCCTCCGGGTGGCCGGCGAAGCCGGACGCCTGAGCGTGGTGAACTGGGGCCCCGCGCCCGGCGACCCGAACTTCTGGCGGCGGATCCTGGCGGATCCGAACATCGTCTGGGTGGCGATCCTCAATGGCTTCGTCGGATCGATGGCCGCGTTCGGTACCGATCATGACCTGATGCAGCGCCTGCTCACGGTGGAGACGCGCGGCGAGAGCCAACGCACGCTCGCGCTGACGCCGATCGGCACGGCGCTGACACTCGCGATCTACATGTCGCTCGGGGCCGGCCTCTACGCGTACTACACGATGCACCCGGCCTTGCCGGTCTCGCGCCCCGACGAGATCCTGCCCCATTTCGTGCAACAGGTCATGCCGGCCTTCCTGCGCGGCCTCATGCTGAGCGCCATCGTGCTCGCCTCGATCGATTCGCCGCTCGGCTCGCTCTCCGCGTCGTTCGTGACGGACATTTACCGACCGCTGTTCGTCCGCGGCCAATCGGAAGCGCACTACCTCTGGGTCTCACGGGTCGCCGTCGTCGTTTTCGGCCTGGTGCTCGGCGTGCTGGCGTACGCGTTTTCGTTCTTCAACCAGATCCTGTGGCTGGCGTTCAAGATCGCGGGCGTCACATTCGGCTCGCTGCTCGGGGTCTTCCTCCTCGGGCTGCTCACGCGGCGACCGGTGAGCGACTGGGCGAACGTCGTGGCCATGGTCGCGATGGCCGCGCTGAACCTCGTGCTGCTCGTGCTCTCGGAGACGAAGGTGTTGCCGTTCGCGTGGTCGTGGCTGGTGATCGTCGGCACGGCGGGCACGATGTTCCTCGCCGTCGCGCTGTCCTACGGGAACGTGAGTCGGGCGACGACCGCCTGGAGTTGGCAGCGCCGCCAGCCATAGGCGGTGAGAGCGACCACGTCCGGGCCGAGGAGCGCGGCGTCGTAGGGATCGCGCATCAGGACGACCGCCAGCCGACGCGCGGCCTTCTGGACGGCATCGAGGAGCGCGCGGTTCGTCGGATAGAGATGCGCGTCGTAGACGAATAGCACGGTGGCGTCGGCGGCGGCGGCGCGCGCGGCGGCCGCCTCGATCTCGGCCGGCGTGGGCTCGATCCCGACGATCATCGGTTCGACGCCGACGCCGGCGCCCGCGAACGCGCGACGTACCCAACCCGCCTCGTCGCACATCTCGGGCTCGATGGTGATGCGTGCCGCAAGGTCAGAGAAGCGGGGGAACACGACGCACACGCGACCGTTCAGCGCTCGCGCGAAGGCGGCGCGACCGCGCGTGAGCTCGGTGACCGCACGCGTGGCCATCGCCATGGCGAGCGGCCCGCCATCGCGCTCCGCCGCCGGCGGCCCTCCCTCGGCGCGTTCCGCGCGACGTTCGCGCAGCGCACGCACGCGGCCGGCGGCGCGCTCGAGCCCGTGGCGTGGCAGTCGGCCGCTGCGATAGGCGTCGACCAGCGCGGTCGCGGCGGCGCGCTGCGCGGCCTCGGTGTGGCAGACGAGCAGCAGGTCGTGGCCGGCGGCAGCGGTGCGGACGGCGGCCTCCGCGATCGGACACGCCTCGGTGACCGCGTCCATCTCCAGATCGTCGGACACGATCACGCCGCGGAAGCCGACTTCGCCACGGAGGTAATCCTCGACGATCAGCCGCGAGAATGTCGCCGGCACGCCGGATGGGTCGAGCTTCGGGTACACGGGGTGCGACGTCATCACGCACTCGACGCCGGCGGCGATGGCTTCGAAGAACGGCACGAGATGCACACGCTGCATCTCTGCCCAGTCCGAGTCGATCGTCGGGAGCCGCAGGTGCGCGTCGAGCGGCGAGTGGCCCTTGCCGGGAAAGTGTTTCGGGCACGCCGAGAGGCCGCCCTTGGCCATGCCGCGAATGCGCGCGACGCCGTACTTCGCAACGACGGCGGGGTCCTTGCCGTACGAGCGGATCCCGATGTTCGGACTGTAGCGCTCGGTCAGCACGTCGAGGCACGGCCCGAGGTTCAGGTCCACGCCGAGCCGCCGCAGCTCGCGCGCTTCGATGAGGCCCTCCTTGAAAGCGAACGTCTCTTCGCCCGCGGTGCCGACCGCGAGATTGTCGGGGAAGATCGTCACGCCCTGACCGAGCATCACGATGCGACCGCCCTCGTGATCGGTGGCGACCAGCAGCCGCCGTCCGAGCGCGCTCTCCAGCCGCTCGAGGAGCTCGAGCAGCTGAGTGGGCGACGTGAAATTACGCCGATAGAGGATGAGTCCGGCCGCGCGCGTGTCCTTGAACAAGCTGATGTCGCCGTCGCTGACCGCGGGGCCGGCGAGGCCGATCATCAATCGTTCGCCGACGAGATCCTCGATGTCTGTCATCGCGCCATTCTAAGTGGTCGCTTCCGAATTCCGTGCCTTTCTGGCCTGCCGTCGGGTCTGACATGTCACGTGTTCGACGGCGTGGTCCCTGGTCGAAATAACATCTCGGCCGCCAAGCTCCTGAATTGTTTGTCTCGTCTGCGTGCCGCCCGGCTATGGCATGACTGGTGCTGTTCTCCCGTCCCCCGGGGCCCTCATGCCCGTTATGGACCTGGCGGGGCCCCGATGTGAGGACAGGAGGCGACGCATCATGCACGAAGGTGGAACGACGCTGGCGGCGCTGATGCTGCTGTTTGGCGCGACGACGGCCACCGCACAGACCGTGCACCCCGCGACACCGGCCGGGGCGTTCGAAGCAATGTCCCCCGGCAACCAAAACGTCGCGAGGGCGCTGCACGAAGCCCAGGTTCTCACGCCGCTGCCGCAGACCGGCGGCACCGCGCGAAAGACGCTCTCGCTCGACGAGATCGCCGCGATGAAGCAGAGCAGCACTGGCTGGGGGCAGGTCCTCAAGAACATGCAGAAGAAGGGACTCCTGCAGAAAGACAAGACGCTCGCCGACATCGTCAACCGCTACAACCACACCGCCCGACCGATGGCCACCTCGGCGAACCGTGCGATGCCGAAGACCAACGGCGATGGTGTGGCCCGCGGCTGGCGGCCGGACGAGGCGATCGCCGCCCCGGCGGCGCTCGCAGACACATCCACGCTGGAAGACATCGGCCGCGATCCGGCGCCGGTGGAGTGAGGAGATCAGCGCGATGACGCAGCCCGGTTGGAATCCCTGGAAGCTCACCGCGATCGGCATGGCCGTCGTGGTCGTCACTGCACTCGTGACCGGCCTCGTCGTGGCCAACTGGACGGGTGGCGAGCGCGATCGCGCCGCCGTTGAGCGTCCCGCCACGCATGTCGTCGAGCAGGCTGCGAAGCCGGCCCGCGTGGCGAGCGCCGTGGCCGCCACGCCCAGCAAGAACGCCATCGAGGCGTGTAACCGCTATGCGGCGACCGAGGCGGGATCGAAGAAGGAGACCAAGGACAAGACCGTCGAGGTCGTGAAGGACGGTGCCATCGGCGCCGCGCTGGGCGCGGCGGTCGGCGCGGCCGGCGGCGCCATTGCCGACGGAGGCAAGGGCGCGGGCAAGGGTGCGGCGATCGGCGGGTTGGTCGGCGCCGGCGCCGGCAGCCTCTACGGTCTCAATGAGAACAAGAAGTCGGACGAAAAGTACCGCGCGGCCTATTCGAGCTGCATGCGCGCGCGAGGATACTCCTCCTAGCGGATCGACGATGCACATCGCGGCGCTCGTCCTGATCGTCGCGCTCGCCTGGGTCGCGCTCGCAGCTCTCCGCAAGAGCTGCGGGCACACCGGCGCCGCCCACGGCACTGACGCCTGGCTCATCGAGCAGCACGCCCGCGTCGTTCAGCTCGGGACGAAGGCCGACATGCCCGCCGATCACCCGGTTGCCCGCGTGATGAAGAATCTCGTTGTCGCCGGTCTGAGCCTCGGCCTCGTGCTGAGCTCATTCGGCCACCGGGCCGCTGCCGCCGACGATGCCAAGGTGAAGGCGGCCACGCGACGTGTGGAGCGCGGCGGCAAGATGATCGGACAAGGGAAGGTGGGCGCGGGCCTCGAGGAGACCGCCAAGGGTGTCGGCGACACGGTCGTCGAAGGCGCCAAGTACTCCGGTAACAAGCTGAAGGCCTCGGGAAAGGCCGCCGAGCCGGCCGCGAAGAGCGCCTGGGGCAACTTCAAGGAGTCCGCGACCTCGTTCGGCACGACCGTGAAGCGCTTCTTCACGCGCCTGTTCTCCTAGGACAATCTCCTCACCGATAGAGCAGGGCCGGAATGCGCCGGCGCTTCCATGCGCGAACATCGCCGGCCCAGCCACGCTCGATGTCGCGCAGGGGTCGTCCACGCTCGAGCGCCCGCCGGATTCGATCCGTTCCGAGCAGGATGTCGATCGGCAATCGCCGCCGCTCGAACTCGTACGGCGGCCGGCGCCAGGCGAAGTGCCGCGGCGCCAGTCGCCGCGCGCTCGCGATGACGGCCAGGCCCGTCAGGAACGGCTTGAAACGCGCGCGATCCGTCACGTGGATCTGCACACCACCGCAGAGTCGTCCCGCCCACTTGTGGAAGGTCGGAACGAATCGGGCTGGACGGAAGGTCACACCGGGCAGGCGTGCGTCGGCGAGCGCGTTGGCATAGCGATGCGCGTCGAGGTACGGCGCGCCGACCCACTCGAATGGTCGCGTCGTCCCACGGCCTTCGGAGAGGTTGGTCCCTTCGAACAAGCAGCCGCCCGGGTAAACGCGCGCAGTGTCGGGCGTCGGCATGTTCGGCGACGGCGCCACCCAGGGCACGCCGCTGTCCTCCCAGAGCATCTCGCGCCGCCAGCCGTGCATCGCGACCACCGTGAGCCGCGGGCGCAGTCCGTGCGCGAGCGCCAGCCAACGCGCGGCCTCGCCGATCGTGAGGCCATGACGTATCGGCAATGGATAGAGGCCGACGAACGACGCGTACGCGGGGTCGGGCATGTTGCCCTCGATGACCGCGCCGCCGAGCGGGTTCGGACGGTCGAGCACGATCACCTCGACGCCGGCGCGTGCGCAGGCGCGCAGCGCGAGGGCCATCGTCCAGACGAACGTGTAGTACCGCGAGCCCACGTCTTGCAGGTCGATCACGAGGACATCGAGTCCGGCGAGCATCGCCGGCGTCGGCTCGCGTCGCTGACCGTAGAGGCTCGCCACCGTGAGTCCGGTCAGAGGATCGCGCGTGCCGGCGATCGCGGCGTGATCCTGGGCGGCACCCCAGAGGCCATGCTCGGGCGCGAACAAGCGCGTGAGTCCGATCCGCCGCGCGTCGTGGAGCAGCAACGCGGTGTGCTCGAGCCGAGCGTTGACGGATGCCTGGTGGGCGACGAGGCCGATGCGCCGGCCGCGCACGAGCGAGAGACGATCGCGGAGCAACACGTCGAGGCCCGTGCGGACGGCCGGCACGCGGCGATAGTAGCGCACCCGGTGTACCATCGCGCCATGGCGCGCGCGGTCCGCTACGAGCGCTTGGCTACCGAGCGCCGGAATCGCGCCAGCGCCGGTCTCGATCGGCTCGACGCGCGCGCCATCGCCGCGCTGATGAACCGCGAAGACGCCCGCGCGGTGCGCGCCGTCCGGCGCGAATCGCGCGCGATCGCGGCCGGCGTGGACCTCATCGTGGTCGCCCTCGGCTCGCGCGGGCGGCTCATCTTCGTCGGCGCCGGTACGAGCGGGCGCCTGGGCGTGCTCGAGGCTGCGGAATGTCCCCCGACATTCGGCACGTCTCCACGCCTCGTGCAAGCGGTGATGGCGGGCGGCCGCGCGTCGGTGTTTCGCTCACGGGAAGGCGCGGAGGACGACGGGCGCGCCGGGGCGCGCGCCGTGCGCGCGCGCGCGCGGCGCGGCGACGTCGTTGTCGGCGTGTCCGCGAGCGGGGTCACGCCGTTCGTGCGCGAGGCCTTGAAGACCGCGCGTCGGCTCGGCGCTCGCACGATCATGGTCGCGTGTAATCCCGACCACGCCCGCTTGCCACGTGCCGACGTCGTCATCGCCCCCGCGCCCGGACCGGAGGTGCTGGCGGGCTCCACGCGATTGAAGGCGGGCACGACCACGAAGCTCGTCCTGAACACGCTGACGACCGCCACCATGGCGCTCCTGGGCAAGGTGTACGGAAACCGGATGATCGATCTGCAGCCGCGCTCGCGCAAGCTCCGCGAGCGCGCCACGCGGCTCGTGGCCGAGCTCGGCGGCGTCGGCCACACCGCCGCCCGGCGGCTCTTGCGCGCGGCCGGCGACCGCGTCCCCGTCGCCATAGTCATGGCGCGGCGCGGCCTGGACGCGCCTGCCGCGCGGCACGCGCTTCGTGCGGCCGGGTCGCTGCGCGAGGCCGTCCGCGCGTCGCGCCGCTGACGGCGCTCCGGGGCACGCGGCTTGCTCCGCGAATGACGTATGTTGATTCAGCGGTGTGCCTGGCACGCCTTCTTTCGTGGCTATCCTCGCCCCATGCGTGTTCTTTCCTGGCGCGGGCGGCGGGTGTCGTTCTCGGACAGCATCTGCCCCTCCTGTGCAGACCGGGTTCGAATTGAGGGACTCTGGGGATCACCTCCGCCGCCCGTGTGGCCCGGATCGCCGCAGACAGCGCTGATCTTCGTCGGCCTCCCGCTGCTCACCGCCCTCGTCCTGCTCGCCGCGCCGCTCCATGACGCGGCGCCTTTGCCCCCGCGCGAAGAGACGATCGCCGTGACCGGCCGGGATCTGACCGAGCCCGAGCCGGGTCTGGCGGACCGCACCGTCGTGGCGGCGATGCCACGCGCAGTGGCGCGACGGTCGGCGAAGGAGAGTGCCGTCCCGGCGGTGATCTATGAAACGCGGCGTAGGGTCGATCGCCCGCGCGAGCTCGCGCGCGCCGCGACCGGCGGCGCGGACCGCATCACCGCGACGCCGGCCCGCGCGCGCTCCCGCGCTGCGGCCGCGGCTCTCGGCACGCCGCCGTCGTCGCTCGGCACGCAGTCGCCCTAGACGACGAAGTCCTTTCGGACGCGACGTCTAGGCGTGCGAGGGGGCTGCCGTGTCCTCGAAGCGCACCGGCGTGGCGCCGCGCAGGAAATCGAAGTCGCACCCCTCGTTCGCCTGCAAGATATGGTCGAGGAACATCCGGCCGTAGCCGCGCGCGAAGTGCGCCGCGCGGGGCTTCCAGGCCGCCTTGCGGCGAGCGAGCTCCTCGTCGGCGACGCGCAGTGTGAGCGAGCGCTTCGGGACGTCGAGCTCGATCTCGTCGCCGTCGCGCACCAGCGCGAGTGGCCCGCCTACCGCCGATTCCGGCGCGACGTGGAGCACGACCGTGCCGTACGACGTCCCGCTCATCCGCGCATCCGAGATGCGCACCATGTCTTTCACGCCCTTCTTCAGCAGTCGCGCGGGCACGGGTGCGGCACCCCACTCGGGCATCCCGGGCGCGCCCTTCGGCCCAACGTGCTTCAAGACCAGCACCGATCGCTCGTCGATGGCGAGCGCGGGGTCATCGATGCGCGCGTGGAGATCGGCGTGGTCCTCGAACACCACGGCCCGTCCGCGATGCGTGAGCAGCTCTGGTGAGGCCGCCGACACCTTGATGACCGCGCCATCAGGACAGAGGTTGCCGGTGAGGATGGCCAGCCCGCCTTCCTTCGCGAGCGGCAGCGTGAGCGAGCGGATGACGTCGTCGTTCCAGCACTTCGCGTCGCGCACGTTGTGGGCGATCGAGTGACCGTTCACGGTGCGCGCCTCCTGGTGCAGGAGGGGCAGCAGCTCGCGCAGGACAACGGGAAGCCCGCCCGCGTAGAAGAAATCCTCCATCAGGTACTTGCCCGACGGGCGCAAGTTCAGCAGGAACGGCGTCGTGCGCGAGAGCTCGTCGAAGCGTGCGAGCGGCAGCGGGACGCCGACGCGGCCGGCGATGGCCACGAGATGGATGACGGCGTTGGTCGAGCCACCGATCGCCATCAGCGTGCGGATGGCGTTGTCGAAGGCGTGCGCGGTCATGATCTGCGAGGGCTTCGGTCCTCCGGCCTTCGCCATCTCGACCGCGCGGCGCCCGGCGAGCTCGGCCATGGCGAGACGTCGCGAGTCCGGCGCTGGAATGGCCGCGTTGCCGGGCAGTGTCATGCCGAGCGCCTCGGCCATCGATGCCATCGTCGACGCCGTGCCCATCACCATGCAGTGGCCGGCCGAGCGCGACATGCAGGACTCCGCCTCGCACAGCTCCTCGTCGCTCATGGTGCCGGCGCGGCGCTCCGCCCACAGACGCCAGAGATCGGTGCCCGAGCCGAGCTCTTCCTGCCGCCACTTGCCGCGCAGCATCGGGCCGCCGGTGACCATGATGGCGGGCACGTCGGCGGAGGCGGCGCCGAGCAGCATGGCCGGCGTCGTCTTGTCGCACCCCGACAGGAGCACGACGGCGTCGAGCGGATAGGCGCGGATGCACTCCTCGACGTCCATGGCCATCAGATTCCGGAACAGCATCGTGGTCGGCTTCATCAGCACTTCGCCGAGCGAGATGGTCGGGAACTCGAGTGGAAAGCCGCCGGCCGACCACACGCCACGCTTCACCGCGTCGGCGACCTGTCGCAGATGCGCGTTGCAGTTGTTGAGCTCCGACCACGAGTTCGCGATGCCGATCACCGGACGGCCGTCGAAGACTTGATCGCTGAAACCTTCGGTCTTCAGCCAGGAGCGATGCGCAAAGCCGTCGAGATCCTGACGGCCGAACCAGTTGCGGCTTCTAAGTGGCTGTGATGTCATGGGGCCCTCCGAAGCACCGATTATATGCGTGAACCGGAGGCGTGAATGAGTCGTCTGGCAGGAAAGGTCGCCGTCGTCACCGGCGGCGGCAGCGGAATCGGGCGCGGCATCGTCCTCGCTATGGCGAAGGAAGGTGCGGACATCGCCATTCCCGACATCCAGGTCCTGAATGCCGATAAGGTCGCGGAGGAAGTGAAGGCGCTCGGCCGCCGCGTGCTGGCGATGAAGTGCGACGTGACGAGCAACGCCGACGTGAAGTCCATGGTCGATCGCACGCGCGATCAACTCGGCAAGATCGACATCCTCGTCAACAACG
>OEKU01000057.1_pt1 | contig 14598 bp, 18 predicted proteins | sample 1503311 | NCBI WGS metagenome assembly OEKU01 (sample SAMEA104379587, study PRJEB20068) | metagenome | biome: 1000743; feature: 77; material: 1998 | place: USA | collected 2012 | depth 25 m | reverse complement strand
CCCTCGCGGATCAGACCCCGGTCGGCGAAGCCCCAGTAGCTGGCCGGTACGAGCGTGAGCATGCGGACCGCTTCCTCGAGCGTGAACGCTTGCTTCTCACGGACCCAATGCGCGAGCAGATGCGTCTGCAGCGAAGAGTCCATGAGCTGCGAGACGTGAGCGCCGGAGTCCGAGAAGGTCACCACCGCGTGCTTGTAGCGCATCAGCTCCAGCGCGACGTTCTGATCCTCGTTGGCGATCGGCTGGAAGAAGAAGGCGTCGAAGTCGCGCTCGAGGGCGACGTCGATCATGGCCTCTACCGGATCGCAGCCGCGCTGGCGTGCCACCTCGGCCACCGAGCGGTGCGGACCGTGGACGTTGTCCATTACGAAGAGCCAGTCGAACACGGCCGGGCGCGCCTCGGTCCCGAGGGGCTTGCCGTCGAACTTCGCCCGCGCCGCCTCGACCAGCTTGGGGCGCAGGCTCTTGTCGCTCAGGCGCGCACGCTGCTCGGCCAGCGACAGCTTGCGGATCTCGCGCCACACCGGCAGCTTGTCGAACGGCGTCTGCGTCTTGAACGAGAGAATCGCCGACAGCGCGCGGCTGTGCACCTGGGCGAACATGCGACCGCCGGTCGCCGCCGTCTCGTCGATCAAGCGCACGTACTCGCGCCAGATCCCGGGCGCGTCCTTGCGCCCGAACAGACCGAAGGTAATCGGCCGGCCTGTCTCGACCGCGAGCTCACGCAGGCGGCGATGATAATCGCGCCGCGCCTCCTCGCCGCCGCTGGTGCGGTCGACGCCTTCACCGGCGATCTCGAAGATTCCGGCGTTGAGGTCGCCCATCACGCCGACGAGTCGACGCACCTCGTCCCAGCTCGCCATGCGGCTGGCGACGGGGCGGCGATCCGGCGTTTCGTGGCTCGGCGAGCGCGAGGTCGTGAAGCCCATAGCGCCGGCCTCGATGGCGTCGCGCAGCTCCGCCTCCATGGCGCGGAGGTCGTCCTCGGTGGAGCCGGCGTCGAAGGCGCGCTCGCCCATCACGTAGGTGCGCAGCGCCGAGTGACCGAGATAGCCGGAGTAGTTGATGCCCTTCGGCAGACGCTCGAGCGTGTCGAGGAACTCGCGGTACGTCGTCCACGACCATTCGATTCCGGCGTCCATCGCCTCGGCGGAGATATCTTCCGCGCGCTCGAGATTGCGGATGACGAGGTGCTTGTCCTTGGACGAGCACGGCGCCAGTGTGAACCCGCAATTTCCCATGACGACGCTGGTGATCCCGTGCCAGCACGAGCACGTGCCGTACGGGTCCCAGAAGATCTGCGCGTCCATGTGGGTGTGCCCGTCGACGAACCCCGGAGCGACCACCTGGCCGTCCGCGTCGATCACTTCACGCGCGCGCTCCCGGATGCGGCCGACGCTGACGATGCGACCACCACGGACGCCGACATCGGCGCGGAAGCGGGGTAGCCCGGAGCCATCGATCACCGTACCGTTCTTCACGACGAGGTCGAACGCCATGGAAGGCCTCCCTTGCTCGCCGGTATGGTACCCCAAGCGGCGCGCGGTTACCCGATCGCGCCGGAGTGATGCGGAGGAGGCTTAGCCCTTGATGCCGGGCGGAGGCGGCGGCGGACTACCGGCGGGCGGCGGCGGCACGTTAGACGGCCGCGGCGGTGCCGCGGGTGGTGGCGGCGGCGGCGTCGAGCTCGAATAGCCCGGGACCACCGAGCCCCGCGCCACGGGGATCTGGTTGCCCTTCGCGTACATGCACTGCATGAAGGCCATGTTGTAGCGCTGCTGGACGGAGTGGTATGCGCCCTGCCCCTGCCCGGCGCCGTAGGCGGAGCCGCCGAGGAGACCCGCGCCACCGCCGATGGCCGCACCCGCGGCCGGATTGCCGGCGGCGGCACCGATTGCCGCACCGGCCGCGCCACCGATGAGGGTACCGGCGACCGCGCCGGTTGCCGTCGCGTTCGTCGACGCCTTACCTGCCGACGTCCCCGTTTGCTGGCTCGCCCACTGTCGGCAGGCAGCGTCGTCGGCCTGGAACTGCTCGAACGTCTTGCTGCTACCCGGCAGGACCATCACGCTCGGGCCCGTCGGCACCGTGGCGCAGGCGCCGAGTATCAGCGCCAGCGGCACAACCACGAGCGCACGACTCAATTTTGGGCCTTCGCCGGCACCTTCACCCACGGATCGGTGCAGCTCTGGACATTCGGGTAGTACGCGCTCGACGGCTCGCAGTAATACCAGTACTGCTGGGGCGCGCTCGGCGCCGAGCCCACCGGCGGCGCTGGAGCCTGCTCCACGTATACGCTCGGCTGCTGCACGACCACCGGAGGCGAATAGACGTACGCCGGAGGCGGGTAATACCAGTACGGATACGGGTGGTACCAGACGGGACCGAAACCGAGACCGACGAAGACCCGTGGACCGCCGTGGAAATGACGGCCGCCGGCGTAGCTCGGCGCGACCGTGACGACGAGCAGGGCGACGATCACCAGTACAACCGAGCCCCACCTCTTCATGGGAGTTCTCCCTCCGTGCCCCTTTCGACGGAGCCGGATTAGATTATATTCACTGGTGACCCGTTCGATCCAGGCCCGCTTGGCAGGCCCGCTCACGGCCGCTAAGACCGCGTCGTCGCAGCGATCCGCGCCTACGGTAGTACGGCCACCTTGATCGCCGTCGGCTCCTCGTGGGCGACGAAGGCGCGGCCGATGTCGTCGAGCCGGATGCGATGCGTGATCAACGGCTCCGTGCGGACCTGTCGCGCCGCAACGAGCCGCATCGCCTCGGCGAACTCGTCCTGGTAGATCATCGAGCCGATGATCGTGACCTCGCGACGGACGACCGAGAAGAACGACACCGGAGAAGGCGCATGGGGCAGCCCGGTGAGCACGACCCGTCCGCCCGGCCGTACGAGCTCGAGCGCGTGGTTGACGGCCTCCGGCGTGCCTGCCGTCTCGATCACCGCGTCAACACCCTCGCGTCTCGAGAACGTGCGCGCCGCTGCCTCGAGCGGACCATCGCTTGTCACGTGGACCGCGTCGGCGCCCAGCTCGCGCGCGAGCCCGAGGCGCCGCCTTGTCCGTCCAACGCAGAGCACGCGCGCGCCGCGCGCACGGACCACCTGCAGCGCCAGCAACCCGAGCGTTCCAACACCGACGACGGCCACGCTCTCACCCGGCCGAACGGCTGAGCGCTCCACGGCGCGAACGACCACCGCGAGCGGCTCGGTCAGCACCAGGTCTTCGTCGGCGACATTCGCCGGCGCCGGCCAGCAGCACCGCGCCGGCACGCGTGCGACGTCGGCGAAGCAGCCGTCGACGTCGATGCCGATGGCGACCCGCGCGAGGCAGAGGTTGCGATTGCCCTCGCGACAGAGCGGACACGCGCCGCAGGAGTAGTTCGGCTCCACCGCCACGCGATCGCCGACGGCCACCCGCGTGACGCCCTCGCCGACCGCCTCGACCGCGCCGACGAACTCGTGACCCATGACGCGCGGATACGCGACGGCACGATCGCCCGTAAAGATCCGATGGTCGGTGCCGCACAGCCCCGCCATGGCGACACGCACGACCACGTCGCCGGCGGCGGGCGTCGGCGCCGGCGCGGGCTGGATTCGGAGGTCGCGTGGGCCGTGGAGAAATGCCGCCCTCATCGCGTGCCAATGTACCGCACCCGCACCGGATTTGCGTGAGGCCGCGACTACGTCTGGCGCGCCAGCCAGTCGGCCACACGCGTGCCCATTGAGCGCACATCAGACGGTAGTCGGTGAGCGAACTTTCGTGCGAATCGCGCCATCGCCGAGCGGCGGCGGGCGAAAGCCTGCGATTCGGTCTCACCTGGCGTTGCGAAATCCCCGTCGCCGGTGCCGGCACGGCCGTGGCGGAACGGTGCGTGTACGACCAGACAGCGCCGTCCTCTTTCCCGCACGGCGAACGAGAGATCGCGATCGTAGCCGTGGCAGCCGTAGCCCTCGTCGATGCCCCCCACCTGCTCCAACAGGCTCCGTCGCAAGCAGAGACACACACCGTCGACGGCTGCGACTTCCTCGTACGGCGCGCGGACCGTCGCACCGTCGGCGAGGCTGTGGACGATCGATCCTCGCCCGTAGCCGCCGTCGCGTCCCACACGCTTGGCGCCATACAGACCGGTGAGGCCGGTATCAGGACGGTCGTGCGGCGCGAGCAACCGTGTGAGCCAACCCGGCTCCAGCATCTCCGTGTCGTTGTGAAGCAGGCAGACGTACTCGGTGTCGGCGAGCCGCCACGCCTCGTTATAGGCGGCGAGCACGGGGCCGCGGCCGGCGTTCCGGTAGTAGCGTACCGGAAACGGATAGGCGAGCTGCCCGAAGAACGTCGGCGTGTCGTCGCGCGACCCGTTGTCGACCACGGCCAGCGCGAACGGCTCCGTGCTCGTCTTCAGGCTCTCGAGACACGCGCGGGTCACGCCAAGGCCGCCATGGACGACCATCGCGACCGTCACTCGGGGCGTTGGCACTGAGCGGAACGGTTCAGGCGGCGGAATGACCGCCGTCGAGGAAGATCGTTTGCCCCGTCATGAAGTCCGACGCCGAGGAGGCGAGGAAAACGGCGAGCGGGCCGATCTCCTCCAGCCGCCCGGTGCGGCGCATGGGGATGTCGCGCGTGAGCCGCTCGTGGATCCGCGGATCGCCGAAGGCCGCCGCGTTCATGTCGGTGACGAACCAGCCGGGCGCGATCGCATTGACCTGCACGTTGTGGCGGGCCCACTCCACCCCGAGCGTGCGCGTCAGCGCCATCACCCCGCCCTTGGTGGCGGCGTACAGGGCATAGCCGGGGAGGCCCACCGCGCCGAGGACGGAGGCTAGATTGATCACCTTTCCGCGGCGCCGCGCGATGAAATGCGTAGCCGCCGCGCGGCAGCCGTTGAAGACGCCGGTCAGATTCACGTCGACGATGGCGCGCCAGTCGTCCGGTGTTGCGTCGGCGAAGGGCATCGTGCGCGCGATGCCCGAGTTGTTGACGAGGATGTCGAGGCCGCCCAGCGTCGCGACGGTACGTGCGACGAGCGCCTCCACTTCGTCATAGCGGGTGACGTCGGTCGGCACCACGAGCGCGCGAACGCCGTGGCCGCCGACCCGTTGCGCCGTCTCTTCGAGATCCGGCTTCGATCGCGCGGCCAGCGCGACGTGCGCGCCGGCCGCGGCAAACGCCACCGCCATCGCCCGGCCGAGTCCGCGGCTGGCGCCGGTCACCACGGCCACCTGTCCGGCGAGCGTGGTCAGCGGTAGAGCTCCTCGATAGCGGTCAGGTATTTGCTCGACACGACCTTGCGCTTTACCTTCAGTGTCGGCGTGAGCTCGCCGCCCTCCTGCGTGAAATCGCCGGGCAGGATGGTGAACTTCTTGATGCGCGCGTACGATTGCAGCTGAGAGTTCTTCTCTTCCACGGTCCGCCCGACGCGCTCGAGGACCTTCGGGTGCTTCACGACGACGGCCGGATCGGTGGCGAGGATGCCATGGTCGCGCGCGAATTTTCCGAGCTCCTCGGGATTGATCGTGATGAGCGCCACCGGATAGGGCTTGCGATCGCCGTACACCATCACCTGGCTGATGAACGGATCGGCCTTGAGCAGGTTCTCCACGTTTTGAGGCGCGATATTCATGCCGCCGGCGGTGACGATCAGATCCTTTTTGCGATCGGTGATGAACAGAAATCCTTCCTCGTCCAGCCGACCGATGTCCCCGCTGTGAAACCAACCGGACGGCTCGAAGACCTCCGCCGTCGCCTCCGGTTGTTTCAGATACCCCTTGGCGACATTGGCGCCGCGGATGAGGATCTCGCCATCGCCCGCGATCTTGACGTCCACGTTGTCGAGCGCCTGCCCGACCGAGCCGAACTTGAATCGGGTCGGCCGGTTGAACGTCGCGGCCGGACACGTCTCGGTGAGCCCGTATCCCTCGAGGATCAGGATGCCGACCGAGTGGAAGAACTCCGCGATCTCGCGCGAGAGCGGCGCCCCACCCGAGATGGCCCACTCGAGCCGGCCGCCGAGAGCGGCGTGCAGCTTCGAGAAGACGAGCTTGTGAGCGAGCGCGCGCTTGGCCTTCAGCGCCGCCGACAGCGGCTGGCCGCGCTGCTGATGGCGGCTGACCTCGCGGCCGACCCCGATCGCCCAGTTGAAGATCTTCTTCTTGAGCGGCGGGCCGGCTTCGACCCCGGCCAGGATCTTCGCGTAAACCTTCTCGAACACCCGCGGCACGCTGCAGATGAAATGCGGACGCACCTCCTTGAGGTTGTCGCCGACCTTCTCCAGATTCTCGGCGAACGCGGTGCACAGGCCGCGGTACACGCCGAGAAACGATTCGAGACGCGCGAACGAGTGCGCGAGCGGCAGAAAGAGCAGATGCACCCAGCCTTCCTCGCAGGGCGCCGCCGACTCGGAGTTCCGTTGCGCCGCGACATGGTTGCCGTGCGTCTGCATCACGCCCTTCGGCGGCCCTGTCGTGCCCGACGTGTAGACGATCGAGGCGAGGTCGCCGGGTTTCACGGCGGCAATGCGCTCGGCCAGCGTGCTCGCGTGCGCGGCGGAGGCCTCACGGCCGAGCCGCCGCAACATCTGCCACGTGTGAACCATCTTCGGCGGCTGCGTCGCTTCGTAGCCGGAGATCACGACGATCTGATCGAGCGCCGGCATCTTGTCGCGGACCTCGAGAACTTTGGCGAGCTGCCCCGGATCCTCGACGATGATCGTGCGCGCATTCGAGTCGTTCACGACGTAGGCGACGAGATCGGGTGGATAGCTCGGATACACGGGCACTGTGATACAGCCGGCGCTGAAGATCGCGAAGTCCGCCTGGACCCACTCGGCGCGACTGGCCGAGAGCAGCGCGACCGCGTCCCCCTTCTGGCGCCCGAGCGCGATGAGACCGAGTGCAAGCTCGCGAACGGCGTCTCCGACCTCGCGCCAGCTGAGCGTCTTCCAGACGCCGCCTTGCTTCAGCATCTGCGCCGGCCGGTCGGCGCTCTTTTCCACTCGGCTCCAGAACATCGTCGGTAACGTATCGGCTGTCATGGTGGACCTCCCCGTCGGGGCGGTTTCCCTTCAAATCCGTGGGTTTCGAGACACTAGCATTCGGTGGATGACGCGACGCGAAAAATCGGTTGACGATCATAACGCGACGCGTTAGTGTGGGTCTCGACTGCTAAGAAATAGAGGCCCGAGACAACAAAGGAGCAGAGATGGACAACGGACGAGCCCAGGAGATCTTCACTCAATCCGCCGGCAAGGCCGTCGAGACGCTGACCGTCTGGACGGACGCCAATCAGCGCGTCTTGCGCGAGCTGGCCGAGCTTTCGGCCGCGACCGCCAAGGAGAGCGTGCGGCTCTACGGCGAGCTCGCACAGAGCATGGTGCAGGCGTTCAGCGACTTTCAGACGCAGACGCTACGCTGGCAGGCGACCTGGCAGGAAGGCGCCAAGGATCCGGTCGGCTGGTACCAGAAGGCGCTGACGGACAGCGTGGACAACGCGCAGAAGGCGTTCCGCGCCATCGAGAACAACGCCCAGGCGGTCACCAAGTCCGCCGAGCGTCTCTCGAGCAGCGCCGAGCAAGCTGGCAAGGGTATCCAGGAAACCTTCTCGGGCGTGATGACCAAGATGAAGGACGTGTACGCCGCCTAACGGCAATTACTTCGCGTCGGCCTTGCGCTTCTGCAGGCGCTCCTCCAGCGAGCGCAGGCGGTCGCGCAGGGCCGACACTTCTTCGCGGAGCTTTTCCGCCTCGGCGTCGGCGCCATCGCGTTTGGCTTCAGGGCCCTCGCGCTTGGGCTCCCCTTCACGCCGAGCGTCGCCGCCCTGGCTCGCGGCGCCGCCCACCGCGCCCCACCCCGCGCGCGTCGACCACTCGCGGAACACGCGCTCCATGTCGCGTTGACTGGACACGAAGCCCTCCAGGCTCGAGCGCATCGTCCGCTGCACGAAGTCCTGCCACGCTTCGCCGTGCTTGATGAGCTGATGCAGGAACGCCGACGGCAGGTTCGCGCGATGATTGCGCTCGTTCTCGAGGATGATCTGCGTCAGCGTGACCGACGTGAGGTCCTCGCCGCTCGTCGCATCGACGACCGAGATCTCACGGCCCGCGCGAACCATTTCCTCGATCTCTTCGAGCGTGACGTAGCGGCTCTCTTGAGTGTCGTAGAGCTTGCGATTCGAGTACCGCTTGATGACGTACGCCATGCTTGCGCGCGAGTTTAACACCGCGCGTCAAGCGTGCCAACAACTGCCATGCTAGACTCGCCCTCTCAGTTTTTCCGCAGGAGGCATTCCCGATGAGGCTCAAGGGTCGCACCGCGCTCGTCACCGGAGGTTCACGCGGGATCGGGCGCTCCATCGCGCTCGCGCTCGCTGACGAAGGCGCCGACGTCGCGGTGAATTACGTGTCGAGCGAGGGACCGGCGCGCGACGTCGTGGAGAACATCAAGAAGATGGGCCGCCGCGCGATGCTCGCGCAGGCCGACGTCGGCGATTATCCCGACACGTTCCGGATGGCGCAGGAGGTGTTGAAGGAGTTCGGTCACCTCGACATCCTGGTGAACAACGCGGGCATCAACTCGGACAAGAGCTTCGTGAAGATGGACCACGCGTCGTGGCGCAAGGTTTTGAGCATCAACCTCGACGGTGTCTTCAACTGCACGAAAGTCTTCATCGACCAGATGCTCAAGCAGAACTACGGGCGCATCGTCAACATCACGTCGGTTATCGGACAGATCGGCAACTTCGGTCAGGCGAACTACGCCGCCTCCAAGGCAGGCGTGGCCGCCTTTACGAAGTCGCTGGCCAAGGAGCTCGCCGGCAAGGGCGTGACCATGAACGCAGTGGCGCCGGGGTTCATCGAGACAGAAATGGTGGAAGGCATTCCGGAAAAGGTCCGCCAGCGTCTGCTCGACCAGATCCCGCTGAAGCGCTTCGGCCGCGCCGACGAGGTCGCGCGGTCGGTCGTCTTCATCTGCTCCGCCGACGGCGACTACATCACCGGCGCCGAGCTCTCCATCAACGGCGGGCTGCTGATGTAGTCGGCTTCAAAAGCACACCCAGCCGTGGCGCGTGGGTACGCATTGGACGGGTGGAAACGCGCTCAGGTAGGCGCGCTGCGCCGCCAGCCGCGCCTGCTCGACCTCGCGTGCGCTTCGCACGGCGTCCTCGAGGCTGGTGACCATGAACTGCCGCGTGTCCGGGCTGAGCGCGTCCTCCTCGCGAAGCATGCGCACGGCGAGAGCGAGCTGCGCGTCGAAGCGCGCGATGTGCGCGACCTCGGAGAAGCGCGTCAGGCGATCGATGGCCGTGGCATCGTCGCGCTGCTGGATGGCAATCAGGCCGCGGTACAGCAGCGCCGCACCTTGCATCGGTGCGCGTGCGAGGACGTCGTCGAGGGTGGCGGCGGCGTCGGGCAAGGCGCCGGCCTTGTAGAGAGCGATGCCGAGGCCCAGGCGGGCGTCGAGACGATCGGGATGCTCGGCCAGCGTCGCCTGGAACAGCTGGATGGCTTCGTTGTACTGACCTTCGTAGAGAGCGCGCTCACCCCGCCGCTGGGCGGTGGCGCAACCCGCGAGGAGGACGCAGCAGAGGACAAGTAGATGCCGGCGCCGCACGATCCCACTCTATCGCGGCTCGCCGTACGCGGCAGCTACGTACGGCGGATCAGCGTCTTTCCGAGCATGGCGAGCGACAGGGCGCCCCACAACGACATCGCCTGCGCCGCCCATGCAAACGGCTGCAGCGCCAGCTGGGTCATGGCTGCGGTGGCCCGCGGCTGTGGCTCGTACACCACGCGCGTGCGCGAGGGCATGACCCACGCCTCGCCGGAGAGCACCTCTTCGCCGTGCTGGTTCACGCAAACGGTCTGGATGCGAATCCGATTGCGATCGCGGATGACCTCGATGATCTCCGCACGCGCGGTGATGGTGTCGCCGCTCTTGACGGGCTTCACGAACTTGAGCGACTGAGACAGGTAGATCGCGCCGGGTCCAGGCAGCTGCGTACCGATGACGGCGGAGATCAAGCCGGCGGTGAAAATCCCGGGCGCGATCGGCTGCTTGAAGGGCGTCGTGGCGGCGTAGGCGGGATCGCTGTGGACAGGATTGTAATCGCCCACCGCGTCGACGAAGGCTGCGATGTCGTCGTCCTCCACCGTGCGCGTGATCTCGGCGCGGTCGCCGGGGCTCAGATCCGCGATCGTCTTGCCGATCATTTTCGCTCCTTGTCGTCGAGGCGCTTCACAATCGCCCCGAGCGTGTCCTCCATGCGCTCGAGCCGCTCCTCGAGCTCGACGAGCTGCTTGGCCACGGACGTGAGCTGCGTGCGCGACGCGACGTTGAGCGTGGCCAGCGCCTGCTCGATCTGCTGCTCGCCCGCCTTCTTCATGGGAGCCGCCGCCACCAACCACTGGTCGAGGTAACGGCCCATCGCGCCCGCGTAGGCGTCGGTGTTCATGACCTGCCCGAGCGCCTTGGACCACGCCTCGATCCACTGATCGATGAACTGCTTCCACTGTGCGGCCAGATCGGGCGTGGCCGGCGTTTGCGCGAATAGCCGCGCCCACTGCTCGACGCCCTGATTCAAGACCGGCCGCCAGAACGCCATGGGATCCGTCGACGGCGGCGCCGGCGTCTGCGCCTGCGTTACCATGCGCGCCCACGCGGCCGCAGATTCCTCGAATTGCTTGCGCCACATCTCGAAGAGCGGGTTGGTCGTGGCCGCATCAGCCATGCTGTCCTCCTACGACCGCGACGCCAGCCAGCCGGAGACTTTCGGCCAGCAATGCAACGATGCGCCGCGCCCGGCGATGAGCGAGATGTGACCGCCCGGCAGCTCCACGTACTCCTTGTCGCGACTCGAGACGACGTCGAGGAGCGCGCGCACGCACGCCGGCGGCGCGATGTAGTCCTCGTGGGCGCCGACCACGAACAGCGGACACGAGATCGAGGCAAGCCGCGCGGGGCGTCCGCCGAACACCGACTCGCCACGGAACAGCTTGTTGTCCTGGTAAAAGTCCCCGACCCATTGGCGGAAGAACTCGCCGGGAAACGCCACGTACTCGTTCGCCCACTTGTTGAGCGCGTTGAAGCCTTCCACGTACTTGTCGTTCCACAGGTTCCACCAGAGATTGAGATTGGTGGACAGGTCCATCGTGGGCTTGAGGAGCTTGAAGCCCGCTTTGACCATGTCGGCCGGTACCGCGCCCAGTGTGTCGACGAAGCGATCGACGTTGAAGTACTTCTTGTCCAGCCAGAGGCCGAAAAGGCCGATCTTCGAGAAGTCGATCGGCCCCGCCATGTTGATCAGGTTCTTCACCGGCACTTCGGGATGCGAGGCCAGGAACGCGACCGAGAGCGGCGCGCCCATGCAGTAACCGAGGACGGTGAGCGACTCGGCGCCCGAAGACTCGAGCACCTTCTGCGTCATTCGCGGCAAGATCTTCGTCACACAGTGCTCGAACGACAGATCGTTGTCCTCGGGGCCGAAGACGCCCCAGTCGAGGAGATAAAAGTCGAAGCCCTCGCGCGTCATGTGCTCGATGAACGAGCCGCCCGGCATGAGGTCGAAGATGTAGGGCCGGCTGATGCCGAGATTCGGAACGAACAGCACCGGCGTGCGATGTGTTCGCTTGGACTGATAACGATACAGCCGCGACTTGTTCTTCTTGTAGATCTCCGTGCGAGGCGTCTGCCCGACTTTCGGCTCCGTCGGATTCGTGACCATCCGCTGGAGATTCTGCATGCGCTTGACGCTGCGCTCGAGCTCCTCCTGCCAGCGGCGGACGGCCTCCGGAGAGGGGTCCGGACCATGTCCATTGCCGTAGCCGTGCGTGAACCGCTCGACCACATCTGCAAAGCGTTCCTGACCCATCCGAAAGACCTCCTCAGTGAGGTGACACGCTCAGTATCTCATTTCTATGACGCTCGGCGCCATTGGCGATTTCGCGCTGCGTCACATCGAGAACATCGAGCCGAGCTTCATGGCCAAGCCCATGTCGCCTTTGACCTTCAGCTTGCCCGACATGAACAGCATCTGTCCCGACTGCTTGCCCGACAGCATGTCGAGCCAGTCCTGGCCGGCGATCTGCAGCGTCAGATTCGGGTTCGTCGCCGGTCCCGGGTTCACCGTGCACGTCCCGTCCTTGATGAGGGCGTGCCAGGTGCCGCCGCCTTCACCGCTCACGTCGTACTGGATCGTCGCGTTGGTGCCGGCTGCCTTGTCCGACCGGAAGCGCCCGCTCATCGCCTCGAACGTCTCTTTGACCGTCGGCATGTCGTTTCTCCTTCAGGACGTTGAACCGCGTTAGAACGTGAAGAGATCCATCCCGCCCGTGACGGGTACCACCGCTCCTGTGATGTACCGCGCGCGCTCGGAGCAGAGAAACGCGATCGCGTGCGCAACGTCCTCCGGCTCGCCCTCCTTCTGCATCGCCACGCGCTTGACCATCCGGTCGTAGAGCGGCGAGAGCGAAGCATTCGGAGCGATGATGCCGGGGGCGACGGCGTTGCACGTGACGTTGTAGCGCGCGCCCTCGAGCGCCACCGATTTCGCAAATCCGACCACGCCGAGCTTCGAGGTGGCGTAGGCTGTCTGGCCGAAGCCGCCCATGAGGCCCGCGATCGAGGCCATGCACACGATGCGTCCCCAGCGGCGCTCACGCATGCCAGGAAACACGGCGCGCGTGACCTTGAAGGTCCCCGTGAGATTGACCGAGAGATTGAACTCCCAGTCCTCGTCGCGCAGGTCCTTGAGCTGACCGACCGTGTAGATCATTCCCGCGTTGTTCACGCAGATGTCGACGGGCCCGAGCTCCCGCTCGATGCGCGTGACCACGTCGTGCACGCGCGCCGTGTCGCGGATGTCGCACTCATAGCCGCGCGCCGTGCCACCCTTGGTGACGATCTCCTTCGCGCCGCTTTCGGCGCCCTCGGCATTCAGGTCGACGATGGCCACCTTGCAGCCCTCGGCGGCCAGCACCTCGGCGTCGGCCTTGCCGATGCTGCGAGCGGCGCCGGTCACGAGCGCGACTTTCCCGCGGATGCCGAGATCCATCACTTGCCCTTGAACTGCGGCTCACGCTTGGCGAAGAACGCCTGGATCCCCTCCGACGCGTCTTCACTCCGCAGCGTGGGCAGGAACTGCTCGAGCTCGACGTCGATCGATTTGGCCATCGACACCTCGAGCCCCTCGTCCACCGCGCGGATGATGGCGGCCGTGGCCAGCGGCGCCCGCCTGGCGAGCTGGCGCGCCAGCGCTTTGGCGTCGTTGACCGTCTCGCCATCCTTCGAGAGCCGATTGACGAGCCCGAGCGCCAGGCACTCCGGCGCGGGAATCTGCGTGCCGAGGAGCAGGAACTCGAGCGCCTTCGTCCGACCGATGAGCCGCGGCAGCCGCTGCGTTCCGCCGTAGCCCGGAATGATGCCGAGGTTCGATTCCGTCTGGCCCATCCGCGCCGTCTCCTTCATCAAGCGCAGATGGCAGGCCATGGCGATCTCCATGCCGCCGCCCATGGCGTGGCCGTTGATGGCTGCGATGACGGGCTTGGGGAATCGCTCGATCTTCCGCATGACACTGTTACCGAAGCGGATGAACTGCTCGATATCGCCGCCGGAGAACGCCGAGCCGAGATCGGCGCCGCCGCAGAAGATCTTGTCGCCCGCACCCGTGAGGATGACCGCGCGCACGGAGTCGTCGGTGTGCAGCGAATTCAGCGCCGCGTTCACCTCCGTGATCAGCTGCTCGCTGATGGCATTGGCCGGCGGCCGGTTCAGCGTGATGAGCGCGTAGGCCTCCTCGCGCGCGAGCGTGATCGTTTCAAACCCCATCACGTGTCACTCCTTTGAGGAAGATGTTCGCCACCGGCTCTGCGGCATCAGCGAGCCGATAGCCGCGCTTGCCGAGCACCCACGAGGTCGTCACCTGGTCCATGGCGCCGAAGAGCATCTTGGTGGCGACCTTGACCGGCAGGTCGCGACGGAAGACGCCGGCGGCCACGCCGTCGTGCAGGATCGAGCCGATGAGCTCGAAGTACGCGGAGATCTCGTGCGCCGAAGCGCCGCGGAAGAACTTCTGCCCCTGGCGCAGCTCGACCTGGACCACCTCCGCCATGTCCGGGCTCGCCTCCAGCACCTCGAAATGCAGCCGCACGAGTCGACGGATCTTCGCCTCCGGATCCGGCTCCCGCGCGATCTCCGCGCGCAGCGAGGCGACGAAGCCGGCCATCTTCTCGCGGAAGAGCGTGACCAGGATCTCGTCCTTGGTCTTGAAGTACAGGTAGATCGTGCCGCTGGCGATGCCGGCCTCGCGCGCGATATCCGACACGCGGGAGTTGTAGAAGCCGTTGCGCGCGAAGACGCGGATGGCGGCGTCGATGATTTGCTGGGGCTTGTCGGGGTCGCGCATGGCGCTCACTGAACCGCGGTTCATTCTACGGTCGTCGCCGAAAGCCTGTCAACGCATGCTAGAGTCGCGCATGCGTCTCAAGTACCGGATCGGGGTGATGCCGGGCCCCTGGCCGCCCGGTCCGGACGGCGCGGAGTTCCTCTGGAAGCTGGTGGCGCTGTGCGAGCACACCGAGATCGACTCACTGTGGC
>OEKU01000658.1_pt2 | contig 14890 bp, 16 predicted proteins | sample 1503311 | NCBI WGS metagenome assembly OEKU01 (sample SAMEA104379587, study PRJEB20068) | metagenome | biome: 1000743; feature: 77; material: 1998 | place: USA | collected 2012 | depth 25 m | reverse complement strand
CGATCCGGCGGCCGCGGATCGCTTGCAACGCGCCGTCGTCGAGCGTGGTCAGATCGCGACCTTCGAAGAGGATCTGGCCGCGCGTGATCCGCCCGGCGCGCCCGAGATAGCGGACGATCGACAGCGCCACCGTCGACTTGCCGCAGCCGGACTCGCCCACCAGCCCGAGCGCCTCGCCGGAATCGAGCGAGAGGTCGAGATCGGGGATCACCGTCACCTCGCCCGCCCGCGTGGCGTAGGTCACCTCGAGATTGTGGATGCGGAGGAGCGGCGCGTCAGTCACGGAGGCCGAGCTCACGGAGTCCGACGGCGAGCAGGTTGAAGCCGATCACCAGCGACGAGATGGCCGCACAGGGAAAGAGCGCCATGTGCGGCCACACCATCATCATTCCGTAGGTGTCCTTGACCATGCCGCCCCAGTCGGGATCCGGCGGCGGCAGCCCGATGCCGAGGAAGCCGAGGACGCCGATGATGATGACGTTGTAGCCGGTGCGCAGGCACATGTCGACGATGAGCGGGCCGCGCGCGTTCGGCAGGATCTCGACGAGCATGATGTAGAGCGCGGACTCGCCGCGCATCTTGGCGGCGGCCACGTAGTCGCGCTCGCGCAGCTCGAGCGTCATGCCGCGCACGATCCGCGCGATGATCGGCGCTTTCGTCAGCGTCAGGACGCCGATGATGTTCCACGCCGACGAGCCGAAGTGCGCGAGGATGATCATGTACAGGATGATGACCGGGAACGACAGCACGATGTCGCACGCGCGGGTGATCACGACGCCGATCCAGCGCCCGTAATAGCCGGCGGCGAGTCCGAGCAGCGAGCCGAGGGCGGCGGCGCCGAGCACGGCCAGGGGGGCGATGACGAGTACCGGGCGAGCGCCCCAGAGGATGCGCGAGAGCACGTCGCGTCCGAGCTGATCGGTGCCGAGCCAGTGCGCGCGCGACGGCGTGGGATCGGCGAGCGCGCTCAGATCGGAGGCGTTCGGACGATAGGGCGCGATGGCCGGGGCGACGATCGCCAGCACCACCCACGTCAGGATGATGGCGAGCCCGATCGCCGCCGGTCTCGAGGCGGCGAGCGCCGCCAGGCGCCGACGCCAGCGAACCAGCCGGCGAAGTCGCAACGCCGACGGCGGCGCCGCGGACAAGACCTCGGTGGCGACGGGCGCGCTCATGCCGGCCTCACAGGCGGATCCGCGGATCGAGCGCGATGTAGGCAAGGTCGCCGAGAATGTTCGTCGCCACGGCCAGGAAGACCGCGACGAGCGCGCCGGCCTCGACGAGCGCGATGTCCTTGAAGAGCGTGGCCTCGAGCATCATGCGTCCGAAGCCGGGATACGCGAACACCGTCTCCACGACGACCACGCCCGCCACCAGATAGTTGATCTGCAGCATGATCACCGTGATCGGCGTGAGCATGGCGTTGCGGAGCGCGTGGCCCAGGATCACGCGCCGGAACGGCAAGCCCTTCAAGACCGCCGTGCGGATGTACGGGCGCTGCATCACCTCCACCATCGACGCGCGGATCATGCTGATCACGTAGCCCGCGTCGAACAGCACGATGACGGCGACCGGCAGCACCAGCTGCGACGCCACCGACCAGCCGCCGCCGGCCACGAGCGTGGCCGTGCCCGGCAGCCAGTGCAGCCAGACGACGAAGACGCTGGCCAGGAAGACGCCGAGCGCGAACTCCGGGATCGACGCGACGACCGTGCTGAACATGAGGATCGCGCGATCGAGCCGGGACGACTCGCGCATGCCGGCGGCCACGCCGAGCACCACCGACAGCGGCACGATGCACGCGAAGGCCACGGCGGCCAGCAGCGCCGTGTTGGCGAGGTGCCTGGCGATGACGTCCTTCACCGGGAGCTTGTAGCGCGCGGAGTAGCCGAGATCGCCGGTGGCCGCCGCCCGCAGATAGTCGCCGTAGCGGACGAGCAGCGGGCGGTCGAGGCCCATCTGCTTCGTCAGCACGTCCACCTGCTCTTGCGTCGCGTAGGCGCCGAGGATCTTCCGCGCCACCGCGCCGGGGGAGAACTCGTTGAGCGTGAAGACGAGGAAGGAGACGACGAGCAGGGTCAGCAGCAGGAACGCCACGTGCTTGACGAAGAACCGCGCCATGGCGCGTGGCGTGGGACCGCGCGCCTACCCGGACGACGGCGGCGACGCGGACTGATAGTTGCGGCGGCCGTACTCGAGATTGTCCTGACGCAGGCGCTTGTCGGTGCCGAAGAGGATGTGCTTGGACATGTCCGGCGAGTAGCGACTGGCCGGCGGCGTACGGCCGAGCGCCTCGGCCAGACTCCGGATGTGATGCGGCCCGGCGCCGCAGCACACGCCGAGGTAGCGGGCGCCGAGGTCGAGCGCGGCCTTGCCGAAGGCGGCGATCTCGTAGCGGCTGCACAGGAGCGGGTCGAGCGCCGTCGGAAACGGCCGCCCATCGGGGCTGGCGCCGTTCGCATCGCTCAGGCTCTGGAACGTCGGCTCCGCGGGCGTCGTGCGGTACGGCACCGGCAGCGCGGCGACGTGCGCGCCGACGGCGCCGCGCACCTCGCGCAGCAGCGGCAGCATGGTGGCCGGTCCTCGGGCGCAATTGAGCCCGATGACGTCGGCGCCGGCGCCCTCGAGGCGCTTGCACGTCTCGGCCACCGTCAGACCATCGCGCATGCGGCCCTCGCGGGGAACGGCGAGCGTCATCACCGCCGGCTTGCCCGATCGCTTGATCGCCTCGAGCGCCAGCAGCGCCTCGCCGCCGAACGAGTACGTCTCGCCCACGATGAAGTCGACGCCCGCGTCGACGGCCCAGCCGATCTGCTCGTCGAAGATCTTGCGCGCCTCACGCTGCGAGCGCGCGTCGGCGGGGCCGTAGATGCTCGTGTTGCAGATGTCGCCGGCGAGCAGCGTGCCCGTGCCTCGCGCCACTTTCCGCGCGATGGCGAGCGCGGCACGGTTGATGTTTGCGAGGTCCTTCTCGCGCCCGACCATCTTCAGCTTGACGCGGTGCGCGTAGTAGGTGAACGCCTCCACGACGTCGGAGCCGGCGTGAACGAAATCGCGGTGCAGCCCTTCCACCAGGGCGGGGTGCTCGAGCACGACTTCCGGCACGAACGCGCCGGCCTGCAGATAGCCGCGGCGCTCGAACTCGAAGAGATAGCCCTCGGCGCAGATGACGGGTCCGACGGCCAGTCGCTCGAGCAGTCCCCGCGTCTTTCCTTTGGGCGACATGACGGCACCATATACCACAAGCGCCGGCGCCCCGCCCGGCGCGCTCGGCGAAGCGCGGCACGTCGAGCAAAGGCTATGCCGCCGGCACCGGGATTGCAGCGATCTCTCGCGGTCGAGGCGCGCAATAGAGACGATGGCAGAATCGAAGACGGCAGTGGTGGCGGCGTTGGCGGGAAATGCGAGCCTCGCCGTGCTGAAGGGCATCAGCGCCGCCGCGACGGGCAGTGCGGCCATGCTCGCCGAGACGTTTCACTCGATCGCGGACACCGGCAATCAAGTGCTCCTGTTGCTCGGGCTGCGTCTCGCGCAGCGACCGGCCGACGAGGCCCACCGTTTCGGACATGGGCGGAACATCTACTTCTGGGCGTTCGTGGTGGCCGTCATGCTCTTCAGCCTCGGCGGCGCCTTCGCCATCTGGGAAGCCGTCCAGAAGCTCCGGCACGGCGGCGCGCATGCGTCGTCGATCTGGAGTTACGTCGTGCTCGCCGGCGCGTTCCTCTTCGAGGCCGGCTCGCTCGCCGTCGCGCTACACTCGCTGCGCGAGGTGAAGGGCGATGTGCCGCTGGGGCGCTTCTGGCGCGACAATCGCGATCCGACGCTGACGACCGTGGTGCTGGAGGACTCGGCCGCGTTGCTGTCGCTCGTCGTTGCCGCTGCGGGCCTGCTGATGAGCCATCTCACCGGCAGCGCGGCCTGGGACGCCGCCGCCTCGGCAATCATCGGAGTGTTGTTGATCGGCGTCGCGCTCTTGCTCGCCTTCGAGAACTACTCGCTGATCATCGGCGAGTCCGCGCCGGGCGAGGTCCAGCAGCGCATCGCGCGCGCGATCGGGGCCGACGCCGGCGTGGCCCGGCTCGTCAGCCTGCACACGATGCATCTCGGGCCGGACGCCGTGCTCGTGGTCGCGCGCGTGAAGTTCCGACCCGATCTCCGCGTCTCCGACATCGAGGCCAGCGTGGAACGGCTCGAGGCGCGCATCGCACCGCTCGCGGGCGCCCGGACGACACGCCGCATGATCGTCATCGAGCCGGCTGCCGGCGCCGCCGACGTGAGCCTGGCGGCATGACCGCCCGGCGCGCCGGCCGCGCCAATCTCCGCGCCGCCGAGCATCGCAGCAAGGAGCAGATCCTCACGCAGGCGGATCCGGCCAAGATCCGCAAGAGCTCGACGGCCATCGTGCTGAAGGAGGGCAGCCTCGTGCTGCTCACCGACGACGGCGGTGACGTGCCGTGGGACCTGCCGCACGGCTATGGGCTCTTTCTGAACGACTGCCGATTCCTCGACGCCTTCGAGCTGACGCTCGATCACGGCGACGTGACGGTGCTGTCGGGCACCGGGGCGCGCGGCTTCGAGACGCGCCATCGTCTCACCAACGAAGGCTGGCGCGGCACGGGCGAGGCGATCTCCAAGAACACGATCGGCATCGACCGGCGTCGCCTGATTCGCGCCGGCGTCGTCCACGAGCTCCAGGTGATCCGCAACTACTGCGGCCACTCGGCGAACCTGCACCTCCGCTTCCGGTATCGCGCGCGATTCGAGGACATCTTCGTCGTGAAGGGCTTCGTCCAGCGTCCACGCGGACGGCTGCACACCCCACGCGTCGTCGACGAAGACCACGTCGAGCTCTCGTACACCGGGATCGACGACATCGAGCGGACGACGACGCTCGTCTTCAGTCCCGCCCCCGATCAGCTGACGAAGGATCACGCGTCGTACGATCTGACACTGGCGCCCGGCGCGGAGGCGCAGATCGCCGTCACCATCACGCCGACCGAGAGCCGGACACCGAGCTCGCGGCGGCGCAGCGCGCATCCGCAGACGTCGCCGGCTGTGCTCAGGAAGTGGCTGGAGCGCTCGGAGGAGATCTGGCTTTCGCACTCGGCGAGCGTTCGCGGCTCGAATCCGCTCTTCGACCGCGTGTTTCGCCAGGCGCTCCTCGATCTCCGATCGCTGCGCTCGCGGCTCCAGGGTGATCAGTACTTCGCGGCCGGCGTGCCGTGGTTCGTGACGCTGTTCGGCCGCGACGCGGCGACGGCGGCGCTGCAGACGCTGCCGTACGGCTTTCACATGGCGCGCCAGACGCTGCGGCTGCTCGCACGCTATCAGGCGACGGAGGTCGACGCGTATCGCGACGCCGCGCCGGGCAAGATCCTGCACGAGTATCGGGCCGGCGAGCTCGCGCACGTGGGCGCCATTCCGCAGAGCCCGGCCTACTACGGCACCGTCGATGCCACACCGCTCTTCCTCATCCTGGCCGCCGAGTACGTGCGCTGGTCCGGCGACCTGGCGCTCGCCCGCGAGCTCCGTCCGAACCTCGAGGCCGCCCTCGCCTGGATGGCTGGCGCTGCCGACTCCGACGGCGACGGCTATCTCGATTACGTCGGTCGCTACGACAACGGGCTCATCAATCAGGGGTGGAAGGATTCGGGCAACGCCATCGTGAACGCCGACGGCTCGCTGCCCGACCCGCCGATCGCGCTGTGCGAGGTGCAGGCGTACGCGTACCGGGCCTGGCGCCAGAGCGCCGAGCTGCTGCGACGCCTCGGCGACGACGCCGCGGCCGCCGACGCCGAGCGCCGGGCGACGGAAATACAGTCGCGCTTCGCGCGCGATTTCTGGGATCCCGCGCTCGACGTCTTCGTGCTCGCGCGCCAGAGCGGCGGGCGGCCGGTCGCCGTCGTGTCCTCGAACGCCGGGCAAGTGCTCTGGGGTGGCATTGCCGACGACGCGCACGCGGCGCGCGTGGTGGAACGGCTCATGCGGCCTGACATGTTCTCCGGCTGGGGCATTCGCACGCTCTCGAGCGAGGCGCGCGCCTACAACCCCATGAGCTACCACCTGGGCAGCGTCTGGCCGCATGACAACGCGCTCATCCTCGCCGGCTTCCGACGCTACGGTCATGACGACGCGGCCGTCCGCGTCTTCGACGCCATCTTCGACGCCGCCACGCAGTTCCGTCATTACCGGTTGCCGGAGCTCTTCGCCGGCTACGCGCGCGCGGAGAGCGTCGAGGAGCCCGTGCACTATCCCGTCGCCTGCAGCCCGCAGGCGTGGGCGGCCGGCTCGCTGCCCCACGCGCTGTGGAACCTCCTCGGCCTGCAGGCCGACGCGCTCGACGGCACGCTCTACGTCCGCCGGCCTCGATTGCCGAGCGGCGTCGACTGGGTCGAGCTGACCGACGTGAAAGTCGGCTCGGCTCGCGCCGACCTGCGTTTTCAGCGCGGCTCGGACGGCGTCGTCGACGTGAAGGCCTCGGTGAACGCGGGGACGCTGCGGATCGAGCACGAGGAGCACCGCTGATGGCCAATCATCCGCTGGTCGTCGTCGTCACCGGCGCCTCCGCCGGCATCGGCCGGGCGGTAGCGCGCGCGTACGGCGCGCGCGGGGCGCGCGTGGGTCTGCTCGCCCGGGGCCTCGACGGCCTCGAAGGCGCGCGCCGCGATGTGGAGCGCGCCGGCGGCCAGGCGCTCGTGCTGCCGACCGACGTGGCGAACGCCGACGACGTCGAAGCCGCCGCCCAGGCCGTGGAGCAGACGTTCGGCCCGATCGATGTCTGGGTCAACGATGCAATGGTGTCGGTGTTCTCACCGGTCAAGGAGATGACGGCCGCCGAATACAAGCGCGTGACGGAAGTTACGTATCTCGGCTACGTGTACGGCACGCTCTCCGCGCTCCGCCGCATGCTGCCGCGTGATCGCGGCGTGATCGTGCAGGTCGGCTCCGCCCTCGCCTATCGCGGCATCCCGCTGCAGTCGGCGTACTGCGGCGCCAAGCACGCGATCCAGGGATTCATGGACTCGCTGCGCGCCGAGCTGCTTCACGACGGCAGCCACGTGCGCGTGACCATGGTGCAGATGCCGGCCGTCAACACGCCGCAATTCGACTGGGTGAAGAGCCGGTTGCCGCGCAAGCCGCAGCCGGTGCCGCCGATCTTCGAGCCCGAGGTCGCGGCGGACGCCGTGCTGTGGGCCGCCGATCACGACCGGCCCGAGCTCTACGTCGGCTTCCCCACCGTAGTCGCGATCGTGGGCAACAAGATCGCGCCGCGGCTGGGCGACGCGTACCTGGCGCGCACCGGTTACGCCGCGCAGCAGACGAGCGAGCCCGCCGATCCGCATCGCCCGGACAACCTGTGGCATCCGGTGGCCGGCGATCACGGCGCCCACGGCCGGTTCGACGCGCGGGCACATTCCTTCAGCCTGCAGCTCTGGCTCACGACGCGACGTCGGGCGCTCACGCTCGGCGCCGGCGCCCTGGCGCTCGGCGCGTATGCGCTGAGGCGATCGCGCTCGCGTCCGCAGTCGTCGCGTCCTCGCCGCGCCGCCTGAAGGCGGCGCGCCGGGTTCACCTCCCCCCAGTCGGGGGGACAAAAACCCCCGCCCAGGGATCGTCAGCGGCGTTCGATCCCTCTACGCTGGCGGAAGAGCGACGAACTCCTGATCGGCACGATCGCCAACACGTCGGCGCGGCAGAGCCGGCGACGAAACGGCAAGGTGAGCCCATGAGCATCGAACGGATCAGACGGCTCCGCTTCCGCCTCACCGACGCAGACCTGGAGGAAATGGTTCGCTCGCTGGCCGAGCACGATCCCTTTTCGCTCCATCAGCGCGCCTGGCACGCCCTCGCCGGTGAGCGCGCCCGTCGCGATCAGGGCGAGCCGCCGCAGGACATCACGTTGTGGAGCGGCGTCTTCGAGACGCTGCCGTGGACCGTGCAGCGGCGGCTGAACGACTATGCGGCGCGCGCCAGCGGCCCATCGTAAATCTTCCGGCCAGGCGCCCTTCCGCGTACCGTAGGGAAAGCGTCAGCCCGTCTACGGCAGACGGCCGGACGCAGCAAACGGTCCCGGGAGACCGGCATGCGTCTGCCGCCCACGGAAGCCGAGGCAATCGATCGTCTCATCGAGACGGTGGAAGCGCGCACCGGCGTGCAGGTGGTCGTCGCCGTCGTGCCCCGCTCCGACAGCTACGCGGAGCTGCCGTGGAAGGCCTTCGCGCTCGGCGCATCACTCGCGGGAGCCGCCGTCGTCCTCGCCAACGTCTGGCTCACGGTGCTGCTCGACACGCTGATCGTGCTCGGCACCGCGGCCGTGTGCGCGTTGCTCGCGGTCTTCGTCCCGCCCTTCGCGCGGCTGTTTCTTCGTGAGGTGCGCAGCCATGCCGAGGTGAGGCAGTACGCCGAATCGCTCTTCTTGAGACGCGAGCTGTTCCGGACGCGGGATCGGAGGGCCGTCCTGGTCCTCGTCAGCCAGTTCGAGCGCCGGATCGAGATCCTGCCCGATACCGGTCTCGCCGGTCGCGTACGCGCTACGGACTGGCGCCAGGTGATCGAGGTGATGACGCCGCACCTTCGTGACGCGCGCGCATTCCACGCGCTCCAGGACGGCATCGGAGCCGTGGAGCGCGTCCTGCTCGCGAACGGCGTCCAGGCCACGGCGCCGACGACGAACGAGCTTCCGAATCGGCCGATCGAGGAGGCCGGCGCGTGAGCCGCGCGGTCGGCGCGCTCGCGCTCGTGCTGCTGGCGACGACCGTGGTCACGGCCGCGGACGTTCCATATCTCACCGGTCGCGTCGTCGACAACGCGGACATCCTGTCGGCGGACGCGCGCGCGCGGTTGACGGCCGCGCTCAAGGCGCACGAGGAGGCGACGGGAAACCAGATCGCCGTCCTCACCGTCCGCACGATCCAGCCGCAGAGCATCGAGGACTACGCCGTCGAGGTCTTCAACAGCTGGAAGCTCGGCCAGAAAGAAAAGAACAACGGCGTTCTGGTCGTCATCGTTCCGCAGGATCGCCGGATGCGCATCGAGGTCGGGTACGGGCTCGAGCCCGTGCTCACGGACGCCACGGCCGGCGCGATCATCCGCGACGTCATGACGCCCGCGTTCAAGCGCGGCGACTACGACGCGGGCGTGAGCGACGGTGTGGCTGCGATCGTGGCGCAGCTCGAGGGCAGGCGTGCCGCGACGGTGGCGCCGTCGGCGACACGCCCGCCGGTGCGTCAGAGCTTTCCGTCGCGCGCGAGCATGCCGTGGCCGCAGCGAATCTTATTGAGCCTCTTCGTCTTCAGCATGCTCGGAATATTCACGACCATCGGGATCGTGACGCCCGGCATGGGCTGGTTCCTCTATGTGTTCCTGATCCCATTCTGGTCGATGTTTCCGATGATGCTGATCGGGCCGATACCGACGCTGGTCCTCGTCGCCGTCTATCTGATCGGCTATCCGCTGGCGAAGCTCCGCGTCAAGCACACCGCCTGGTACGCGAAGGCGGAGACGGACCTCAAGACGAAGGGCACGGCCTCGATCGGCGGCTTCGCCCTCGCGTCCGGCGGCGGCGGATTTTCGTCGGGCGGCGGCTTCTCCGGCGGCGGCGGCAGCTCCGGAGGCGGCGGAGCATCTGGCAGCTGGTGAGGCATCGGCGTCAGCGCGGCGGCCGCGGCGCCTCGGGCGCCTGGTACTCGCAGAAGTTCAGCGCCGCCCGCCATACGCCGCCATTGCGCTCACAATCGGCGATCGCAGTCGGGGACGGAGACGCCGCGGCACCATCGTATGTGCGCGACGCGCAACCACCAATCGCGGCCATGGCACCGATGACGAGCAGCATGACGAAGAGCTGCTTCATGGCTGGTGTCCTCCCAGGTCAGCGTACACCCCGCAAAACGACGCGGCGCCGGGAGAATCCGAGCGGGTCGTCGCGACGTCAGAAGGTGCAAGGCAGGAGGACCGGTGCGACTTCGCGACGAGCAGGCGCATGGACGCTGACGTCCCGATCACGGTGACCACGATCCCGGCGAGCGTCGCAGCGCCGGTGAGCCCGCCGCGCTTCGACGCGCGCACGCGCGTGCTGATCGAGGGTCCGATCGTTGCGACGCTGCTCCGCCTTGCGACGCCGAACGTGCTCGTGATGTTCGTCCAGGCCTCGGTCGGCCTTCTCGAGACCTATTTCATCGCGCGGCTCGGCACCGACGCGCTCGCCGGCGTGGCGCTCGTCTTTCCGATCGTGATGCTCATGCAGATGATGTCCGCCGGCGCCGTCGGCGGCGGGATTTCGTCGGCGATCGCGCGGGCGCTCGGCGCCGGTCGGCGGGCCGACGCCAACGCGCTGGTCACTCACGCGCTCGCCGTGGCCGTCGCCTTCGGCGCCGTCTTCATGGTGGTGGTGCTGGGCAGTGGACGCGCGCTCTATGGCGCCATGGGCGGGACCGGCGCGTCGCTCACCGCTGCCCTCGCCTATTCCAACGTCGTCTTCGCGGGCGCCATCCTCGTGTGGACGTTCAACTCGCTGGCGGCCGTGATCCGCGGCACCGGCAACATGATCGTGCCGGCCATCGTCACGTGCGCCGGCGCGGCGGCGCTCATACCCCTCTCGCCGTGCCTGATCTTCGGCTGGGGGCCGTTCCCGCGGCTCGGCATCGCGGGCGGCGCGATGGCCGTGCTCAACTACTATGCCGCCGGCACGCTCGTCTTCGCCACCTACCTCGCCACCGGGAGGAGCGTGGTGCGCCTCGCCTGGCGCAGCGGCCGGCTGCGCTGGCCGCTGTTCCGCGACATTCTCCGTGTCGGCGCCGTCGCCGCGCTGATCACCGTGCAGACGAATTTCACGATCGCCATCACGACGCGATTCGTCGGCAGCTTCGGACCGGCCGCCATCGCCGGCTACGGGACGGGCTCGCGCCTCGAGTACCTCCTCGTGCCGCTGGTGTTCGGGCTCGGCGCTCCGCTGGTCGCGATGGTGGGCACGAACATCGGCGCGGGCAAGCGTGAGCGTGCCTTGCGTGTCGCCTGGATCGGCGCCGGCATCGCCGCCGGCCTCACGGAGCTCATCGGTCTCGCGGCGGCATTTCGGCCGCACGCGTGGCTCTCGCTGTTCGACAGCGACCCGGCGATGCTCGCCGCGGGCTCGCAGTATCTCCGCGTCGTCGCGCCGCTCTACGGACTCTTCGGACTCGGCATGGCGCTCTACTTCGCCTCGCAAGGCGCCGGGCGGCTCGGCTGGCCGCTGCTCGCCAATTTCACCCGGCTCGTGATCGCCGCTGCCGGCGGCTGGCTCGCGCTGCGCTGGACCGGCGACGTCGCGTACGTCTTCATCGCCGTGGCGGCCGCCCTCGCCGCCTTCGGCGTGATCAACGCGCTCGCCGTCGCCGCCGGCGTCTGGTTCAGGTCCTCACCGCGGTCGCGCTGAGCGGCGCGGCTGGGCCCGCGCGCGTCGTGTATGCTACGTCCGAAATCACCAGGAGGACGCCGTGGCGCAATACATTCCCAGTCCTCGGCAGTGGGTGCGCGATCAGGTCGAGCTGTACGAGAAGAGCGGCGGCACCGAAGGCACCACGCTGCGCGACACCGGCTTGCCAGTGATCATCGTGACGCACACCGGCAACAAGACCGGCGCCATTCGCAAGACGCCGCTGATGCGTGTCAAGGACGGATCGAGCTACGTCCTCGTCGGCTCGGTGGGCGGCGCGCCCCAGAATCCCGTCTGGGTGAACAACCTGCGCGCCAAGTCGGACATCGAGCTGCGCGACCACACGGTGGTGCAGCGGATGCGCGTGCGCGAGGTCACGGACGACAAGGAGCGCGCGCGGCTGTGGAAGCTGGCCGTCGCGGCCTTTCCGCCGTACGAGGAGTACCAGGCGAAGACCACGCGCAAGATTCCCGTGTTCGTGGCGGAGCCGACGTCGCGGTAAGACGGTCGCGGCCGCGACGTGCGACGCGTGATCTTTCTCGACCTCGACGGCGTGCTGGCGCCGATCCGCCGCTGGGATCGCTACGGAGATCTGGATCCCGCCTGCGTCACCGTGCTGAACGAGATCGTGGCGCGCGCCGGCGCCGAGATCGTCGTCTCGTCCACCTGGCGGTATGGAAAGACGGCGGCGGAGCTCCAGGAGCTGCTGGCGGCGGCCGGGTTCGCCGGTCGCGTCGTGGACATCACCCCGACCGGGGCGCCGGGCGCCAGCCGCGGCGACGAGATCTCCGCCTGGCTCGCCGAGCATGACGTGAGCGGCTACGCGATCATCGACGATCACGTCGACGTCGGCGCGCTGCGGACCCATCTCGTGCAGACGCATCCGGCGCACGGGCTCTCGTCCGCCGATGCCGCCCGCGTCATCGCCACGCTCCTGCGCCCGCTGAGCCCGTCACCCTGATCGGAGGACCACCATGCGCACGATCCTGGTCGCGATCGCGGCACTCGGCCTCGTCGGCTCCGCCGCCATCGCGCAATCCGCCGGTGTCGACCGACTGTACGTCATGGACTGCGGCCAGAACGCCGCCACCGACCAGTCGCGCTGGTCGCCTGGCGTCAACGTCGGCAAGCCGATCGAGCTTTCGGACAACTGTTACCTGATCCGGCATGGCGCGGAGTGGCTGCTGTGGGACACCGGCTATCCCGACGCGGTGGCGGAGAAACCGACGACGACGCCGGTCGGGACGGCCACGCGGCAGAAGACGCTGGCCGCGCAGCTCGTCGAGATCGGGGTGAAGCCGTCCGATATCCGCTTCGTCGCCGTCTCGCACACGCACGGCGACCACGTCGGCAACGTCGACATGTTCCCGGAGTCGCTGCTGCTCATCCAGAAGGCCGAGGTGGACTGGGCGTTCGCGCCCGACAAGCGACCGCCGTTCAAGGCCGAGCGGCCGCTACGCAAGCTCGACGGCGATCTCGACGTCTTCGGCGACGGCAGCGTCACCATCCTCGCGACGCCAGGCCACACGCCGGGCCACCAATCACTCCTCGTGCAGCTGCCGAAGACCGGCTGGGTGATCCTGAGCGGCGACCTCGCACACTTCAAGGACAACTGGGACAACCGCCGCGTGCCGTCGATGAACACCAGTGCCGAGCAGACGCAAGCGTCACTCAAGCGCGTCGCCGATCTGCTGGTGGCGAAGAACGCGCAGCTGTGGATCAACCATGACAAGGCGCAGAGCCTCGGGCAGAAGCACTCGCCCGCGTTCTACGACTGACATGAATCTACTCGGTCGGGCGCTGCGGCTGGGCGTCCTCGCGCTCCTGCTCTCGATCATGGCGGCGCCGTACTCGGATGCGGCTGGCGGACGCGGCGGCGGCCATAGCGGTCGCATGCACGGCGGCTCACACCACCATGGCAGATTTCACGGGCACGGAGGTGTCTTCGTCGGTGTGGGCCCGTGGTGGGGCCCTGGATGGTGGGCCGCGCCGTACTACTATCCCTACTATCCGTATTACTCCTATCCGTACTATCCGCCGACGGTCGCCGAGCCGCCCACGTACATCGGCCGCGAACCTCAGATGCCGTCGACGCCGCCGGGATTCTGGTACTACTGTCAAAGCGCCGGCGGTTACTATCCGACCGTTCAGAGCTGTCCTGAGTCCTGGCTGCAGGTGGCGCCGAGAGACCAGTAGCAGCCGTTCGGCCTCACATCTCCCAGTCGTCGTACCACGTCGACTCGGCGCCGACGCCCTCGCGGGCGACAGTGACGTCGAGCAGGTACGGCCGCCGCTGCGTGGTCACCGCGTCGAGCCCGCGGCGGAGCGCCGGCTCGAGGTCCTTCACGGTGGTGACCGCTTCGCCGTCCACGCCCTGCGACCTCGCGAGCGCCACGTAATCCGTGGCCGGATCGCCGAGGAAGAGGCCGGGATACTTGCCGTCGCGCACCATCTTGCTGTCGGGCATCTGGTTGGCCCAGTTGTGGCGCACGATCTGGTAGGTCTCGTTGTTCGACACGATCGTGAGGATCGGCGTCTTGTAACGCGCCATCGTCCAGAAGCCGCTGGCGCTGTAGGTGAGCGCGCCGTCGCCGAGATGCAACACCACCGGGCGCGCGTGGCCGACCGCGAGCTTGGCGCCGATGGCCGCGCCGACGCCCCAGCCGAGCGAGCCGCCGCCACTGCGGGTCCACGTCATCCCGTCGTGGCCGAACGGGATGAGCGCGGTGCGCGCGGTCGAGCTTTCCTGCACCATCACGGTCTGGCGCGGCAGCATCGCTGCCAGCTGCGCCTCGAGCACGGCGGGATGCACGATGGCGTCGTCGGCGTGGTCGCGCACGAGCTTCTCTTCGCGCTCGATCAGCGTGCGCGCGTATGCGCGGATCTTGTCGCGCTGCCGCGTCCAGCCGGCGGCGGCCGGCAGCCGCGCGAGCGCCTCGACGAGCGCGCGCAGCGTGTCGCGCACGCCGCACTGCGCGGCCACGTCGAGCGGATAATGCCGGCCCATGAGCACCGGGTTCGGCCCGATCTGAATCACGCTCGGCTCGTTGACGCCGCCGTGCACGCCCTGACAGCCGACCATGAACAGCACGTCGGGCTTCACACCCGTGATCTTCTCGAAGTCCTTCGGCACCGGGTACGTCCCGCAATAGAGCGCGTGGCGATTCGGAAAGTTCACGAAGATCTGCCGGCTCGCGAACACCGGCGCCTCCAGCGTCTCCGCCAAACGCACCGCCTCCGCCGCCGCGCCGTCGCGCCACACGTCGTCGCCGAACATCAGCGCGGGGCACCGCGCCTCCGCGAGTCGACGCGCGATCGCGTCGATCGTCGCCGCGCGCGCGGCGGCCGGCGGCTCGATCCGGTAGCCCGCGCCCTCGCCGATCTGCGCTTCGAGTCCTTCGCGGTTGAGCAGCTCCGCGCTGATGGACAGATAGACAGGGCCCGTCGGCGGCGTGGTGGCCTCGCGCAGCGCGCGCACCG
>OEKU01000625.1_pt3 | contig 15381 bp, 10 predicted proteins | sample 1503311 | NCBI WGS metagenome assembly OEKU01 (sample SAMEA104379587, study PRJEB20068) | metagenome | biome: 1000743; feature: 77; material: 1998 | place: USA | collected 2012 | depth 25 m | reverse complement strand
GACGTCCGTCCAGTCGTCCACGGTCGGTCGGCGCAAGCCGGCCGCATGCGCGATGGCGGGCAGATGCAGCAACAGGTTCGTCGAGCCGCCCACGGCGGCGTGCACGATCATCGCATTGCGCACGGCGGCGTCGGTCACGATGTCGCGCACGGTGAGCCCGCGCCGGGCGAGACTCACGAGCGCGCGCGCCGAGCGACGCGCCATGTCGGTCCAGATCGGTTGTCCGGAGGGCGCCAGCGCCGAATGTGGCAGCGCGAGGCCGAGCGCCTCGCCGATGACCTGCGACGTGGCCGCCGTCCCGAGGAACTGGCAGCCACCACCGGGCGAGCCGCACGCGCGGCAGCCGAGCTCCGCGGCCTGGTCGAGCGTCAACTCGCCGTGGGCGAAGCGCGCGCCGATCGACTGCACCTTGCCCGCATCCTCGCCGTCTGTCGGTGGCAGCGTGACGCCACCCGGCACCAGCACGCACGGCAGCTCGCGCATGGCGACGAGAGCGAGCATCATGGCCGGCAAGCCCTTGTCGCAAGTCGCCACGCCCAGCACGCCGCGGCGGGTGGGCAGCGAGCGGATGAGTCGCCGGAACACCTGCGCCGCATCGTTGCGGTACGCGAGGCTGTCCATCATGCCGACCGTTCCCTGCGTGCGGCCGTCACAGGGATCGGAACAGTATGCGGCGAATGGCAGCGTCGCGAGTGCGCGGAGCTCCTCGGCCGCCGCCTGCATCAGGAGGCCGATTTCCCAGTGTCCGGTGTGGTAGCCGAGTGCGATCGGGGTGCCGTCGGCGCCGCGAATACCGCCATTGGTGCCGAGCATCAGGTATTGCGGACGACCGAGCTCGCGCGGATCCCAGCCCATGCCGGCGTTCTGCGTGAGACCGAAGATGTCTCCGCTCGGGCGCTCGAGAAGCATCTCGGCCGTCAATGGAAGCCGGCCCGAAGGGCCCGCGCCGGCGGTCTGCACGGTGAGAACGCTGGGCTCGGAATCGACGATGCGCTCGAACGTGATGGTGTCCGCCACTGCTTGCCTCCTCGCGGTCCGTCGCACGGGGAACGAGGCGCGATGATAGCACGCGCCCTCGTTGTCACTGGCTCATCGCTTGCAATCTCGTATGAATTCTGATGATGGCCGAGCGCCTGCTCGCGCGCTACACCGCCGTTCGTCGTCTGACCGAACGGCTGTGCGAGCCGCTGGCCACCGAGGACTACGTCATCCAGGCCATGGCCGACGTCAGCCCCGCCAAGTGGCACCTGGCCCACGTCTCCTGGTTCTTCGAGACGTTCGTTCTCCGGCGCGTCCTCCCAGCGTACCGCTCGCTCGACGAGCGCTATGCCGTCCTCTTCAACTCGTACTACAACGGCGTCGGCCCGCAGTTCTCTCGGCCGGCGCGCGGTCACCTATCGCGGCCCACCGTGGCCGAGGTGTACGCCTATCGCGCACATGTCGACAAGGCCATGCTGATGCTGCTCGAGGGTGAGCCGGAGCGCGCCGAGGGCGTCGCCGCCGTTGTCGAGCTCGGCCTGCAGCACGAGCAGCAGCACCAGGAGCTGCTCGTCACCGACGTGAAATTCAACCTCTCGGTCAATCCGCTGCGCCCCGCGTATGCCCCGGCCGAGGTCGGTGCCGTCGCCACGGCGTCGTCGCTCACGCGCGTGCCGTTCGCGGGCGGGACGGCGGAGGTCGGGTACGACGGCACGGAGTTCAGCTTCGACAACGAGCGGCCGCGGCATCGCGTGCTCCTCGCGCCGTACGCCCTCGCGTCTCGTCTCGTCACGAACGGCGAATACCTGGAGTTCATCCGCGACGGGGGCTACGACCGGCCCGAGCTATGGCTGTCGGACGGCTGGCGCACCGTTCAGGAGCGGCACTGGCGGGCACCGCTTTACTGGGACCGTGGCGACGGCGATGACTGGTGGACCTACACGCTGGGCGGCGTCGTTCGCGTGTCGCCAGCCTCGCCCGTCGTTCACGTCAGCTACTACGAGGCCGATGCGTTCGCGCGCTGGTGCGGGGCGCGACTGCCGACCGAAGCGGAATGGGAGCACGCCGCCGGCGAGGAGCGGGCGGCGGGCACGCTGCTCGAGGAGGCGCCACGCGAGCCGCAAGCGTCATCGGCGGAAGGGCTCGCGCAGATGACGGGCGACGCGTGGGAGTGGACGGCCAGCGCGTATGTGCCGTATCCGGGCTTCCGTCCGCTCGACGGCGCGCTCGGCGAATACAATGGCAAGTTCATGGTGAACCAGATGGTGTTGCGGGGTGGCTCGTGCGCGACGCCGCGCTCGCACATCCGTTCGACGTATCGGAACTTCTTTCCGCCCGATGCGCGCTGGCAGTTCTCCGGCATCCGTTTGGCGTACGATAGGTGACCCATGGCCTATCGCGCCGACGTCCACGTCGATTCCGGCTCGCTTCACGAGGCGCTTGCCGACGATGTGCGCCGCGGACTGGCCGAGCGCCCGAAGTCCCTGCCGCCGAAATATTTCTACGACGAAGTCGGCTCGGCGTTGTTCGAGCGGATCACCCGGCTGCCGGAGTACTACCTCACGCGCGCCGAGCACGCGCTGCTCGATGCACACGCATACGGGATCCTGCGGGAGGCGAGCCCGGACGAGCTGGTCGAGCTCGGGGCTGGCTCGCCGGCGAAGTTCCGCCGGCTGCTGGCGGCGACGAATGGAACACCGATCCGGCAATACGTCCCCATCGACGTCGACGGTCGGATGCTGGAGGACTCGGCCCGCGCGCTTCTGCGCGATCATCCGCAACTCGACGTCCACGCCGTCGTCGGGGACTTCGAGCGTCACCTCGACCGCATCCCGCCGCCCACCGGCCGTCGCCTGGTCGCTTTTCTCGGCAGCACGATCGGCAATCTCGGCGCGACGCCCCGTCATCGTCTCCTCAGCGACCTGCGTGGCCTCCTCGGTGACGGCGGTCGCCTGCTGATCGGCGTCGATCTCGTCAAGAACCTGGCCGCGCTCGAGGCGGCCTATGATGATGCCGCCGGCGTCACTGCGGAGTTCAATCGCAACATCCTCCGCGTGGTGAACCGCGAGCTGCACGCCGACTTCAGACCGGCGGCGTTCCGGCACGTCGCGCGCTGGAACGATGCCGACTCCCGTATCGAGATGCATCTGGCGGCCGACGAGCGGCAGGTCGCCACCGTCAAGGATCTCGGCCTCACGGTGACCGTCGAGCCCGGGGAAACGATCTGGACGGAGAGCTGCCACAAATTCACGCGCCTCTCCACAAGGGCCATGCTGGACGCAGCCGGGCTCGCGCTCGTCTCGTGGCACACCGACGGCACCTACGCGCTCGCCGTCGGTGCCGCGCGATGACGCCGACGCCCAAGATCCTCTATGTCCACGACGACCTGAGCGCGGAGATCGGCGCGCGGTGGGGCGTCGACTCCGAAGCCGCGCGGACCGCGCGTGCGCTGCTGGCGCTGGTCGCCCGCGACGAGGGCCGCACGCGCATCCTGACGCTCGAGGAGCAGCTGGCCACGCTGGTCCGCGGACACCACGCGCCGTTCGAGGTGGCCGTGGGCATCGGCAGCGCCGGCGAGCGCGTCGCACGTCAGACGCACGCGCGCACGGGCTGGTTTCCGCGGATCGAGCGCGTCGAGGTCGCGCGGGAGGAGCGGGGGGACGACTATGAGCTCTCGACGCTCGGGCGGCCGCCGCTCGCCGCGCAGCTCGCCGACGCTGCCGGCGCCGCCTCGATCGCCGTGGTCGACGACACGATCTTTTCGGGGCTCACCATGCTGGCCGTCCTCGGCGCGTTACCGCCCGCCGCTCTCGCGCACACGCGAGCGTTCTGCCTCCGTGCGGCCGCCGCAAGCCTCGCGGCGGTCGGCAGGCTGTGTCCCGTCGAGGCCGGCTTCGTCGCCGAGGGGCGACTGCTCGAGGACGTGAGCTTCATCAACGCAAGCGGGCTCATCCGGCGTGGCGCCATTCGCCGCGCCGGGCAGTCGCCGCTCGCATTCCACGAGCGCCCCGAATGGATGCGCGCGTGGTTCCTGACGGACGCCGAAGAAGTGAGCCGGTGCTGTGTCGCGCTCGCGCGACTCGTCGGAGAGGATGGCTGACATGCCAACGGCGCCGCTCGCGGGCCTTCGGCCCCGGACGGATCTCGCTCGACGCCGTCCTGTTCGGCGCTTAGCCGGCCGACGCCGACCCTATTTGTCGAGGAAGCCCTCGCCCTGCTCCGCGAGGCGATTCAGCAGCGGCGCCGGCGTCCAGAACGAATCACCGGTCGCTTTCTGGAACTGCAGCATCCGGTCTCGCACGGCCTTCAGCCCGAGCTGATCCGCCCAGAACATCGGGCCGCCGCGGTACACCGGCCAGCCGTAGCCGTAGACCCAGATCACGTCGATGTCACTCGCGCGGATCGCGATCTTCTCCTCGAGGATCTTGGCGCCCTCGTTCACCATGGGGTAGAGCAGCCGTTGCAGAATCTCCTGGTCGTCGATGTGCCGACGCGTGATACCCATCTCGGTGGCGACGTCGACGATGATCTTCTCCACCTCGGAGTCCGGCGACGGATTCCGCTTGTCGTCGTATTTGTAGTAACCGGCGCCGGTCTTCTGTCCGAACCGGCCGAGCTCGCAGATGCGATCCGCGACCTCCGAGCGCACCCCGCGACCCTTGCGGATTCGCCAGCCGACGTCGAGCCCCGCGAGGTCGCTCATCGCGAAGGGCCCCATCGGAAAGCCGAAGTCGTAGAGCACCTTGTCGACCTGATGCGGCAGCGCCCCCTCGAGGATCAGCCGCTCGGCCTGAATGCCACGCTGATGCAGCATGCGGTTGCCGACGAACCCATAGCAGACGCCGACGAGGACGGGCACCTTGTTGATGCGCCGGCCCACGGCCATGGCGGTGGCGATCGTCGTCATCGACGACTTCGTGCCGCGGACGTTCTCGAGCAGCCGCATCACGTTGGCGGGGCTGAAGAAGTGCATGCCAATCACGCTCTCCGGCCGCTTGGTGGCGGAGGCGATCTCGTTCACGTCGAGCGTCGACGTGTTGGTGGCCAGCACCGCATCGGGCTTGGCGATGCCGTCGAGCTTCGCGAACACTTCCTTCTTCACTGGCATTTCCTCGAAGACGGCCTCGACGATGATGTCGGCGTCCCGCACCGCGTTGAAGTCGGTGGTCCCCGTGACCAGGCCCATGCGCTTGTCGACGTCCTGCATCGTCATCCGGCCCTTCGACGCCGTGTTCTCGTAGTTCTTGCGCACGACGTTGAGGCCGCGATCGAGCGCCTCTTGCTTGACCTCGACCACGGTGACCGGAATGCCGACGTTGGCGAAGTTCATGGCGATGCCGCCGCCCATGGTGCCGGCGCCGATGACGGCCGCTTTCTTGATCTCCTTCGGTGGCGTGTCGCCCGGTACGTCGGGGATCTTCGCCGCTTCACGCTCGGCGAAGAAGAAGTAGCGCTGCGCCTTCGATTCGGGCGAGCTCAACAGCTCCGTGAACAGCTCGCGCTCGCGCGCGATGCCCTGGTCGAACGGCAGGCTGACGGCTGCCTCCACCGCCTTCACGATGTTCTCCGGCGCGCGGAAGCCGCGCGTCTGGCGCGCCACCGACTTGCGGAACTGCGCGAAGACCTCCGGCTTGCCGCGGACGGCGGCCAGCTTCTCATCGAGGTCGCGAATCTTCTTCAGCGGGCGGTTCTCGTTCAGCACCTTCTCCGCGAAGGCAACGGCGGCCGCCGTGAGATCGCCGTCGACGATCTCGTCGAGGAGCCCGTGCTTCAGCGCTTCGTCGGCGCGGATGGAATCACCGCTCACCATCATCGACAGCGCCTTCTCGACACCGACCACGCGCGGCAGCCGCTGCGTGCCGCCGGCGCCGGGCAGCAGCCCGAGCTTCACCTCCGGCAGGCCGAAGCGCGCGTCCTTGACGCCGACGCGGTAATGGCACGCGAGCGTCACCTCGAGCCCGCCGCCGAGCGCGGTGCCATGAACGGCCGCGATCACCGGCTTGCCGCTACGCTCGATCACGTCGAGCACGGTGTGCAGGCTGGGTGGCGCCGGCGGCTTGCCGAACTCCGTGATGTCGGCGCCGGCGATGAACGTGCGGCCCGCGCACGTGATGACGATCGCGCTGACGGCAGAATCGCCCATCGCCTTCTTGAGCCCCTCGTCGAGTCCCTGCCGGACGTGCTGACTGAGCGCGTTCACGGGCGGGTTGTTCACGGTCAGCACCGCCACGCGGCCGCGGCGGTCGAGATCGACGGACTGGGTGATGGCTGTCATGGCTTCCCCTCCGGAAAGGACTGCGAGCGACTATACTCCTAAACCATGACGCCGACGACGGTCGACCTCCCCAGCGTGTGCCCTCTCGACTGCCCCGATACGTGCAGCCTCACCGTGACCGTGCAGGACGACCGGATCGTGAAGATCCGCGGCTCGCACGCCAACCCCTACACGGCCGGCGTGCTCTGCGCGAAGGTGCCGGCCATGTACCCGGAGTTCGTCCACGGCGCCGGTCGGCTCACGACGCCGCTGCGCCGCGTCGGGCGCAAGGGCGAGGGGCGCTTCGAGCCGATCAGCTGGCCGGACGCGCTCGACATGATTCACGCGCGGTTCACCGCGGTCATGGCCGAGCACGGACCGCAGGCCATCATGCCGCTGAACTACGGCGGCCCTCACGGGCTGCTGGCCGGCGGCTCGATGGATCTGCGCTTCTTTCACCGGCTCGGGGCCACGCTGCTCGATCGCGGCCCGCTGTGTGGCGGCATCCGCACCGAAGCGTGGAACGGCACGTTCGGCGCCGCGCCGGGGATCCCACCCGAGCACGTCGAGCACTCGCGGCTCATCGTGGCGTGGGGCAACAACGTCACGTGGTCGAATCTCCACCTGACGCCGCTCATCGATCGCGCCCGGCGTGCGGGCGCCAAGCTGGTCGTCGTGGATCCAAAGCGGACGAAGATCGCCGAGCGCGCCGACCTGCACCTGCCGGTGCGCCCGGGCACCGACGTCGTGCTCGCGTGGGCGATCGCGGCCGAGCTCGAGCGCGCCGGTCGTCTGGATCGCGCCTTCATCGATCGTCATGTGGCGGGCTTCGAGGAATTCATGGACCGCGCGCGCCGGTGGACGATCGACGCCGCTGCGCGCGAGTGCGGCCTGGCCGCCGCCGACGTCCGGCGCTTCGCCGAATGGTTCGGCACCATTTCGCCGGCGTCGATCAGCGTCGGCAACGGCCTCGAGCGCAACCAGAACGGCGGGAGCGGGATCCGCGCGGTCTTCGCGCTGCCCGCGCTCGCGGGCAAGTTCGGCGTGCTCGGTGGCGGGCTGGTCAACGGCGCGCGGGCGGCGTTTCCGCGCACGCCGGCCAAGCTCGCGCGACCGGACTTCGTGCCGAAGGGCACGCGGATGCTGAACATCGTCGACGTCGGCCGTCATCTCACCGATCCGGCGCTGAGCCCTCCGCTCAAGGCGATCTTCGTCTACAACCACAACCCGCTGGTCGTGCATCCGGACCAGAACCGGATGCGCCGTGGCCTGGCGCGCGAGGATCTCTTCATCGTCGGCTGTGACGTGGTCATGACGGACACGCTCGCGTACGCCGACGTCGTCCTGCCGGCCTGCAGCCACTTCGAGCACCCCGACATCTTCGCCGCCTACGGTCAGCACTGGCTCCAGCGCGCCGACCCGGTGATCTCGCCCCAGGGCGAGGCGCTGCCGAACACCGAGATCTTCCGCCGGCTCGCCTCCCGCTTCGGCTTCACGGAGCCCGCCTTCCAGGCCTCCGATGCGGAACTGATGGACGATGCGTTCGATCTCGACGATCGACGCCTGGGCGGCGTGCGGCCGAGCGCGCTGCCGCTGGATCGCGCGCTGCCGATGCGCTTCGATGGCGCGGATGCGAATCTCTTCGCCAACGTGCTGCCGAAGACGCCATCGGGCAAGGTCGAGCTCGCGTCGTCCTACCTCGAGCAACGCTTCGGGGCGCGGCTGCCCGACTATCGACCGTTCCGCACGCGCTATCCCCTCATCCTGATCACGCCGGCGTCGGATCAGCGGACGACGTCGACGTTCGGCGGCGTGCGCGGTAACGACAAGACGCCGCCGCTCGAGATCCATCCGGACGACGCGAAGTCGCGCGGGCTCACCAACGGCATGCGCGTGCGGGTGTTCAACGATCTGGGCGAGGTGCATCTGCCCGTGCGAATCACCGACGCGGTGACGCCGGGTGTCGTCTGCTCGCTGAAAGGCGCGTGGATGAAGACGAGCGACAATGGCCAGACCGTCTCGGCCCTCGCGCCGACGCATCACGCGGACCTCGCGGGCGGCGCCTGCTACAACGATACGCGGGTGGAGGTCGAGCCCGCCTGAGCGGATCCGACGTCGTCGGCGCCGTAGAGACCGGCGGCAGCAAGGTCAGCTGCGTCGTGGGGACGGGGCCGGCCGATATCCGCGCGCGCCTCCGCATCCCCACCGGCGCGCCCGACACGACGCTTCGGCAGGCCGTCGCATTTTTCCGCGACCAGACACCGCCGGTGGCCGCCATCGGCATCGCGTGCTTCGGACCGATCGACCTCGATCCCGCCTCGCCGACCTTCGGGTTCATCACCACCACGCCGAAGCCTGGCTGGGCGAACACGAACGTCGTGAAGCCGTTCCGCGATGCGCTCGGCGTGCCGGTCGCCTTCGACACGGACGTGAACGGCGCCGCGCTCGGCGAGCACACGTGGGGTGCGGCACGCGGCCTCGATCCGTTCGTGTACATCACCGTCGGCACCGGCATCGGCGGCGGCGGCATGGTCAACGGCCGCCTGCTCCACGGGCTCGTGCATCCGGAGATGGGTCATCTGCGCATCCCGCACGATCGCGCACGCGATCCATTCGCCGGCGCCTGTCCGTACCACGGCGACTGTCTGGACGGTCTCGCCTCCGGGCGCGCCATGGCCATGCGCTGGAACGCGCCGGCGGAAGAACTGCCACCCGACCATCCGGCGTGGGAGCTCGAGGCGCACTATCTCGCGCTGGGCGTGGTCGGCATCATCGCAGTGCTCTCGCCGCGGCGGGTCGCGATCGGCGGGGGCGTGCTGCAGCACATGCCGCTCCTCCCGCGCGTTCGGCGGCGCGTCGTCGACCTGCTCGCGGGCTATGTCCGTGCGCGAGAAATCCTCGAGGACGCCGAGCGCTTCATCGTCCCGCCCACGCTCGGCGCCGATGCCGGGGTCGCGGGCGCCCTCGCGCTCGCGCAGGCGGCCCTCCGCCGGGACCGATCGGGGGCTTCCGCCGCGGAGTAAACTTGGCGCCATGCGAGTCCTGCTCGTTCATCCCAGTCCGCTGATGTACTCGGAGATTTTCTTGCGTCTCGAGCCGATCGGTCTCGAGCGCGTGGCGGGCGCGATCCGCGCCGCCGGTCACGACGTCCGCCTGCTCGATCTGCAGATCTTCCGTCGCGCTGATTACCTGCGCGAGCTGCGCGACTTCGCGCCGCACGCGGTCGGTTTCTCGCTCAACTATCTGGCCAACATCCCCGAAGTGGTGGACCTGGCGAAGCTCACGAAGGCGCAGCTCCCCGAGTGCTTCCTCTTCACGGGTGGGCACAGCGGCTCGTTCGTGGCTGACGAGGTGCTCGCCCATGCCGACGGCGCCATCGATTGCGTCGTCCGCGGCGAGGGCGAGCTCATCGCGCCGCGCGTGCTGGAGGCGATCGGCGACGCTCGGCTCGCCGCGCTGCCGGGCGTGGTCACGCCGGATGGCGCCGGACCGGCGCCGACGATGCTCGAGAACCTCGATCAGTTTCCGCCGGCGCGCGACCTCACGCGCAAGCGCCGCAAATACTTCATCGGCCTGCTCGATCCCTGCGCCTCGGCCGAGCTCACCCGCGGGTGCCCGTGGGATTGTTCGTTCTGCAGCGCGTGGACCTTCTACGGCCGCTCGTATCGCAAGGCGTCGCCGGAGGCGGCCGCCGACGACATCGCGTCGATCGCCGAGCCGAACGTGTTCCTCGTCGACGACGTGGCCTTCATCCATCCCGAGCACGGCTTCGCGATCGGTCAGGCGCTCGAGCGGCGCCGCGTGCGCAAGCAGTATTACCTCGAGACGCGCTGCGACGTGCTGCTCCGGAATCGCGAGGTCTTCGCGTACTGGAGACGTCTCGGCCTCCACTACATGTTCCTCGGCCTGGAGGCGCTCGATGAGGATGCGCTGCGGCTGCATCGAAAGCGTGTGACCCCGGGGGAGAACTTCAAGGCGCTCGAGGTGGCCCGCGAGCTCGGCTTCACGGTGGCCGTCAATATCATCGCCGATCCGGATTGGGATGAGCGACGGTTCGCGATCATCCGCGAGTGGGCGTTGACGGTGCCGGAAATCGTGCACCTCACGGTCGCCACGCCGTACCCCGGCACGGAGATCTGGCACACGGAATCACGCCGGTTGACGACGCTCGACTACCGCCTCTTCGACGTCCAGCACGCCGTACTGCCGACGCGGCTGCCGCTCGTGCGCTTCTACGAGGAGCTGGTGAAGACGCAGGCCGTGCTGAACAGAAAGCACCTCGGGCTCGCCGCGTTGCGCAGCACGGCCGCCATCGCCGCCACCCTCGCCCTGCGCGGACAGACGAACTTCATTCGCATGCTCTGGAAGTTCAAGCAGGTCTACAACACCCGCCGGCAATTCGCCGATCACCAGCGGCCGGTGACGTACGCCATGCGGCCGCAGGCGGCCGCCGTTTCCCGCCCGCGCGCCCGCGACCTCTTCGTGCATCTCCCGACCGCTGCCCACACGGCAGGGACCGCGTCCGGCTGACCCGTTATCGAGGCGCGCCACCGCTGCGCCGCGGCGTGCCGTAGCGTCGGTGGGTGTGGGGGCCATGTCGGGCCCCCACGTGAATCACACGGCGGCGATCGGCTTGTAGATCGGCGTGCGCCACTCCGTGTGGCGCTTGTCCACGCCGCGCACCAGGTCCATGTAGGCCTTCGACAAGCGCCGCGTGATCGGACCCACCTCGCCGCCGCCCAGCGGGAACTTGTCGATCGAGGTGATCGGCGTGATCTCGTAGCCGCTGCCGCAGAAAAATGCCTCGTCGGCCACGTAGAGCTCGGTCCGCGCAATGTCGCGCTCCACGACCTCGAGGCCGAGATCGGGGATCACCTGGTCGAGCAGCGTGATCCGCGTGATCGACTCCAGAATGTCGGCGGTGAGCGGCGGCGTCAGGAGCATCCCGCGACGGACCATGAAGAAGGTGGCGCCCGTGCCCTCGGCCACCGTGCCGCCGCGATTCAAGAGGATCGGGGCGTCGTAGCCGTCGGCCTTGGCCTGGAGCGTGGCCAATCGTCCGTTCTGGTAGTTCGAGCCGGACTTGAGCCGGATCGGAATGGCATTGTCCGAAGTCCGCGTCCACGACGACACGCAGGCGCGCAAGCCGCCCTCCGGCGCCCGCGGCCGGCGGCGCGGGTTGATGTAGAGGCCGGTCGGCGTCGTGGCGTCGAGGCCAGTGCCGAGCACGTAGGCCACCAGGTGCATGTGCACGTCTTCCTGGACGTCGTTGCCCTTCAGCACCTCGCGCACGGCTTCGTACAGGTCGGCGTCGCTGTAGGGCACGGTGAAGCGCATCATCTTCATGGACTCACGCAGCCGCGCGAAGTGCTCGTGCAGCCGGAATCCGTAGAGCTCGCCATCGTCGGCGTTCCAGTACGCGCGCAGCCCCTCGAACACGTTGGTGGCGTAGAAGACGGCGGCGCTGTTGACGGGCAGGACCGCCTGGTCGCCGGGGACCAGACGACCATTCATCCAGATCTTGAAGTCGGCCATGTCACGCTCCTCATCGAGGTTCGCGCGGGGTGCGCTGAGGGGATTCTACTACCGGACGGGACGCCGGCGGGCGCTGACGTAGTCGACCACGAGGTACTCTCCCAGGCGGTCGGGCGTGGCGTAGAAGGCGCGGCCACGGTTGATCTGCGTCATCTGCTCGACGAAGGACATCAGCCAGGAGCTGCGCTCGAGCATGAACGTGTTGATCGTGATGTGCTCGCGCGTGCAGCGCTGCACTTCCTTGAGCGTCTCCTCGATCGTGCGCCGCGTCGGCGGATAGGAGAAATCGGCCTCGTCCCCTTCCATGTGCGCGGTCGGCTCGCCATCGGTGACCATGAGGATCTGCTTGTTGCCGCCGGTGTGCCGGGCGAGCAGCTTGCGCGAGAGCATGAAGCCCGCGTGCATGTTGGTACCCATGTTCCACTCGCTCCACGACAGTGTCGGTAGCTGCGCGGCGGTGAACTCGCGCGCATAGAGCGAGAAGCCGACGATGTAGAGGGCGTCGCGCGGGAACTGGCCGCGGATCAGCGCCGACAGCGCCAGCGCCACTTTCTTCGCGGGGAGGAAGTAGCCGTTGTTCAGCATCGAGCGGCTCATGTCGAGCATGACCACCGTGGCCGCCTGCGTGCGCAGCTCCGTGCGAATGACCGAGAAGTCATCGGGCGTGAGCCGCACCGGCGTGCCGGGACCGTTCCGCTCGATCGCGTTCATGACCGTGTCGTGCAGGTCGAGCAGGAACGGATCGCCGAACTCGTACGGCTTGCTCTCGTCCGTCTGATCACCGCCCGCGCCACGACGTTGCAGCGCGTGGCCGCCGAACCGATCGCGCTTGAGGCGCGCGAAGATGTCGCGCAGCGCCTTGTCGGCGATCTTGCGGATGGCGCGCGCGGTGAGCTTGAGCTCGCCGCCCTCGCGCTCGAGGTAGCCGGCCTCTTCGAGCTTCTTGGCGATCTCCTGCAGCCGCTCCAGATCGCGCCGCGCCTGCTCACCGGCCAGCTGCTCGACGGCGGCCGGGTCGATCCGGTCGAGATCCTCCAGCTTGCGCACGCCCTTGAGCTCCCGCTCGAGGGCGTCCATCTTCTGCAGCTCCTCCATGAGCCGCATCGCTTCCTGGAGGTTCAGCTCGCGATCGCCTTCGAACGGATAGCGCTGGGCCATCTCGTCGAGCGGGAGCAGGTCGGAGAGATGCATCCCGAGCTGGCGCATGGCCGCCTCGAGGCGCTCGTCCTTCAAGAACAGCGCGCGCATCATCTCGTCGAGCTGCTCGCGCTGACCGGGCGAGAGACTCTGCATGAGCGACTGCATGGCGGCCATGCGCTGGCCGAGCTGCTCCAGCAGATCGTCCAGCGACTCGGCGCCGGGGAAGAAGTCGCCCCACTTCTGCTTGAAGGCGTTGAAGTCGGGCTCCTCGCCGTTCGCCCGCTGCGCGAGCATGCGGTTCAGGTCCTGGATCATCTCGCGCATGCGCCGCAGATCCTCCGGCGTCATGTTCTGGAGCGCGTTCTGCATCCCCTGCATGAACGGCTGCATCATCTGCTGGCGCAGCGAATTGAGGAGGTCCTCGAACTGCTTCTTGGCGTCGGCGTCGAAGAAGTCGTACTTCTGTAGCTCTCGCAGACGGCCGGCCGCGTCGGGCGGAATCTGGTCGAGCGCCTGGCGGCGACGCTGACGGTCGCGGCCCTGGAGGCGCTCGTCGATCGCCGTGCGCTCCGTTTGCACGACCTGCTCGAGCTTCTTCACGATGTCCTCGACGGCGGAACCCAGGTCGTGGTCCTTCATGCGCTCCTGGCGACGCTGGCGCAGCTTCTCCAGCAGGTCGCGCAGCCCCGGCGTCCGCTCGCCCTGCGGCGGCTTCAGACCCTGGTTCATCAAGCGCTGCAGCGCACTGCGCAGATCACCGTAGCCGAGGATGTCGTCGGCCATCTCGTCGAGGACGTCGTCCGCGCTGAGGTCGGGGAGGCTCTGCGTGCCGTCCCAGCGCGAATAGCGGAAGAGCACGCTCAGCTCCGGTACCGCGTGTGGCTGGCCTGCACGTCCTTGTTCAGCTTGCGGCTCAGATGGAGGCCTTCGAGCACGAACTCGACGGCCGAGGCGAAGCTCGCCGGCTCGGCGCCGCCGAGCTTCTGAGCAGCCGCGCGCAGCGCCGGCGCCTGCGCGATCTGCTTGGCGTAATCGGCCGACGGCATCGTGTCCGAGACCTGCACGGCAAAGCCGCCCTGAAACCCGGCGGCGAGCGGATCGAGGTCGGCGGCGGGGAACGAGCGATTGAAGACGTTCAGCACGGCGCGCTGCAGCAGCTTGGCGAGCACCTTCTCCTCGCTCGCGTCGCCGAGCGTCTCGAGCTCGATCTTGCCAGCGGTCGATGCGACGAGGGCGCCGAGGTCGCTCACGCGCGGCGCGGCGTCCTTCTCGCCAAGACGAATCGCACGCTTGAGCGCGCTCGACAGGAGATTTTCCCAGTTGCAGATGCTGACGCGGACGGAGACACCGGAGCGCTGGCTGATCTCGCTCGCCTTGCGCGCCAGGTGCGTGAGCTCGGCCACCACCTGCTTCATGTATTCGGGCGTCGCGGTGCGCACGCCGTCGACCGGGAAGGCCGTGCGCTCGGCCTCCATGATGGCGATCTCGTGGTCGAGCCGCTTCGGATAATGCGTGCGCACCTGCGAGCCGAAGCGATCCTTGAGCGGCGTGATGATGCGACCGCGGTTCGTGTAGTCCTCGGGATTCGCGCTCGCCACCACGTACACGTCGATGGGCAGCCGCACTTTGTAGCCGCGGATCTGCACGTCGCGCTCTTCCATGATGTTGAGCAGTCCCACCTGGATGCGCTCGGCCAGATCCGGCAGCTCGTTGAGCGCGAAGATCCCGCGATGCGTGCGCGGCAAGAGGCCGTAGTGAATCGTCAGCTCGTCCGAGAGATACCGGCCCTCCGCGACCTTGATCGGATCGACCTCGCCGATGAGATCGGCGATCGTGATGTCCGGCGTGGCCAGCTTCTCGCCGTAGCGACGATCCCGCGGCAGCCAGCCGATCTCGGCGGCGTCGCCGACATCGGCGACGCGCGCGCGGCATGCCTGGCAGATCGGCGCCACCGGATCGTCGTTGATCTCGCAACCCGCCATCACCGGCACGACGTCGTCGAGCAATCCGACGAGCAACCGCGCGATACGCGTCTTCGCCTGGCCGCGCTCGCCAAGGAACACCATGTCCTGGCCGCTCAGAATGGCGTTCTCGATCTGCGGCACGACCGTGTCGTCGTAACCGACGATGCCCGGCAGGAACGGCTCGTTCTTGCGGAGTCGCGCGATGAGATTGTCGCGCAGCTCCTGCTTCACTGATCTCGGTGCGTATCCACTCTTCCGAAGCTCGCCGACCGTACGCGCATTGTTCACGCGGCCACTATGCGACCGGCGCCGGAGGGTGTCAACCGGCGCGGGCATCATTCCGTCCCCGGCATTTCCCATCCGACGACGAGCACGAGCAGACCCGCCAGCACGAGCGACACGCTGAGCGTCCAGAACACGCTCACGTACGAGCCGAGCGCGACGAGTAACAGCGAGGCGCCGACGGGACCGACGGCGCGCGCGCCGTTGGCGCCGAGCGCGATGGCACCG
>OEKU01000410.1_pt2 | contig 16293 bp, 11 predicted proteins | sample 1503311 | NCBI WGS metagenome assembly OEKU01 (sample SAMEA104379587, study PRJEB20068) | metagenome | biome: 1000743; feature: 77; material: 1998 | place: USA | collected 2012 | depth 25 m | reverse complement strand
CAGCGCTCCGATACAAAGGAGAGCCCTTGAAGATTCGACCGAATCGCGTGAAGGACAAGCTCGCGGCGGGCCAGGTGGCGACGATCCTGTCCGGCACCAACGATCCCGATCTGATCGATCAGCTCGGCACGCTGGACGTCGACGGCATCTGGCTCGAGGGCGAGCACGGCGGCGTCGACTACGCCGACCTCGGCAACCTGACGCGCGCGTGCGATCTGTGGGGCAAGACGTCCGTCGTGCGCGTGATGGACAACGACTACGCGACGATCTATCGCACGCTCGACCGTGGCGCGCAGGGGATCGTGGTGCCGCACGTCAACACGCGCGCGGAGGCGGAGGCGGCCGTGGAGGCCGCCAAGTTCGCGCCGATCGGCAAGCGCGGCATGTTCACGAGCCGGCAGGGCTTCGGTGTCGACGACTACTTCAAGGCCGCGAACGCTCAAAGCCTCCTGATCGTGCTCATCGAGGACATCGTGGCCGTGCACAACCTCGACGCCATCCTGAAGGTCGATCACATCGACGTCTTCTTCGTGGCCCCGAACGATCTGGCGACGTCGATGGGCCACATCGGCAACATGGGGCAGGCCGACGTCCAGAAAACGGTCGACGCCGCGCTCACGAAGATCGTGGAGACGGGGCGCACGGCCGGCATGCTCGTCAACACCGCCAACGTGGAGCGCTACACGCGCATGGGCGTGCGCGCCCTGATGACGAGCTTCTTCCCGTGGATCCAGGCCGGTGTGAAAGAGCTGGACGACGCCGTGAAGCGGAGGCGGGATCATGTCTGAGCCGTATCGCAACATCCTGCTCGTGTATCCGCGCTTCGGCGTCACGTACTTCGGGTTGGAATACTGCTTGCCGCTCATCGGCAAGAAGGCGCCGATGCCTCCCCTCGGACTGTTGACGATCGCCGCGCTCACGCCGTCCCCGTACGAGGTCCGGCTCGTCGATCTCAATTGCGGGCCACTCAGCGAGAGCGATCTGGCGTGGGCGGATATCGTGTGCGTGTCCGCGATGCTCGTGCAGCGCCCGTCCTTGTTCGAGATCAGCGCGCGCTGTAGGGCCGCCGGCAAGCTCGTCGTCTTCGGCGGCCCGTTCCCCACCGCCTGTCCGGACGAGTGCGCGCCGCATTGCGACGTCCTCGTGCTCAACGAAGGCGAAGTGACGTGGCCGTTGTTCCTGGCCGATCTGGCGCGCGGCTCGTATGGCAAGCGCTACACGAGCGACGAAAAACCGGACGTCACGCGGACCCCGATCCCACGCTTCGATCTCGTCAACACCGAGGCGTATGGGATCATGCCCGTGCAGTTCTCGCGCGGCTGTCCGTTTCAATGCGAATTCTGCGACATCATCGTGATGTTCGGACGGAAGCCGCGGACGAAGACGGCCGCGCAGTTCTGTGCCGAGCTCCAGGCGCTCTACGATCTCGGATACCGCGGCGGCATCTTCATCGTCGACGACAACTTCATCGGCAACAAGCGGGAGGTGCGGAAACTATTACCCGAGCTCGTGGCGTGGAACGAGGCTCACGGCAAGCCGTTCACGTTCGCCACCGAGGCATCGATCGACCTGGCCGACGACCCGGAATTGCTGCGGGGCATGGTCGACGCGGGCTTCACGTGGGTCTTCGTCGGTATCGAGACGCCGTCGGAGGCGAGTCTTACCGAGACGCTCAAATTCCAGAATACGAAGCGTCCGCTCCTCGACTCGGTGAAGCGACTGCATGCCGCGGGACTCCTCGTGTTCGCGGGTTTCATCATCGGGTTCGACAACGACAAGGAGGACATTTTCGAGCGTCAGATCGACTTCATCACGCGGGCGGGCATTTCGATGGCCGTCGTCGGTCTGCTGCAGGCGCTGCCAGGGACTCCGCTTTACCGGCGGCTGCAACAGGCGGGTCGGCTGAAGTCCGAGCCTGACGTGAGAGTCGGCGATCATTGCGGTTACGGCTACACGAATATCGTCACCCTCCTTCCTCCGGAGCGCCTGCTCGCGGGATACCGGGACGTGATCGCCACGCTCTATGCGCCGCGCGAATTCTTCGGTCGCGCGCGGATCGAGGTCGCGCAATTCTCCCCGCCTCCATCGTGGCGAGCGCGAATCCGATCCGTCGCGCAGCTCCATCGGCTCAATGTGCTGGCCTGGTCGACGAAGCGGCGCACCGCCGGGGCGAAAAAAAAGAGTCTGGCGGTGGCGCTTTGGCAGCAAGCCGCTGTCCTCCGCGCCATCCTCGCGGCGGCACCACCGGACTACGCGCGGGAGAGCGTGCGCTTCACCTGGGCCGTCCTCCGGCGGTGCCCGGAGCGATTGCCAATGGCCCTGGCGCTCGTCACGATGGGCCTCCACCTGTATCGCTTCAGCTTCGAGCATGTCATCCCGAACATCGACGAGCGGCGAGCCGAGCTGGCGAATGGTGAGCGTCGACTCGTCGGCGCGGCGTCAGGGATGACGCGCTAACCGAGGGGCGAAACTTCAGCCCCGAGGCGCGGGGCTGCTGCGAGCGCCGTCGGTATGGAAGGCGAAGTCCCAGAACAACGCCCGCGCGGAGATCGTGGTCGCGGTCGGGTCGAGCGCGCGGACCTTCGGGAGATTGTAAAACGGCACCTGCGGCACGAGATGGTGCTCGTAGTGGTGCCACGCATTGTGCTGAAAGAACAAGAAGCGTGTCACCGGACCGGGGCGGAAGCGTCGAGCCGCCCACGTCGTGTCGCTCCCGATGTGCTCGGTCCATGTCCGGACCCGGCCGATCACGAAGAAGCCGAATGCGGTGCAGTAGACCCACAGGACCATCACCCACACGGCATCCAGACACACCGTCGCGACCAGGACCGCCGTCCACAGGAGAACCGGACCGACGAAGCCCGTCCACCGGGTCGGGCGCACGGCACGGACGAACGTGACCACCGTGGGCAGTCCCAGTCCGAACCAGTCGCCCACGAAGCAGGCGACGATCCGGCGGAACGGCACCGGAGCGCGAAACAGTGGGCGCTGCAGGAGGACCGCTTCCGAATCGCGATCGGTGCCGACGTACCGATGATGGTCCAGATGCCACGCGCGGTAGTTGTCGGTGATATTGAGCATCATCGGCCATGCGCAGAATACATTTCCGATCCAGTCGTTGAGCCGCCGGCCGTTGAAGGCAACCCCGTGAGCCGCATCGTGGGCGAGCAGGCCCAGGCCGTTGAGCCGAGAGCCGACGATGAGGGTCACCACCGGCACCAGCCAGAGGTTTCGCCCCGAGTAGCCGAAGGCGACGAATGCCGCCACGATCACAGCCCAATCGAAGGCGAGCGCGCGGAGCCACCGCCACGATTCGATGCGATGCAGGCGGAGCCGTTGTGAATGCGACAGTGTCAGCGTGGCCCGTCCGTTGATCCGGTTGGCGGCTTCGATGGCCATCGTCTCGCGCGGACGCTACGACACGATCGTCGTCAAGTCAAACGGATCGGCGCCGCGACGCTCAGCGCACCTCGATCGAGTCGTGCAGGCGCGTTCGCTCGCGCAGACGATCGCTGAGCACGATGGCGATGTTGCGGTACAGCTTGGCCGCGGTAAAGGGAAAGCGCCGGCGGACCGACTCGAGGGCGGCGCGCGACAAGCGCAGGACTTCGACGTTCGACTCCGCGACGACGTTCGCAGACCGGATGCCGTCGCTGAGGATTGCCATTTCGCCGAAGACGGCGCCCGGCGTCAGCGTTCCGAGAGTGTGCTCGTGGTGCTGTGAATCGACGTCGAACACTCGCGCGCGTCCCGACACGAGCATGAACAAGTTGTCTCCGACCTCGCCCTTCCGAATGATGAATTCCCCTGGCGCGAGCGACCGAAGCCCGCCGAGCAGCACGACCTTGCGCGCCTCCCACCGCGACAGGCCGTGCAGAAGCGGCGAGGTGTGGACGAGGTCGCGGCTCATCTTCAGCTGCAAAATATTCCAGAGTGTCACCAGACGGGTCGACGACATCAACAGCGGCGTCAAGAGAAGCTCGGTCGCCATCGCAAGCAGCATGACGACCCCCGACAGCAGGCCGATATAGAAGAAACTCCTCAGCGTGCCGGCCATCAGCGTGAAGAAGCCGGCGGCGAGCGCGAGGGAGACGTAGATGATCGGTGGCGCCTGGCTTCGTAATGTGTTGGCCATGGCGATCTTCTGGTCATTGTGCACATTGAGCTCGCGGTTGTAGACGACCATGTGGTGCACGGTGTCGTCGACGGTGATCCCGATCGCCACCGCCGCCACGACGGCCGTCGCGGTGTTCAGCGGAATGTCGAACAGACCCATGATGCCGAAGATGTAGACGACCGGGATCACATTCGGAACGATTGACAGCAATCCGGCCTTCACGGACATGAAGAGGATTGCGTGGATTGCGGCGATGACTGCGAGTGTCCAGCCGAAGCTGGTCAGCTCGTTCATGGCGATATAGTCGGCGGCGGCGTTCACGAGAACGATCTCGCCGGTGGCGCGGACGCGCGCGCCCGCTGGAAAGGTGGCGCGCGTATGCGCGTCGATCCGCTTCAGCAGCTTGGACAGCCGCCAGGAGCTCATGATGTTGTGGCGGACGACGATATTCGCCGTCGATCCGTTGAAATCGACGTATTTCTCCAGCTCGTTGCCTTCCAGTAGAAGGAGATATTGCGCGATCTGTTCCTTGCTGTCCGGAATGATCTCGGAAGCCGGGTCGCCGGCGTTCATTTCCCGGTGCATCTTGCGGATGTAGTCGGCAAGGGAGACGGTCTTGTCGACCTCGCCCGTGCCCTGGAGAAAGTCCTGGAGCTCGGCGATGGCCTGCAACACGCGCGGCTCGCGCACACCGTCCTCGGTGCCCGTCTCGACCACCAGGTAGAAGACGACCGCGCCCGCCAGCGCGCGATGAAGCTCGTCGGCGCGCTGTCGGATCACCGATCGCTCCGGAAAATAACTCATGAAGTCCGTGTCGACGCGCAGCGTCGCCCAGCCCGTCAGCGAGCCGGCCACGAGTAGCCCGGAGACGACCCAGATGGCTACCCTATGGCGCGGGATGAACTCGATGAGGTGTTCCACGAGGCGTGGGAGGAGCCGCGGGCCGCCGGCGGGCGTGAGGGTGACGGGGCGGGCACGGGACGAGGTCGGCCACACCGCGAGCATCGCGGGCAGCCCGATGAGGGTCACGACGTAGTTGGCGACGAGGCCGATCGTGGTCGCCCATCCGAACTGGACGACCATCGGAATGTCGGTCAGGACGAGGGACAGGAATCCGGCGACGGTGGTGGCGGTCGTGACCAGGATCGGAAGATTGGTGTCCGCCAACATCTCCCGGATCGCCGTGGCGGTGTCCGTCCCGGCCCGCCGGAGGCCGTCGTAATGCGCCAGCATGTGAATGTCTTCGGTGAATCCGATGACGATGAGAAGTGAGGGCACCATGCCCGTCATGGCGTTGAGCGGGATGTTGGCGAGCGCCATGGCACCGAGGGCCCACACGATGCTGACGCCGCCGGTCACGAGCGGAACCAGCACGCCGGTCGCCGTCCGCATGGTGAGGAGCAGCATGAGGAACAAGACGGCGATCGACATTGAGCCGACCGTCACCATGTCCTTCTCGATGGACCGCTCGAGGGTGATCTTCGTGAACGGCTCGCCCATCTGGACGATCGATATCCCGGGTGACGCGAGTTCCCTGATGAGCGCTTCGACGCGATCGGTGAAGGCGGCATTGAACGACATACCGCCGGCCGTATAGCAGACGATCGCCGTCGCCCGTGCATCGGACGAGACGATGTTCCCGACGAGGATACGGTTCGCCAGCGCGTCGGGTTTGATGCGGGCCAGCTCGGCCTCGGACGGCAGTCGAGGACCGATGAGCGGTTCGGTGCTGATGGTGTCGGCATCGCCGCGGATGTTTCGGACGGTGGTCAGGCTTTCGACCCGGATCACGCCGTCCATCCCCTCGAGCGTCTCCGTCATCTGCTTCACGACTCGGAGCACGGGGATGGTGAACACGTCGTCGGCACGGATGAGGATGGCCGTGGCCGCATCGCTGCCGAACTTCTGCTTCATCGCTTCGTAGTAGGTGCGCGCGGGATCGCGCTCGATCATCAGCCCCGCCGCGGAACTGTCGATCCGCAAACGGGGCAGCTGGAGGGCGAAGAAGAGAGTGAGGCCGAGCAGCAGGCCGCCGGCGGCGACCGGATGGTCGACGACGGCACGCAGCAGCCGCATCACGAGCGGCCGATCACCGCGCGGGCTGCCGAATCACGAGCCGCCTCGTATGAGCTCCGTCTCCGTGAACAGGCCGCGGTCCAGCCCGCTCTCCAGCCGGCGGCGTTCGACGAGCAGCAGTGTGCGAGCGCCGCTCTGAACGTTGTGCATCTCGACTTCGTCCGGACGCCAGATGGTGCCCTTTACGTTCACGACCTTGCGGTCGGTGCGGATCTTTTCGAGCGCGCCGCGCTTGTCGTAGAACTCCTGCTTGACGCTGTAGTGGTTGTCGCGCCGCACCCAGAGCTTCCGCTTACTGTAGCCGCTATCAGACGCTTGCCGATCGGTCGCGGGCACCGCCTCGATGACCCAACACTCCTGGCCGTCGACGGCATCGGACCCGACGAGCGAATAGCGGTGCAGTGCGAGCGCCTCGGGACGCAGGTCTTCGAAGGCGAACTCGCTTCCGACGAATCGGGTCTTCTTGCCGCTGGCGGCGATCCGCCTGACCTTTTTGACGGCAGGCAAGTACAGCCACTGATCGTCGTCGCCGTCCCGGGCCTCCCACGTCAGGAGCCCGGTCTTCTCGACATCCCGCGGCTCCAAAAACCGTATGAGCATCTTGCTCAGGTCGCCGGCTTCGATGATGGTATAGCGGACGAGTCGTCGCTGCTTCGCGGCGCCGTTCTTGTCGATGAGCTTCATCGTCAGCGTTTCTTCCTCGTCGCGGGCGCGCTGCAGCGTCCGCTGGCGCTCCATGATCTCGAGCGCCGATTGCGCCGACGCCGCGGTTGCCAGACTCAACAGCGAGCCGAGGAGCGCGATCGCGGCAATGATGCGACCGGATCCGGTCATGATGGTCTCCGCTAGAAGAAGTATTTCATGGAGACGAACAACCGATTGTTGTTGCGCCAGCGCCCCCAGAAGGTCTCCGGCGAGCCCGCGAAGAGGTCGAGCGCCGCCTCGAGATGAAGCGCATCCGTGATCTTGTGCGTGAGCTTGGGCTGAACGTAGGCGTTGGGAGCGGCCCTGATGTCGACGGTGGCGTTCAGGTGCACCTGCGTTGCCTCGGAGATCTTCACCAGCAGCCGGGTGATGACGGCATTGCGGAAGGCTCGCGTGGAGAACAGATCGCCGATGAATGGCAACGTCCCCGGCTCGATGATCGACGAGTGCGCGCGTGAGGCGAGCACTTCTTCGCGTGCGTACTCGACGGTCAGCACCACTTGCTCCAACCAGCCCATCGGAAGCTCGTCCCATGTGTATCGCGACCCCGCGAGCCAGTGGAATCGGTCCTCGCGACCATTCGACTCCACCAGCCGAAAGGCGCCTTCGCCGTGGAGCTCGAACTTCTCGTACACCGTGGAGAAGTCGAACCCCGGCGACTTGATGCGTGCGAAGACCGGCGTGAGGCGGGGCAGCGTGACTCCGGATTCCGTCGCGACTACCGAGCGGCGCGCCACGGGGAGGTGCTCGTACCCGTCGTAGTACGTGATCGAAACGTCGACGCCCTTGACCGTCGTGTGCGCCCGCGCCGCGTACTGCATGTCCGAGATGGCGGGCGGCGGCACTTCACGGTTGTCCACGATGGCGACGAAGCCCGCGGGCGGGTCCGGCACCCAGCGGCTGCGGAGAAGCGGGACGCGACTCGGCGCGAACGCCGGGATGACGACGAGCTCGACACTCGAGGCTTCGGTCGCGATTCGCAGCGCCCCGGCATATACGCCGATCTTTTCGTTGTCGACGACGTCCAGGTAATCGTATGGATTGATGAGGTCGGTGGGGTTGTACCCATCGCCCGTGCCCCAGGCGAACAGTAGCTTGCCGACTCTGGCCTCGAGCTGCCTGCCTCCGACTCGGAGGACCGCCTCCTTGAGTCCGACGATGCTGCGCCGCCTGTCCTTCTCCTGAACCTGGAACGTGACGCCATCGGTGAAGTCATCGTCGTCCGCTCGCAGGTCACCGACGATGTTGATCTTCGCCCACGGAGCGAGGTCGCGGGACCATTCCGGTTGCAGGATCGCCTGATCGACGAGGATCTGGGCGCCGTTGTTCTCGAAGTGCGTGTAGTTCTTCACGGTCGCGGTGCCGGTGATGCCGATCGAGCGGAGGGTCAGCAGGGGCTCACTCTTCACCTCAGCCGTCGGGAGCAATACGAGGAGCGCCACGGCGACGCCGAGGCGCCGCGCGAGAAGGGCGCGACGGGTCAGCAATCTCGCGTCACACCCGCGTGGAACCGTGTCCGGGTGAGGTCGTGCGGTCGGCCGACTCGCGGGCCGTGCCGATGTACAGCTCGCGGGTGCCCATGATGATGTCAAACCACGGCGAGGTAATGCCCCAGTTCGCGTCCGGATTCGGACCGAGATGGTGATCGACGTGCCAGGGCAGACGCTTTCGCGCCCACTCCGGATCGCGGTGCGCCCGGCGATGGATGTAGCAGTATCGGACTGCCGCGTAGATCAAGCCTGCCGCCACCGCCTGCACGAAGCCGCGCGCAACGATGGCGACCGGAACCCAGACCACGGTGGCCGCCGTGAGCGCCGCGAGCTCCTTCGTCCGGGAATTCCAGGCGAGCAGGGATCCGTCTTCGTAGTCGGCATCGCGCATGTTTCGGCACTGCGCCTCGCGATGGTGCTGCGTCCAGTGAAAATTCCAGAAGCTACGGCGGCGCTTGCCTGGACCATGCAAGACGTACTTGTGGAAGCACCACTCGATGCCGTTGCCGAGCAACAGCGCCACCGGAATGCCGATGAGCCACCCGAGCACTGTGCGCATGATCACCGCAATTTAGTGTCGGATCACGCCTGAATGTCAAACCGCGCCATCGGGACGGCGGTTACAGCCATCCGGCGGCGCGGTACCAGCGTGCCGTCGCGTCGAGCCCCGCCGCGAGATCGTGCCCCGCCTTCCACCCCGCGTCGCGCTCGATTGCGTCCGGATCCGCCGTCCACGCGGGCTGGAACAGCTCGTTGGCTTTCTCCGGGGTGAGGGGCGTGGCACGCCGCGCCAGGATCGCTCCGCCGGCCGTGAGGGCGAGCACAGCCGTGCCGACGATGCGTCGCATGCGAAGGATCGACACGCGCTTGTCGAGACTACGACCGATGGCGCGTGCGAAGCCCGCCGCCGTGACGATCTCGGGATGGCATGCATAGTACACGCGACGCAGCGTGAGATCAGAGGTGGCCACCGCAATGAGCGCGTCCGCGAGGTCGGGTCCGTAGACGAGGGAAAGTTCCTGCGTCCCATCCCCGAACACGGGCGCGATGCCGAAGCGGGCCAGGCGAAACATCCGCAGCACCTGTCGATCTCGCGGCCCGTACACGAGGGGTGGCCTGACGATCGTCCACGGCAGCTCGGACGCACGCACCGCATCTTCGGCAGCGAGCTTGCTGCGCCCATAGCGCGCGACGGGACGACGCGGAATTTCGCCCCGCAGCGGGTGACCCGGGCGTGACGGCCCGCCCGCGGCCATGGACGAGACGTAGACGAATCGGGTGTGGCGCGCGTGCTGGCTCGCAGCGCGCACGAGATTTGCGGTGCCGTCGCGGTTGCCATGGAAATAGGCCGCCTCGCTACGGGCCGCCATCTGCCCGGCCACGTGAAACACCACGTCCTGGTCGGCGACGGCCGTCTCGAGGGCGGCCGCGTCGTGGAGGTGACCGCGGATTTGCCGTACCGGCAGATCCGTTGCCGCGGCTGGCGAGCGGACCAGGGCCGTCACCGTATGACCGGCCTCGCACAGCGCATGGACCACATGATGACCGATGAACCCCGTGGCACCAGTGACGAGCGCTCTCACGGCAGCACCGGTGCGGACGTCTCAAAAATAATAGGTTGCCGCGCCAACCTGCAGACCGCTGCCGACGTTGATGATCAGCCCGATGTCACCGGCACGCACCATGCCGCTGTCGACGGCGCGTGCAAAGGTGTAGGGGAACGTCGATGAGGACAGGTCTCCGTCCGGGACGCCGGCATCGACGAACTTGCTGCGCTCGATGTTCAGCGTGTCGGCGAGGGCGGAGGTGAAGGCGGACGACAGCGCCGGCGCCAGCACGGCCGCGACATCGCGGACCGTCAGCCGGGCCGCCTCGAGCAATGCGTGTACGGTACGGGGAATGCACTTCAAGAACAACGCCTCCAGATCCTGGTCGCGCTTGAATTCGACGTAGGGCACGGCACTGAGTACGGCCTCGGAGACGACCGCATTGCGGTATTCCGGGAAGTCCTCGAAGCGGAAGTCACCGAATCCAGTCGTTCCGTCGTCGGAGGCTTCGAGCAGCACGGCGGACGCCCCCGCGGCAATCGGTGCCGGCTCGGTTCCCGGGATCCCGGCGTTGTTATCGATCTCTGACGCGGTGACGACCGCGGTCTCGCACTGTCCCACGCGAATCATGCCGTCGGCGACATGACAGCCGTTCAGAAAGCCGATCGCTCCGTTCCAGATGTCGAACGCCAACGTTTTTCGGCCGCGGGGCCACGCGCCGGCGGCGTTGATCTTCGCGCGCCCGGCAATCACCGCCGCCGTGGCGGGCTCGACGATGATTTCGTCACGGAAGACCCCCGTATGGATGATGAGCCCGAGATCGTTCCGCGGATACGACGCACGATCGAGGCAGAGCTCGAGCGCGGCGTGCGCGAGCTCGAAGCTGCTGCTGCTCCTGCCCGTCGGTCGAATCGTGGCTACGCTACGAACCCGGCTGCGGACGCCGCGACGCCGTGGTGCGATCGGCGCGCCGGCACTCGGCGTGGGGCGCGGGCGGTCGGCGGAGCGGCGCGCGGCCCGGATCCGATCGGGCAGGTCGTCGAACGTATAGAGCGCTGTTCCGGCCGTCAGCCCACTGCCTTGCACAGAGAAGAGCGTCCGGTCGCCCGAGGCGATGCGGCCGTTGACCACGCTATCCCAGACCGCGACGAAATGGCTCGTCGATGCGGTGTTTCCGCGATCGGCGAGGTTGTTCACGACGTTGTCGGCGCGGAACACCTCGCGTCCCGCGAGTCGATTGACGCCGTGCCATGCGATGTCAATCGCTCTCTGCGCGACCTGATGCATGATGAACTGATCGGGACCATCGCGCCATCCGCACCGCTGTAGCGCCTCCCATGCATCCGGCACGCAGAGCGCGGTCGAAGCTTCGAACAGCTCCGCGGAGCGGGTCCACATGACCGGTCCACCGTGGGGCTTGTAGCTCGGTCTGACGATGCAATAGTCGCTATAGCAACCCACGGTGTACAGATCGATCGCGTGAAAGCCGACGTCGTTCGCGGGCGCTTCCGCGAGGATCAGCGCGGCGCCCGCATCGCCGAGCGTCAGGCACGCAAAGCGGGGGTCGGCATAGCCGCGGATCTCATGCTGCGCCGCCCTCGTCAAGTCGCTGATGCGCTCGCTGCTGACGACCATGCCGACGCGGATCGCTCCGGCCCTGATGAGCGCATCGACAATCTGGACCGCCGTGAACATCCCGGCGCAGCCATTCGAGACGTCGAACGCGACTGCCCCGTTGCACTCGAACAGCCCGCTGAGGACGACGGCGATACTCGGCTCCAGCAGGTAGCGAGGGGGCCGTGTCGAACGAGAGATACCGCAGAAGATCAGGAGGTCGATATCGCACGGCTGGTACCGCGACATCCTCAGACAGTTCACCATCGCTGCCTTCGCCAGCTCGATGGCCCCCTCGTCGTCGGCGGCGACATGCCGGTTTCGAATACCCGTCACGCGCTGCACGCGTTCGGGCCGGCGGGCGTGCCGTGTGAGATTGCGGCAGCCTGCCAAAACCTCCTGCGTCGACACGATCGCCGAGGGAAGATAGATACCGAGGCTCTCGATGAAGGAGCGGCCGGGCATTGCGCGCGATGATAACGAAACGCTCTCGCCCTCTGCAAGGTCGCTATACTCTGCATCCTTGCCATCGCTCGTCGGTGGGTTGGAGTGCGCGGGGGTGAAGCGTGTGCGGGATCGCAGGTATCGTCGACTTCGTTCGCGCCGTCGATGCGGCGCAGGTGGCGCACATGGCGAGCGTCATCGCCCACCGCGGTCCGGACGGCGCCGGTATGTGGGCGGAGGGGATGGTGGCGCTTGCCTGCCGACGTCTCGCTATCGTCGACGTCCCGGCCGGTGTGCAACCGACATGGAACGAGACCGCAACGGTGCGTGTCGTCTTCAACGGCGAAATCTACAACCACCGTGAGCTCCGAGATGACCTGAAGCGCCGAGGTCATCACCTTCGCAGCCGATCGGACACCGAGGTTTTGCCCCACCTGTACGAGGAACACGGCCTGCAATTCGTGGACGAGCTCGACGGCGATTTCGCCATCGCGCTGTGGGACTCGACGCAACAGCGTCTCGTTCTCGCCCGAGACCCCGTCGGTGTGAAGCCGCTCTTCTATCACTGTGACGGTGCCCGTCTCACGTTCGCGTCCGAGGTCAAGGGCGTGCTGGCATCCGGCAACTGCGACATCGCGCTGGATCGGCAAACGCTGTCCGATTGCTTCGCCTACGGTCAGCCGGTCGCACCGCGGACCTGCTGGGCTGGCGTTCAGGAATTGCGCCCGGGCAGCGTCGTCGTCTTTGGCCGCGACGGTCTTCGCGAGACGTCGTTCTATACGGCGCTGCGCCGGCGCGATCCCGACCGGCCGCTGTTGAGCGGGGAGGCCGCCGTCCGCGCGTTTGCAGACGCGTTCGTGCGATCGGTGCGCAAGCGGCTGCCCGATGAGGTGCGGGCGATGGCGCCACTGAGCGGTGGCATCGACAGTACGGCGGTGGCCGCGGTCGCGGCCCGGATCTGCGACACGCGCCTGTCGACGCTGACGATCCGCCTCCCCGGTGAGCCGCTGGACGAGGGCGAGTTCTCACGGTATGCGGCATCCGAGCTCGGCGTCGACAACACCGAGCTGCCGGTTCATGGCAAGGACGTCGTCGACGTGCTCCCGAAAACGCTCTGGCACCTCGAAACGCCTCAATGGTTCGGCGTCGGGCCGCCGTTTTATCTGCTCGCACAACGCGCCCGCCGCATGGGCGCGAAAGTTGCGCTGACGGGCGATGGCGCCGATGAATTGCTTGGCGGGTACGACTTCTACCGGTTGCTGGCCGCGGGCGGCGCACTTCGACGCTGGCGGCTCGAGTGGCTCGAGGCCCCCCTCTACCGGAGGGTGCTCCGATGGATGGGGGCGCCACCCGGAATGATCGAACACGTGGCCACGACGAACACGCACCTCGAGGACTACCGTCGGCGATTCGGTGGCGTTCCGGCGTGGATCTATCTGTGGTCGGCAATGAGCGACGTGAGCGCGTCGCTGCTGCGTGACAACGCCGTCACGCCGAGTCCGTTGCCGGCGCCGCCGAGGCACGACTGGCTGCGACAGAGTCTGCACTTCGAGTACGTGACGCGCCTGCCGAACTGGGTACTCGTGCTGAGCGACCGCCTGTCGATGGCACATGGTCTCGAAGTGCGCGTGCCCTTTTTGGATCGCGCGCTGCTCGAGTTGTGCACGGAAATCGATGCGAACGTCTTGTTGCGGCGGGGTGTGGAAAAGTTCGTCCTGAAGCGAGCCTTCCGGGCTCAGCTACCTCGTCGAGTCCGTCGGCGCCGCAAGAAACCGTTCTTCACACCGATCACCTCCTGGTATCTCGACGGTCCCGGGCGGCCGTTGTCCGATGCCTACCTCTCCGAGTCGGCGCTCCGCCATGCCGGTCTGTTCGATGCGGCGGCGACCCGTGCGGCATGGACGACGGCCCGTCAGCAGGTGGGCACTTGGGGCGGCATGCGAGCGGAGTGGGCGTGCATGATGGTGTTGACGACGCATCTGCTGCTCGCGCAGTTCACGCCCGCGAACCTGCCCGTGTACAAGCGCGTCTAGGTCGGCGTCCAGTCGGGAATCTTCCTCACGCGATGCCGCAACAGCGCGACCATGTCGGCGTGCGAGCGTGGTGGCGCCCCGGGAAGTTCGACGACGTGGCGGGCGAGGGCGTCGTGCCGCTGCGCGAGCAGCATGAACCAGATGCCGATCTGCGTGATGCCATCGAAGACCAGCGCGTCCTGCTGGCCGTATGTCTGTCGATGCTGCTCGAACTCGGCCCGCAGCTCGCTGTGGTGAACCGTCGGCCGCCGGTGATGAAACGTGTGGTACCCGTCGCTGAAGCAGCGGCGATTGTGCCTGGCCGTGATGATCGTGACGCTGTTCCGGTAATCGTTTTCGGGCTGATCAGGATCCACGAACGCGTGCTGGCCCCAGTTCCCCGCGAGCTGCACGAAGATGGTCACGACATGCGGGATCACGAGCACAACCAGCGTGGCGTGCAGGCGCCACCATCCGAGCCCGACGAAGAGGCCGTAGAGAAATGTCTGGCCCGCCACGAGACGGATCACCGACCTCGTGTGCCCGTGACGCCAATGATACAAGGCCAGTTCCGGGATCCCGATCAGCATGAACCGTCCGAAGTACCGCAGGAAATCGACGACGCTGTCGCGTTGGAATCGCATCGTCGAGCTGAGGTCGCCCGGCAGGTTGTCCTCCGGGTGGTGCATCTCCACGTGGTGGATCTGGAAGCTGGTGGGCGCTTGCCCGAACAACGGCGCGAGGATCCACGTGACATATCCGTTCAGCAGCTCGTTCTTGAAGATTGGCCGATGACTGAAGCGATGGATCATCGTGTTTACGCGATCGAAGAAGACGATTCCCAGCAGAGCCCAGTACACGACCGCCAGCCACCACGTGAAGCGATCGACATAGAACAGTGCGGCCGCCGCGAAGAGGACGATCGTGCTCTGGACGATCAACCGCAACTGATCGGCGTCCCGCGGATCCTTGAGTAACGAGACCATGGGATACTCCCTCCGCGTCCTGGGTCGGCACGACATTCTATGTCTTTCCGCTTGACGCCGCTGGACGGGCGCCGTAAAGGTCGAACCGCGATGGAAGCGATCCAGTCAGATCATCCGGCCCGTCGGCCGGAACAGGCGGCTCCGCGTCGCGCACGCGACGGCCGGGTGCACCGCGCCACGTTTCTGCTGCTGCTCCATGCGATTCCTGCCGGCGCGCTCGTCACGGGCAGCTCTCGGGCTGACTGGATCATGTGCGGCCTGTTCTATGTAATCGGTGGCATTGGTATGGGCATCGGGCTCCATCGGTACTTTTCACATCGCTCGTTTCGCACGAGCCGAAGCGTCCAGTTCTTGCTCGCGACCCTGGCCGCGACGGCGTTCGGCGACGCCGTCGAGTTCGCCGGCAAACACCGGCTGCATCATCGCCACGCGGATGCGCCCGGCGATGTGCACGGTCCCCACGACGGTTTCTGGTATTGCTGGTTCGGGAACCTCATCGACGAGCAGTACACGGAGGACGAGATCGTCTCCGCCGCTGCGGACGTGGCCGCGTTCCCGGAGCTCATGTGGCTGCATCGGCACCGTGCGATTCCCGGCCTCACCGCGGCCGCCGTGGTGTGGTGCGCGGGCGGCTTTTCGATGTTCGCGATCGGCTTCTGTCTGAGCCGCGTCCTCATTCTCAATGCCAGCTCGGCGGTGAACTTCGTCTGCCACCGCTGGGGCCAGCGTCCATATGCGACGGCGGACCTGTCGACGAACAACATCACGCTGGCCTGGCTGACGTTTGGCGAAGGGTGGCACAACAATCATCATTACTACCCGACGGCGGCGCGGGCGGGATTTCACTGGTGGCAAGTCGATCCGCTCTATTGGGTGCTGCGTGTCCTGGCCGGCGCCGGGCTCGTGTGGGGGCTCCGCGAGGGTCCGCGCGAACGGGCGGCCGCATGACCGACGACGAGATCAGGATCGTGCAGCGAATCTTCGATGCCTGGAATAGCCACGACCCAGACCGGTATATCGAGCTCCTCGACGAGCAACGCATCATCGAGAGTGACACGCTTCCCGCTCCAGTTGTCGGCCTCGAGGCCAGCCGCCAATTCATGGAGAGCATCGTCCGCGCCTTTCCCGACGTTCACTTCGAGATCGACCAGTTGTTCGGCGACGGCGAGTTCGGGGCGATCCGCTGGACGTTGACGGGCACCCATCGGGGCGAGCTGATGGGGATCCCGCCGACGAATCGCCCCGTGGTGATCCACGGCTGTACGATCGGCCGACTGAGGCAGGGCAAGGCGCTTCATGATT
>OEKU01000756.1_pt3 | contig 16338 bp, 16 predicted proteins | sample 1503311 | NCBI WGS metagenome assembly OEKU01 (sample SAMEA104379587, study PRJEB20068) | metagenome | biome: 1000743; feature: 77; material: 1998 | place: USA | collected 2012 | depth 25 m | reverse complement strand
GTCAGGAAGTTCAGGCTCCGCGCTCGCAGGCGGGCTCCAAGGTGACGGGTAGCAAGGCCTGGTCGCTGGTGCAAGAGGCCGAGGCTGCGTGCAAGAAGGGTGATATGTCGACGGCGAAGGCGAAGGCCGAAGCCGCGATGGCCGAGATCAAGTAACAACAACCGGCGTCACGCAACATCCGGGGCCCCGAGAGCAAACTCTCGGGGCCCTTCGTTGTTCGCTACAATTCCCCGTGATGCGCTCTCCTCTCACCGCTGTTGCGTTCGTGGCCGTGTCTACGCTCGCCGTGCCGGCGATAACCACCGCGCAGTCGATCACGCTTCAGGAAGCGCTCCTTCGCGCCAAGCCGGGCGTGGCGCTCGTCGTCGCCGAGGCGGGCGGCCCCGTGGCGGTGCGCTGTGAACGCGGGGCATCGCCACGCAATATCGTCCCGCCGCCGGATCGCGTAACCGGCACGGGATGGTTCGTGAACTCGGCCGGGTGGCTCGTCACCAACGGTCATGTGGTCGCTGCCGCCTATCGTCCTTCCGACGCGGTGGTCCGCGCACGGGTGACGCAGGCGATCCGCGAGGCGTGCCCCGACGGCGCAACAGCGACGGGAATTCCGACGCTCGAGCCTTCGATCAGCGTCCTCCTGCCCAACGGATTTCAGCTGCGGGCCACGGTCGTGAAGTACAGCTCTCCGGTTGCCGGCGAGGCGATGTCGGGACAGGACCTCGCCCTGCTGCGGCTCGACGCGTCCGACATGCCCACGCTTCAGCTCGTCAATTCGAGCTCGTTGCAGATCGGCGACCGGATCCACATCATCGGTTTCCCGACCGTCGTTCTTGGACACGAGCTGCTGAACGCCACCGCGAAGATGGAGGCCTCGGTGACGAGCGGTGCCGTGTCAGGATTTCGCCAGGACCGCGCGAACCAACCCGTCATTCAGACGGACGCGCCCGCGGCGCCGGGCAACAGCGGTGGTCCAGCGCTGAACGACGCCGGCGACGTCGTCGGCGTTCTGACCTCGCTGACCGTTGGCTCCGATCCGGACAGCGCGCAGGTACAGGGCTTCAACTTCGTCATTCCGTCGACGACGGTCACCAAGTTTCTCGAGGGCACGGCGCTGCCGCGCACCGATGCGAGGCGTTTCAACGCCGCCTGGCACGCAGGTCTGCGCCAGTACTTTCTCGGAAACTACCGCCGCGCGCGGACCGAGCTCGCGGAGGCGAATCGACTTCTGCCCGAGCTGCCCGACGTTCGTCGTGTCATGGTCGACAATGCCGCGAGCCAGGCCCGTGAGCCGTGGCTTCCCTGGCGCACGATCGCGGTCGTGATGCTCATCGCGAGTGCCGTCGGTTACGTGACGATCGGCGCGCGGCACTGGCGTCGCAATCGATTCAGGATCAGCCCCTCGGACGTCGCTCGACTCGTCGATTCCGCAGAGCCCCCCGTGATCCTCGACGTGCGCGATGCCGGGGCATATGCGAAGAGTCCCGTGAAGATTCCGCGCTCGCTGCACGCGCCTCTCGACGGTCTGCAGCGCGACCGTTTGCCGGTGGATCCCGTGCGCACCGTCGTCGCATACTGCACGTGACCCGACGAGCTCACAAGCGCCCGGGTGGCGCAGCGGTTGCGACAGCTCGGATTTCGCGACGTCCGGATTCTGAAGGGTGGCCTCGGCAGCTGGGCCAACGCCGGGCTGCCGCTCGAGTCGAAGACCTAGGCGCCGTGTCCTCTCGCGCGCCCCGCCGTGAAGTGGAAGTGCACGTGGTAGACGACTTGCCCACCGTCCGGCCCGGTGTTCACGCTTATCCGATAGCCTTTCTCGCCAAACCCTTTCGCCTCAGCGATCGCCCGCGCGGCGGTAAAGCAGCGTCCGATCACCTCGGCATCCGCCGTCTCGAGGCTGGCGATCGAGGCGATGTGACGTTTCGGAATGATGAGGATGTGCACCGGCGCCTTGGGGTAGAGATCCTTGAACGCCAGCACGTCGTCGTCTTCATACTCGATGTCGGCCGGCGTTTGGCGGGCAACGATGCGGCAGAAGACGCAGTCGCTCACGGAGCCTCCCCGAACTGCCTGCTATAATACGGCGTTCCGAGCGCCGCACTGACAGTCGACACAAAGGAGTAGTTGGGATGGGAACGTGTCCGAAGTGCAAGCTGAAGATCCGCAAGAACGGTAATCACGTGAAGCTCGGCTCCACGTGGTATCACAAGAGCTGTCCCGCTCGTCCCGCCACGAAAGCCTGAGCCAGCGCGCGCGATTCCGCGGTCACCGGAGGCGGTCGTCGGTGAGACACGCCGCGCCTTCCTTGACCGCATCGCCCTTGGCGGCGCCGTAGCGCGAGCGCCGATACAGCCGGTACCCGAGGAGCCCGGCGAAGGCCAGCGGGCCCACGACGAGGAGCAGACGCATGGCGCCGGGACGCTGCACGTAGTCCGACGCCGAATCGCCCACCACGCGCCCGACCAAGACGAGCAGCACGGCATAGAGCACCGTACCGACCGCGTCGTACGCCAGGAATCGTCGGTACGCGATGTGGCCGCAGCCCGAAAGTGCGGCCGCGAACAGTCGCACGCTCGTCGAGAAGCGGCTCAGCAGAATCGCCGCAGGCCCGAAGCGCCTGAAGTACCGCACGGTCTTGTCGACGCACTGCTCGGAGCCAAGCGTGAGCCGGCAGTACAGCACGAGGATGCGCGGACCAGTCATCGCGCCGGCGAAATAGGGCACGTGGTCCCCGAGCAGCGCGCCGGCGGCACTGGCGGCGATGAGGCTCGCGAGCAGGCGCGGCTCCGCTGTGAAGGTGGCGGCAACCAGCAGGATGATGCGGCTCGGAAACGGAATGCCCGCCGCCTCGATGAAGAACGCGGAGAAGACGATGCTGAGTAGATGGTCGAGCAAGAAATCGAGGTGCGACTCCACCCAGCCCATACGAGAGACCGTCAGTGTATACCGTGCTCTCGGTCGTTCTCGCGCCGCCTGGAGGCGGCGGAGGCGTGTGGACCGCATGGCGGTCGCACTGAAGTGGTTGTTTTGCTATGTTGTGCCACACGGCGCAACGCACGATCGGAGGATCCGTACGGAGGGCTCGGCCACCGGCGTCTTCGGAGCGAATGCGACATGCGCCGTAATGGCTCGGTGATGATGGCAATGCCTCTGGCGATCGGCGCAGTTGCGCTCGTGATGGTCGTCGCGCTGGCGACGTCGCCTCGTGCCGAGAATCCGCGCGACACGACCGTCTCGTTGATCCAGCTGATCGCGACGCCGACCACGTTCGACGGCAAGCGCATCTCGCTCGTCGGGTACGTCGTGCTCGAGGCCGACCACAACGCCGTCTACCTGAGCGAGAGCGACGCACGCTATGGCATCGCGCGAAACGCGCTGTGGCTGGACGTCCCGGCCGTCGGTGAGGACGATCGCGTGCGACTCCACGAGAAGTACGTGTTGATCGAGGGCCGGTTCAACGCGCGGCGGCGAGGCCATCGCGAACTGTTCGGTGGAACGATCGAGCAGATCGGCCGGTTCGAGCCCGTGGAGCCACGGCCCGGTCCGCTGACGCCGGCGCCGCACTGAGTCGGGGGCCGTGCTGCGCGCTGTCTCGCTTCCGCCCGGTTGGTTACTGGCCGAACATGCTGGCACGACGGGAAAGAAACTGATCAGCTCGCGGCTGGGCGAACGCTTCGGCGAGCGCGCCGCCATCGGTATACCGCATAAGCAGCGCGGCGCCCAAGCGTCGAATCCATCGCCATTACAGCGGCGCCACTACCCATCAACGCGCCCGCCACGATTCCGGCCAGTAGCATGCTTGCCCCTCCCCGCGGCGGGAACGTGGCAACGGCCATGCCACCCCATCGGCGATAGGCATCGGCAAGCGAGGAGAAGCTACACCCACGAGTCAGCCGCCGATATCGCTCGTGAGAACGTGAGTCACGTCGCCGGAGACCCGAAAAGGCGGCGGGCCTGTCGGCCAGCCGCCCCTCGCCAACGCGGACGATCCGTTCGACGCAACCAGCGCAACTGCTCCGCCAGACCGCTGCGCGAGCGTTGATGTTTCAGATGGTGGAGGGTAAGGGATTCGAACCCTCGACCTCGGCGTTGCGAACGCCGCGCTCTCCCAACTGAGCTAACCCCCCGAAAGCGTCCGTATATTACACGCGAACCACGGGACGACCAACCTCACTTGCGGTCGTCGCCGTCCTTGCCGCGCATCGCCTGGAGCACGGGACCGAGCAGATCCATCGGGAGCGGAAAGAACGTCGTCGTGTTCCGCTCAGACGCGATCTCGCGCATCGTCTGCAGATAGCGCAGCTGCACGGCGACGGGAAAGCGCGTCAGCACCTCCGCCGCCTCACCGAGCTTGGCGGCCGCCTGGAACTCACCTTCGGCGTTGATGACCTTGGCGCGACGCTCACGCTCGGCCTCCGCTTGCTTGGCCATCGCGCGCTGCATGTCTTGCGGCAGATCGATCTGCTTGACCTCGACGTTGAGAACCTTGATGCCCCAGGGCTCCGTGTGCTCGTCGATGATGCGCTGCAGCTGCTGGTTGATCTTGTCGCGCGCCGAAAGCAGATCGTCGAGCTCCACTTGGCCGAGCACGCTGCGCAGGGTCGTTTGTGCGATCTGTGAGGTGGCGTAGAGGTAATCCTGCACCGCGATGATCGCCTTCTCGGGATCGATCACGCGGAAGTAAATCACCGCACTCACCTTGATGGAGACGTTGTCGCGGGTGATGACGTCCTGCGGCGGCACGTCCAGGGCGACGGTCTGCAGGCTGACCTTCACCATCTTGTCGATGAATGGCACCATCAGCACGAGCCCTGGCCCGTTGCCGTGCCCGCCCGGGTTCACGACCGCGCGCGCGCTGCGGCCCAGGCGGAAGATCACGGCGCGCTCGTACTCGCGCAGGATCCGCGCGAAGGAGCCGATGAAGAACACGGCGGCTATGACCACGACCACCACCAGCAATCCGTCCATGGAGATCATCGCGAGCCCCCCTCGGCCGCCTCGGCCCCGACCACACGGAGCGTCAGTCCGTCGACGCCGACCACGCGCACCGGTGTGCCGTCGGCGATGGGACGCTCGGTCACTGCGCGCCAGATTTCTCCCTGCAGCTTGATCTGTCCTTCGCCGGCCAACGCCCCGTACGCGGTGCCCGTCGCCCCCAAGAGCGCCTCCGCGCCGAGCTGCGGCCGCCGGGCGAGCGCGCGCACGCCGGCCGTGAGCGCGAACAGGAAGATGCCCGCGCTGACGGCCACGGTCGGGATGATCACGAGCCAGGACACGCGGAAGCCCGCCTCCGGAGCCTCGTAGAGCATCAGCGAGCCGAGCGCCATGGCCACGATGCCGCCGATGGCCAGCACGCCGTGGCTCACGACCTTGACCTCGGCGATGAACAGCACGATCGCGAAGAGGATGAGCAGGACGCCGGCGAAGTTGATGGGCAAGCTCTGGAAGGCAAAGAACGCGAGGATCAGCGAGATACCGCCGACGACGCCCGGGAGAATGGCCCCGGGATTCGAAAGCTCGAAGATCAGCCCCAGCGTGCCGAGCATCATCAGCACGTAGGCGACGTTGGGATCGGTGATGATGTTCAGGAACCGGTCGCGAAGCCCGATCTCGATGGCCTTCGCGTCGGCGCCTTTCGTGGCCAGCGTCACCATACCCTTCGCCGTCTTCACGGTACGGCCGTCGATCTTCGTGAGCAGGTCGGGGATGGAGTCGGCCACCACGTCGATGACCTTCAGCTTCAGCGCCTCGCGCTCGGTGATCGAGACCGACTGGCGCACGGCCTTCTCCGCCCAGTCCGCGTCACGACCGCGCTCGAGCGCAATCGTCCGTACGAACGCGGCGGCGTCGTTCTCGATCTTCTTCATGCTCTCCTTGTCGACGCTGCCGCCGCCGACCGCCACCGGATGGGCGGCGCCGATGTTGGTGGCCGGCGCCATGGCGGCCACGTGCGCCGCCAGCGTGATGAACACGCCGGCGGACGCGGCGCGCGCGCCCGTCGGCCCGACCCACACGATGACCGGGATCTCCGCGTTCAGCAGCCGCTGACAGATCGCGCGCATCGAGCGCTCGAGGCCACCTGGGGTGTCGAGCTGGATCACGAGCGCCTGCGCCTTCTCCGCCTGCGCGCGGGCGAGCGCCATCTCCACCACGCGCAGCGTGACGGGACTGATCACGCCGTCGACCTGTACGGTGGCCACGACCGAGGACGCGGCGAGCGCCGGCGTCGCCGCCGCGAGCACGAGGAGCCCGAGGCCTGCGGCCACGACGCGGATCATCGTCCGAGGGCGAAGACGCTGACGAGCTCGAAGGCGAGGTTGGCGGCGAGCAGCGCGGTGATCTGACCGGGGCCATCATAGGGCGGCGAGACTTCCACGACATCGGCGCCGACGAGCGCGTGGCCGGCCAGGGACCGCACGATGGACAGCGCCTCGTACGACGTGAGGCCGCCAACCTCGGGGGTGCCGGTGGCCGGCGCGTACGCCGGATCGCACGCGTCGATGTCGAACGAGCAATAGAGCGGCGCGCCACGCAGCCGACCCAGCCGCTCGGCGACCCACGCCGTCCCCTGCTCCTTGATCGCCTCGATGCGCAGAACCTCGATCCCGTGCTGATCGTGGAAGGCGAAGTCGTCGGCGCCGTAGAGCGGGCCGCGGATGCCGACCTGGATCATGCGCCGTGGATCCACGGCGCCGTCCTCGATCGCGCGCCGGAACGGCGTGCCGTGGAAGAACTTGCTGCCGAAGTATTCGTCCCACGTGTCGGGGTGCGCGTCGAAGTGCACGACGCCGAGCGGACCGTGGCGCCGCGCGAGCGCCTTGAGAATCGGCAGCGTGATCGAGTGATCGCCACCGACGCAAAGCGGTCGGGCGCCGGCCTGCGTGACCGCGTCGATCCGCCGCTCGATCGCCTCGTACGTCCGCTCGATGGAGATCGGCACCACGTCGACGTCACCGCAGTCGGCGACGCGCAGCCGCTCGAACGGATGCACCTTCAGCACGGGATTCCACGGACGGATGAGCGACGACTGCTCGCGGACAGCGCGAGGGCCAAAGCGCGCGCCGGTCCGATACGACGTGCCGCCGTCGTACGGGATACCGAGCAGCGCAACATCCAGGCCGGAGAGATCCTCGGCGGCCGGCAGGAGCATGAACGTCGCGATCTGGCCGAAGCGCGGAGACTGGAACGGGTTGCGCGGCGTGAGCGAACTCATCGGAGCGCTCGGTGCAGATCGGCCACCGCGTGGGCCAGCAGCGCCACGTCCTCCGGCGAGTTGAACACCGAAAAGCTCGCGCGGCTCGTCCCCACCACCCCGCACCAGCGCATCAACGGCTGCGCGCAGTGATGACCGGCGCGCACGGCGATGCCGTCCGCGTCGAGCGCGGCCGCGACGTCGTGCGGGTGCAACCCCTCGACGCTGAAGGCGACGACGGCGCCCCGCTCACGCCGGGGACCGAACACGCGGACGCCCGGAATCGCCGCGAGCTGGGTGGCCGCCTCCACGGCCAGGTCGTGGGTGTGGTCGCGCACGCGCTCCATGCCGAGCTTCTCCAGATACTCGATGGCCGCGTCGAGACCAACGGCCTCGGCGATCGGCGGCGTGCCGGGCTCGAAGCGCCACGGAAGATCGTTCCATGTGGCGCGGTCGACCCAGACCTCCTTGATCATCTCGCTGCCGCCGCGAGCGGGCTCGAGCGCGTCCAGAACGGCCCGCCGCCCGTACAGCACACCGATGCCCGTCGGCCCGAACATCTTGTGGCCTGAGAACGCGTAAAAATCACATCCTAGCAACGAGATGTCCACCGGCATATGAGGCACGGCTTGAGCGCCGTCGACCAGCGTCAACGCCCCCACGCGCCGGGCGCAGGCGACGATGTCCGCGACCGGGGTGATCGTCCCGAGCACGTTCGAGACGTGTGCGAAGGCGACCACGCGCGTGCGCGGGCCGAGCAAGCGATCGAGCGCATCCAGGTCGAGCCGGCCGTCGCCGATGAGGGGCACAGCGCGCACCGTCGCGCCGCGGTCGCGCGCCGCCACCTGCCACGGGATGAGGTTCGAGTGGTGCTCGAGCTCGGTGACGAGAATCTCGTCACCCGGCGAGAGCGTGCGTCCCACCGCCTCGGCCACGATGCCGATGCTGTCCGTGGTCCCGCGGGTGAAGACGATCTCCTCGCGCGCCGCCGCGTTGACGAAGCGCTGCACGCGATCGCGTGCGGCCTCGTAGAGCTCGGTGGCCTCCTCGCCGAGGGTGTGGATGGAGCGATGGACGTTGGCGTGGGAGCGCTCGTAGTAGCGCGCCATGGCCTCGATCACCGAGCGGGGCTTCTGGCTCGAAGCCGCTGAGTCCAGATAGACGAGCGGGTGGCCGTTCACGATCCGGTCGAGGATCGGGAAGTCACCGCGCGTCTGCTCGTCGAGCCTCACGCCAGCGCCTTGCCGAGCACCGTGAGTGGCAGCGTCACGCAGCGCATGCGCGTCGGGCGAACGTCGGCCTGCAGCACGCCGAGCACGTCGCTCGCCTGGAGCGTCGCCGCCTCGCCGCGCTCACGACCTTGCACGAGCTCCGCCACGACGTCCGCAGACGCGGTGCAGATCGCGCACGAGTCGCCGGTGAAGCGCGCGGCGCGCACGCGATCGCCGTCGAGCGACAGTTGCATGCGCACGCGATCACCGCAGAGCGGATTCACGTCCTCGGCCGCCACCGTGGCGCCGGCCAGCTCGCCGCGAAAGCGCGGACGGCGCCAGCGCTCGCGGATCACGTCGCCGTAGAGCGCCGGGCGCGTGGTGGCGCTCATTCGAGCTCGCCGCGGGCGACGTCGGCACGGTACGGAGGAAACCGGTAAGCCATCTCGCGCGACAGCAGGCCGCCGTGTCCCAGACCCGCGATCTCGCGATTGCCGACGCGCTCGCCGGCGAGCAGGCGCGGCAGCACCAGATCGAACGTCGTGGCCTGCGAGAACATCCCGCACGTCGGCATCCCGAGCACGGGCAGCTCTTGCCAGCGCGCGAGCCAGAGCAAACTGCCAGGATGCGCGGGCGCGCCGTGGCGCTCCATGCGCGCGCCGAGCAAGGTGAGCCCGCCGAAAACCGGATCGAGCGGATCGAGCGCGCTCGCCCCGGCCACGATGAGCACCTCTGCCCCTGCGTCGCGCAGCGCGCGTAACTCGTCGGCGACGCCGCGTGCAGAGGGCTCGGCGAAGCGGACGCCGAGCAGGCGGCTTCCGAACCAGTCGATCTTCTGCTTCAGTGCGGACTCGAATCGCGCCCGCTGGCGCGGCTCGAGGCTTTCACGCGCCACGGCCCCCACGACGTTCGGCCGGAACGCGGACACGCGCACGACGCCATCGGCGGCGGCCTTCTCGACCGCGCGGACGATGTCGCCGCCGATCACGAGCGGCGTCACCTTGGCCTTGGCCACCGTCTCCCCGCGCTCGACCGGCTGGCCATCGAAGAGCGTGAACACGGCGATGCCTTCGTGGACGTTCACGTCCGCGAGACGGCGCACGTCGATCGCCAGTAGACCCCGTCGCGTCGCCACCAGCGTCCACTGACCGCCGGTGTAGCCCTTCACCTCGACGCCGTCGCCGGTGGCGGCCGTGGCCAGCCGCCGCCCCGCGTCTTCCTCGTGCAGATCGCCGGGGTCGACGGCCAGCAGGTGCACCTCGTCCCACGGCAAGCCCAGCAGAGTGCGGGCGCCGGCCGCATCGAGCAGCGCGCCCTTCGGCAGGCCGACCTTGCCGGCGGCGTCCCGGACGTCATGACAGAGGACGCGACCGACGAGCAGATCGACGGCGGCATCGCCACGCCGCTGCGCAAGCGCCTTCATACCTTCCGCTCTTTCACGCTCAGCGGGCGGCCGGACGCGCCCGTCCGCGTGGCCTGGATCTCGGCGAGGATCGCCAGGGCGATCTCGGGGGCACTGCGCGCCCCGAGGTCGAGACCGATCGGCACGTGTACCCGCGCCAGCACCGCCTCGTCGACACCCTCTTCGGCGAGATGGCGCAGGATCGTCGCCCCGCGGCGAGACGACCCGAGCATCCCGATGTAACCGACGTTCGTCGCAAGCGCATGGCGGAGCACCGGCAGGTCGTACTTGTAATCGTGAGCGACGAGCACGAGCGCCGTCGACGGAATGAGCGGATATTCGCGCACGAGCTCCGACGGGATCCCGATCTTCAGCTCGTCGACGTCGGGAAAGCGCTCCGCGGAGGCGAATCGCGGCCGGCCGTCGATGACGACGGTGCGATACCCGAGCGTTCGCGCCAGCCCCGTAAGGGGCATGGCCACGTGCCCGGCGCCTACGACGAGCAGCAGCGCCGGCGGCGCCACGACTTCCACGAACGCGCGGACGCCCTCGAGAAATAGGGTGCGGGAGGCGCCGCGCGTGATGGCATCGCGCGCCTCGGCGGCGAACCGCTGATCGAGGAACGCGTCGCCGAGCGAGCCCTCGGTGGTGCCATCATCGAGCACGAGCAGCTTGGCCCGGGCGCCTTCGAGGCGGGTGACGATGGCGCCGTGGCCACCACGCCGCGCGTGCTCGCGCACGCGGTCGTACATCCGTGTGCCGGCGTCGTCGCTGCCGTCGAGGGCGACCGGCTCGACGAAGACCTCGATGGTGCCGCCGCACGTGAGACCGATCTCCCACGCGTCCTCGTCGCCGAGGTTCATCTCGAGCAGCCGAGGCTGATTGCTGGTGAGGACGTCCTCCGCCTGCTCGATGACCTGGGCGTCGACGCAGCCGCCGATGGTGACGGAGCCGAGCACGCGGCCCCCTTCACCGACGAGCATCTTCGCCCCTTCCTTGCGAGGCGTGGTGCCGCGAGTGTTCACGAGCGTCGCCACGGCGGCGCGGCCGCCGGTCCGTCGCAATTCGTCAATGTGATCGAAGAGTTCCGCCACGGGCTCAATCATACGCCGGTGGCGGCGAAAACGCGACGGCGGCGGCGGAGGCGCGCGGCTAGCGGGGGCGGTTGCTACTGACGGAAGAGAGACTGAGCAGCGCGAGCCCGGTCAAGAGAAGGAGGACGGGCTCGCTCGTCGCGAGAGGAAAGATGTCGGGGAAGAACGACGACACGAGCGCCTGCGCCTGTGTCGGCGCGTGCACCACGGCGAGCAGCAACAGCAACACGAGCGCTACGATCTTCCGCATGCCTTGCGTCGTCCTCCCGGGATCGCAACGATCCCGGTCTTACGCAGTGCAAGCCGGGCGCCAGACCGGGCGGTCGGTTTTCGGCGTTTCCTTCGCTTCCGAAGCCGGAAATCGTGCAAGCCCTTGCACAACCTCTGAGGTCCGAATGCGAAAGTGTGGCGCGCGGTGCGCTCAGAGTCGCAGCGTGCCGGCCAGCGCTCGCAGCGCGGCGAGATTGTGCGCCGCCGCGAACTGATCGACGAGCGGAAGCGCCGCCGCCATGCCCCGCGTCAGCGGCTCGTACGACGGGTTGCCGAGGAGCGGATTGAGCCAGATCACGCGGCCGGCGCGGCGCTTGATGCGCAGCAGCTCGGCGGCGAGCGTTTCTGGATCGCCGGTGTCCCAGCCATCCGACAAGATGATGACGATTGTGCGACGGTCGACGAGGCCGGGCCAGCGTCGATTGAACTCTGCCAGCGACTCACCGATGCGCGTGCCGCCCGACCAGTCGCGCACGGCGGTGAGGCGACGCAGTACCTCGCGGTACGAGCGCGTGCGCAAGTACTCCGTCACGCGCGTGAGGTGCACGGAAAACGTGAAGGTCTCGACGCGCGAGAACACCGACTGGAGCGCGAAGAGAAACTGCAGCAGGAACCGGCTGTAGAGATCCATCGAGCCGGAGACGTCGCACAGCAGGACGAGTCGGACCTTGCGTCGCTTGCGCCGCCGGTAGCGGAGATCGATGAGGTCGCCGCGCGTGAGATTCGCGCGGAGCGTGCGGCGCAGATCGAGGCGCCCGCGGCGCGCCGACGGCCGCCGGCGCCGGCTGATCCGCCGCGCGAGCCGCCGCGCGATCTGCACAGTGAGGCGATACACGGCGTCGAGCTGATCGGCCGAGAAGGTCGCGAAGTCCTGCGTGGCCATGGCTTCGCGCTCGGAGGCGGCGGGAACGCCGAGCGGCTCGTCGCCCTCGTCGGCGTTGTCGTCGCCCCACGCGTCGAGCGCGAGCGTCTCGCGCGGGCTCTCGCGCTCCGTGGTCGGCCCTTCCTCCGGCAGCGCCGGCATGAGCGCCTCGGCGACCGCATCGGCCTCGGTGGCGACGCGCCAGAAGGCGTCGAACGCGCGATCGAATGCCGGGACGTCCTCGGGGCGGCCCACGAACACGGCGCGCAGGCCGAGATAAACCTCGTGGCGATCGGCGACGTCCAGGTAGTCGAGCGCGCGCACTCCGTCGGTGACGTGGATCAGCGTGACGGGCAGGCCGCTGCGGCGCAGGGCCGCGGCAAACCGCACCACGGCCGAGGCGAGGTCGCGCCGCACGCTCAGGGCGAGACTTGCAGGAACGACGCGACGCCCGACTTCTGCATCTCGGCGCGGAAGCGCTTGATGTCATCGGCGTCCTTGAGCACGCAGCCGATCGTCTCGCTCACCAGCGCCTCGTCGAGATGGTCCGCGTGCAGACCGGCCAGCGCGTGCGCCCAATCGAGCGTCTCGGCGACGCCGGGGACCTTGGCGAGCCGCATGCGCCGCAGCGATTCCATGAAGCGCGTGACCTCGTCGGCCAGGCGATGGTTGATGCCCGGCACCTTGCGCTCCACGATCCGGATCTCCTTGTCGTAGGTCGGATAGTCGATCCAGAGGTAGAGGCAGCGACGTCGGAGGGCGTCCGAGAGCTCACGCGTGCGGTTCGACGTCAGGATCACGTACGGTGGATGCGTTGCCTTGATGGTGCCGATCTCCGGGATGGTTACCTGCCAGTCGGAGAAGACCTCGAGCATGAAAGCCTCGAACTCTTCGTCGCAGTTGTGCGTCACCACCTGGTTCGCGACGAAGTATGGCGTGCCGTCCAGGACGAAATCGTAGACCATATGCTCGCCCGGCACGTCCTCGATCGAGGTGACTTCCGCGAGGACAATATCGCGCTCGGCGAGCTCGTGAAGTTTCGAGGAATCGAAGCTCGCAGCCAGCCGCCCGACTGTGGCGGCATTCGGCTTCACTCGGCCCGCGATGACATCGTCAATCGTTTGGTGGCCCGGCATGGCATGGAGCGTTTGCGACACAGCCAGGCTCTCGAGGACAGGCACGACTTCGTCGTGCGGCAAAAGCTCTGTGCGCGAGCCGCGGGGTTGCCGCCGCTCGGCCAGCACGTCCAGCTGGGTCCGTTTCGCCGCGCTATTGAAGCCAACGGCATCACGGAAGCGTTTTGGCGCCGAAATGGTGATCGTGTAGTAGTCGGGATTCTGGTCCTTGTGGAAACCGCTTGGCGCCGCCCTGCGGACATGGCTGTCGACACCGACCGAGCTCAGCAGCCACTGCACTCCTATCAGCAAATAAAGCGACGACGACGTCGCGCACACCTGGTGGTCCCCTACCCAGCCTTCGCCATCGAAGAAGCCGCGAATGAACGCCGCACGCTTCTCGGTCGACAGGGCGAACACGAATTCCGGAACTTCTCTCTGACGACTCCGCACCATTCCTCGTCCGAGAAGCCGACGCAAGAAGCGGCCGAGCGGACGTGAATGACAGGTCAATTCGAAGTTACGATGCGGACCCTTGACGATACGAGCGGGACGCCCGAAGGCATACGAGAACTTCCCGGCGTACAACTGCAGATTGGCGAAGTCTTTGTCCGAAATAGCCAACCGATCCCTCGTGAAGCATCCATCAGCCACCACGTACCCAAGGATTTCGTAGAAGGGGACTGAAGGCCGCACGTCGAAGCCGGTAGCGCCGAGCTCGGCATCGACCCATTTCTCATCGACGCCAAGCTCCCGCGTCAACGCTTCTAACGTCCCCCTACGCAGCGACTGCCTGCACGAGATGGGCCCGATGACATTTCGGAGATGGCTCCGCGAAACGCCGCTCGCCGCTGCCAGAGTCTCGTATGTTTTCCCGGCCGCCTTGTATGCCGAATGCAACGCCTCTTTCGCCCGAATCGAGAGCTTCACCATCTCGTCGGCGATGGCAACATCAGGGTCGCCCAACCGTCCCGCATAGAAGGATTTGTGCAGAGGGAGCGGATCGCCAGCGTTCAGTCGCGATGCCTCCACGACCTCGAAGCGTCCCTCGACGTGTCTCGCAAATTTGTGCTCCCGCGTCACTTCCAGCACACGACCACCTACATAAATTCGGCGCATCGCTGCGGCGACACGCGGAATTACCTTCTTCACGGTGGAGCGCGTCATGCGAAATTCGGAAGGGTCGAAGCTCACGACATCGTCGCCAGCCTGTACGCGATCCGCCGTCTTGATGCCCGAGGTCGTCGCGATAAGCGTCCGCGCTGTCACGCAACGGTCGACTTCGTCCACCAGAAGGACGGGCGCCTGGTCCGGCTGAGAAATTGCTTGCAAGAGCGGCCGCCGCAGAAGAAAAGCCTCCGAGAAGATTTCCCGCTCTTCGTCGCTCGCCGAGCGCCCAGATGTCTCGTGCAGCTTGATGTGGAGCAATTGCTTTTGATAGTTCCACTCGTACAGCGCCGTCGCCGCATCGAGGCCTTCGTAACACTGTAAGCGGATCAGATTGGTCCGCAGCATCCGCGCCATCACCTTCGCGACTTCCGTCTTTCCGACACCCGCCGGTCCTTCGATCAACAACGGCTTCCGAAGACGCTGTGAGAGATGCACCGACGTCGCCACCGGCGCGTCGGTGACGTACTCGGCGGTTTCCATCAGCTCCTGAATTTTGCGGATCTCGTCACGCATGACGGTCACGATTGTACATGAAGGCGTGTGAAGTCCTCGGGCGTGTCGACGTCGGCGGGCATGGGAATGTCGAGCACGACCGTCTCCACGCGCTCGGGTCGCGCGACGACCACGGCGCGCGCGCCCGCATCACCGCGCAGCGAGCGAAGCTCCGGGAACACGTCCGATCCAAACAACACGGGGGTGCCGTTCGTGCCGCGATAGGACGGCGCGATGATCGATCGGTGGCTCCGCGCGCGCGCGGCCAGGAGCGCGGGCACGACGGCGCCCGGGGTCCGCGGCTGGTCACCGAGCACGACGAGCGCGGCCGCTGTCCGCGGCTCGAGGGCGGCGATGCCGACGGCGATCGACGAGCCCTGGCCGTCCTGCGGCCGCGGATTGACGGCGAACCGCACCGCCAGTCCACCGAGCGCGGAGCGCACGGCCGCATCGTCCTGACCCGTCACCACCACACAGTCGGCGACATGCGGGAGCACGTTCTCGACGCTCCAGCGGACGATCGGTTTTCCGTCGAGCTCCAGGAGAAGCTTCTGACGCCCCATCCGCCGCGCGAAGCCCGCCGCGAGCACGACGGCGGCGATCATGATGGTGGCGCGGTGAGACGGCGGAAGGCGGAGCGACCGCCTTCCGCCGGAGCTGGCTTACGCCGTGGCTTTCTTCGCCGCCGCCTCGATGGCCCGGCGCGCGAAGACGCGACAGAGATGGGATTTGTACTCGACCGAGCCCTGCAGGTCGGCCTGCACGTCGACGCCCTCGGCGGCCTTCTGCGCCGCCGCCTCGATGGTGGCGGCATCGAGCCGCTTGCCGGCGAGACCGGCCTCCACGCCCTTGGCGCGGACGGCTTTCGTACCGGCGCCCGTGATCCCGACGCCGGCCTTCGTGCACGTGCCTTGCTTGTCGACCGTGATCACCGCCGCCGCGCCCACGATGGCGAACCGCGACGCCGGATGCGCGAACTTCATGTACGCCGAGCCCGTGCCCGGCGTCAGCGCCGGCACACGAATCTCGACGAGCAGCTCGTCTTCACCGAGCGCGGTGGCCATCAACCCCTGGAACCAATCGTCGACCTTCACCGTGCGCTTGTTCTTGGGGCCCTGACACACCAGCTCCGCACCGAGCGCGATGACGGTGGCGGGCATGTCCGCCGCCGGATCGGCGTGCGCGAGCGAGCCACCGATGGTGCCCTTGTTTCGCACGGCGGGGTCGCCGATGATCTTCGCGGTGTCCGACAGCACGGGACACTTGGCCTGCAGCAGCTTGGAGGATTCGACCTCCCAGTGCGTGGTCATGGCGCCGATCACGATCGTGTTGCCCTCTTCCTTGATCCCGCTGAGGCCCTGCACCTTGCGCAGATCGATCAGGTGCTTGGGCTGAGCGAGGCGCAGCTTCATCATCGGCACCAGGCTGTGACCGCCGGCCAGGATCTTGGCGTCGTCGAGCTTGCCGAGCAGGCCGAGCGCTTCCTGCACGCTGCCGGGCGTGTGGTATTCGAACGCGGCTGGGTACATGGCTTTA
>OEKU01000103.1_pt1 | contig 16405 bp, 20 predicted proteins | sample 1503311 | NCBI WGS metagenome assembly OEKU01 (sample SAMEA104379587, study PRJEB20068) | metagenome | biome: 1000743; feature: 77; material: 1998 | place: USA | collected 2012 | depth 25 m | reverse complement strand
AAACCGCGTTGATCGTCGGCGGGTTTCGTTTTTGCCCGATGACTGATCCGTCGCTGAGCTCTTCGCCCTCGACTTCGACTTTCTCGTCGTCGCCATCATCTTCTTCAATTTCATCGCAGTCCTCGGCTGCCCCGTTTTCACCTCCGTCTTCGTCCTCAACTCCTCCGTCCTCCTCGGCGTCGTCTCCGGCGGCGTCATCGCGCTCATCCGACGTGCCGCTGTTGTCGGCTCCGGCCGCTTTGCAGGCGCCGGCAACGGCTCCGGGGCCGTATACGGCGTATTCGGTGTCGTGGAATTTGACGCAGCGGTGCAATCTCGAGTGTGCGCATTGCTATATGTCGGCGCATGGTGGGGCGGACACGCGCGGTGAGCTCAGCACGGAGGAGTGTCGGCGCGTCATCGACGAGATCGCGGTCGTCAATCCCAACGTGTTTTTGATCCTGACCGGCGGGGAGCCATTTCTCCGGAAGGATCTGTTCGAGATCGCGGGCTATGCCGCGGCGAAGAAGTTCACCACGGTGTTGGGCACCAACGGGGTGCTGCTGCGCGAGAAAGAAGCGCGGGCGATGCGCGAGCACAACGTGCTCGGCGCTTCGATCAGCCTCGACTCGACGGACCGCGCGAAGCACGATGCGTTCCGGCGGCTGCCCGGCGCCTGGGACGGCGCGGTGCGGGCCACCCGCGTGCTGACCGACGAGGGGCTCGATTTCTCGCTGCACATGTCAGTGACCGACTGGAACGTCGACGAGGTGCCGGCGATGATCGAGCTCGCCAAGCGCCTCGGCGCCAAGGTGCTGAACTTCTTCTTCCTCGTGCGCACGGGCCGCGGCCGGGATCTGACGGACATCGACGCGCCGGCCTACGAGCGGATTCTCGCCTACCTGGCGAAGATGCAAGGCGTCGGCAACGGCCCACCGGGATTCGTTCGCCGGATGCTCGGCATAGCGGGCGGGCCCGCCACGCCGGCGTTCGAGGATCCGTGGTCGACGCCGGTCGGGCATGCCGACGGCCTGCTCATCCGCGCGAAGTGCGCGCCGCACTTCCGCCGCATCCTCTATCAGCTGAGCCCCTCGTCGCCGCTGCTGAAGAACTACGCGCACGGTTCGTGCCCGGCGGGCAAGTATTACTGCCGCATCACGCCGCTGGGCGAAGTCACGCCGTGTCCCTACATGCCGGTGGCGGCAGGTAACCTACGGCAGACGAGCTTCGCCGACATCTGGACCGGCGCGCCCGTCTTCGGTGACCTGCGCGACCCGAAGCTCGGCGGCCGCTGCGGCGCGTGCGAATTCTCGAAACTCTGTGGCGGCTGCCGCTGTCGCGCCTATGCCACCCATGGCGACTATCTCGCCGAGGATCCGGCGTGCGGCTACCAGCCCGGTGCTCACGGCGGCCAGATGGTGGAGCTGCCCGCGACGCTGACGTTCGGGCTGCCCGTGGATTACGAGCTCGTGTGGGATGAAGCCGCGCGCGCGCGGCTCGCCGCCATTCCGAGCTTCGCGCGCGGGATGGTCGTGAAGGCCGTGGAGGCCTATGCCCGCGGCCGCGGCGAAACGGTGATCACCCCGGCGCTCCTCGCCGACGTGCGCGCGCGGTGGGGCGGACGCTTCCGTCCACAGGGATGACACCCGAGCGGCCCTTCGATCCGGGCGATCGCTTTCGCGACGCCGCGCGCGCGTACCTCGTCTACGGCATCATCTACTGGATCGGCGGCGTGTGGCTCGCGTTTCACGGCGTCGGCGTGAGCGGCGACTTCGCGGGCCGCGGCATCTTGTGGCTGGTCCTCGGCCTCATCTTCGTCATCGCCATTCCGTATCTGCTGCGCCGACCGCGCGCGGGGTTCGAGCGCTGGGTCCTGGGCCGGCGCGACTTCGCCCGCATCCTGACGCTGTTCATGGCCGTGCGCGCCTGGGCGGTGCTGCGCGTCGCGTTGCGCACGGAGACGGCCAGTGTGGCGGCGCCGTGGGGCGGCGAGATCACGTTTCGCGCCGGCGCCGCCGTGTTCTTCATCGTGACCATCGTCGCCGCCCTGTTCGTCGCCGTTGCCGCCTGGAGCCCCGACCAGGAGCCTGCCAAGTAAGCATGAAACGTTACAAGGATCTGGTGGGCGACGGCGGGTCGAACATCGCCGGTCAGGTCGAGGCCCAGCAGGCGCGGCTCGGGCAACGATTGGCCACCGTGCGCTCGATCGTAGCCGTCGTCTCCGGCAAAGGCGGAGTCGGCAAGTCGTCGATCACGGCGAATCTCGCGAACTGCTTCGCCCTCGCCGGCGCCACCGTGGGCGTCCTCGACGCGGATCTGAACGGCCCGACCATGGCGAAGATGCTCGGCGTGCGCGGTCGCCAGCTCGTCGTCGACGGCGAGGGGGTGACGCCGCCGGCGAGCGCGCTCGGCGTCAAGGTCATGTCGATGGATCTCCTCTTGCCGTCCGACGCAACGCCACTGACGTGGCAGGCACCGACCCAGGACGAAGCCCACACCTGGCGCGGCACGATGGAGGCGAACGCGCTACGCGAGTTCCTCGCCGACACGCGATGGGGACCGCTCGACCTGCTGCTCATCGATCTGCCGCCGGGAACGGATCGGCTGGCGACCGTCGCCGGCCTGGTGCCGGCCCTCGGCGGCATGGTCATCGTCACCATCCCGTCCGACGTCGCGCACCTGGTCGTTCGAAAGTCGATCACGGTGGCGACGCAGGCAAAGGCGCCGGTGCTCGGCCTCGTGGAAAACATGGCGGGGATGTTTCCGGGCCCGGCTGGCGCCGACCTCGCGCGCGAGGCGGGCATTCCGTTTCTGGGCAGCGTTCCGTTCGATCGGGACCTGGCGCTTGCGGCGGACCGCGGCGAGGCGTTCGTGGCCGCGGCATCCACGCGGGAGAGCGCGCGGGCGCTCGCTCAGATCGCGCGCGCCATCCGCGCGTCGCTCGCTACTGGCAGCTGACGCCTTTCTCGAGCTGGTAGTTCTGCACCTTGTAGGTTGACACGAAGTTGTCTTCCCACGCGGAGACGCTGAGCGCGCCGAGGGCGCTCGTGCCGTCCCACGCCATCACGCGCGAGCGGCTGGCCAGATCACGCGGCGACACGCCGCCGCTGAGGTATTCGAGCGCGGTGGCGCGGTCGACGAACACGGCCATCGTCTCGTGGATCGGGCGGTCGCTGACCGCGGAGGCTTGCTGCTTCAGCCATTCGACGATGACGGTGAAGCCGTCGAGCGAGGGATCGCTGCCAGGCGGGACGTAGGCGGCCATCCGGCGAATCATTGGGCCGACGTACCGCGAGAACATCGACGATGCGCGCTCCTCGACCGCGAGGCCCGCGAACTGCGGCGACGGCTCCTGCTCGACGAAGATCCGGATCGACAGATAGCGGTCGTCCTGGGTCGCGTTCTTCGGCTTGAAGAAGCCGATCGACTGCTTCTGGACCTCGACCCACGGCATGCAGTGATAGATCTGCGCGTTCAGCTGCTGCAGCGCGGCTGCGTGCGTGCGCGCCAGCGCCTTGCCCTTCTCCGAGGTGTAGCTGTCGACGGGAAGCACCCTGTCATCGGACGGCGCGGCGTAGGCGGCGCCGGGGATGGCAAGGGCCAGGGAGACGATGAGGACGGCGGAGCGGAGCGCGTGGTTAGTCATAGTGTAGATCTATGGATGCAGACAGAATGCCAAACTGACTCTCTCATCGCAGCACGTATTTGGGCGGCCGGCCGGTGGGCCGACGTCCGAGATTGTGACGTACGGACACCGGCCGCCGCCATCCGGGCATCAACGCTCCTGGATCTGCTCCTGCGACACGGTGATGGGCCGGCCCCACCAGCCCTGGTCACGAGCCAGCGCGATGTCCTGCCGGGTCACCCGCTTGGCCGAATCGTCGCGATTGCGGATCGAGAAGAAGCCGTGGTCGCCGGACGCAAAGTGGGTGGGATGCTGCTTCCAGGTCGACCACTCCTCGTTCGTCGCACACCCTGCCACCACCACCAGAACGCCACAGAGCAATGGGAGCTTCCAACGAGCGCTTCGCATGCCTTCCGCCTCCAGAATTGAAGTTGGCTGCTAAAAGTCCCTGATACTACAACTGGAATCTTCGCTGTACAACCGCGTGATAAACTCGCGGTTGAGTCGATGGATTCGCTGATCATCCACGCGATGCCGCAGGGCCTCCGGCGCCCGGTGCTGATCGCGGCGTTCAGCGGCTGGAACGATGCCGCCGAGGCGGCCACCACCGCCGCCCGGTACCTCGGCACCACATTCCATGCTGAGAAATTTGCCGAGATCGATCCGGAAAACTTTTATCACTTCGGGCTGTCGCGACCGTACGTCCGCTTCAAGACCGGATCGGAAACCGAGCGGGAGATCGTCTGGCCGGCGACGGAGTTTTCCATCGCGCAGTCTTCGGACCTGCCGCGCGACATCGTCATTGGTGTGGCCATCGAACCGCACCTGCGCTGGAAGTCGTACTGCGCGGAAGTCGTCGATCTCGCGCGACGGTGCGACGCGACGCTCGTACTGACGCTCGGCGCGCTGCTGGCCGAGGTCCCGCACACCCGGCCCATCCGGCTCTCGGGCACCTCGTCCGATCCCGAGCTCGCGACCCGCCTCGGGCTGCGCGCGACGCGCTACGAAGGACCGACCGGGATCGTCGGCGTGCTCAACACGATCTGTCGCGAGCAGGGCCTGGCCACGGCGAGCCTGTGGGCGAACGTCCCGCACTACATCTCGGGCATCGAGAATCCGCGCGCCACGCTCGCGCTCGTGCGCCGCGTGCTCACGCTCTTGCACGCGACGGCCGATCTGTCGGATCTCGAGGAGGCGGTGCGCCAGTTCGATGCGAATCTGACCGAGATCGTGTCGCAGAACGAGAAGATCGCCGGCTACGTCAAGAAGCTCGAGTCGCGGGACACCGAAGAGGACGCGCCCCCGCCGGCCTCGCCGGCCGAGAGCGACCTGCCGCCGGCCTCAGAGCTCGTCGCCGAGATCGAGCAGTTCCTGCGGCAGCAACGCCCCGAGTGAGCCCGGCCCGCCGACGTTTCGGCGGCCTCGTCGTCCTCCTCGTAACTGTCCTCGTCTCCGCCTCCGGTGCGGCCGAGGTCCACCGATTGTCGGTCAACTGGTACCCCGGCAAGCCCCACGTCGGCGACGTCGCGCTCATCCACGTCCGGGGCCTCCCGGACGGCGTGACCGTCGAGGGCACGGTCGACGGCCGACCGCTGGTCTTCTTCCCATATGCGGCCGGTCAAGCCGCCCTGGTGGGGTTCGATCTCGAGGTGAAGTCGGGGACGAAGCCCTGGCAGCTTGCCGTCCTCGAGGGCGGCCGCGATCCGGTGACCGCCAAGGGCAAGGTGCACGTCATGCCGCGCTCGTTCCCGGTCCAGCGGCTGACGCTGCCGACCCCGATGGTCGACCTCGACCCGGAAACCGAGCGACGCGCCGTGGCCGAGGGCGAGCAGCTGCAAACTCTCTACCGCACGGTCACCCCGCAGCGTCTCTGGCGTGGCGCGTTCACCCGGCCCGTGGGCGGCAGCGAGCCGGGGACGGGCTTTGGCTCACGGCGGATCATCAATGGCAAGCCGCGGATGCCGCACGGCGGGACGGATTACGCTGCGCCGACTGGCACTCCGGTCGTCGCGGTGAACTCGGGGCGAGTCGCGCTCGTCGCCGACTTCTTCTTTCCGGGCCGCCTGGTCGCCATCGACCATGGCCTCGGCCTCTACACCCTCTACTTCCACCTGGATTCGACGACGGTGAGCCAGGGTGACCCGGTGGAGCGGGGTCAGACGATCGGCACCGTGGGCGCCACGGGGCGCGCCACGGGGCCGCATCTACACTTCGGCGCCCACGTCGCGGGAGCCCGCATCGACCCCGCGACGCTGCTTACGCTCCGCGTCAGGGATTAGCGGCGGGAGCGTTTCTTCGCGCGCTTGCGGCCGGTGGTCTTGCGGCCCTTGGCGCGAGCCTTCGTCGTCTTCTTCGCGCGCTTCTTGCCGCCGCTCTTCCGCGCCTTCTTGGCCGCCTTCGGCCGGCTGCTGCGCTTGGGTGCCGAGCGCTTCGGCGCGACGCCGCCGCCGTCGGTGGTGCCCATGTCACCCATCGGCGTCGTCGTTTCCATACCCCCGTTCATGCCGTCCATCATCCGTTCCATCGAGTCCTCCCCGGGGCGATGGTTACTGCTGGCTCATACGGTGCGCTGTTCGCGCAAACCACGCAAGTTTAAAGATAGCCTTGCCGCCTCGGCGCGCAGCGCAGCGTCCGACCAGAACACCGCGATCGAGCGCGCCAGGATGCCGCGGACCCCGGAGCGCGAGATCTTGATCGGGCGGTTGACCGCCAGCGGATCGGGGTGACGCGCGATCGCCGAGAGCGTCGCGAGGCCGATGAGCAGCGGCCAGATGCACGCCAGCCGCATCCGCCATTCGGTGCGCGGGATGGCCAGCGCGTACTCCCAGGCCGCGTCATAGTGGGAGAGCGTCGTGCCGAGCCACCGTTCGAGCAACGGGCGCGCGAGTGGTGTCCGTGCCGTGTCGAGCAGGTCGCGCGGCGTCAGCTCGAGGGCGGCGAGCTCTCGCGCGGGCAGATAGCACCGCCCTTCGCGCAGGTCGGCCGGCACGTCGCGCAGGACATTCGTCAGCTGCAGCGCCTTGCCGAAGCGCACGCCGAGGGCGCTCATGGCCGCGCGGTTCCAGCTCGCCAGCCGGGGACGATGCGCCAGATGCATGACGGTCCAGAACTGGCCGACGCAGCCGGCGACGAGATAGGTGTAGCGGTCGAGGTCATCCGCCGTGTCGAGGGCACTGAGCGTCGCCGCACTGTCGCCGGGAAAGCGCTCGAGGTCGAAGAGCTGACCCTCGGTGATCGTCGCCAGCACGCTTCGCACGGCGTCCCGGTCGGACGGCGGCAATCCTTCCACACGCGTCAGCGCTTCGCCGACGCGAGAGACCAGCTCGCGCTCGGCCGCGTGTGCCTGCAGCGGCGCGCACTCGCGTCCAATGGCCCCGACGTCCACGGGCTCACCGCGATAGGCCGCACGGAGCGTCTCGAGGTGCTCACGGCGGTGGAGAGGGGGCAACAGTCGGGTGTCGGCCACGCTGTCGGTCACGCGTGCCAGAAAGTACGCGAGGCCGATGGGCTGGCGCAGCGAGCGCGGCAGAATCGCGAGCGAGAGATAGAACGTCCGGCTCGTGCGCCGGAGGACGTCACCCAGGAGGTCGGCGCTCAATCCAGGTCGAAGGGGCGTCGCGGGGGATCGGGCGAGTCCTTGGCTCGCTTGAGGCCTTCCTGGAACTTGCGGTCGAGGAGCTTGCCCTTCTGGCCCTCGGCTTCGGTGGCCTGGCGGAATCGCTCCTCGCGCTCGCTCGACTTCGCGCGCAGGATGTCGAAGGCGCTTCCGAGATCCTTCGCCTCGCGCTTCGGCGGCGGCGCCTCGTGAGCGATGACGGCCCTGACCTCGGGATCGATCGTCAGCTTTCCGTGACAGCAAGGACACTCGACGATGAACGAGCCCTTCGCCATGGCGCCACGCTAGCATAGAATGCGGGACGATGCCGGAGTTGGCGAACGAGTTCTCCTGGTCGCGAAGTCGCGACAACACGTTCCAGGAGTGCAAGCGCCGCTACTACTACCACTACTACGGCTCCTGGGGCGGCTGGGAGGCCGGCGTCTCCGCCGAGATCCGCCGTCTCTACATCCTCAAGCAGCTCGCCTCGCGCCAGATGTGGGCCGGGCGCGTCGTGCACGACGCGATCGAGATGGCGCTCCAGATCTTCCAGCACGGCCGCGACGTTCCGGTGGAGCCGTTCATCGACGACGTCATCGAGCGGATGCGCGGTGAATGGCGCTCGTCGCGCGATGGCCGCTATCGCGACAACCCCAAGACGCTCGCGCTGTTCGAGCACGAGTACGCCGTCGACCTGAAGGCCGAGGTGTGGCAGGCGCTCAGCCGCAACGTCAGCACGTGCCTCCGAAACTTCTTCCGGCTGCCGCTGCTCGCCGAGATCCGCAAGACGTCGTCCGAGCACTGGTCGATCGAGCACTGGTCGAAGGTGCTCGATTTCGAAGGCACTCCGATCTGGATCGCGCCGGACTTCGGATTCTGGACGGATGCCGGGCGCCTGGCGCTGATCGACTGGAAGACCGGCGGCGCCGATCCCGAGGCGGCGGCTTTCCAGCTCGGCTGCTACGCGCTCTACGCGCAGGACATGCTGGGCGTCGAGCCGGCGCGCGTCGATCTGTTCGAGGTCAACCTCCGCGAGCCCGAGGTGACGTCGCACCGCTGGGATGCCGCCCGTCTCGACGACATTCGCGATCGGCTGCGGCTCTCGATCCGCTCGATGAAAGCCTACCTCGCCGACCCCGCCGCCAACGTCGCGGTCCTCGAGGGCTTCGAGCGCACCGAGGAGCTGCGCATCTGCCGCTGGTGCAACTTCCGTATGGTCTGTCGTCCCGAGCTTTGACGCTCAGGCCATGACGCCAGGACCGGGGGCGCCGTGCCACCCCGGAAACAGCGCGGCGGGCCGCGCGATGGCGAGGTGGCGTCCGGCGACCTCGCTGAAGAGCGCGCGAAAGTCGGTGGTGACCGCGAGGTCGCGGCCGTCGAACAGCCGCTCGCGCGCGAGACCCGGCCACCGACCGTAGACCTTGCCGCCGCGGACGCCGCCGCCGAGCACCATCATCGCAGTGGCGTGGCCGTGGTCGGTGCCGCGGTTGCCGTTTTCGGCCACGGTGCGGCCGAACTCCGACATCGTCAGGACCACCACGTCGCCGAGGCGGTCGCCGAGATCCCGAGCGAACGCGGCGAGGCCGTCGCCGAGCTCGCGCAGCCGGTTCGCGAGTTGGCCTTGCTCGGCGCCCTGCGCGACGTGCGTGTCCCAGCCGCCGATGTCGACGAAGGCCACCTCGAGCCCGACGTCCGCGCGAATGAGCTGGGCGACCTGGCGCATCGCCTGTCCGAACTTCGAGCGGCCGTACTCGGCGCCGTTCGCGGGCGCGATCTGTGCGGCGTTGGTGCGCTCGAGCATCTTCACCGCCTCGAACGTCTCGCGTCCGGTGCCGTGCAAGAGATCTCGCACGCCCTGCTCGTAGAGTGACTCGAAGCCTGTTTGCAGCGACGGCTGGTCGTGCGGCTCGAGTCGTGGGTGGCCTGACCTAGACGGTTGCCGGCTGCGGACGTCGAAGAGGGCGAGCGAGAGCATGGAGATGGCGCCGGCATCGCCGCGCAGGCTCCGCGGGACGGTCGGTCCGAGCGCCACCGCGCGGAACGGTGACGCGGGCGCGGGCAGGCCGCTGGCCACCCGAGCGAGCCAGCCGTCGGGCGTCGATTTGACGCCCGGCGTTCCGGACTCCATGTAGTCCTGGGCGTCGAAGTGCGAGCGCGTCGTGTCGGGCGAGCCGCACGCATGCACGATGGCCAGCGCGCGCGACTGCCACAGTGGCGTGAGCGGCGCCAGGCTCGGATGAAGCGCGAAGAAGCCATCGAGATCGACGGCGCTCGCGGAGTCCGCGCGGCGTGGCGGGCGAAGCGCGGTGGCCGTTCGCAGCGCGAAGTACGCGCCGTCGCCGTGGGGCACGACCATGCTGAGGCCGTCGACGGCGCCGCGCTGGAACACCGCCACGAGGACTTTCTTGCGCGCGTCGGCGGCCGCGGCCGTCCGCGCCAGGAAGCGCGGAGGAAGCGCTCCGGCGAGCAGGGCGCACGCCCCGCCCTTGAGGAGCACACGGCGCGCGAGTGTCGGCGCGCTCACCGGCGCTGGAACTCCGGCGATCCGATGACGAGCGCAGCCAGCTTCTCCACGTCCGGCGCCGCCGGTCCGCGGTCGTCGGCGGTCTGCCGGCGAATCTGCGGCTCGCCGAGCTGCGCAGCCAGTACCGTGCGCGTCTCCGCGGTCGCCTGTCCGTGGAGCACGACCTCGAGCAAGCGCTGGAGCGCCGCGTCGGGGGCACTGCGACGGTCGCCGGTGAGCCGCGACACGTCGACGCTGACGCCGGAAAGCCGGCCCTGCGTCAGGGACAGCGCGAAGTTCATCCGCGCCAGCAGCGCCCCGGCGTTGACCCACGCCTCGGCGCGGTCCGGATAGCCGGTCGGGGCCTGCGCCTCGTAGAGCGGCTCGCCGATCTCGGCGGCCGCCCGGGCGAGCGCCTCGCCGCCGCGCCCATCGATGCGCGCGCCGAGGGCGCGCGCCGCGCTGGCCACGTACTCGAACGGCTTCTTGATCTTGGCGCGCCTGGTGTCCGGCGACCAGAACTCCGGCGCGGCAACGATCGTTCGAAGCATCTGGCGAATGTCACCATCGGTCGCGTGAAACGTCGCGGCGATTCGCTCCACCAGCGCCGGCGGCGGCTCGTCGGCGACGAAGCGCCGCACGAGCTTGCCGGCGATGAAGCGCGCGGTGGCAGGGTGCCGCGCGAGCAGATCGAGCACCTGCTCACCGTCGCCTTGTCCGCCGCCGGCGACCCGTGATCCCACCACGAGCTTGGCGCCGCTGTCGTGCATGCGCGGGCGGAAGACGAAGCGCGCGTCGTCGCGCGGGCGATCGATCGTCCAGCCGGTGAAGGCGCGGGCGACTTCGGTGACGTCGCGCTGCGTGTAGCCGCCGTCGACGCCGAGCGTGTGCAGCTCCATGAGCTCGCGCGCGTAGTTCTCGTTGAGGCCGGCGCGGCGGCCGCGGTTCGGTCCGGCGCCGGCCACGAAGTCGGGCCGCGTGCTGAGCCAGTTGTCGAGATAGAACAGCATGGCGGGATGCCGCGCCGTCGCGCGCAGCAGGTCGCCGAAGCGGCCGAGCGCGTGAGGGCGGATGACGTCGCGCTCGTACGACGTCACGTACCAGCGCACCTCGCCCTTGCCGGCGTGCACGTTGAAGTGATTGAACCAGAAGTCCACCATGACTTCCTGCAGCTGCTGCTCGCTCTCCACCGCGCGGACGAGCCGCGCCGCGGCGAGCTCGGCGGTGATCCGTGCCGGGCGCTTGTCCGCGGGAAAGCGCTCGAGCGCCTCGCGCCGCGACATGCCGCCGGTCTTCAGCATCGCGCGCGTGTCTTTGTCGAGGCGCGGGTAGGCGCGCTGCAAGGCTCCGGTCGAGAGTGTCAGCGTCGGCAGGCTGCGCAGGCGCTCGACGCAGTCGCTGTCATCGAGCCGGGCTGGCGTCAGCTGGCCCTCGATCCAGCGCTCGAGGCCGAGCGCTCGCACGCGGGCGATGTCGCCGGGTCGCGGGCCGAATCCGAGGCGCGACAGCGCGTGGGCGATCGCGGCGTCGTCCGCCGACGGTGCGGCGGCGAGCTCGCGGACGGTGGCGGTGGTGGTGAGCACGCTGACCACGACGATGAGCGCCGCCGGCCAGCGGCGGATCATCGACCGGGCTGTTCGCGCTGCTGTCGAAGGCGGGTGCGAAACTGCGCGCGCTCTTCTGGCGTGAGACGCTGCCACCGCTCCCAGTTCCGCACGATGCGCTCGCGCTCCTCGGGCGACAGCTGCTGGAACTGCTGCCAGTGCTGAAGGATGCGCGCGCGGCGCTCCTCCGGCAGGCGCTGAAATCGATCGTAGGCGGCCTGGAGCTCCTGACGGCGGGATTCGGGCAGGGCGGTCCAGCGCTGGAATTCATCGAGCAGGCGCTGCCGCTCCTCCGGCGGCAGCTGGCGAAAGCGCCGGAAGTTTTCCCGCGCCGCCTGTCGTGCCTCCGGCGACATCGAGCGCCAGTAGCGGTAGCGCTCGAGCACGCGCTGCCGCTCGTCCTCGCCGAGCTGCTGCCAGCGCTCGAAGTTACGCTGCACGATGGCGCGCTCCTCGGGCGAGAGACGTTCGAGGCCCTCGATCGGCGGCGTCTGCGCCGGCGCGGTCGCTACGAAGCCACCGCCGAGCACCATCCACGCGGTCGCCGTGATGGCGACCGAGCGCAACCTCATCTCAACAGTCCTCCTTGGGCGCCGGCCGCGGCTCGCCGCCGCGCCGCGCGGCGGCGGGCGGCTGCAGACGCTCGAGCATCTCCAGGAGATCGACGCTGCGGGCCACCGACGCATCGCGCTGCACGCGGGGATCACTCTCGCGAAGCAGATCGAGATCGAGGAGCAGCGCGGCGTCCGGCAGCTCGGCCGCACGAGCGGCCGGCGCGGCCGCCGCCATCAGCGCGAGGACGACGAGGGTCGTGGCCACCGCGCGCATCAGCGGCCACCGACCGGAACGACGTCGAGCTGGCGAATCTCGTCCATCGCATCAAGCATGTCGAGTCGGCTCACCACATCGTAGTGCTCGAGGATGTCCAGGCGTGCCCCCAAGGTCGTCTCCTCCAGCTGGCTGAGGTTCGTCGCCGCGGGCTTTTCGACCGGCGTCGGCCTGAGCGTGAACAACAGGAGCGCCGCGGCCAGGCCGGCCGACAGCGCGATGGGCATCGGGCGTTGCCACCAGCGCGGCCGGCGCGCGCGCTCCACCCGTCGGGCCTCGAGCTCGGCCCGGTAGCGGCCCCAGTGCGGCTCCGCGGGCGCCGGAGCCGGCATCAGCACATCGAGCACTGCGCGCACATCGGCGAGGGCCACGCGGCAGCGGTCACACCCGTCGAGGTGCGCGGCGACACGAGCGCGCTCGGCCGGCGCCAGCTCGTCCTTGACGTACGGCACCAGCGCGGTCTCCGGATGACGGTTCGTTTCGTTCACGGCGTGAGCTTCCGGCGCAGCGCCTGCACGGCGCGATGGAGATGGACACGGACCGTCGGCTCGGAGCACTCGAGCACGGCGGCGATCTCCGCCGTCGTGAGCTGCTCCTGGACGGACAGCACGACCGCTGCGCGCTGCTGTGGCGAGAGGCGATGCACGGCGGCCCACAGCCGCGTCATGACCTGCGCCTCGCTGACCCGCTGGCCGGGGTCGGGCTCGGATGTTGGTTGTCGCTCGACGAGAGCCACTTCGTCTTCCTCGCGCTCATGCGCGGTCGCGAGCTGCCACCAGCGGCGGTGGCGACGGTGATCGAGACAGAGGTTGACGAGGATGCGATAGAACCAGGTCGAGAACCGCGACTCGCCTCGAAACCGGTCGGCCGACTGATAGACCCGCAAGAACGCTTCCTGCGACACATCGCGCGCATCCTCTGCATCCCGGAGCAGCGACCAGGCGAGCCGATAGGCCCGCGACTGATACCGCTCGACCAGCTGGTCGAAGGCGCCCTCCTCCCGCGCTGCCACCCGCGCGCAGAGCGCCTCATCGGAGCTGTCTCCGCGCTCGTGGCTCACCACGGTCTCTGTCGCCCACCATCCCACTCCGCTATCGTCCGCCGCAACCCATAGTCCGGCCTCGCCCATCGCTCCGGGCACTCCTCAGGAGATTTGACGCGCCGCCGGGCCCCCCGTTTACAGCGCCGGCGCGGCCGAAGTCATGATGACAAATGGCCTTCGCTACCGGAAGTTGCTGGCCGCGACCTTGCACCGCAGAGCTTCCGGAGAGGTGGGACATGATAGAGCGCCAGACTTTCCCGACCGACTATGCGGGATGTGAGGTCACCGTGGTCACCGAGCGGCTCGGTGACGAGGACTGGGCGGCGGTCTCCACGATCCACCACTTCCTGGATGGAGCCACGCGCACGATCGATCTCCCGGTCTCGAGCAAGCGGTTCTCCAGCCAGGACGATGCGCGCGACTTCGGTCTTCGCCAGGCGATGACGTGGCTCGAGCGCAACATGCCGCACGATGAGCGCAAGACCGCCTAGCGGCTAGTCGAGCAGGATGAGACCGCGGTGCGAGCGGTTCATTACCGCGGCGCCGTCGCGATTCACGAGGATTGTTTCCTTCACCTGAACGCCGGCGGCGCCGAGCTCGAACCAGCGGACGTCGACCCGAAGCACCATTCCGGCCTCGAGCCCCGTGCCATCGGCCGTCAGCCGCGGGCGCTCGGCGGGATCGAGGCCGATCCCGTGTCCCAGGTCGGAGCAGTCGAACGTCGGAATCCCCGCCGCGCGGACGGCCGCGATCGCGCCCGCGAACACGCTCGACGCCATTGCGCCGGGACGAAGCGCTGCCAGCGCGGCGTCGACGCCGGCCTCGATCGCGTCGTATCGCGCCTGTTGCTGCGCCGTCGCCTGACCGAGGACGGCCATGCGCGCGACCTCGGCGTGGTAGCCCTTCAGCGCGCAGCCGACGTCGAAGCGCACGAGATCGCCCGCCCGTACGGCGCGGTCACCCGGTGCCACGACGGGCAGCGCCGTATCGGCGCCGAAGGCGATCGACGTCGTGGTCGCCCGCGCGCCGCGTCGGGTGAGCGCCCGCTCGTAGACGAGCGCGGCTTCGCGCCCGGTGGTGCCGGGGCGCAGCTCGCCGAGGACTTCGTCGAGCGCTTCTTCCGCGCGCCAGAGCGCCTGCTGGAGGCACTCGATCTCGTACGGACCCTTCACCGCGCGCGCCTCGCCGAGGGCGTCGCTCGCCGGCTTCAGCTTGGCGCTTTCCGCCCGCGCGCCGATCGCGCGCGCCACGGTCTCGGTCAACGGCACCGTGTCGATGCCGACCGCGACGCCCGCCACGCCGAGGCCGCGCAGGGCGGCGGCGAGCGCGTCGGCGGCCGATGGCGCGGCTCGCCCCATCAGGTCCGCCGCGCGACGTGCCGCGGCATCGGCCCGCTCGGCAAGGTCGACGTGAATCCGACCGTGGGCGATGACGTGATCGGCGTCGATCCCGCCACCGAGGAGCGCCGGGACTTCCGCCGCCGGGATGACGAGCGCAGTGCCGCTCTTGGCGTAGACGGCAAAAACGTCCAGCGCCGGCTCACGCTCGATCGACAGTCGCCGGAAGCCGGTGACGTACGCGACGTTCGCGGGCGACGTCGCGATCAGCGCCTGGACGCCGAGCCGCTCGAGAGCGCCGTCCAGACGCTCGGCCTGGTGTGGATACATCTAGATGGCGAGCAGTGTGCCCGACACGTGCGCGGCCGACTCGGAGGCGAGGTACGCGATGGCATCCGCGACGGCATGGACGGGCACCCACGTCTTCGGGTCCACGGTCGGCATCGCCGCACGGTTGGCCGGCGTATCCATCGTGCTCGGCAGCACCGCGTTGACGGTGACGCCGCGGCCGCGCGTCTCCGCCGCCAGCGCCTGCACGAAGGCGATGACGCCGGCCTTGGCCACCGTGTAGGCGATGAAGCCACCCGCCGGCGGCACCACCGCGCGCGAGGCCACGGCCACGACGCGTCCGGCGCCGGCCGTCAGCATGTGCGGCAGCGCCGCCCACGCGGCGACGTAGGTCGCGGTGAGATTGAGCGTCAGCATGCGGTCCCACAGCGCGCGGTCGGTCTGCACGAGCTCGCCCATCGCGAAGCCGCCGACGGCGCTCACCAGCACGTCGAAGCGGCCGAAGCGCGCCGCGACGTCGGCGACGAGCCGGCTGACGGCGCGCTCGTCGAGCACGTCACAGCGCTCGAGCATCAGCCGCGACCGCGCGTCCGCCGCCACGGAGGACTCGAGGCGCTGGCGCTCGGTCTCCACGATCCACGGCACGCAGACGGTGGCGCCCTCGGCGAGGAACCGGTGCGTGATGGCGTGGCCGAGGGCGCCGCTGCCGCCGGTGACGAACACGACCCGCGCCACGCTATTCCGCCGCCGCCGGCGCCGCCATGATGGCCGAGCGCTGGATCTCGTCGTAGCGCACCTTCGACACGTCGAAGTCCTCGAGATTGTCGCGCAGCTTCTTGAACGTCTGCTCGAAGGACGGCAGCGTCTTGCGCGCCTTGGTGAGCGGGGTGGTGCGCGCGAGCAGATAGTTCTTCACGTACGGATGATTGATGCCGCGCTTCTTCACCTTGGCCACCACCGCCGCCAGCGTCTCGTCGGCCGCGCGGACGAGCCCCGCGCGCTCCTCGCGCTCCTCGAGGCCCTTGCGCAGGCCCACCTTCAAGAACTTGTCGACGCGACGCAGGATCGGCGCGAAGGCGCCGCCGGCGAACCGCTTGTTCTGCTCGTAGAGCAGGCCGAGCGTGATCAGGTGCGCGGACTCGAACTGGAACGCCCAGTCCTCTTCGGTCGACGTGGGCTGCTCGGCCAGCGCGCCGCGGTACATGCGGATGACCTCGAGCGACTTCTCCTTGAGGTTGTGCGCCTTCTCCGTGTTGAGGGGCAGCACCTGGAAGGCGACCTCGGGCTCGGCCACGAGGATGGCCGGGACCATCTCCGCCTTCAGCTTGTCGAGCACCGTCCGTCGATGATTGCCGTTCGGCGTCCAGTACACGCCCGGCCGCGGCGACACGGCCACGATCGGATCGACGAAGCGGTCCAGGCGCTTCACGGCCTCCTGCAGCCGCTTGACGTGGGTGGGTGAGACGTCGCGCTGATACGGGCTCGCCTCGACCTTCTCGCGCGGCAAGAGACAGAACACCTGCCAGTGCTCGCCCACCGGCTCCTGGTAGACGGCGAGCACCCGTCCGCCGTCGCGCTGGACCTGCTCGGCGAGCGCGCGCGCC
>OEKU01000388.1_pt2 | contig 16971 bp, 19 predicted proteins | sample 1503311 | NCBI WGS metagenome assembly OEKU01 (sample SAMEA104379587, study PRJEB20068) | metagenome | biome: 1000743; feature: 77; material: 1998 | place: USA | collected 2012 | depth 25 m | reverse complement strand
GAGCGCGTGCGTGCCGACGACGCAGCCGGCGTGACCCGCCTCGACCGAGGCGCGTCGGGCGGCCGCGTCGCGGCCTTTGAGTCCGGAGCGCAGCAGCGTCACCGGCACACCGAGGGGCTCGAGCAGCCGCGAGAGCGTCAGGTAATGCTGCTCGGCGAGAATTTCGGTCGGTGCCATGACCGCTGCCTGGTAGCCGGCCTCCACCGCCGTGCACACCGCCAGCGCCGCCACGATCGTCTTGCCCGAGCCGACGTCGCCCTGCAGCAAGCGATGCATCGGATAGGGCGCCGCCATGTCGGCGCGGATCTCGTCCCACACGCGCTCCTGCGCGCCGGTGAGCGCGAAGCTGAGACTCTGGCGCAGGCGCGCGACGAGCGTTCCTCGCGGCCGCATCGAGAGGCCCCGGGCTCGCGTCGTCCGCGAGCGCAGGATGGCGAGCCCGAGCTGGAGCAGCAGGAAGTCGTCGAAGGCGAGCCGGCGCATCGCGCGCTCACGCTCGGCGTCGGTGGCCGGGAAATGCGCCTGCCGCACCGCCTCCGCCAGCGGCGGCAGCCCGCGACGCACGCGCGTGGCCTCGGGCAACGTCTCCTCGACGGCGGCGCCGAACTCCTCGATCACCTGCCACATCAGGCGACGCAGCGGGCGCTGCGGCAGTCCTTCGGTCGTGGAGTACACCGGCACGAGACGGCCGGCGTGCAGGTGCTCGTCGTCGCCGCCCTCCATCAGCTCCCAGTCCTGCACGGCGACGGTGACCTTGTCGCGATAGCGGCCGACCTTGCCGTGCAGCACGAGGCGCTGGCCGCGCGACAGCACGCGCGCCAGGTAGTGACGACCCGCGAACAGCGTCGCCGTCGCATACCCGCTTTCGTCGCGCAGGAGCAGCGCGAGCGGCGCGCGACGGCGTCCGGGCGGCGGCGGGCTGATGCCGGCGATGATGCCGGAGCAGGTCGCCGACTCGCCGACGCGGAGCGCCGACAGCGGTGTGAACCGCGTGCGATCTTCGTGGCGGATGGGCACGAAGAACAGCGCGTCGCCGACGGTCTCGAGTCCCTTTCGCCGCAGCAGCTTGGCGCGCTCGGGTCCGACGCCCTTCAAGAACTGCAGTGGCGTGGCGAGTCCGGCCGGCGCGCGCGTTTGCCTGGTCCCGGTCATTGTGTTAATAAGTCTGCTTGTCTCTGCGGCTGGGAACCCATCCTCAAGGAGTCATGATGGCGCAGCGGTGTGATCTGTGCGGCAAGGGTCCGTCTGTCGGCAACACGGTGAGCCACGCTCACAAGCTGACGCGACGACGGTGGCTGCCGAACCTCGTGTCGATGCGAGCACTCGTGGACGGTCGGACGAAGCGCGTGCGCGTCTGCACGCGCTGCCTCAAGGCCGGAAAAGTCACGAAGGTCATTTAAGCACAATCGGCAGGGGGCGTTGCCCCCTGCCGAATGGTGACTGATGGGAGGCCGCCACCCCCCATCGGTGACTGCAACAGCCTTACTTCTTCTTCTTCTTGGCCGCCTTCTTCTTCGCCATCGAGATGTCACCCCCCTTCCTGCTGCGACAAGCGCTGCTGCACCGTCGTCCCTACTTCTTCTTCTTTTTGGCCGCTTTCTTCTTCGCCATCCGAGAGTCACCCCCCTCCGTCAGCGATCTCAGTAGCCCATGGCTTCGCGGCGCAGATGCTCCGCCTGCTCGGCGCCGCGGCGATCGGCGTGAACGAGATCGGCGTAGAGCTGCGGCACGCTGACGACCTTGAGGCCGGCCTTCTCCAGCGTTCCGTAGAAGACGCCCGGGTCGTACGGCGTCAGCACGTGCAAGCTGCCATCGGCCTCCGCCGTCGGCCTGAGTCCGAGCGCCGCCGCCAGCGGGGCCGGATCGCCGTCGAGGTAACAGTGCAGCGTGGTGAGCCGCGGCTGCGGCGCGATCAGCGAGAGCCCGGCGCCGAGCGTGAACGCATAGCGCCGCCCGTCGGCGGCCGCGGCCCGCGCGACGTCGGTCATGAGCTTGCGGCTCATCCGCTCGGGCACGAAGTACGACGTGAACTCGTTGGAGCGGACGGTGTAGGACTCGCACCATGCCTGGAGCAGATCGGCCGGCTTGCCGAGATGGATGCGCTGCGCGTCGTCGCGCTCGACCCAGCGCAGGTCCTCGAGCCGTTTCACCACGTTGTGCGAGTGCCCCAGGCTGACCTCGGCGGCCTTGGCCAGCTCCTCGAGTCGCCACGCGCGCACCGGCTCCGTCAGGAGCACGCGCACGACGCGCGTTGCGCGCGGCGCGAACAGCGAGCGGAGCGGCCGCGTGGACGGCCGGACATTGCGCTTGCCTTCCTTTTCGATCAGCACCTGGTCGAAGGCGAGGTAGCAGTTGCCGGAGAGGTCGACGAAGCCGAGGTTGTTGTCCTTCAAAATCCGCGCGCTCTGTGGGCCGATGTAGACGGCAGCGGCCACGGGGTATGCACCGGTCACCTCGCGTCGGACGTCCAGCAGCCGCGTAACCGCGGCGCGGATCTGACGCGGCTGACCGAGCGCGCTGACTTCAACCACCACCAGGCGCTCCTGCTCGCCGAGCTTGAATTTCACCGCCAAATCGGCTGCTTTGCCGCCAATACGGAGGCCGGCGACCTCCTCCCAGGCCCGCGCTTTGGGAAACAGCTCGCGCAGGCGCTGGGCTACTTGCCGCCGAATCTCCCCGGTTTTCAGCATCTTGCTCTTGTCCCTGCCCTTTCAGCATCTGCTGAAACGTTACGAACTATTGAAACTCCTTGTCAACACAAAACTTACGCGGCGAGGCTAGAACACCTGGCCGGTGGGTGCGGTTGCGGCGAAGCGGGGAAACCAGGGAAACGGAAAATGCGGGACGGCGCCGCCCGCGGGGGGCTAGTCTTCTTCGTCCTCGATACGATGCATCGTCTCGTCGTCGAGCCCGAAATAGTGACCGAGCTCGTGCACGACCGTCTCACGCACGATCTCGGCCATCTCCCTCTCGTCGACCGCGTCTTCCTCGATCGGCCCCTGATAGATCATGATGACATCCGGCATCACGTTGCCGTACGAGGAATCCCGCCGCGTCAGGTCGATGCCTCGATACAGGCCATAGAGCGTGTCGGGCGGCTCGATTCCCATCTCCTCGAGCGTCTCGTCATCCGCCCAGTCCTCGACCACGACGGCGATGTTCGCGATGCGGTCTTTGAACTTCTTCGGAAGCTTCCGCAGCGCCTTGTCGACCAGCGCTTCGAACTGCCGGCGGGTCATGCCCGTGAACCTCGCGCGGCCGCGCCGCCGAGAACGGTGCCCCCCAGCTCGCGCTGCAACGGCGCCGAGAAGGGTGCAAATGGGAGGCGGCGAGGAAGGGGCGACCGAAGCGTACGCCGCGTACGCCGCAGGCCGCCCCGATCGAGCCAACGAAGCAGATGCGCCCTTATCGGCGCCGCTGCCTATAGGCCGCGGACGCGCTCGACGTTGATGACGTCTGCGACTTCCCGGATCGACGACATGATGTCCTGCAGCTGGCGGAGATCGGCGACCTCCACCACAAACTTGTTGATCCCCCGCCGGTCGTCGGTGACCTCCACCTCGGCCTTCGTGATGTTGCCGTTCCGCGACGAGATCGCGCCGGTGATCTCTGACAGAAGGCCAGGCCGATCGCGCCCGATGTAGACGGCGATGCGGACCGGACGCTTGGCCGGCTCCTGCGTCGGCTCGTCGCCGTCCCACTCCACGTTCACGAGCCGCTCGCGGTCGAGGACGCTCTTGACGACCGTCAGGCAGTCGCGCGCGTGAACGGTGAGGCCGCGGCCGCGCGTGATGAAGCCCACGATCTGATCGCCGGGGAGCGGATTGCAGCACTTGGCAAAGCGGACGAGCAAATCGTCCACGCCCCGGATTCGCACGCCCTGCTCCGTCTTCGGTCGGGCTCCGGGCGTCGCCTTCGGACGCTCGACCGTCTCCAGCGTGGCGCCGGGCGCGAGCTTGTTGAGCAGCTGATGGACCGACGCCTTGCCGTACCCGACCGCGGCCAGGACGTCATCGCCCGTCGGATAGCCGAGGTCGGAGGCCGCGCGCGCGATCTCCTCGCCCGACAGCAGGGCCGCAGGGTTCAGCCGATACTTCTTCGCCTCGCGCTCGAAGAGCTCGCGCCCCAGCTCGATCGACCGCGCGCGCTCTTCCACCTTCAGCCACTGGTTGATCTTGGCGCGGGCCCGCGTCGACTTCACGAGCTTGAGCCAGTCGCGGCTCGGATGCTGGTTGGGCGAGGTGACGATCTCCACGATGTCGCCCTGGCGCAGCGTGTAGCGCAGCGGCACCAGCTTGCCGTTGACCTTCGCCCCGACGCAGTGCTCACCGACCTTGGTGTGCACGGCGAAGGCGAAGTCGATCGGCGAAGAGCCCTCGGGCAGCGCCTTCACGTCGCCCTTCGGCGTGAAGACGTAGACCTCGTCGGGAAAGAGGTCGACACGCACGCTGTCGAGGAACTCGTGCGGGTCCTTCGTGTCCTGCTGCGTCTCGAGCAGCTGACGCAGCCACAGCAGCGACTCGTCCAGCTTGTCCTTGCGCTCCTTGCCCGACTTCTTTTCCTTGTAGAGCCAGTGGGCGGCGATGCCCTCCTCGGCGATGCGATGCATCTCCCAGGTCCGGATCTGGATCTCGATCGGATCGCCCTTGGGCCCGATGACCGTCGTGTGGAGCGACTGGTACATGTTGACCTTGGGCATCGCGATGAAATCCTTGAAGCGGCCGGGCACCGGCTTCCACAGCGAATGAATGACGCCGAGGGCGCCGTAGCAGTCGCGGACCGAGCCGGTGATGACCCGGACGGCGGTGAGGTCGTAGATCTCGTCGAACTCGCGACCCTGATCGTGCATCTTCTTGAAGATCGAGTAGAAGTGCTTGGGCCGCCCGCGAATCTGCGACTCGATGCCGACTTCCGAGAGCTTGCGCTCGATGATGGCGATGACGTGGTTGATGTCCGCCTCGCGCTCGAGCCGCCGCTTCGCTACGCGCTTCTGCAGATCGATGTAGACGTCGGGCGACATCGCGCGCAGGGCCAGATCTTCGAGCTCGGCCTTCACCTTGGCCATCCCGAGCCGATGCGCGAGCGGGGCGTAGATGTCGAGCGTCTCGTGCGCGATCTTCCGCGCCTTGTCGGGCGCGAGGTAGTCGAGCGTGCGCATGTTGTGGAGACGATCGGCCAGCTTGATCATGAGTACACGCAGGTCGCGCGCCATGGCGACGAGCATCTTGCGAAAGTTCTCGGCCTGCCGCTCCTCGCGCGAGGAGAAGGCCAGCTTGCCGATCTTGGTCACGCCGTCGACCAGCTCGGCGATCTCCTTGCCGAACTCCGCCTCGAGATCGGCCTTGGTGGTCGACGTGTCTTCGAGGACATCGTGCAGCAGACCGGCGGTGACCGTGGTGACGTCCATCTTGAAGTCGACGAGGAGCCCGGCGACCTGGAGCGGGTGAGAGACGTACGGCTCGCCGGAGGCGCGCTGCTGACCGCGGTGCGAGCGTTCAGAGAACTGGTAGGCCCGCTGCAAGACCTCCAGGTCTGCGCCCGGCTGGTACTTCGGTATTTCGTCGATCAGCGTCTCTAGCTGGGTCACCCGCCGCCAACCTCTGTGTAATCATGTGATTTTACGCGCTTCCCCAGCTTTTACCATTCCTTTTTTGCGCGCGCGCAGTCGCCCTTCGACGTAGTTCGTCCAATCGACGACCAAGGCCGCCGCGATGTACGTGGTCGAATATGTTCCGGTGATCACGCCGACGAACAGCACGAAGGCGAAATCGGCGAGCACCCGGCCTCCGAAGAACAGCAAGATGGCCGCCGAAAAAAACACCGTCAACGACGTGAGGATCGTCCGCGACAGCGTCTGATTGACCGCCACGTTCATCTGCTGGGCGAACGTGATGCCTTTGGGCATCTGCTTGCCGCGGTTCTCGCGGAGACGATCGTAGGCCACGATCGTGTCGTTGACCGAAAATCCGATGATCGTCAGCAGCGCCGCCAGCACCGGCAGCGAGAACTCCCGGTGCGCGAGCGAGAGCGCCCCGAGGCAGACCAGCACGTCGTGGAAGACGGCGACCACGGCCGCCACCCCGCCCTTGAGGTCGAACCGGAGGGCGATGTAGAGCAGAATGCCGATGAGGCCGAAGAGCACCGCGTACACGGCCTGCCACTGAAGCTCCTTGCCGACCTGCGGCCCCACGAACTCCACGCGTCGCATCTCGAATTTGCCGAGCGACGGCTCCTGTCCCAGGGCGGCCTCGATGCGCTTGGCCGTCTGCTGCGAGTCCGTGCCGGCGGCGAGCGGCAGGCGAATGATGAACTCCTGCGAGTGGCCGAACTCCTGGATGATCGACTCACCGAGGTTGATGCGGTTCAGGCCGGCGCGGATGGCGGCGACCGTCGGGATGTTCTCGAAGCGCACTTGCACGAGCGTGCCGCCGGTGAAATCGATGTCGTAGCGGAGCCCCTGGGTCGCCAGCGAGACGAGCCCGATCAGCGTGACGAGGGTGGAGATGATGTACGCCCACTTCCGCTTGCCGATGAAGTCGTAGTTCGGGTTGTGGAAGATCTCGATCATATGGACACCGTCTGCACCTTGCGGCGCCCCATGTAGACCACGTCGAACAACAGCCGGGTGAAGAAGTACGCGGTGAAGAGACTGGCGGCGAGGCCGACGAAGAGCGAGACGGCAAAACCCTTCACGGGCCCGGTGCCGAAGTTGTAGAGGATGCCCGCCGTCACCATGACCGTGAGATGCGTGTCGATGATCGTCCGGAGCGCGCGGTTGAAGCCGGCGTCGATGGCCGAGCGCGGCGTCTTGCCGACCCGCAGCTCCTCCCGGATCCGCTCGAAGATCAGGATGTTCGTGTCGACGGCCATGCCGATCGTGAGCGCGATGCCCGCGATGCCGGGCAAGGTCAGCGTGGCCCCGAAGCCCGCCATGCACGCCAGGAGGATCAAGAGGTTGAGCACCAGCGCGACGTCGGCGATGAGACCGGACAGCCGATAGTAGAAGAGCATGAACACGAAGACGGCGCCCGCCGAGCCAATGATGGCGATCATGCCCTGCCGGATCGAATCGGCGCCCAGCGACGGCCCGACCGACCGCTCCTCGAGGATCTTCACCGGCGCCGGCAGCGCGCCTGCGCGCAGCACGATGGCCAGATCGCGCGCGTCGTCGACGCTGAACTGACCGGTGATGACGGCGCGGCCCCCCGGAATGCGCTCGTTGATCCGCGGGGCCGAGTAGAGGTTGCCGTCGAGGATGATCGCGAGATGACGGCCGACGTTCTGCTCGGTGATGTCACCGAAGACCTTGGTGCCGGCCGGCGTGAATTCGATGGCAACCTGCCAGTTGCCCGGCGCGTTGGGGTCGGCGCCGACGTCGGCCCGCGTGAGCTCGGCGCCGGTCAGGAGCGCCCGTTTCTGCACGACATACGGCTGGCGCCGCTCCTCTTTCGTCTGCTTGTCGACGCGCCGCTGATAGATCAGCTCGTCGCCCTCGGGCACGCGGCCCGAGACCGCCGCCTGCACGTCGGCCTTCTCGTCGACGAGCTTGAACTCGAGGAGCGCGGTCTTGCCGATGAGGGCCTTGGCGCGCTCCGGATCCTGGACGCCCGGCAGCTGGATCAGGATGCGATCCGACCCCTGGCGCGTGATGGTCGGCTCGGCCACACCGAACTGGTCGACACGGTTGCGAATCGTCTCGAGGCCCTGGCGGACGGCGTCGTCGGCGAGGCGGTTGGCCTCGCGGTCGCGCATGGTCATGGTGAAGCGGCCGGCGCTCTGATCGTCGACGCGCCGCTCGAAGGTCTGGAACTCCGCGGCCACCGACTGCGCATCGTTCCAGGCCTGCGGCGAGGCGAGCTCGACGACGAAGGACGACAGGCCTTCGCGCGTGACCCGCTTGACGCCGATGCCGCGACGATCCAGCGCCGCCTTGAAATCCTCGGCGGCGCGGTCGGTCTGGCCGGCCACGTGCTTGTCCGTCTCCACGCCGAGCACGAGGTGGATACCGCCCTGGAGATCCAGTCCGAGGTTGATGCTCTTCTTCGGTGGGTACAGCGCCCACACCGACGCGATCAGCACGATGAGAACGATGGCGGCCCGCGTCCGAAAATTTCTAACCATCCTTGTCGCTCTGCGCCTCCAACACCCGCCCGATGGCGCTGCGCTCGAAGTCCAGCTTCACCTGGTCCGCCACGCGCAGCGTCACCGTCGTGTCCGACAGATTCGTGACCGTCCCGAACATTCCGCTCGTCGTCACCACGCGGTCGCCGCGCTTGATGGCGCGCAGCATTCGCTCGCGCTCCGATTTCTGACGTTGCTGCGGTCGGATCATCAGGAAGTAGAAGATCGCGAACATGGCCGCGAACATCACCAACGTGGGCATGAGCTGCGAGCTGCCACTGCCGCCGCCGGAGGGCCCGGGGGCCATGGCCCAGGCGGCGTCGGGAATCAGAAAATTCATGAGTGCTCAGGCCTCCGAGCGTTGGGGATCGTCGCGCGGAACGTCAACGGATGATACAGCATATCGCGCGTAAAACCGAGCGCGGAACGCCTCGAACGCGCGCGCCGCGATCGCCTCGCGCATGGCCGCCATCAGCCCGAGATAGAAGTGGACATTGTGGAGCGTCAGCAGCCGGTACGCGAGCAGCTCCTCGGCCACGTAGAGATGCCGCAGGTACGCGCGCGAGAAGTGCCGGCAGGTGTAGCAGCCGCATTCGGCGTCGAGCGGCGCGGGATCGCGCGTCCACTGCGCCTGCTTGATGGTCACCGTGCCCGTGCTGGTGAAGGCCTGACCATTGCGCGCGTTCCGCGTGGGCAGCACGCAGTCGAACATGTCCACGCCGCGCGCCACGCTCTCCACCAGGTCCTCCGGCTTGCCGACGCCCATCAGATAGCGGGGGCGCTCGGCCGGCAGGACGCGGGCGACCAGCTCGGTCAGCGCGTACATGCGCGGCTTCGGCTCGCCCACGGCCATGCCACCGATCGCGTAGCCGTCGAAATCGAGCGCCACCGTCGCCGTCGCCGCACGCGCGCGCAGCTCGTCGTCGGTGCCGCCCTGCACGATGCCGAAGAGCGCCTGCGCGTCGGCGCCCTTGGCGTGAGCGGCGCGACACCGCTCGGCCCAGGCCAGCGTACGCGCGAGCGAGCGCTCGGTCGTCTCGCGCGTGGCCGGATACGCGAGGCACTCGTCGAGCACCATCGCGATGTCGGCGCCGAGCGCGCGCTGGATCTCGATCGCGAGCTCCGGCGAGAGAAAGCGCGTGGCGCCGTCGAGCGGCGCGCGGAACTCCACACCGTCGTCGGAGACGTTGCGGAGCTTCGCGAGGCTCCACACCTGGAAGCCGCCGGAGTCCGTGAGGATCGCGCCCGGCCATCCCATGAAGCGGTGCAGCCCGCCGAGGGCGCGAACCAGCTCGTGGCCGGGGCGCAAGAACAGATGATACGTGTTGCCGAGCACGATGCGCGCGCCCGCGGTGGCGAGATCCTCGGGCGTGAGGCCCTTCACGGTCGCCTGCGTACCCACCGGCATGAACACCGGCGTATCGATCGTGCCGTGCGCCGTGGTGAGCTGGCCGCGGCGCGCTGTGCCGTCCGTCGTGAGGAGATCGAAGCGCATCACGCGAGCAGCATGGCGTCGCCATAGGAGTAGAAGCGGTAGCCGGCGGCGACCGCGTGACGGTACGCGCGCAGCACCGGCTCGCGGCCGGCAAAGGCGGCGACGAGCAGGAGCAGCGACGAGCGCGGCAGGTGGAAGTTCGTCAGCAGCGCGTCGACCGCGCGAAAGACGTGGCCGGGGCGGATGGTGAGATTCGCCGCCCCCGTGAGCGGTCGCACGCGTCCCTCGCCGTCCACGGCGCTCTCGAGCGCGCGGGTCACCGTCGTGCCGACGGCCACGACGCGCCGGGCTTCCGCACGCGCACCGTTCACCGCCGCCGCCGTCGCGGCGGGAACGATCACGGCCTCGGGCGGAATGGTATGGCCCTCCACGGTCGCGCTCGTCACGGGACGAAACGTCGCGGCGCCGACGTGCAGCGTCAGCGCGTGCACCAGGACACCGGCCGCGCGGAGGCGCTCCAGCAGAGCGTCGGTGAAGTGCAGTCCCGCCGTCGGCGCCGCGACCGAGCCCGGCGTCCGCGCATAGACGGTCTGGTAGCGCTGCCAGTCATCCGGGTGCGGCTTGGCGTGATGGACGATGTAGGGCGGCAGTGGCGGCAGCCCGTGGCTGTCCAGCAGCGACGCGATCGTGCCGTGGTCGCGCGCGACCAGCCGCGCGCCGTCCGGATCGGCGGCGACGACGCGCAGCCGCGCGTCCCCCACCCGGAGGTGCGCGCCGGGACGCGCGCGACGACCGGGCCGCACGAGCGCCCGCCACGCGCCGTCGCTCACCGCCTCGACGAACAGCAGCTCGACCGGTCGGCCCTCGAGGTCCTCGGCGAGCACGCGAGCTGGAATGACGCGCGAGTCGTTGACCACCAGGCAATCGCCGGCCCGCAAGAGCTCTGGGAGGTCGCGGAAGTGGCGGTCGGCGAGTGCGCCGTCGGCGCGATCCATGACCAGCAGGCGCGAGGCATCGCGGCTCTCCGCGGGGGCCTGCGCGATCCGCTCGGGTGGCAGGTCGTAGTCGAACTCGGCGACGTCCACGACCGCTAAGTCTACAGTCAGCCGATCTTGCTGCCGGACCTGACCGGCCGGTCCGGCGCCAGCAAGACCACCTCGCCTTCCTCGTCATAGGCGCCGAGCACGAGCACCTCGGACACGAACGGCCCGATGCGCTTCGGCGGAAAGTTCACGACCGCGACGACGCGGCGCCCGACCAGCTCCGCCGCCCGGTAATGCCGGGTGATCTGCGCGCTCGAGCGCTTCACGCCGAGGTCGGGGCCGAAGTCGATCTCGAGCTTGTACGCGGGGCGCCGCGCCTCCGGAAACTCGTGGGCGCCGGTCACCACGCCGACGCGGATGTCGACCTTCTCGAAGTCAGCGAACTGGATGACGCTCAGGGGCGTCCGCCGTCGAGCGATCCGAACGTCGTGCCGGGATAGAAATACTCGAGAATCTGTCGCGCCGAGTAACCCTGCTCGGCCATACCCTTGGCCCCCCACTGACACATGCCGACGCCGTGGCCGTAGCCGCGGCCGGTGAAGCGCGCCCAGTCGCCGTCGAGCGCGACCGCGAACAGCGTCGACTTGAAGGTGTCGTATCCGAGCATCCGGCGGAAGTCGTTGCCACGGACGGCGACCACCGCGCGGTCGCCGCGCACGGTGACGCTCGACGCCCGCAGCGACGGTGTTCGCTCGGTGACTTCGATCGCCGAGATCGTGCCGGTGTCGAAGCCGTTGCGCCGCAGCGTCTCCGACAGGTCGCTGAGCTTCAGGTCGAGATTCCAGTAGAAATGGGGTGAGCCCGCGGAGAAATCGCAGCGCACGGGCTTGAGCCCCGGCATGTTCTGCGCGGCGAATACCGAGCGCGGATCCTCCGTGTAGCCGCCGCTCTCCGTGTGATAGAAGGCCGGAAAGACCTCGCCTTCCCAGAGGAGCACTTGTCCCGCCGTGTCGCGCACGGCGGCCCAGATCGGCGACGTCGCCGGTACTTTGCCGGCGTATTGTTGATGCGCGGTGGACGCCAGGATGTGGAATGGCTTCCCCGCTGCGAGCAGACGCCGGTGCGCGGCATAGGTGCGCGCGGCCGTCGCCTGTGCGCGCAGCATCTCCGACGGCCACTTCTCCGACGCCTCTGCGCGCACCACGCCGACGACGTAGTCCTCGAGCGGCACCTCGTTCACCACCGCGACACCGTCGCCGCTGCGGACGATGTCGAGCGGCGAGGGATACTCGCGGCCGTTCAGCCGGATCGGCCGCTCGCTGCGCAGACGGAATGCCGTTCCGCGACGGCCGTCCAGGTCGATCATCGCGCCGACGGGTACCGCGCGCGCCAGGTTGGTGCGCCACCCGGCAGTCTCCCCCCCGAGATTCTGGACGTCGATCTCCGAGCCACGCAGCTCGACGGCGCGCGCGTTGTCGACGACGGCCACGCGGATGGTCGACTGCGCGGCCGCGCCGGAGGCGGCCAGCGCCACCAGCGCGAGCGCGGCGAGGAGCCGTCTCACCGCCGGCTGAACAACCAGAACAACAGCGTGAGGAGCACCGAGACGACCAGCGAGGTCACCACCGGAAAGTAGAACGAAACGTTGCCGCGCCGAATATAGATGTCGCCGGGCAGGCGGCCGAGCCAGGGGACGCGGCCGGCCAGCAGCAGCACGCAGCCCACGGCGACGATCACGACCCCGATCACGATCAGCGTCTTGCCAAGATCACCCATCACCGCCTCGTCAGTCAAACAGCGCGCCCTGACTCGAGGCCGACGTCGCCGCCGCCGGCGGCACCTTGCCGAGATGCGCGTACGCGTCGCGCGTGACGCGCCGGCCGCGCGGCTCGCGCGCGATGAAGCCGATCTTCAATAGATAAGGCTCGACGATCTCCGAGAGCGTCTCGGTGTCATCGTTGATGGTGGCGGCCAGCGCCTCGATGCCGACCGGTCCGCCGCCGTACACGTCGACGATGGCACCGAGGAAGCGTCGATCCAGGCGGTCGAGGCCGCGCGCGTCGACGCCCTCGCTGTCGAGCGCGCGACGCGCAATGTCGAGCGAGATCGTGCCATCGCCCTTCACCTGCGCGTAGTCGCGCACGCGCCGGAGCAGACGGTTGGCGATGCGTGGCGTGCCGCGCGCGCGGCGCGAGATCTCGGTGGCGCCGCCGGTCTCGATCCGGCACTCGAGGATCGACGCCGAGCGCGTCACGATGCGCGTCAGCTCCTCCTCCGAGTAGAAGTCGAGATGGTGAAAGATGCCGAAGCGTTCGCGCAGCGGCGCCGACAGCATCCCCGGCCGCGTGGTGGCCGCCACCAGCGTGAACGGGCTCAGCGGGATCTTGATCGATTTCGCGTGCATACCCTTCTCGGTGATGAAGTTCACCGTGAAGTCTTCCATCGCCGGATAGAGCAGCTCCTCGACCACACGCGGCAGCCGATGGATTTCGTCGATGAACAGCACGTCGTTGGGCACGAGGTTCGTGAGAATGCCCATCAGGTCGCCGCCGCGCTCGATGGCGGGTCCCGACGTCGTCACCAGATTGGTGCCCATCTCATTGGCGATGATGCCGGCCAGCGTGGTCTTGCCGAGGCCCGGCGGGCCGTACAGCAGGACGTGATCGACGCATTCCGTCCGCTGGCGCGCCGCCGCCACCGAGACGCGGAGGCTGCCGACCGCCTCGTTCTGGCCGACGTACTCGTCGAACGAGCGCGGCCGGAGCGCCCGCTCGAACTGGACCTCCTCCGGCGCCGCCGCCCGGCTCAGCATCCGGCTCTCGTCCGACGCCACGGTCACGACCTCGCCTTCGCCGCCGACTGCCCGCGATAGATCTCGTCGAAGAGCTCCTCGGGCGACGCAATGGCCGGTCGCCGGCGCAGCGCATCGGTGATCAGCTGCGAGGCCTCCGACGGGCGATGGCCGAGCTGACGCGTCAGCACTTCCCACACCATTTCGCGCAGCGCATCGGCATCGGGCGTGGACGGCAATGGCGTCGCGCTCTCCGTTCGGATCGGCTCGCGCGCGAGCGCGAACTTGCCGACCTTGGCCGAGAGCTGGGCCACGATGTTCTTCGCCTTCTGCGGCCCGATGCCCGGCAACGCGCGCAGGTATTTCTCGTCCTGCCGGGCGATGGCGGCGGCAAGCTCGGCGACCGGCGCGGCGAGCGCGCGTGCGGCCACCATCGGGCCGATGTCTTTCACCGTGATCAGCTTCTCGAAGAATTCCTTGTCGAGATCCGACGTGAAGCCGATCAACACCGGCCGCGGTTGATCCCGTGTCGCGTGATAGTAGACGACGAGACCCAGCTCGGCGGCCTTCTCGCCGTCCTCCGCCGGCGTGCCGTCGATGGCGCGCATGGCGATCGGCGGCAAAAAAACTTCGTAGCCGACTCCGCCGACCTCGAGCACGATGCGATCGTCATCCTTGCGTCGCAGCCGTCCGGTCAGGGTGGCAATCATGGCAAGCGGCCCCCGATCCGCCAGAAGCCGGTGAGCGCGAGCGCCAGCGCGTCGGCCACGTGTGACGGCCGGGGAGGCGTCGTCAGCCGAAGATGACGGGTGACGCTCGCCTGGACCTGGCTCTTCGAGGCGGCGCCATTGGCCGCGACGGCGCGCTTCACCGACGCCGGCGGCAAGGTCATGACCGTGATGCCGCGCTGCTGCGCGGCCAGGCAAATCACGCCGCGCGCATGCGCCATCTGGATCGCCGTGCGCGGGAACTTGTACTCGCTGTAGACGTCCTCGATGACCACTGTCGACGGCGCGTGCTCGGCGAGGAGTGCGCCGACGCCGTCGTAGATCTGCTGCAGGCGCCGCTCGAGCGGCTTGGCGGCGTCGCTGGCGACGACGCCGGTGGCCACGACGGCGAGCTGACCCGGCCGGAACTCGAGCAGTCCGTAGCCGGTGGCGATGAGGCCGGGATCGAGGCCGAGGAGCCGGAGGCTAGGCAGCCGAGATGGCCTCGAGGACCTCGTCGGGGATGTCGTAGTTCGCGTAGACGGACTGAACGTCGTCCAGCTCCTCCAGCGCCTCGATGAGCTTGACCACCGAGGTCGCCTCCTTGCCGTCGACGCGCACCGTCGACTGCGGGACGTAAGTCACCTGCGCCTCCACGATCGGCACGCGCGCCCGAGCCAGCGCCTCGCGGACCTCGTCCATTTGAGCAGGCGCCGTCGTGATCTCGAAAGCTTTTTCGACCCGTCGCATGTCGGTGGCGCCCGCCTCGAGCGCCTTGTCCAATAGCTCGTCTTCCGAGATTTTCTCCGCATCGACCTGGATCACGCCCTTGCGCTCGAACATCCACGCCACCGCGCCCGATGATCCCATGTTGCCGCTGAACTTCTCGAAGGTGTGCCGGATCTCTGGCCCGGTGCGGTTGCGATTGTCGGTGAGCACGGAGACGAGCACGGCCACACCGCCCGGCGCATAGCCCTCGTACGTGATCTCCTCGTACGATTCGCCCGGCAGCTCGCCCGTCCCCTTCTGCACGGCGCGCTTGATGTTGTCCGCGGGCATGTTCACTTCCTTCGCCGACTCGATGGCAGCCTTGAGCCGCATGTTGCCCTTCGGATCGCCGCCGCCGTTCTTGGCGGCCACCGTGATCTCACGAAGGATCTTGCTGAACAGCTTGCCGCGCTGGACGTCGGCCTTGCCCTTCTTGCGCTTGATCTGCGACCACCGGGAGTGCCCTGACATCGCTCTAACCTCTTTCGTTCGAAAGTGCGGCCCTGAGCCGCTTCACGCGCTCCATCCGTCGCTCCCGGCGCGCCAGCGCCGCCGTCCACCGGCGGCGCTCGCCCTCCGTCCCCGGCGTGAACGGGCGGCACGGCTGGGGCCGCAGGTCACCGCCGAGGTGCACGTACGTAAGATACGCCGTGCAGGCGTGCCGAACCTCGCCGCTCCATGGCTGCTCGGCCAGCACCTTCACGCCGACCTCCAGCGACGAGGTGCCGACGTGATTCAGGCCCGCCTTGAAGGTGACGACCTCGTGCGTATAGATCGGTGCGTAGAAGTCCATCGCGTCCAGGCACGCCGTCATCACGAATCCTCGGCAGTAGCGCATCGACAGGATGCCGCCCGCCTCGTCGAGCTCCATCAGCATCTTGCCCGGAAACATCATGTTGCCGAACAGCGCGTCCTCCGGCAAGACCGCCCGCGCGGACTCGAACCGCCATTGGAATTCCTCGTTGGCCGAGGTGTCGATGTCGCGCAAACGGGTCGCCTTCTGCGCGAACCGCACGCGGCGCTGCTCGCGTCGCGCTCGCGCCGCCTCGAGGAGCGCCTCCTCCGCCGCGTCTCGGGGCTCGATCTTCACACCGACCGGACGCGGGCGCACCTGCTCGTCCACGTTCACGAAGACGAGATGCGAGTTCAGCGTGACCGCGCGCGCGCCGGTCGCCACGTTCTCGGCCCACACGCGCACCCCGACCTCGAGCGACGACGTCCCGATGTATTCCACGCGCGCTCGCAGGATGGCGATCTCGCCGACCTTGACGGGATGGAGGAAATCGATGTCGTCCATCGCGCCGAGGACGACCGTGCCTTTGGCCACGCGCGCGGCCGCCATCGTCCCGGCCTGGGTGATCCATTGCATCATGCGACCGCCGTGGATCTGGCCCGGCGCGCCCGCGTGCTCGGGGAACACCCAGTGGATCGTCTCGGTCACGGTGTCGGCGATCGAGGACATTTCGTTGAAAAACGAGAGCCTCCGGGAGCGACGAAGCGGGGGCACGCGTCTGGTTCTAGCACGGCGGCGCGCCGCCACGCAATGCGGGCGGCGCGCCGGCGCTCGGAGAGGCGGGTTAGGACGTGGCGTGCGCGACGTCGGACGCGCGCTCGACCGGTGCCGGCGCGCCATCCACCATCACAGTGTGACCCGTCACGATCTCCGCGACGGCGGCCAGGATGAAGAGCAGGGCCGCGAGCACGATCGGTGCTTTCGATCTGTTCTGCATCGTCGTCCCCTCCTCACCGCACGACGACAGGCAACGATGGTGCCAGAGCGCATGGATTCGGCCATGCTGCAGCCGCGCGGATTTGGAAACGGCGCGTGGCGTGCCGTCGTGCCGATCGGGCCTTTCGCCCGGGCCAGACGCCGGCTACGGCTCGAGCGAGACCGGCGAGAGCCGGTGGAACCCGGTAGGATGCAGACGCAGATTGCGGACCTCGGGGCGCGCGACGCCCCACACGAGCCGCACATAGATCGGCAGCCACGGCATGTCGTCGGCCAGCAATCCTTGCCCGCGCTGGTACAGACGCGCGCGCTCCTGCCGCGACGCCAGCTGACTCGCGCGGATGAGGACATCGTCCAATCGCGGGTTGCGATAGAAGGAGAAGTTCAGCGCCTTCGGACCGGGGCGCGCACCCTCGCTCGTCGACAGCGGAAAGAGG
>OEKU01000299.1_pt4 | contig 20058 bp, 15 predicted proteins | sample 1503311 | NCBI WGS metagenome assembly OEKU01 (sample SAMEA104379587, study PRJEB20068) | metagenome | biome: 1000743; feature: 77; material: 1998 | place: USA | collected 2012 | depth 25 m | reverse complement strand
CACGCCGGCCAGCCGGCCCGCCAGCACCGCCGGGAAATTCCGGTAGAAGCCGTAGCTCTGCACGACGTCAGCGCGCTGCCGCCGTAGCGTCCGCGCCAACTGCACAATGAAGAGCGGGACGGCCGGATGCGAGAGGCCGGGCATGTGCAGGCGTTCGGTGGTGACGTCGGCGCCACGCAGGTGCGCGTCGAGCGGGCCGGATTTCGAGTACACGACGTGGCTCGCCACGCCCGCAGCGGCGAAGGCGCGCACGAGGGCGACGACCTGCGTTTCCGTCCCGCCGAGACGCAGCGAATCGACGACGTGGACGACGCGAAGGCTCATCGCGGCGGTGCCTGCCGCAGGCTGCGATGCCAGAGCTCGAACATCAGCACGGACCACAGCTGCGACAAATAGCTGCTCCGTCCGGTCCGCCGGAATTGCTCGAAGAGCTGCGCGGTCGCCTTGCCGTCGATCCAGCCGCCGCCGACGTTTCCGCGGCCCAGCACGTGGCCGCCGATGAAGTCCGCGAGTCCGTCGCGGAACCAGAACGAGAGCGGCACGCTGAAGCCCTTCTTCGGCCGGCTCAAGATGGCATCCGGCACCAGGCCGGCGAGCGCGCGCTTGAAGAGGTACTTGCCCGCGCGGTTGCCGAACGCGAGCTCGGACGGCAAACCGGCGGCGAACTCGACCAGGGTGTGATCGAGCAACGGCACGCGTGCCTCAATGGAGTGGGCCATGCTCATGCGATCGACCTTCGTGAGGATGTCGCCAGGAAGGTAGGTCGCGATGTCGAGCTGCTGTAGCCGAGCCGGGAACGGCAGCTCGGCGCCGCGCGCGGCCTGAACGCGGAGGGTCGTGTCGGCGCGTGCGAGCACCGCATCGTCGGACAGAAGCCCCGCCAGAGCGTCGTCGGTCGAGTGCGAGATTCCGGACAGGTACCGGTCGATCCGCGGCAGCGCGGCGTCCCCGAGAAACCGCTTGCCCGGCGCCGCGTCCGGCAAGATCCGGCTCACGGCGGCGACGACAGGCATCACGCCGAGCCGGTGCAACACGTCGAGGCCCCGGCGCCGGTGATCGACGAGATAGCGATCGTAGCCGGCGAAGATCTCGTCGCCGCCGTCGCCGGAGAGCACGACCTTCACGTGCTGCCGCGCGAGCTGGGACACGAAATAGGTCGGGATCGCGGAGGCGTCGGCGAACGGCTCGTCGAAGTACGAGACGATCTGCTCGATGCGGTCGACGCTGTCGGGCCGGACGACGAGCTCGTGGTGATTGGTGGCGAACCGCTCGGCCGCGAGGCGTGCCCACGGCCGCTCGTCGTAGGCGGGCTCCTCGAAGCCGATGGAGAACGTCTCGATCGAGGCGCCGTATTCGGCGGCCATGTGCGCCACGACCGATGTCGAGTCGACGCCGCCGGACAGGAACGCGCCGAGCGGCACGTCGCTCACGAGATGACTCTTCACGCTCTGCGCCAGCCGCCACCGCAGCTCTTCCACGAGCGCCGCCGGCTGGCCGAGATGCGGCTGGGCGAAGAACGGCGTGAGATCCCAGTATGGCCGCGGACGACTCACGACGCGGCCCTCGCGAATAATCATCGTGTGCGCGGGCGGGAGCTTCGACACGTTGGCGAGAATGGCGAGCGGATCCGGCACGTAGCCCCAGCGGAGGAAGGCCACGGCAGCGTCCGGATTCACCTCGCGGGCCACGTCTGGAACGCGCAAGATCGCCTTCAGCTCCGAGCCGAAGACGACGCCGGCCGGGGTCTCGGCGTAGTAGAGAGGCTTGATACCGAGCCGATCACGCGCGATGAACAGCGTCCGGCTGCGCTTGTCCCAGAGGGCGAGCGCGAACATGCCGCTCAGGTGCCGGACCAGATCGGCACCGTACTCTTCCCAGAGGTGAACGACGACCTCCGTATCCGATGTCGTGGTCAGCACGTGGCCGCGCTCGAGGAGCTCGCGCGCGAGCTCGCGGTAGTTGTAGATCTCGCCGTTGAAGACGACCTGCAAGGAGCCGTCCTCGTTGCCGATCGGTTGGTGGCCGGTCTTGAGATCGATGATGCTCAACCGCTGCATGCCGAAACCGAAGGCCCCGTCGGTGAGGAGTCCCGACTCGTCCGGGCCGCGATGCCGAATGGCGTCGCCCATCGACCGAAGGGTGTCCTCGCCGACATGGCGGTCCGCGTCGGCGAAGTAGATCCCGTAGATGCCGCACATCCTCAGGCCTCGTCCACCGGCGTCGGCGTCGGCTCGTCCAACGGCGTGGCTTCGATCCGGGCGGCGATGAGCGCCAACGCGACCGAGAGCCCGGCCGGGTAATAGAAGTAGAAGTGATAGGGCACGGGCGAGAACAGCGCGCCGACGGCGAACGCCGTCGCGGCGAGCTCGACTCCGCCCGCGAGGCTGGCCACGGTCGCGCCATCTGGATGTCGCGAGAGCCGCCGCCGCACGCTGCGTGCGGTGGCGATCACGGAGAGCACGAACAGCGCGTAGACGACCATGCCGGCGACGCCGAGCTCGGCGCCGGTCTTCAGATACGCGTTGTGCACTTCCCGGGCGGGCCCGCCGCGCAGCACGCTGACGTGGATGCTGTTGCCGAGACCGACACCAAAAAGCGGATGTTCCGCCATGTAGCTGACCGCAGTGGCCATCATCGTCAACCGCTCTCCTGCCGAGCCCGTCGGATCGGCCTCGGCGTCGAACATGGTGGAGAGCCGGCCGAAGTACTGGGCCGGTGCGGCGAGGGCGAGGACGAGGGCCACCATCACGACGGCACCGAAGGCGCGGAGCCCACGCGTGCGCATCGCCTGCGCGGCCCACACCACCCCCACGATACCCAGCGTGACGAACCCGCCACGCGAGAACGTGACGACGACCCCCGCGAGGATGGCAGCCATGGCACCGAGGAGCATCATGCGATGCGACCGCTCGCGGACGACGGGCAGCAGGCCGAGCGCCAGGCCGAGCAAGATGTTGAGCGTCAGCGCCAGGTCATTCGGATTGCTTGCCAGAGGCGATTCGTATCCCGCGATCCGGCCGCCGGCGGCGAACAGCCCGGCTCGGTAGTGGTGCACGGCGATGCCGGCCAGGACGGTGCCGCAGGCGACCATCCACGCGATGAGGATCTTCAACCGGCGCGGTGTATCGACCACGCTGGCGATGAGCAGGAACACGACCAGGCTCTTGGCGACGGCGTTGAAGAACACGGCCACGCTCCCGCCCGGCCAGTAGCCCATCGGAATCGAAAGAAGCGCGCATCCCGCGAATCCGTACGCCCATTGCACGGTCCGGGTGGTCGGGAAGGGCCGTCCGCTCAGCAGGAACGCGCCGATGGCGATGGCCATCGCGATCTTGGCCGGCATGAGCAGGCCGAGGCCCGGCACGACCGACTGGGGTGACACCAGCAGCACGAACGTGAACATCATCAGACCCCAGAACGGCACGGAACGCGGCTCCCGGCGCGCGGCGGACGCGTCGGCCGCCGGCCGGTCGGACGTCAACGGGCCGACGTCGTCGAAGGTAGCGTCATACGCCATACGAACCTCCTCGCGAGCCGATCGAAACGACGGCCCGGCAGTCAAGCAATCGGATCGACGCGGCGAAGCGGCAGCGCTTCAGCGCGTCGCGGTCGTTCACGTGCTGGCTCATGCGGCGACCGGCACCGCCGCGCGAATCAGCGTGTCGACGATGCGCGTGGCGGCACGACCGTCCCAGAGCGGCGGCGGCGGCAGCGACGCCGGCCGATGGGTGAGCGCGAAGCGCGCCTCGTCGACGATGCGGGAGCGCGCGACGCCGATCACGCGGTTCGTGCCGTGCGTCACCGTCACCGGGCGCTCGGTGTTCTCGCGCAAGGTGAGGCACGGCACGCCCAGAATGGTCGTCTCCTCCTGGATCCCGCCCGAATCGGTGAGGACGATCGCCGCGCGACTCACGAGCGCGACGAAGTCGAGGTAGCCCAACGGCTCCGTGCAGACGAGCCCGCGCGGCGGCAGCGGTCCGGATCGGGGCCACGTCGTCTGCGCATCGTCCAGACGGGGTCGTACGCGCGGATGCACGGGAAAGATCAACGGCAGCTCTTGCGCCACCGCATGCAGGGCGCCGACGATCTCCCGGAAGCGATGCGCATCGTCGACGTTCGCCGGACGGTGCAGCGTGACCACGCCATAGCGGTCGACGCCATCGAGGCCGCGATCGGCGAAGATCGTCGACGCCTCCCACAGCGGCCGTGTGAGCCGCAACGCGTCGATCATCACGTTACCGACGAAGTGCACGCGCTCGGCGGGAATGCCCTCGCGCGCGAGGTTCACGACCGCCGACTCCTCGGTGACGAACAGGTCGTTCGCGAGGGCATCGGTGACGATGCGGTTGACCTCCTCGGGCATGCTCCGGTCGAAGCTTCGCAGCCCGGCTTCGACGTGGCCGACGCGGATGCCGTGCTTGGCCGCCACCAGCGTGGCGGCCATCGTGGAATTGACGTCGCCGACCACCAGCACGACGTCCGGACGCACGGTGTCGAGCACCGGCTCGAAGCGCATCATGACCTCGGCCGTCTGCCGTGCGTGAGAGGCGGAGCCGACGGCGAGATTGAAGTCGGGCGCGGGAATGGCGAGCGCCTCGAAGAAGGCGTCGGACATGCGGGCGTCGTAGTGCTGCCCGGTGTGGACGAGGACGGGCTCGATGTCCGGACGCTCCGCCATCTCGCGCAGCAGCGGCGCGATCTTCACGAAGTTCGGACGCGCGCCGACGACGCTCAGAACTCGCATGCGCTTCGGCCTCGGTCAGAGCCGGACGACACGATCGCCCGGCGCGTCGATTCCCCACGTCGCGTTGCGCGCATCGACGACGAGCCTGGCCGTCGCGACCACGTGGCGGTAATCGAATGCCGCGTGATCGGCCAGGATCAGCACGCAGTCGGCTTCGGCGAGACGCTGGTCCGACAGCTCTACGCTCTTGAGCTCCACGTCGCCGACCGCAGCGCTCGGCACCCACGGATCCGTATAGCTGACCTCGGCGCCCTTCCCGCGCAGGGTGGCGAGGATCTCGAGCGCCGGCGATTCGCGCGTGTCCCCGACGTTGGCCTTGTAGGCGACGCCCAGCGCCAGGATCGAGGCGCCGTTGACGCTGCGCCGGCGCGCGTTCAAGGCCGAGGTCACCAGCTCGACGACGTGCTCCGGCATGTGCTGGTTGATCTCGTCGGCGATATGGATGAAGCGGGGCTCGTAGCCGTTGAGCCGCATCTTCCACGACAGGTAGAAGGGGTCCACGGCGATGCAGTGACCGCCGATCCCCGGCCCCGGATAGAACGGCATGAACCCGAAGGGCTTGGTGGCGGCGGCGTCGATCACCTCACGGCTCGAGACGCCCAGGCGCCGGCACATCAGGGCGAACTCGTTCGCCAGGGCGATGTTGATGTTGCGGAACGTGTTCTCGTAGAGCTTGGCCAGCTCGGCGACCGTCGGGCTGGAGACCTCGTACACCGTCGGCACGATCGTCCGATAGAGCGCCGCTCCCAGCCGCGTGCACGTGGCGGTGGCGCCGCCGATCACCTTGGGGATGTCGCGCACCTTGAAGTGCTTGTTGGCGGGATCGATGCGCTCCGGGGAGAAGGCGACGAACGTGGTCTCGCCGATGCGCGCGCCGCGTTCGACCAGCATCGGGATGAGCAGCTCGTCCGTCGTGCCCGGGTACGTGGTCGACTCGAGCACCACGAGCTGTCCCGGGTGGACGTGCGCGGCGACCTGGGCGGCGGCCGCGACCACGTACGAGATGTCGGGATCCTTCGACTTCCGGAGCGGCGTCGGCACACAGATGATCACGACGTCGCTGTCCTGGAGCCGCGCGAAGTCCGCGGTCGCCTGGTAGCGTCCGCCCGCCACGAACTCGACGAGCTCGGCGTCGGAAACATCGGGCGTCGGCGATTGGCCGAGATTGAGGGCGGCGATACGATCGCGATCGGTGTCGATCCCGACCGTGGGAAAGCCGGCGCGTGCGTACTCGAGCGCGAGCGGTAGACCGACGTAACCCTGGCCGATCACGGCCACGCGGGCGGTACGCGTCTCGATTTTTTCGGCGAGCTGTGTCTCGAGCTGTCTCTCCATGAGCGTCGGGGCTCCTTCAGGCGGCGTCTTTGGCGGCATCGTTGGCGTTGGTGGTGGCCGGGCGCGACTCGCGTGGAAGCGGCAACGCCTCCGCCGCGCTCGAGTCCATCGAGCCCCGGCCGGAGACGACCACGCCGACGGTGTCGATGAGGATGCGGAGGTCAAGCCACCACGATAGGTGCTTGACGTAATAGAGGTCGTAGCGCATCTTCTCGGTTTCTTCTTCGAGGTTGTTCGCGTACCCGTAACGCACCTGCGCCCACCCCGTGAGACCGGGACGAACGGCGCTGCGCAGCGCGTAGTACGGGATCTCCCGCGTGAACAGTTCGTAATTGACGACGGGATGTGGCCGCGGCCCGACGAGGTTCATGTCACCTCGCAGGACGTTCAGGAACTGCGGAAGCTCGTCGAGCCGGAATTTCCGTAGAAATTGGCCGACTCGCGTGATGCGATCGGCGTTGTCACGCACCCACGCCGACGGTTCGGCGGTCACCGGGCGCATCGTGCGGAACTTCACGAGCCAGAAGCGCTTGCCGTGGCGGCCGATCCGCTCTTGCCGGAAGAAGACCGGACCTCGGGACTCCAGCTTCACCGCGATCGCGATCAGCGCCATCAGCGGCGCGAGGACGACCAGACCGATGGCGGAGACGACCATGCTGGTGGCGCGTCCGACGGCGGCGTGGCCGCGGGCAAGGCGGAACCCTTTCCCGAACACGAGGTTCGCGGCGGGGAGCATCTCGATCGCGAGCTTGCCGGTGATTCGCTCGTAGACGTCGACGGCATCCTCGACGCGAATGCCACGGCCACGGGCCTCCAGCAGGACCGGCATCAGCCCCATGCGGTGCGGCTCCTCGACGGCGACCACGATCCGCCGTGGGCGAACGCGATCGACCACGCTGGCGAGATCGGCCAGGCCGCCGAGCACGGGATAGCGGAAGAGCCGCCGCTCCGAAGAGAGCGGCGGCTCCGTCACCAGCCCGACCGCCCAGCGCAGGTGGGGGCGGGCCACCACTTCGCGGAGGACGGCGGCCGCCAGGCGTCCTCCTCCGAGCATGACCACCGTTTTCGTGTATGGCCGTCGGCGCAGCACGCCGTAGTAGCACGCGCGGCCGGCGAGGAGAATCGCCGTTGCAATGAGAAGCGCCGTCACCAGTGCGGTGCCGTCGCGCGTCTCGACCCCAACCAGGATGTCGAGGACGGCCACTGCGAGGAGGACCAGGCCGAGGGCCCGCAGGAATCGCGGAGCGCAGTCGCGAAGGTTGCGCGCGACGCGGAAGTCGTAGAGTTCGCAATAGTAGAAGGCGGTTGCACAGGCTGCCGTGAAGACGAGCGCCTCCGCCGGCGGACGGACGCGCAGGACCCACAGCGCGCCGAAGATGCAAACGGCCTCGACGAAAGCGAGCGCAACAGCCATCAAACAGCCGCTCGGCAAGGGGTGTTTTGCACGTCGGTATGTAGGGGCAAACCCGCTGCCAAACCTCGGTTGTAGTCGGCCGCCGGCGAATTCTGGTGGAAGCGCCCGCCGGGTGGGCAAGGCACACGCCCCATAGGGTTCGGCGTCTCCCTAATGTCCGAACTGCATTGCATACGGCAGGGTCATTGCATGCACTGCAGCGCTTTGCGCAGTGCGAAGATCTCAGATCGCCGTATCGGGCAGTGGCGATGACCGCTTGCGGGCGAGGCGCTGCCTCAGAATCGTGAACAGTCGTCGCAGCTCTCGGCGGTCGATCGCGCCGACGAGCACGCTGAGCGCGACAACGGCAGCGACGATGCCGCCCTTGAAGGCGAGCGACGCGATGAGCGGGGTCACGGGGACGAGACGCGAGACGGTGAAGCCCGCCACCGCGAGCGCGCCGACCTTCGCCAGCGCGGCGAAGTCCGGCCGCTGTGGCCACACGCGTTGGGCCATCACGTGGGTGAGCGTCGCCATGACGACGAGGGCGGCGAGTCGTGAGTACGCGGCGCCAAACGCGAGATAGCGCGGCACGAGCAAGGCGCTCGCGGCGACGCTGGCGGCCGCGGTGACGACACCGATGGCGCCGAGCAGCGCCGTGCGGTTCTTGACCAATAGACCAGTCTTGAAGAACAGCGTCATTCCCAAGACCACGTGCGAGGCCACCAGGATCGGCACGATGCCCGCCGCCGAGTGGAATTTCGGCGCGGCCATCAGTCGGATGACGTCCTCGGCGGCGATTGCGAATACCAGGCCCGCGATGACGATGGTGAACGTGAACGTCTGGAACATCCGCCGATAGGTCCGCGACGCCTGTGGATCGCGTGCGAGCTCGAACTGTCCGGGATCCCAGGCCTCGCGAAACGGCGAGATCACTGCGAGGAACAGGACCTGCGCGCACTGCATGGCGAGCGAGTAGATGCCCGCGGCGGCAATCGAATCATGATGCGTCAGGAACACGCCCGCCGTGCGGTTCACCAGTAGCCATGAGGCAGGCATGAGCGTGAGCGGTGCGCCGTAGGAGATCATCCGGCGTGCGAGCGGCCACGAGAAGCTCAGTCCCACCTCGCGTAGCGTCCGCCGGGCGATGAAGATCGAGAACAGCCCGTAGGTCAGGATCTCGCTGTAGAAGATGCCCACGACGCCCCAGCGCAGGACGACCACGAGGGCGATGTTCGTCGCCAGTGTCATGGCGAGCGTCGACAAGGATACGAGCGAGACGGTCGCCACCCGCTGCCGCAGGCGCAGGTACGCCAGCCCGATTTCCATGCTGTTCGTAAAGAACAGCGTGATCAGGCCGAGCCGGATGAACCGGGCATAGGCGGCGTCGCCGAGGAGGGCGATCGAGAGCCAGGGAGCCGCGAGCATCCCGATGACGGCGCCGGCGGCGAGCGTCGCCGCACCCGTCGCGTATGCCGTGCTGACGGCGTCGGCCCGATCTTCGGCGGCGGTGTTGGCCGTGTAGTGACGGACCATGGCCGTCGTGATGCCGAGCCAGCAGACCATTCCCACCAGGTCCATGCCGACGGTGACCATCGCCCGGATGCCGTATTCCTCGGGCGAGAGCACGCGGGTGTAGATCGGCAGCATCACGAAGCCGACGAGCCGGTTGGCGAGCGAGCTGAGTGAGTAAACGATCCAGCTGCGCCACAGCGAGCGAGGCGTCGCGCGCGGTGCGTCCGCCGGCGCTTGCGTCGTCGAACCGCCGGGATCGAGGACGCTCAGGGCGCGCGCTCCACGCACCGTGCGCGTTCGCGCTCCGGCGTTTCTTGTATCCGTGCCGTCTTCGCCATCAGCTACTTGTTGATGATGATCGGGGCTGAGGTCGTCTGGTTGCCGGCGGCGTCCGCGGCGACGGCGGTAATCGTGTGCTGCCCTCGCGGAAGCGATCCAGTCGACCACCAGACCGAGCCGGTGCACGACGTGCCCGTGCACGGGATCGTGCCGACCAGCGTCCCGTTGCCGTAGGCCTCGAGGCGGGCCAGGCCGACGTCGTCCCCGCCGCTCACGGTGATCTTGATGCTATTGCCCGTCCACGCGCCATTGGGCGGTGACGTGACGGCGACGGTGGGTGGCGTCGCATCGGCGCCGCCTCCGCCACCGCCGCCCGTGCCGCCGCCGGTCGTGTTATTGACGGCGACCGGGATGGAGGCGGTGGCCGTCCGCCCGGCGCCGTCGGTGACGGTGAGATCGAGCGTATGGCTGCCGTTGGCCACGGCAGTGGTGCTCCAGCTTGCGGTGGCCGTCGAGCTGCTCACGCTCTGACTGGAGATCGTCGTGCTGTTGTCGAGCCGCAGGACGAACGACGTGGGCGAGCCCTGGACATTGGCGGCCGACATGTTCACGGTCGTCGTTCCGCTCACGGTCGCTCCACTTGCGGGAGCGGTGATGGCCGCGCCGAGCGTTGCCGAGCCGCTGACGACAACGGTCACCGTGGGCGGGCTCACGTTGTTGTCGCCGACGTTGTCGAGCACGGTCAGCGAAGCGGTATAGGTGCCGGGCGTGGAAAACGTCACCGCGCCGGGATTCGGCACCGTACTCTTCGCCGGTGAGCCGCCGGGGAAGAGCCACTGGTAGGTCGTGACGCTACCGTCGGAATCGCTCGCGCTTCCGGCAAACGTCACCGACTGACCCGTCTGGATGGACACGCTCCCGGACGACGGATTCGTGATGGTCGCCACCGGCGGTTGATTCGTCGGGTTCTCGGAGAGCCGGATGAACTTCGCTACCGACGGCACGCCGTTCTGATCGAGCACGAACAGCATGTAGTACCCGGGCGGCGCGATCGGCGCACTCGGCGGCGAGGTGACCGATAGCGAACCGGAGCCTTTCGTGAATTCCATCGCGACGAGACGCTGCTCCATGTCGAAGGCGTGCGTCGCGGAGCCGAGGCGGGCGAGGACAACCTGCGAGATGCTCGCCGCTTGCGGCGTGCCGACCGAGAACGTCGCACCATATCCGACCACGGCCGGCGAGGACGAAATCGTCGGCCGCGGCGCCGCCGCGCCGGTGCTCGTGAAGAGATAGGGCGGCTTGTAGATCTCCATGTGCGGCTCCCAGACGCCTTCCGTCGGATTCGTCCCGCCGAGCCAGACGGTCGCGTCCGGGAGCAGAACCGCCGTCGAATGGTACATCCGCGGGTAGGCAATCGTTCCGGCCGGCCCCCACGTTTCGGTGGCCGGATCGAACAGGAGCGCATTCATGGCCGCCGTGCTCGCCTCGTTGAACGTCGACGAGCCTCCGACGTGCAGCACCGTGCCGTTCGGCAGGAGGACGGCGTTGTGCGTCACCCGTGGCTGGTCCAGGCTCGCCACCGCGCGCCAGGACCACGTGGCCTGCGACGTATCGAGGATATGAGCGCCCGCGTACGGCACCGATGTGTTGCCACCCGTGGCGAGGATGCGCGCGGCGTAACCGTCCTCGGGCCTCAACGGTAGCATCACCGACGTCCCGTACATGCGGCTCTCGGAGGACGGGTGGCTGGTGATCGTCCCCGACCACGTGGCCGTGGTGGGGTTGAACGTGCGCGTCGAAGCCGACGGTCCGGTGATCACGACGAGGCCGCTCGGCAACAGATGCAGCCGTGGGTAGTACTTCGGTCCGAACGGTGCCGTGTATGGGCCCGCCCAACCGAAGCCGACGTCATAGATCTCCACCGTTGGATTGATGACGGCGTTTTCGTCGAGACCCGAGAACGTCATCACGCCGCCGTCCTTCAACGCGACCGTCGTCGGGTACCAGCGACCTTTGGCCATGTCCTCGACCTGGATGAACTTCTCCGTTGCCGGGTCGAAGATGGTCGTCGTCTTGAGGCCGGTGTACGGGTTGTAGCTGAGGTTACCTCCGCTGATCAGAAGCCGACCGTCAGGAAAGAACGACATGCTGTTGCAGAACAGGTCCCACGGCGTCGTGCCGGTCGAGAACGCGCCGCTGGACGGATCCCACACCGTGTATCGGTACAGGCCCTGCGCATGCTGGTTCGAGTCATTGCTCGAGCCTTCGATCATCAGCACCTTGCCGGTGCGAAGCACCGCAACGTGGATCGGCTGAACCGGCGCCAGCGACGACATGGTCGACCACTGGCCGGTCACGTTCAGTTGCGCATCGGCGGTATCCGGGGCGGCAAGCCCTGCGGCGATCGCCACGACGAGGACGGCCAGTGTGAAACAGGTTATCGGGCGATCTCGATGCATGCGGAGCTTCCATACTCATGTCCCATGCCATACCGGGATGTGGCCGGAGGCGCGGTCCCGCGGACACCACGACGTCCCCGTTCTTGCGGCATTTGGGTCGACGACGTAAGGCTTTGTGGCGAGCGCGTTCACAATCTCGCCGGCCCGTGAGCGCGCTCCATCGACGCGTGGGCAGCGACCGGCTGAGGTGGCGCCGCGCGCCTGCGTCGTCACGTTCGGCAAGCGCGTGCACAGACCGGTTCGTCGGCATCGGCGTTGTATCTCTTACCGCGCCGAGCGAGCAGTTCGGCCGATCCCGACGAATCGAGGTGACAGCGGTCGATGAATTGGTCGCATGGCATCCGGTGCATGGCGCTCGCGTCGACGCTGCTGACAATGGGCGGCGGCGCCCACGCGCCGCGGGATACCGGCGCGCCGGTCGCGTTCGGCATCGATCGGATCCCGTTGCACTTCACCGAGACGCCCGACGGTCACTTCGAAGCGAAGACGGCCGCCGGCTCGGTCCTTTTGACCTCGCGCTCGCTCATGGTGGTGAGTGACGGAGCGCCGATTCGAATCTCGTTCGTCGGCGCGGAAACGGCGCAGATGCAGGCCTTCGAGCGCTTGCCTGCGCGTGTGAATTACTACCGTGGTCGGGATCCCGCGACATGGCGCACGAACGTCGCGACCTACGCGCGAGTCCGTTACCAGCGTGTCTATCCGGAGATCGACGTGGTCGTCTATGGCGTTCGGGATGGCGTCGAGTACGATTTCGTGGTGGCGCCGCGTGGTGACGTGCGGCGCATCGCCCTCGAGATCGATGGCATCGAGCGGCTGAGCGTCGATGCGGACGGGAACCTCGTGCTCACGCGCGCAGGTCATCCGATCGTGCAGCGCGCGCCGGTGATCTATCAGCAGCGGGATGGCCGCCGGCAGCGGATTGCCGGCCGCTACGTCCTACGCGGCGACAATCAGGTCGCCTTCGCGATCGGCGAATACGATCGTACGCAGCCGCTCATCATCGATCCGGTCATCGTCTATGCTTCGCGGGTGGGCGTGGGCGTCGGCCGCCACGTTGCGGTCGACGGGGCCGGCGCACTCTACGTTACCGGTGAGAATGCCGTGCCGGGCGGCGCAGGATTTCCACTCGTCAAATCCGCGTTCCAGCACCAGCCCAACGGGTACGAGGACGTGTTCGTCACCAAGATCGCTCCCGACGGCATGTCCATCGTCTATTCGACGTTCATCGGAGGCTTCTGGCGCGACTTCGTGAACGGGATCGCCGTCGACGACGAGGGCAACGCCTACATCGCCGGGAAAACGCACCCGGACTTCCCGACGACGCCCGGAGCGTTCCAGCCGACGGCGGTGGGCGGTGAGGACCCCACCACGCCGTTCGTTGCCAAGCTCTCACCCGAGGGCGCACTGGTGTACTCGACGTTCCTGCAGGGGAGCACCTTCGACGGCGAGCCGCTGCGCGGCAACAACTGCGTGACCGGTGCGGCCAACGGCATCGCAGTGGACGCGGCCGGCAGCGCCTACGTCACCGGCGTCACGAAGACGAACAACTTTCCGACGACAGCCGGCGCGCACCTGCCGAGACCGCCGCAGGCCGCGTCGACGAACTGCTTCGCGAGCGGCGGCGCCTGGGTGGCCAAGGTCGCCGCGAACGGTCGCTCGTTGATCTATTCGACATATCTCGACGGGGCCGGGAGCGCGATCGCGGTCAGCGGCGGCGGAGAGGCATTCGTGGCCGGCGCGCTCACCGCCGCGACGTTCAAGACGTACTCCGTCGCGGCCGATCAGGCCGTTGCCGGCGGCGCCGTCGTGAAGCTCGATGGACAGGGACGGCCTGTATACGGCACGATCATCGGCCCCGTCGCCACCTCGATCGCCGTCGGCGTGGACGGATCCGCGTACGTCGCGGGCACGCTCGGCGGATCGCGCGAGTCGCCGACTGGCAGCTTCTCAGCCCAGCGAGGTTTTCAGACTACGCCGTCCGGTGGGATCGATGGCTTCGCCGGGCGGCTGCAGCCGACGGGAACGTCGTGGATATGGTCGACGTACGTCGGAGGTGCGGCGCGCGACACGATCACGGGCATTGCGGCGCACGTCGACGGGCGCGCGTGGCTCGTCGGCTCCACGGCGTCGGCGAATTTTCCGACGAGACGGCCGGTGCGCGGGAAGGCGGCGGCCGTCGAGATCGCCGCCGTCACCATCTCGCCAACCGGCGCTCTCGATTTCGCCAGCGTGCTGGGAGAAGGACAGGGCCACGGGATCGCCGTCGACCGCCGTGGCGACGCGTACATCACCGGCGTCGCCGGACGCGATTTTCCAGCAATGGCCGCGGGCGAGACGCAGACCACGGCATCCGCCGGTACCGCGTTCATCATGAAGGTGTCGCCGACCGAATGACGGCGAGAACGCCCTTCAGCCGTGCTGCGTCTTGAAGTACTCCAGCGTCGAGGGGAGACCGTCGTCGAGCGTCGTCGGCGGCACCCAGCCGAGCACACGCGCCGCGCGGCCGGAGGCGAGGGCGCTGCGCCGCTGCTCGCCGGGCTTCGCCGGTCCGTGCGTGGCTGCGCGCGTTACCCCGGCGGCGCGCGCGAGCCGGGCGTAGATCGAGTTCACCGTCGTCTCGACGCCGGTGCCGATGTTGACGACGCCGGTGGCGTCCGTGCGTTCGAGGCCGCGGACGACGGCTTCCGCGACGTCTTCGACGTAGACGAAATCGCGCGTCTGCTCTCCGTCGCCGTTGATCACGCACGGCTCCCCGCGCAGCAGTCGATCGGCGAAGATGGCGATCACGCCGGCCTCGCCCTGCGGATTCTGCCGCGGCCCGTACACGTTTGCCAGGCGAAGCACGAGCGTGCGCATGTCGAGAAGCGGGCCGTAGCACTCGACATAACGCTCGCCGGCCGTCTTCGAGACACCGTAGGGTGAGCTGGGCGCGACCGCATGGTCTTCCGGCGTCGGCACGACCGCCGTGTCGCCGTAGGCGGCGCCGCCGGTCGATATATAGAGGAAGATCCGCGCGCCGGCGGCGCCGCAGGCACGCACCAGCGCCAGCGTGCCGGAGATGTTCACGCTCGCGTCGAAATCCGGATCGGCCACCGAGCGGCCGACCGAGGCCTGGGCGGCCGCGTGCACCACGGCCTCCGGCCGCCACGTGGCGATGAGGCGCGGCAACCGCCGACTACGAATGTCACAGCGCTGCCATCGCGCGGCGCGGTTGACGAGCTCGCGACGACCCGTGCTGAGGTCATCGACGACGCGGACTTCGTGCCCCTGCCTGAGCAGGCGATCGACGATGTGGGAGCCGACGAAGCCCGCCCCGCCGGTGACCAGAATCCTCATCTGGTGGCGTGCCGTGCAGTGTGGTCGGCGACAGGCATCGCCCTCAGTCCACCATGCCGCCCGGGCGATTTCAACAGGCGCTCCCCGATTGCGGGTTCGAACGGTCGGTCGTGCTACGATCCGGAGCGATGGTGGCGGTGAAGAAGCGCATCCTCATCGTCGACGACGAGCCGCTGATCATCGAGGTCCTGAGCGAGCATTTCAAGGACGCTTACGACGTCGAGACGGCGATGAATGGCACCGACGCCCTCGCTGCCGTGGTCCGTCAGCGCCCCGATCTGATGCTGCTCGACATCAACATGCCGCGCATGAACGGCGTCGAGGTCCTGAAGGACGTCAAGAAGATCGACGAGTCCATCGCGGTCATCATGGTCACCGCGAACGAGCAGGTGTCGCTGGCGGCCGATGCCCTCAAGAGCGGAGCCTTCGGCTACGTGCCGAAGCCGTTCGATTTTCGCTACCTCGACCACATGGTGGCGACGATCTTCGATGCTCCGGCAGCGCGCCGACGCTGAGTCGCCGCCTCTGCTAGGATAGCCGCCCGGCGGCGCTGCTTCGCCCGCCCTTCGCTATGGCTGACGAGTTCGCGATGTGTTGTGACCGCGCCCGCGTCCATGCGCGCAGCGGACGGTTCGCGGAGGCCGCTGCCGCCTATCGCGAAGCCCTCGTCCATCGCCCCGACGACGTCAAGACGCGCCTGGATCTCGTGCTCGCGCTGCGACGCCAGCGTCGCGTCGACGAGGCCGAGACCGAGGCGCGCGCCGCGCTCGCGCTGGCGCCGAGCTCTGCCGGCGCGTGCGAGGCACTGGCAAGCGTGCTGTTCGAGCAAGGGCGCGCCACCGAGGCCGTCGACGCCTTTCGGGCGGTGTTGCGCGCGCGTCCGGAGCACGTGCGCGTCCGCCGTGCGCTCGCGTGGGCGCTCGAGCGACTCCAAGATTGGACGGGTGCGGAGGCGGCGGCGCGCGAGCTGCTCGCGCGGCGACCCGGCGACGCGCTCGCACGCGACACGCTCGCCCGTGTGCTGCGTCGCCAGCGCCGCCCCGCGGAGGCGGAAACGCTGCTCGGCGAAGCCGACGCACCACGAGACGTCGACGCCACGCTCGCGCTCGCGCGCGCTCGCCTCGAGCAGGCGCACCATGCGGACGCCATCGCCGCCTATCGCGAGGTCGTGGCTCGGGCGCCGGCCGACGTGCGCGGGTGGATAGGCCTCGGCGTGTCACTCGAGCGTGACGGCCGCCACGCCGACGCCACCGTGGCGTATCGCGAAGCCGCGCGCTTGCGTCCTGCCGACAGCCGCGTGCTGCAGACGCTCGGCAAGAATCTCAAGCGACGGCGGCGCTATGGGGAGGCCGCCCACGTGCTCGGCGACGCCGTGCGCGTGGCGCCCGGCGATCCGCGCGGTTGGTATCACCTCGGCGTCGTGCTCGAGCGTCTCGGACGACGCGACGAGGCGATGACAGCGCTGCGGCAAGCAGTCGCGCAGCGCCCGACCTTCGTGGCCGCGCAGCTCTCCCTCGCGTGGATGCTCCGTCGCGCCGAGCGGTGGGCCGAGGAGGCCGCCGTCTACGAGGCCGCCCTTCGCGCGTGTCCGGACGAGCCCGATCTGCTGCTCGGTTACGGCGTGTCGCTCGGCGCGCTCGGCCGCCACGCCGAGGCGGAGCGCGCGCTCCGCGCCGCGCATGCCCGGCGTTCACGCGATGCGGAGATCATGTTCGAGCTCGGCGTGGCCATCGGCCGGCAGGGACGCCACGCGGAGGCTGAAGGGTTGCTGCGCGAGGCGGTCCGACTCGAGCCGACGAACGTGCGAGCGCGCGCGAACTTCGCGCTGGGGCTCGGGCGTCAGGGCCGTCACGCGGACGCCGAGGCCGCCTACCGCGACGCACTCGGCGTCGCCGATCATCCCGCGCTCCACCGCGGCCTCGGTGTCTCGCTCTACTGGCAAGGGCGGAGTGAGGAGGCGGAAGCCGCGTTCATCACCGCCATCGAACGCAAGCCGGACTACGTCCGCGCGCATTGCGACCTCGGTGAGCTCTATGTCGAGCAAGAGCGCTTCGCCGACGCCGAGCGCGTGTACCGCGCGGCCATTCGCCTCAAGCCGACGTCGCTCACGGCGCGCACCGCGCTCGCCGGCGTCATGCTGGCCGAGCGGCGTTACGCCGACGCCGAGGCGGAGGCCCGGGCGACGTTGGTCCTGAACTTCGAGGTCGCGCGCGCGCATTTCGACCTGTGGGCGGCGCTCGAGGCGCAGGGCAAGTCGGCGGCGCTGGTGACCGCGCTCGAGCGCTTTCTGGCGGCGCGTCCCGACCACGCCGAGGCGCGTGCGCGGCTTGCGCGAGCGCGCGCGCTCAGCGGCGAGTGGCCGCTGTCGGCTCCGCGACCGGCGGCAGGCTGAGCAACCGCCGGAACTCTTCGAGCTCGCGCCGCGGAACGTCGGGTCGCTCGCGCAGCGCCTGCCACACGGCGGCCGGATTGTCTGCGATCGCGTGGGTCGTACGCGCGAACGTGCGGACGAGTCGACTACCTTCCTTCTCGGCCTTCGCGTGCGCCACGTTGCGGGCAAGGACACCGGCCGCCGCCATGACCTTGCCCTCCAGCTTCACGTAGCTGTCGACGGCGGCGGCGATCGTGGCCGTGCCGTCGCTCGCGGGCGTCGCGGCGTACGTGAGGCTGATGATCGCCTGGCCGCGAATGTTCGGCATCAGGCGATTCTGGTACTCGCCCTGCGCGTGCAGCACACGAATGCCGGGCGCGGCGTAGACGACCTCGAAAGTCCCGACGGTGCCCCAGCCGTCGTCGAGCCCGAAGCCGCCGGGGACGCGCCATACCCGGTAACGCGCGGTCTTCAGCGTGCGGGTGACGTGCGTGGCGAACTCGGGATGGTCGATCAGGTATTCGAAGATCTCGCGTCGCGCGCGGAACGGTTCCCCATCGACGTGCGCGGCGACCGACGCACGGTCCGTGACGAGTGCCAGCCGCTGACGGGTGGCAGGCGGGATCTCCGCCGGCAGCGACGGAACACCGCGACCGGCGGCCACGGGCGTAACGACCAGCAGCGCGGTGGCAGCGGCGAGCAGACATGCGCGGGCGTGGTGAAGCTCCGGCACGACCCCACGATTATTGCACAAGATGCGCTTGACGTCGGGCGGGCGCCTCCGTACGCTCGGGCCACTCGACCTACCAAAACCGCCGGGGCCCGCGGGGCGCAGGAGCGCGTCGATGTTCTACATGTACGCCGTGGTCGACGGCCTTCCCGCCGCGTGGCATCCGCCGCCCGCGATCCTCGGCACGGCCTCGGTCGAACGTCAGCCGCTCGGCTCGCTGATCGTGCTCGGCAGCACACTGGACACCGTTCCCGTCGCGAACCCGAAGACTCTCGCCCTCCATCACGACGTCGTCGCTTCTGCCGTCGATGCGCGCGGTCTGTTGCCATTCCGCTACGGCACCGCCGTTCCCGACGCCGAGCGCGATCCGTGGCTGGCCGCGCAACAGCCGACGCTCGAGACGGCGCTCGCCCAGGTCCGCGGTTGCGTCGAGATGAGCGTCAAGCTCCTGCGGCTCGACAGCGGCGAGACGTCCAGCGGACCGGGAGAGACGGAACTGCGGGCGCTCGCCGATCAGCTCGTCAGTCGAGCGGGCATCGAGCAGTGGCGGTACCGGCCGGCGGGAACGGGCGGGAACGTCGTCGCGTCGGTCGCATTTCTGCTGCCGCGCCCGCGTCTCGCCGACTTCCTGGCGCGGATCGCGCCGATTGCCTCGCGCGCGGTCGGCATCGCCGTCGTCCCGACGGGGCCATGGCCAGCTTATTCGTTCGTCCCCGCGTTCGATCGTCCCCCGCTGGCGGTCGCGCCACCGCCCGAACCCCCGTCGTCCTCGGCTCGTCGGGCGGCCGGGTAGGACCATTGCGTCGCCACGGCGCCTCGGCTACCCTTGGCGCCACTCCGCGGAGGGCCACATGGCGCGGCTACCGGTATCGGCGGTCGAACAGCTGATGAGCGACAAGCCGGGCGAGACGCTCGAGTCCGCGCTCGGCGTCTTCGAGGTCTTCGCCAGCGGCTCGCTCAGCGACGAGGTCTACATCCTGGACGACGTCGCCGGAAAGCGTATCGCCATCGCTCCGACGGCGATCAGAGACAAGTATCGGCGGGGGTGACGCATGGCCATTATCGTCGTGTCGACCCAGATGGGCGCGGGCGGTCCGGAGATCGGCATGGCGCTCGGACAGCGCCTCGGCTACCGCTACGTGGATCAAGAGCTCTTGCAGGATGCCGGACGTCGTTACGGCCTCGCCGAGGAGAAGCTCTCGCATCTCGACGAGTCGAAGCCGACCATCTTCGAGCGCTTCGATGCCGAGACGCGGCATCACATCACCGTGCTCCAGACCACGCTCCTCGAGCTCGCCGAGCTCGACAACTGCGTGTTCATGCGGGGCGGCGGCCAGTGGCTGCTGCGCGGCGTACCCCACGTGCTGCGCGTGCGCGTGCTAGCGCCGTTCGAGCACCGCGTGAAGTGCTGGATCAAGCGGGTGGCCGCCATGACCGGCGAGACGCCGAACCAGCGCGCCGCCGCCGACTTCGTGCGGCGCGACGACAGCGAGAAGTCCGGCCGGATGCGGTACCTGTACGAGGTCGATATCAACGATCCGATGCTCTACGACCTGATCGTCAATACGGAGCGGCAGACCTACGATTCCGTGGTGCAGATGCTGGAGACGGTCGTGCGTCGGCCGGAGATGTCCACCACCGAAGCCGGCCGGAAAGTGGTCGCTGCGCGCGCGCTCGCCTCACGCGTGCAGGTGGCGCTGGCGACGCATCCGGAAACCCGGCGCTATCGCATCACGGTCGAAGCGCAGGACGGCGTCGTCACGCTGGAGGGGACGGCCGCGCTCGACCACGCGGTCGACGTTGCCCGCTCCGTGCCCGGCGTGCGCGACGTTCGCACGCAGCAGGTGGAGATCCCGCCCATCCCGCCGTTCGTGGCGTAGGCCAGCGTGTCGAGGC
>OEKU01000117.1_pt1 | contig 20136 bp, 17 predicted proteins | sample 1503311 | NCBI WGS metagenome assembly OEKU01 (sample SAMEA104379587, study PRJEB20068) | metagenome | biome: 1000743; feature: 77; material: 1998 | place: USA | collected 2012 | depth 25 m | reverse complement strand
TCGGCGCTCAGATGGACGTCGAGCTCCAGCAGATCGACGCCGAGCGCGAGCGACTCGCGGAACGCGCGCAGGCTGTTCTCCGGCCAGAGCCGCGCACCGCCGCGGTGGGCGGCCAGCCGCGTCACTTCTCCGTCTCGATCAGGCCCTTCACGAACCAGCGCTGCATGGCGACGATCACCGCCACCGGGGGGAGCAGGACCATGACCGCCGCCGCCATGATGATGTTCCACTCCGGAAGCTGCGAGCCGCTGCGCGGCACGAGCGCCTCGATCCCGATGACCGCCGTGCGCATCTCGGGCGTGTTGGTGACGAGCAGTGGCCACAAGTACTCGTTCCAGCCGTAGACGAAGAGGATGACGAACAGCGCGGCCACGTTGGCTGTGGAGAGCGGCAGCAGGATGGACCACAGGAAGCGCAGCGGTCCGGCGCCGTCGAGCTGCGCCGCCTCGGCCAGGGAATCGGGGATCGTCTGGAAGAATTGCCGGAAGAGAAACGTGCCCGTCGCGGACGCCATGAGTGGGACGGTCAGGGCCCAGTACGTGTCCACCCAGCCGAGCACGCTGATGACATTGTACGTCGACACGATCCGCACGGGCACCGGCAGCATCAGCGTGACGAAGATCATCCAGAACACGAGCTGCTTGCCGCGGAAGTTGAAATATACGATGGCGAAGGCCGACAGGAGCGAGATGACGATCTTGCCAACCGCGATGGCGATGGCCACCACCGCGCTGTTCAGCAACATGCGGCCGAGCTGTACGCGCTCCCACGCCTGTGCGTAGTTGTCGAGGAGCGAGGTCGAGGGATAGAGCTTGGGCGGCAGGCTGCTCACCTCGCCCAGCGACTGCGTGCTGATGACGAACGCGTAATAAAGCGGGAACGCGAGCGCACCCACGGCGGCCACCAGGATCGCGTGCGCGATGAGGCCGCTCCAGTCCCTTCGTCGTGCGCGGGGCGGCGCGGCGACCGCGACGCCGGCGACCGTGTCGAGCGCGCGTGCCATCAGTACGTCACCTTTTTCTCGGCGAAGCGAAACTGCATCGCCGTCAGTGCGATGACGACCAGCATGAGGATCACCGACTGGGCCGCCGAGTAGCCGAGCTGCAGACCTTCGAAGCCGTCCTTCCACGCCCGGTACACCATGATCGAGGTCGCGTCGCCGGGGCCGCCCTGCGTCACCGAGTGCACCAGGCCGAACGTCTCGAAGAACGAGAACGTCATGTTGAGCGTGAACAGGAAGAACGTCACCGGCGACAGCAGCGGGAAGACGATCGCGAAGAACCGCCGGATGGGGCCAGCCCCGTCCACGCTCGCCGCCTCCAGGACCGAGGTCTCGATCGCCTGGAGCCCGGCGAGGTAGAACGCGAGGTTGTAGCCGAACTGTTTCCAGATGGCGGCCACCACGATCAGGGTCATGGCCACCCAGCCTTTGAGGAACCAGTTGAATTGATACGCGGTCACGAACGAGAGCACGTACGGGAGCACGCCGTAGGACGGATGGAAGATGAACAGCCAGATGATGCCCGCGATCGCGGGCGCGATGCCGTAGGGCCACAGCAGCAGCGAGCGGTACACGGCAAGGCCGCGGATCTTGGCGTTTGCCAGCGAGGCGAGGAGCAACGCGAGGGCCAGTCCGACGATGGTGACGAAGAACGAGAAGACAAAGCTCGAGAGCGCCGAGCGCAGGTACGCGGGATCCATGAACAGCCGCTCGAAGTTCGCCAGGCCGACGTAGATCAGCCGATCGCCGAAGGGCGAGGCGCGATAGAGCGACAGGCGCACCGAGTCGATGGCCGGCCAGAAGAAGAACACCAGCGTGATGAATACTTGAGGCGCCACGAGCGCGTAGGGTAGCCAGCGGTTGCGAAAGACGGTGCGCTTCATCCGCGTGGCGCCCGCGCTTACTTGTAGAGCGCGGCGAACTCCTTCAGGATGTCGTTGGACTTCGCCACGGCGTCGTCGAGCCCCTGCTTGGCCGTCTTCTTACCGCCGAAGATGTTCTCCATCTGCTCTTCGATCGCGTCACGTACGGACACGAAGTTTCCGAGGCGGATGCCCTGGCTGCTGGGCGTTGTCTTGCCGGCCGCCATCTGGTTCACCGCCGTCTTCTGGTGCGGGTTCTTCGCGTAGTGACCGGAGGCCTCCATCGCCTTCACGGCGGCGTTGGTCAGCGGCACGTAGCCCGTCACCCCCGCCCACCACGCCTGGTTGTCGGTCGACGCCAGGTACTTGAAGAACTGCGCCACGCCCTTGTACTCGTCGGGCTTGGCGCCCTTCAGGACCCACAGCGTGGCACCGCCGATGATCGAGTTGCCCTGAGGGTAGCCCGCCATCCTCGGCAAGAACCCGGTGCCCCACGTGAATTTCCCCTCGGACGCGCGCGTCAGGCCGGCGATGTACGCGGACGAGCTCGTGAAGATGCCGCACTCGCCGCCGCCCATGTTGGCCTCGGCCTTGGACAACTTGCCGTTGTACGTGAACCACCCTTCCTTCACGCCGCGCTGCAACAGTTCCATCATCTTCACGCCGAACGGCCCGTTGATCTTGAGCGTGGTGGCGAGGCCGTCGAAGCCGTTGCTGTGATCGGCGAACGGCTGATCGTGCAGCGCGTGCATGTTCTCCATCAGCACCCACGACGGCCACGCGGTGGAGTAGCCACACTTGGCGCCCGAGGCCACCAGCTTCTTCGCCATCGACTCGACCTCGTCCCACGTCGCCGGCGGCTTGTCGGCAAGGCCGGCCTTCTTGAAGAGGTCCTTGTTGTAGTAGAGGATCGGCGTCGAGGAGTTGAACGGCATCGAGGCGAGGTTGCCGTTCGTCGAGTAGTAGCTCTTCACCGGCCCGATGAGGTCGTTCCAGTCCACGCTGACGCCGTTGTCCTTGAGCAGCTGGTACACCGGATAGACGGCGCCCGACGAGAGCATCGTCTGCGTGCCGACGTCGAAGACCTGCACGACGTGCGGCGGCTGCTTGGCGCGGTAGGCGGCGATGGCCGCGGTGAGCGTTTCGGGATAGCTGCCTTTGAAGATCGCCTTCACCTCGTAGTCCTGCTGGGTGGCGTTGAATTTTGCGGCGATCTCGTTCGCCCGCTCGCCAAGCACGCCCTGCATCGCGTGCCACCACTGAATCTCCGTCTTCGCGAGCGCAGCCGACGGGCTCGCGGCGAGCACGAGCACGGCGAGCGCGACGATGCGCGTGACGAACGCCTTCATGAGCGCCTCCTCGAACGCGGTGTGATCCTCGGGCGGTGCCGCACTATAGCACAGCGTTTCGGCGCCGCCGGCGACGCGGCCGCTACGGTTTGGCGGCGGGCGAGCTGGCGATGATCCAGTCGGCGATGGCGTTCACCACCGTCGTGTCGATCCCGAAATATCCGTGCGGCGCCAGCGGCTCACAGGCATCCGACTGCGGGCGGTCGCCGCCGGTGAACGTCAGCAGCTCGCGCTTCGGCGTTGCCTTCAGCTGCCGCAGGAGCCAGCTCGTGTCCGCGTAGCGCGACGCACGACAGCCGTCGTCGCGGTGATGGACGAGGAGCGTCGGGACGCGGATCCGCTCGAGGGCGACGTCCTGCAGCGACTCTCCCATGTCCCGGCTTTGCCCCGTCACGCTCGACGTGAGCACGATGCCGTCGGGACCGCCGCTCGTGAGCCGCGCCGCCACGCTGGCCGCCGACACGCTGCCCATGCTCGTTCCGACGAGCCACACCGCCCCCGGCGCCTCCGAGCGCAATGCCGCGATCAGCGCCTGCACGTCGGCCGCGTGCTCCGGGCCGGTGCGAAATCGGACGAGCGCTTCGCCGCGGCGATCCGACGGTGCGTCCACCACCGCCACCAGCAGGCCGCGCTCCGCGAACCGCCCGCGGTTGCGCACGAGGAAGTTGTTGGCGCGCGGGCCGGGCAGTCCACGATCGAGGCCAAGGCGGCCGGGCCCACCGGTGAAGAGAATGACGGTGGCCGCGGGCGCGGCCGGCGGCCGTACGAGAACGAACGTCTCGGTGACACCGGGACGCGTGGGGATCGTGCGGAGCTCTTCCGCGTGAGCGCCGGTGGCGAACGCCAGCAGCGCGAGGGCGGCGAGCGTGCGCCTCACGTGCGGAAGCGCCGCGAGCGGGCGACGTGGGCGTCGTACGCCTCGAGCTCCGCGTCGAGCCGGCGCGCGCTCCACCCGAGGAGCGCGGACATCCGCTGGGCGATCGGCTCGGCGCAGTCCTCACCCTGACAGCTGCTCGTCCCGATGCCGGTGCGACGCAGCATGAAATCCTGGAGCGAGACGGTCATCTCGTCCTGGACCGCATGGTGGAGTTGACCGACGACGTCCGGGTTCGTCGGACACAGCCGCTCGGCGCCATTGGGCACTTTGCCGATCAGCTCGACCACGCGCGGATAGAGGCGGCCATACGTCGTGACGAGCGTCTGGAGCGTGTCCGCGGGCAGCCCGCTCGCCGCCATCTCGCGCGAGACGTCGAGCCACGCCCTCACCTCGACGGTCGCGCGCTCCTCGTCGGTGCCGTCGAGCATCCGCGTGGCGGTGCGGCCCCGGCCGCGGCGACCGAGCGTCCGCATGATCGTGTCGCCGAGCTCCTCGGCCAGGCTACGGAAGCACGTGAGCTTCGTGCCGGTGATCGACAGAAACCGCCCGCCGGCCTCGGCCACGATGCGGTGCGCGCGCGAGACGTCGGACGCCCGCGTGCCCTCCTCGTACGACAGCGGACGCACACCCGCATACGTGTACGCGATGGCCTCGGTGTTGACGCGGGGGTCGGGCAGCGCGCGGCGCACCTCGCCCAGCAGGTACTCCACCTCGTCGCGCGTCGCCCACACGCGGTCGAGGTCGCCGGCGAAGTCCGTGTCCGTGGTACCGACCAGAGAGAATTCGCGCCAGGGGATCACGAAGATCATCCGGTCGTCGCGGGTGGAGTGGTAGATGGCGCGCTCGGTCATGCGCGGCAGGAGACAGTGGATGCCCTTCGTGCGCCGCAGCACATGGCGGCCGCGCTCGCGGATGCCCGCCAGCTCGCGCAGGTCGTCGACCCACGGTCCGGCCGCGTTCACGACGACGCGCGCGCCGAGCGTGGCCACCGTGCCCGTGAGGAGATCGCGCGCCGTGACGCCGGCCACGCCGCCGCGCTTGTCGCGCACGACCGACAGCACCTGGCAATAGTTGAACGCGCGGGCGCCGTGCCGGCACGCCGACAAGACATTCTCGAGGCAGAGACGCTCGGGAAAGAGCAGGAGGTCGTCGAAGTAATACCCGGCGCCGCGCAGATCGTCGGGCCTCATGGCGGGCTCGAGGCTGAGCGCATCGATGGGCCGCAGCACGCGATAGCGCTCGCGCGCACGACCCGGCGTCAGCCAATCGTAGAGCTTCAGACCGAGACGGACCTTGATCAGACCGCGCGACGAGTCGCGATAGATGGGGACGAGGAATGGCAGCGGCTTGACCAGATGCGGCGCCAGCCGCTGCAGCCGCTGCCGCTCGGCCAGCGACTCCCGCACGAGGCCGAAGTCGAACAGCTCGAGATAGCGCAGGCCGCCGTGAATCAGCTTCGAGGACAGCGAGGTGGTGGCGGAGGCGAAATCGCCCTTGTCGATCAGGGCCACCGAGAGGCCGCGCATCGCGAGGTCGCGCGCGGCGCCGGCACCCGCCATGCCGCCGCCGATGATCACGACGTCGTAGTCGGCGTCAGCGAGAGGCTGCGGGCGGCCGCTCATCGAAGCAAATCCCGGATCGATGGTAGCACGAGGTCCGGAGCGGTCTCGGCGATGCGCGGGTCGTCGGCGCGCGTCACCCCGCTCAGCACCAGCACGGTGGCGAGGCCGAGCCGCTTGCCCATCACGATGTCGGTCTCGATGCGATCACCGACGATCACGGCGTCCGCCGCCGCCACGCCGAGGCGCGCAAGCGCCACGTCGAGGATGATCGGCGACGGCTTGCCGACCACGATCTCGACGCGGGCGCCGGTCACCGCCTCCACCGCCGCCGTCATCCCCGCGCAGTCCGGAATCTCGCCGTCGGCGGTCGGGCACGTGCGATCGGGATTGGTGGCAATCAGCCGCGCGCCCTGACGCACGGCCTGGAGCGCCGTGTTGAGCTTCGCGTAGTCGAACGTCCGGTCGAAAGCAATCACGACCCAGCGCACGCGATGGTCGTGGCGCACCTCGAAGCCGTGCGCGCCGAGCTCGGCGATCAGCGGTGGCTCGCCGATCACGAAGACGGGTGCACCAGGATCGAGCTCGGCGAGATGGCGCGCGAGGACGAGCGAGGAGTTGACCACGTCGTCCGTCTCGGCCGGGACGCCGAGGCGCGTGAGCTTCGCGGCGTAGTCGGCGCGCGTCTCCAGCGGCTTGTTGGACAGGAACGCCACCCGGCGGCCGTCGGCACGGATGGCGGCCAGCGTCTCGGCGGCGCCCGGCACCAGCACGTCGCCGCGATACACCGTCCCGTCGAGATCGAACAGCCAGCCGCGCTGCGGCAGGCGGATTATTGTAGCGATGACTGTTCGTGCTGCTTGGGCCGTGGGTGGCCCGGTCTAGATGGACGGTGGCTGCGTTCCGCGTTCACCGCGCGGCGGTCCGGCGTTTTCGTGGTCAGCGCATCAGTGGCGCGACGGCGGCTTGGGCGAGGTCGACGAAGGGCGCGGGCGCCACGCCGAGCAAAACGATGCCGACGGCGCTGATCACGAGGGCGAGGGTGCCCGCGAACGTCGGCGCCAGGCGCGCGGCGGTGGCGTCCGACTCGCGCATGTACATGTAGACGATGACCCGCAGGTAGTAATAGGCGGCAATCGCCGAATTGAGGACGGCCACCACGGTCAGCCAGACATAACCCGCGCGCACTGCGGAGCCGAAGAGGTAGAACTTCCCGACGAAGCCGGCCAGCGGCGGGATCCCGATCAGTGACAGCAGGAAGAGCGACAGCGTCGCCGCGAGCAGCGGATGGCGACGCGCCAGACCGGCGTACCCGCCGACGTCGACGGCCTCCTCGCCCGCGCGCTCGACGAGCATCAGAATGACGCCGAACGCGCCGACGGTCGTGAAGGTGTACGCGAGCAGGTAATAGAGGACGGCGCCGGCGCCGGTCACGCCGCCCGCCACCAACCCCATCAGCATGTAACCGACATGGGCCACCGACGAGTACGCGAGCATCCGTTTCAGGTTCGACTGCGCGATGGCGACGACGTTGCCGGCCGTCATCGTCACTGCCGCCACCGCCCACAGCACGACCGTCCAGTCCGGCTGCGCGGCCTTCAGCGCCACCATCAGCACGCGGAGCAGGCCACCCATCGCGGCCGCCTTCGAGCCGGTGGCGATGAGCACGGTGATCGAGGTGGGCGCGCCCTCGTAGACGTCGGGCGCCCACATGTGAAACGGCACCGACGAGATCTTGAAGCCGAAGCCGACGAGCAGCAGCCCGAGGCCGACGGTGATCAGGGGGTCCGACGGCCGCGCCGCCGCGGCCGCCGCGATGCGGTCGAAGTTCGTGGCGCCGGTGGCGCCGAAGATGAGCGCAATGCCGTACAGCAGGAACGCGGTCGCGAACGCGCCGAGGAGGAAGTACTTCATCGACGCCTCGCCGGCGGCCAGGCGCGTCTTGAAGAGCCCGGCCAGCACGTACAGCGGCAGCGACATCAGCTCGATGCCGAGGAAGACGACGAGCAGATCGCCGGCGGAGGCGATCAGCAGCATGCCGGACGTCGACATGAGCACGAGGGCGTAGTACTCGCCCGACTCGATGCCGTTGCGGCGAAGGTAGTCGATCGAGAGCAGGACGACCAGCGCCGCCGCGTAGCAGATCACGACGTGCAGGAAGAGCGCGTAATCGTCCAGGAGCACCATGTCGCGGAACGCGCGCGCGCCGCGTCCCCACTGCGCGATGGCGGCCAGCAGCGCGGCCACGACGCCGGCCAGCGCCACGCCGCCGAGGTGCTCCTTCGTCCGGCGCGGTGGCACCAGGTCGAGGAGCAGGACGAGGACGGCGGCGCCGAGCACGATGAGCGTTGGCAGCAGCGCGCCGAGCTGGATCGGAGGCGCAAAGATCATGGTCGCGACGGCGCTGGTTGCGGTTCGAGCCGTGGGGGGGCTGGTCGAGATTGTGCCCGGCTGCGTCCGACGTCAGCGACCGTGGTCGGTGGCGCAATCTTGTGGCGCGCGACGGAGGCCTTGCTTTCCACCTGGGCGATGAGGGCCTGGATGCTGGCTTCGGTCTTCGAGGTGAACGTGCGCGGGTAGACGCCGATCCAGACGATCATGATGATCACGGGTGTCAGCAGCGCCCACTCGCGCAGGCTGAGGTCGCGAAGGTGACGGTTGGCCTCGTGACGGATCTCGCCGAAGGCCACGCGCTGGTACATCCACAAAAGATAGAACGCCGCGAAGATGATGCCGGTGGTGGCGGCGGCGGCGAGCCAGCCGTTGATCTGAAAGGCGCCCACCAGCACGAGAAATTCGCCGATGAAACCGTTCAGGCCGGGCAACGCGAGCGACGACAGACAGACGAGCAGGAACAGCGCCGAGAAGGCCGGAATGACTTTCCAGAGCCCGCCGAAGTCCGCGATGAGCCGCGTGTGGCGGCGCTCGTAGATCATCCCGACCATCAGGAAGAGGGCGCCGGTGCTCAGTCCGTGATTCACCATCTGGATGACGCCACCCACCAGTCCCGCCTGGGTGAGCGTGAACAGGCCGAGCATGACGAAGCCGAGGTGGCTGACGCTCGAGTAGGCGACGAGCTTCTTGAGATCCGGCTGCACCGTCGACACCCACGCTCCGTAGATGATGCCGACGACGGCCAGCGCGAAGATCAGCGGGCCGAACGTCATCGTCGCGTCGGGGAACAGCGGTAGACAGAATCGCAGGAACCCGTAGGTCCCCATCTTCAGCAGCACGCCGGCCAGGATGACGGAGCCGGCCGTCGGGGCTTCCACGTGCGCGTCGGGCAGCCACGTGTGAAACGGAAACAGCGGGACCTTGATGGCGAAGGCGAGCGCGAAGGCAAGGAACAGCAGATTCTGGACGATGCCCGGCGCCACGACATAGCGCGCGAGCGTGGGCACATCGAACGTGAACGTTCCGGTGGCGGCGCCGTGCTGATAATAGAAGGTCAGGATCGCCACGAGCATCAGCGCGGAGCCCGCCATCGTATAGAGCACGAACTTGATGGCGGCGTAGATGCGATTGGCGCCGCCCCAGACTCCGATGATGAAGTACATCGGAATCAGCATCGCCTCCCAGAAGACGAAGAAGAGGAAGAGATCGAGGGCGACGAACACACCGAGCATGCCGGTCTCGAGGACCAGCATCGCGATGACGAATTCCTTGGTCGACTCCTCGATGGCGTGCCAGGCCGAAGCGAGGGCGATCGGCGTGAGGAACGTCGTGAGCAGCACGAGCAGCAGGCTGATGCCGTCGACGCCGACGTGGTAGCTCACGCCGAGATTCGGCATCCAGCGCAGCACCTCCTCGAGCTGGAAGTCGGGGTTGTCGCCGTCGAATCGGAAATACAACGGCACCGATACCGCGAAGGTCGCCACGCTCACCAGCAGTGCGCCGCCGCGCAGCCAGCTCTCCCGAACTCGCGGCATCAGCGCGAGCACGACGGCGCCGGCGGCAGGCAGAAAGGTGACGATGCTCACGAGGCCGATGTGGATGTCAGTCATCGGGCGAGCAGGAAGCCGACGATGGCGACGGCGCCGGCCAGCATGGTCAGCGCGTAGTTCACGACATAGCCCGTCTGGAGCCGCCGGAGACTCTGGGCCCAGGCGGCCACCGCCCGGCCGACGCCGTTCACGGCGCCGTCGATGACCCGCGTGTCGAACAGACGCGCGAGAAACTCCGAGAGCGCCAGCAGCGGGCGCACGACCGTGCGGTCGTAGAGTGCGTCGACGTACCAGGCGTTGAGCAGCAGCCGGTGGACAAAGGTCCGGGGCCGGCCGATGTCCTCGGCGCGGACGGGGCCGGCGCCGTAGATGAACCAGGCGAGCAGCACGCCGGCCACCACCACGATGACCGAGAGGACGAGCAGCATGATGGCGGTGACGCCGCCGTGGTCACTCTCGCGAAGCACGAAGACCGGCGAGAGCAGGCGCTGGAAGCGCGTGCCCTCTTCGGCCGGCACGCCCAGCACCCAGCCGGCGATCACGGTGAGGACCGCGAGAACGACGAGCGGCACCGTCATCGTGGGCGGCGACTCGTGCGCGTGATGGGCGACCTCCTTCGACATCCGCGGAGCTCCGAAGAAAGTCAGCAGCATCATGCGGGCGGTGTAGAACGCCGTCATGAAGGCGCCGAGCAGCAGCAGCGCCCACGCCGCGCGGCTCGTGTGAAACGCCACCGCGAGGATCTCGTCCTTCGAGAAGAATCCGGCGAAGGGCGGCAGCCCTGCGAGCCCCGCCGCGCCGACGATCATGGTGGTGGCCGTGAGCAGCATGCGCGGCGCGAGATTGCCCATCCGTCGCATGTCCTGCTCACCGCTGAGTCCGTGGATCACCGAACCGGCGCCGAGGAAGAGCAGTGCCTTGAAGAACGCGTGCGTGAGCAGGTGGAAGATGCCGACGGCATACGCGCCCATCCCCACGGCCGCGAACATGTACCCGAGCTGGCTGACCGTCGAGTACGCGAGCACGCGCTTGATGTCGGTCTGCACGAGCCCGACGCTGGCCGCGAACAGCGCGGTGATCACGCCGATCCACAGCACGACGTCGAGCGCCACGCCGGAACGCTCGAAAATCACGTGGCTGCGCGCGACCATGTAGACGCCGGCGGTGACCATGGTGGCGGCGTGGATGAGCGCGGAGACGGGCGTCGGCCCCTCCATCGCGTCGGGCAGCCAGACGTGCAGCGGAATCTGCGCAGACTTGCCGCAGGCGCCCATGAACAGCAGCAGCGCGATGCCGGTGGCCGTGGCCGGCGCGAACGTCTCGGCGCCCTTGAAGACGGCCGCGTAGTCGAGCGTGCCGAGCGTCGTCCAGATCCACATGATGGCGAGCCCGAAGCCGAAGTCACCCACGCGATTGACGATGAACGCTTTCTTCCCCGCACGGGCCGCCGACTCGCGCTCGTACCAGAAGCCGATGAGGAGGTACGAGCAGAGACCGACGCCCTCCCAGAAGACGTAGAGCACGAGAAAGTTGCCGGCCAGCACCAGCATGGTCATCGAGAACACGAATAAATTGAGATAGGCGAAGAAGCGTGCGTACCCGGGATCGTCGTGCATGTAGCCGATCGAGTAGATGTGGATCAGCAGCCCGACGCCGGTCACCACGAGCAGCATGACCGCGGACAGCGGATCGACGAGCGCCACGACGTTCACCTCGAAGTCGCCGGCGTCGATCCACCAGTAGAGCGTGCTGGTGAACGCACTGACGCGCGCGTGGGCGAAGACGGCGCACGCCACGACGAACGCGCCCGCCACGGCGGGCACCGCCACCCAGTGCGCGCGGCGTCCGGTGAGGCGACCGAAGAGCATGTTGATGAGCGCGCCGAGGAGAGGGAGGGAGGGAATCAGCCAGACGGATGACACCGCGTCAATCTATCGGTGGGTCCGAGGGGTGTCAATGGTATGATCCCCGTCGTGCCGCAGCGGTCCCGTATCAGGCCGTGGGTGTTTCTCGTCGTGCTCGTTGTCCTCGCCATCGTTGGACCTCTCGCATATCTCGGCTGGCGTCAGTCCGTCCCCGGCGTGCGCGCGACGCTCGCCGCCCCGAAGGCGATCGGCCACAAGCCGACCCTGACGCTCGCGGTCGCCGCCACGCGCGGCAATGTCGCCACCGCCGAGGTGCGCGTCGTGCAGGACGGCAAGCCGGTGACCGTCTTCAAGCAAGACGGCCTCGGTCCGCGGGCCGACGTGCCGGTGAGCTTCGAGACGGCCGCGGTCGGGCTGCGCGAGGGCAACGCGACCATCGAGGTGTGGTCGCGCGACGATTTCTGGCGACCGCTGCGCGGCACTCCGCGCGCGGTCACCAGCCTGCCGGTGACGATCGACCTGACGCCGCCGAAGCTCGAGATCCTCGGCGCGACGCGGTACATCTCGCCCGGCGGCGCGGCGCTCGTCGCGTTCCGCGTGGACGACGCGGAGCGGACCGACGTCACCGTCGGCACGCGCGCCTTTCCCAGCCATCCCTACGGACCGGCGGACAAGCACGCGCGCGTGGCCCTCATCGCGCTGCCGGCGGACTTCTCGAGCAACACGCCGATGGCCATCACCGCCCGCGACGAGGCCGGCAACGTCACCTCGCGCGGCGTGCCGGCCGAGCTGAAGCCGCGGGCGTTCCCGCGGGACACGATCAAGCTCAGCGAGGCGTTCCTCCAGGCGAAGGTCCCGGAGCTGCTGCCGCAGCGCCCGCCGTCGCAACCGCTGCTCGAGGGCTTCCTCGTCATCAACCGCGATCAGCGCAAGCAGGCGGAGAACGAGAAGCGCAAGGTCGGTGAGCGCACGGCCGAGCAGCCGTTGTGGGAGGGGCCGTTCGTCCAGCCGCGCAACACCAAGGTCTTTTCGAACTTCGCCGAGACGCGAACGTACGTCTACGATGGCCGTGAGGTCGACAAGCAGGTGCATTACGGCTATGACCTCGCGTCCACCAAGCAATCACCCGTGCCCGCCGCCAACGTCGGCGTGGTCGCCTTCACCGGACCGCTCACGATCTACGGCAACACCGTGATCCTCGACCACGGGCTCGGTCTGCAGACGCTCTACGCACATCTGTCGTCGATCGACGTCAAGCCGGGCGACAAGGTCACCAAGGGCCAGTCGCTCGGTCGCACGGGATCCACGGGGCTCGCCATCGGCGACCACCTGCACTTCGAGGTGCTCGTCTCCGGCGTGTCGGTCACGCCACTCGAGTGGTGGGACGCAAAATGGATCCGCGATCGCGTCAACCGGCCGCTGAAGCAGGCAGGTCTCCAGGAAATCGCCGGCCTCGGCGCCGTCCCTGCCGCCGACGATGCGCCGGCCGCCTCCGCCCGTCCCGCCCGCCGACGACGCTAGCGCGTTCCAGAGGAGCGCCACGGCGACGCCGCGGCGCTTCCGAACGTTTGCGGTCTGGGGGTCATAGCGGGGCCCCCATCTGAATCAAAACGCGCCGAACTTCTTGTAGGCGTCGAGCGGCATCATGCCGCGGCGCACGGCCGTGCGGACCTTGCTCTCCGTGCTCACCAGACGCTCGCAGCGCTGAAGCACCTCCTGGGCCACGCGCCGCGGAACGACCACGACACCGTCGAGATCGCCGACCACCACGTCGCCCAGGCTGATGCGGACGCCACCGAGCGTGAGCGGCTGGCCCCAGTCGCTCACGCGCCACCGCGGGACCGAGTCCTGGGGGCTCCGATACCGAACGAACGTCGGAAAGCGCGCGCGGATGATCGACGCCGCGTCGCGCGTGCTGCCGTCGATGACGGCGCCGCGCACCTTGCGGGCGCGGAACCATTCCGCCGACAGCTCGCCGAAGTGTGCCGCTTCGTTGTCGTTGGCGGCCAGCACCAGCACCGACTCGGCCGGCACCGCGCCGAGCATCCCAAGAAACCGGCGGAGCGTCGCGTCGCGGTCGGCGGGCTTGCCGCGATAGGCGCGTCCGCGCGCGGGGAAGGCGTAGCCGGCCATTCGCATCTCCGGCGTCAGGGGCTGGATCACGTGCGGCAGTGTCTGCCGGAGCAGTCCCATCTCGTCCAGCACGTCGGTGATCGCCGCCGTGTAGATCTTCGCGAACCGGCGGGGCAGGTTGTCCGAGCGCGAGGCCATGCCGGCCCCGAGCCTAGCACACCGCGGCGATCAGGCCGGCGAGCGGAGCGCGCGCGCTAACGCGCGCGGCGGCACGAAGTCGCCGATGACGCCGAGAAGCGCGGTGAGCGCGACCGGGCGACGAGCGAGCCAGTGTGCGGCGGCGTTGGCAAGACGTCGGCGCGCGATCAGCAGCTGCAATGCGCGCGTCACCCACTCCTTGTCGGCGAAGACGGCGTGCCGCGCGCGCCGATACGCCGCGGGCGCGCCGTCGGGGGCATTGCCGGCGCGCACGGCGCGGACGATCGCCTCCGCCGCGAGCTCGGCGCCGCGCAGCGCGGTGTAGATACCTTCGCCGGTGAACGGATCGTAGAAGCCCGCGGCGTCGCCCACGAACAGCACGCCCGGCGCACGCGGCGCCGACACGCGATACGCGAGCGGTCCCATCGCTTGCACGGGCGCCTCGCGCCGGGCGCCGGCAAGGCGCCGCGCGAGATGCGGCAGCTGCTTGACGCGCGCCACGAAGAAGTCCTCCAGCCGATCGCTCCACGGCGCGGCGTCCGCGAGCGGCACCACCAGGCTCGCATTGATGCGGTCGGGCGCGAGCGGGTTGAGGATGCCGTAGTCCGGTGGGTCGATGAAGATCTCGCCGAGGTCGCGACAGTCGGTCACGCCGGAGACGTACGTCACCAGGGCCATGCGCGAGAGACGATGCGGGTGACGGCAGCCGAGCCGCTGCGCCACCGTCGACGTGCGGCCATCGGCGCCGACCACGAGCCGGGCGTGGAACGCGCGCGGCGCGCCATCGCGGTCGATCGCCTGGACGCCGACGACGCTGCCCTCCTCGACGAGAACGTCGGTGACTCGCAGGTCGTCACACACCTCGATCGGGAGGGCCCGAAGGCGATCGACCAGCGCGCCGTCGAGAACGGCGCGCGACACGCCCATGGCGTGCTGGCGATAGGGGCGGAACGCGGCGACCGTTTGATACTTTCCGGTGAGCGTGGTGCCATCGGGCGCCGTGATGCGCATGCCCGCGAGCGCCACCGCTCCGTTCGTCTCCACGGTCTTCAAGACGCCGAGCCGGTCCAGCAGGCGACCCGCCTCGGGGCTCAGATACTCGCCGCAGATCTTTGGACGTGGCCGCGCGCCACGCTCGAGCACCAGCACGTGAAGTCCGTGCTCCGCGAGCAGGATGGCGCTGGCTGCCCCCGCCGGGCCCGCGCCCACGACGATGACGTCGGGCCGCCCCGTTTTCACGCCGACTCCGCCACCAGCCGTGCGATGGCCCGATAGCGCCGCACGCTCACGTCGAGCACGCCCGCGCGTCTGAACAGCTCCGCCAGCTCCGCCGGCGCATAGGCGCGACGCACCGAGAGCGGCCCGTCGTGACGCGAGATCGGATGAACGGCGAGAAGTCGCGTCGCCAGCCAGACGAGCACGAGCGCCAGGCGACTGCGCGCGAGGTCGTTGATCACCACGCGGCCGCGCGCCACGCGCGCCATCTCGGCCAACGCCGTGACTGCTGCGTCCGGCTCGAGATGATGCAGTGTCAACGCCGCGTGCACGACGTCCGCCACGTCCGCGGGAAGCGGCAACGCCGTCGCGTCACCGCGGACGATCGCGATCTCGGGCTGGCCCTGGCATGCGCGCTGCGCCAGGAGGGCGGCGCCGGCGTCGCGCTCGACGACGATCACGCGGAGTCGTCGCTGGTGACCCCGCGCCCAGCGGACAATCCGCCGCGCGAACCCTCCGGCACCGCCGCCCACGTCCACCACGACCAGCGTGCGCTCGCGCGGTACTGCGCGTGCCGCCCGTCGTACGCGCGCGAGCGAGAGAGCGTGGCCGCCGAACCACGCGTCGAGCCGATCGATGTCGCCGAGCGTGGTCGCCAGGTCGGCGGCCGGCACGGCGTCGTCCAGGAGCTCGCGCGCGTGCGCCGCCCGCCGCATCACCAGCGCAGCAGCGCGCCTTCGGCGGCGAACCCGGGCCCGAGCCCGATCATCACGCCCCAGTCACCGGGCACGGCGACGCCCGCGCTCATCAGGCGCTCGAGCACGAAGAGGATCGTCGCCGACGACATGTTCCCGTACTCACGCAGCACGCCGCGCGCGTACGACATCTGCGCGTCGGTGAGATCGAGCAGCTCGCGCGCGCGATCGAGCACGCGGCGGCCGGCGGAGTGGAGCACCCAGTGGGCGACGGCGTCGCGCTTGAGGCCTTGCGTCTCCATGAGCGCGCGCGCCATCTCGCCCATCATCGAAGCCCCGATGCGTCGCACCTCTTTGGAGAGCACGACGCGTGGCCGGCCGCCCGGATACTCGAAGCCCATGGCCGGCAGATGCTCGGAGCGAAACAGCGTGCGCGTGGTGAGGACGGCCGGACCGGGCCCGTCGGCGGAGAGCGCGAGGGCGGCGGCGCCGTCGGCAAAGATCGCGTGCGCGACCGCGCTCTCGAGCCGATCGTCGAGGAAGTACGCCGCCGAGCAGATCTCGACGGAGATCACCAGCGCGCGGTGGCGCGGAAACGCGTGCAGGTGATTCCACGCCTGCTGGAGCGCGACCATGGCAGACGCGCAGCCGGTGTCGCCGACGTGCACGCGCTGCACGTCGCTGCGGGCGCCGAGCCGCGCGATCAGGTGCGCGTCCACGCTGGGCGTGAGACGGCCGGTGCACGTGGTGGTCGCCACGAAGTCGACGTCGTCGGCGCTCCAGCCGGCGCGCGCCATCGCCGTGCGCGCCGCCGCCTCTGCGAGGGCGAGCGCGCCCTCACGGAAGCGCGCGTCGAGCTCGTCCACCGACTCGTCGGGACGGAAGCGCGCGGGATCGATCCACAGATGACGCCCCGCGATGTCGCTGGCGGCGAAGAAGCCGCGTCGGCGCTCGTCGGCGTAGCCGGCCATCGACAGCAGCTCCGCCTGCGTGAAGCGATGCGGCGGAACCGCCGTTCCGACAGCGACGATACGCGGGGTCACCGGGTCTCCTGGCTGGGCAGCATCGCGTAAGATGGGCTCACGTCGAGCATACTGCGGGGGCCGAGGCCATGCCACTGTTCAGCTTCGAGGGAAAGAGTCCCGTCGTGCACGAGACGGCGTTCATCGCGCCGACGGCGGTGCTCATCGGTGATGTCACCGTGGAGGAGCGCGCGTCCGTCTGGTACAACGCCGTGCTACGCGCCGACTTCAATCCGATCGTCGTGCGCGCCGGCGCCAACGTGCAGGACTGCTCCGTCGTGCACGTGACGCCACGCGCGGGCGTCGAGATCGGTCGCGGCGCCACCGTCGGCCACAACTGCACGGTGCACGCGGCGAGCATCGGCGAGGAAGCGCTCGTCGGCAACGGCAGCACCGTGCTCGACGGCGCGCGCATCGGCGTGCGCGCGATGGTCGCCGGCGGCGCGCTCGTCACGCCCGACACCGACGTGCCCGACGGCATGCTGGCGATGGGCACGCCGGCCAAGGTGAAGGGCCCGCTCGCAGGCACGCCCGCGGAGTTCTGGGTGAAGGCAAACCCGCAGGGCTATCAGGCCCTCGCCCAGCGCCACCGCGCCGGCGTGAGAGCCGTTTAGAGGAACGCCCCGGCTCCGCCGGGGCGCGCCGAACGCCGGGGGGTATGGGGGGCCATGTCGGGGCCCCCCATGTCGGTTATCGTCCCTGGAATTTCGGGGCGCGCTTTTCCTTGAAGGCGGCCACGCCTTCCTTGTGATCGAGCGTCTGGCGCACGAGACCCATGTGCGACGACACGAGGTCCAGATGCGTGCGCAGATCGAGCCGCAGACTCTGGTACACGAGCCGCTTGATCATGCGGATCGGCACCTGCGGTCCGTCGGCGATCTGACGCGCGAACGCGTACGTCTGATCGCGCAGCTCGGCGTCGGGATACACGCGCTGCACGATGCCCAGCCGCAGCGCCTCCGGCGCCTCCACGAACTCCGCCGTCCATAAGAGGTCGAGCGCCTTCGCGGCGCCGATGAGGCGCGGCAAGAAGTACGTGTCGCCGTCACCGGGCACGAGCCCCACCTTCACGTAGCCGGTGGAGAAGCGCGCGGACTGCGCGGCCACGCGCACGTCGCACATGACCGTCATGCCCATGCCGGCGCCGACGGCGAGCCCGTTCACCATGGCGATGACCGGCTTGTCCACGGTCTCGAGCGTCTTCGGCACACGGTGGATGTGCTCCCACAGCTGGTTCTTGTGGTCGAGCGGCGTGGGCTCGCCCTCGCCCATGCGAGCGACGTCACCGCCGGCGCAGAAGGCGCGACCGGCACCGGTGACGACGAGCACGTTGACGTTCGGATCCGCCTGCGCATCGGCGAGCGCGCGCGCCCAGGCGTCGATCATCGGCCCCGTGAAGGCGTTCAGCTTGTCGGGGCGATTCAGGGTGATGGTCGCGATCTTGTCCTTCACCTCGTAGAGCAAGTCACTCATGGTCGTCCTCTCACACGCGCGATGCGTCCCGATCCACGGCGTACAGTCGCCACTCGCCCGGCACGCCCTTGAGGGCGTGGAGCCCGCGCTCCGCGAACGCCAGCCCCGAACCGGCCACCAGATCCTTCACCGTGCTCGACACGAGCACTTCGTCGGTCCTGGCCAGCGCAGCGATGCGCGCGCCGATGTGCACGGCGATGCCGCCCAGCTTGGGTCCCATGACCTCGCATTCGCCGGTATGCAGTCCGGCGCGGACGCCGAGACCCAGCGGTTTCACCGCGTCGGCGACCGCGCAGGCGGCGCGGATGCCACGCGCGGGTCCGTCGAACGCGGCGAGGAAGCCGTCGCCGGCCGTGTCGATCTCGCGGCCGCGAAATCGGCTCAGCTCGCCGCGAACGGCGGCGTGATGCGCCTCCAGCACGTCGCGCCAGCGACGATCGCCGAGCTCCGTGGCCTTGCGCGTCGCATCCACGATGTCGGTGAAGAGAATGGTGGACAGCACGCGATCGGGCTCGATGCCGCGACGCGCGCCGGTCAGGAACTCCTCGACCTCGTCCACGATCTCATCGGCGTTTTCGCCCCACGGGATGTGATCCGCGCCCGGCAGCTCGACGTATCGCGCCCCCGGAATCTGCTCGGCCAGAAACCGTCCGGCTTCGACGGGCACGTTGCGCTCGAGACGGCCGTGCAGCACGAGCGCCGGCACGCGGATCGACGGCAGAATCGCGCGGACGTCGATGTCGGCGTTCATCTGGAGCACCGCGCGACTCGCGCCGGGGCTGGCGCTCATCCGGAGAAAGCGCGCCCACCAGTCGCGAAACCGCTGATCGCCCGCGCGGCTCGGCGCGCGTATGTCGGCGCCCACCGGCCCGCCCCAGTGGCGCACCGTCTCGTCGACGAACGCGTCCCACTCCTGGCGCGGCGTGCCCCACGGATAATCGGGCGCCCAGATCCGCCGCGCGTAGCTGTTGACGAGGATGAGGGCGTTCGTCCGCTCGGGATACGTGGCCGCAAAGAGCACGCACATCGCGCCCCCTTCCGACCAGCCGAGCACGCTGGCGCGCGGCGCGCGCGCCGCATCCATCACCGTCCGCACGTCGTCCATGCGCGTTTCGAGGTTCGGGATGTCGCCGACCCGGTCCGACAGCCCGGTCCCACGCTTGTCGAACAGGATGACGCGCGCGAAGCTGGCAAGCCGTTCGAGGAACCGCGCCAACGATGGGTCTTCCCAGGAGACCTCGACGTTCGAGACCCAGCCGGGCACGAGCACCAGGTGACGGTCGCCGTCGCCGAACACCTGGTAGGCGATGTTGACGTCGCCGCTCCGCGCGTAGCGGGTCTCCGGCCGCAGCGCCCCGACCACCCCGCCTCAGTCCTTGGCGAGTCCGAGAACGCGCTCGGCGAGGATGTTCCGGAGGATCTCCGAGGTGCCCGCGCGGATGCCGCTGCCGCGCGCGAGGAGCTCGTAGAACTCCCACTGGCCGTGATCCACCGCCCACGATGATCCCTCGGCGATCTGCGAATACGGCCCGATCAGCTCCGTGGCCGTGAGCGCCAGCTCCTGATCGAGCTGGCTCCAGAAGAGCTTCGACGTCGAGCCCTCGGGACCGGGCGCGCCGCCGCGCAGGATCTTGGTGAGGCTGCGGTACGCGTTCATCTGGAGCGCCTGCTCGCCGATCCAGAGGCCGGCGATCTTCTGCCTCAGGATCGGATCGCGCCCGGCGCCGCGTGCGCGTGCGAGCTGCACCAGGCGGTGGAGCGCGTTACGCAGCGAGATGTGGCGAATGAACGTCAGGAGATCGCGCTCGTAGGCCAGCGTGGTGAGCGCGACCGCCCATCCCTCGTTGAGCTTGTGCACGAGATTGTCGACGGGTACGCGCACGTTGTCGAAGAAAACCTCGTTGAACTCCGCCTCGCCAGTGATCTGTCGGAGCGGGCGGATGGTGATGCCGGGCGACTTCATGTCGACGAGCAGGAAGCTGATGCCCTTGTGCTTGGGCGCG
>OEKU01000915.1_pt1 | contig 22053 bp, 21 predicted proteins | sample 1503311 | NCBI WGS metagenome assembly OEKU01 (sample SAMEA104379587, study PRJEB20068) | metagenome | biome: 1000743; feature: 77; material: 1998 | place: USA | collected 2012 | depth 25 m | reverse complement strand
AGGGGGCCGTCGAGGCCCCCTTCGAAGCGAAGCGCCGTCGAGGCCCCCTCCGATACGCATTTAGTGTGTTCGTTCCGGCAGCGTGAGTCCGCGCTCCTCCGCCATCCGCTCGAGCTCCTGCGGCAGCGCGAAGCGGACATCCTCTTCGACCACGTGCACCTCACGCACCGACACGCCGTGCCCACGCAGTCGCTCGACCGCCTCGGAGACGAGGACCTCCGGCGTCGACGCTCCGGCCGTGATGCCGACACGGCGCGCACCGGCGAGCCAATCCGGCTTGATGTCGTTGACGTCGTTGATCAGGTAGGCGCGCGTGCCGGCCATCCTCGAGACCTCGACCAGCCGGTTCGCGTTCGAGCTGTTGGCGGCGCCGATGACGAGCAGCACGTCGACGTCGCCGGCCAGGCGCTTGACGGCCGCCTGGCGATTCTGCGTCGCGTAGCAGATGTCGTCGCGCGAGGGGCCCACGATGCGCGGGAACTTTCGGCGGAGCGCCTCGATGACGTCGCGCGTGTCGTCGACGGAGAGGGTCGTCTGCGTGAGGTACGCGATCTTGTCGGGATTCGGCACGTCGAGATTGTCGACCTCGCGGGCGCTGTCGATGACGACGATACGCTGCGGCGCCTCGCCCAGCGTGCCGATGACCTCGTCGTGGTCCTCGTGACCGATCAGCACGATGGTGTAGCCCTCGCGCGCGTAGCGGATGGCTTCGAGATGGACCTTGGTCACGAGCGGGCACGTCGCGTCGACCACGCGCAGCCCGCGGCGCAGCGCCTCGCTGCGCACGGCCGGCGAGATGCCGTGCGCGCTGAAGATGACGGTGGCGTCGTCGGGCACCTCGTGGAGCTCGTCCACGAAGATGGCGCCCTTGGCGCGAAGGGATTCCACGACGTGGCGGTTGTGCACGATCTCGCGACGGACGTAGACGGGCGGGCGGCACACCGAGAGCGCGAGCTCGACGATGTCGATGGCGCGCTCGACGCCGGCGCAGAAGCCGCGCGGCCCGGCCAAAAGGATCTCGGCGATCGGCTGAGTCAACGTGAGCTCCTCGTCAGAAAAAGAATGAGAATCCGACCACGGCGACATTCGACTCGAAGCCGCGATTGGGGCGGCTCGTGTTTCCATTGGACACGTGCTGCCAGCGATAGCCGGCGTAGGCGGCGGCCCGGTCGTTGATGAATACGGAGGCACCTCCGCCGCCAAAGATCAGAAACGCGAAGCTCGAGCGAATCTCCGGCAGGTTCAGATCGGTTCCCCCCGCGGACCCGCCGAGCTCGGCGTAGGGGACCACCCGGCCGACCGCAAGGAAGTGATAGCGGAGGACGGCCGCCAGCCCGGCCCAGAACCGGCGCTGCGGCTCGACGTAGCGCTGGTACAGCGGCTCGAGACCGACTTCGAGCGAGCCGTAGACCGGCGTGCTTTTGCCGATCGTCTCGAACGGCAGCAGGCCGAACCGCACGCCCGCATCCCAGGCCTCGATCGCGCTGAAGTCCCGGTTGTCCTCCAGGTCGAACTGCACGCCGTAGGCGCCCTCGCCGGAGAGCACGAACGTACCTTTCGCGAAGGTTTCTTCCGGGTCGAAGGCGGTGGCCGGAACCGGAGCGAGCAGTGCGAGGACGACGACGACCACGTGCAGGACGGCCAGCCGACGTTTCATGGCTCGATGAGCACCTTCAGCGCTTCACCTCGCGCCATCAGCGCGAGCGCGCTTGCCACGTCGGCGAGGCCGAGGTTGTGGGTCACGAGTCCCTCGGGCGTCACCACGCCCGTCTCGAGCGCCTCGATGGCTTGCCGGATCATGGCTGGCGTGTGGTGGAACGCACCGATCAGCGTGAGCTCCTCGTAATGCGCCCGATACGTGTCGACGTTGACCGACGTTCCGGGCGCGCAGCCTCCAAAGAATACCACGCTTCCTCCTCGCCCCACCGCGCGCAGCGCCTGTTGCCAGACCTCCGGTCGCCCCGTGGCATCGATGGTGACGTCGGCGCCACGGCCACCGGTCATCGCGCGCAGGTCGCTCACCACGTCGGCGGTCGCGGTCGCGTCGACGCACTCGGCGAGACCCAGCGCGCGCACGCGCTCGAAGCGCCAGCCGGCCTTGCCGACGACGATGACGCGGCACTTGCGCGCGGCGGCCACCATGGCCAGCAGACATCCGAGCGGCCCGTGTCCGAAGACGACCACCGTCTGGCCGGTCTCCACGCGCGCGCGCTCGATGCCGAGCATGGCGCACGCGAGCGGCTCGGCGAAGGCGGCGCGGACTGCCGGCGTGCGCGCGTCGAGCCGCACGACGTTGCACGCGACGAGGCGGGACGGCAGCGCGATGTATTCGCCGTAGGCGCCGTTGACGAACAACAGGTCCTCGCAGAGATTCGGCCGGCCGGCCACACAGAGCGGACACTCTCCGCACGGCGCGGAGTTGGCGACGCCGAGCCGATCGCCCGCCCGCACGCGCGCGACACCGCGGCCGACCGCGGTGACGGTGCCCGTGAACTCGTGGCCGAAGACCGTCGGCACGCGCGGAATCATGACCGGATGACCGCGGCGCAGCGTCTTCACGTCGGTACCGCACGTCAGCGCCGCGTCGATCCGGAGCACGACTTCGCCCGCCGCCGGCGTGGGCACCGGCAGCTCCTCGAAGCGCAGGTCCCCCGGCCCGTGAAAGACCATCCCACGCATGGTGCGGCTCACGGCGTCACGTAGACCTTCAGCGCCTCGCGCGAGCGCATGAGCCGGACGCCCTCGGCCAGCCGCGCGAGCGGCAGGCGATGACTGATGAGCCCGGCGACATCCACCTTGCCGGCGGCGATCAGCCAGAACGCGCGCGCGAGCGTGGCCGGAGACGAGGAGTACGTGGTCGTGATCGTCAGCTCGCGATGGTAGAGCGTCGCCAGCGGCAGCGGCAGCACGTCACCGTCGCCACCCGCGAAGCAGTGGACGCTGCCGCCATCGCGCAGCGCCTCCGCCGCCCACCGCAGCACGCCGGCGCCACCGCCGGTTACGATCACGTGGTCGGCACCGCGGCCCTCGGACAGGCGGCGCGCGAGCATCGCGCCGTCGGCCGGGCTTGCCGCTTCGACGCCGAAGCCCCGCGCGAGGTCCAGGCGCGCGGCGTCCTGATCGACGCCGACGACGGCGGCGCCCGCGCGCCGCAGCAGCTGCACGAACAGACAGCCGATGGAGCCCAGCCCGACCACGACCGCCGTATCGCCATCCATCACCCGTGCGCGCTCGACCGCCCGCAGACAGCACGCGAGCGGCTCGACGAATGTCGCTTCCTCGTCGGCGAGATGCGCCGGCACGAGAAACGTCGCGGCGCGCACGTTCGGGGCGGGCACGCGGACGTACTCCGCGAAGCCGCCGGGATCGAGGTGGCTCTGCTTGAACTCCCGACACATCGAGTCGCTGCCGCGCCGGCAATAGTGACAGTCGCCGCACGGTACGTGATGGGCCACGACCACGCGCTGGCCCGGCGCGAAGCCGACGACACCCTCGCCGACGTCGCTGACGTCGCCGACCACTTCGTGGCCGAAGACGGCCGGCGCACGCGTCGCCGGATCGACGATCTTGGCGATGTCCGAGCCACACAGCCCACAGCCGCGGACCTTCACCAGGAGCTCGCCCGGCCCGATGCCGGGCCGCGGCCACTCCGCAGCCGCCACGTGGCCGGCGCCGCGGAACACGGCCGCCTTCACCGCGCGACCCTCGCGGCGGCCCAGCACCGGAGCGCGATCGCCGCCTTGCGCCGCGCCGGAAGCGTCACGCGCGCGTCGAACACGCGGAACCGGCAAGCCTCGATCGCCTCGAGCAGCGCGTAGTAGATGCGGCCCATGATCTCGGCCGGCACGAGCGAGCGCGCGTCCACCGACGGAAAGGCCGCGCGCGCATCGGCATAGAACGCGCGCGCCCGCGCCGCCTGGTGCGCCATCAGCGCCACGAACGGCTCATCATAGCGCCCGGCGCGCAGGTCGTCGTTGCTGACACCGAAGCGGCGGAGATCGGCCTGGGGCACGTACACACGGCCGTTGCGGGCGTCGGCGCCCACGTCGCGGATGATGTTCGTCAGCTGGAGGGCCATGCCCAGGCTCACCGCGTACTGGCGCGCTCGCGGATCGGTGTAGCCGAAGATCTCGATGCAGCACAGACCGACCGCCGACGCCACGCGGTAGCAGTACGGATCGAGGTCCTCGGCCGTCTCGTAGGTCGCGCGAGCGAGATCCATCTCGCAGCCGTCGACGATGGCCTCGAGCGCCGTCCGCGGCAGTCCGAAGTCACGTACGGCGGCGGCCAGCTGGTGCGCGATGGGATGTTCGAGGGCGCCGCCTTCGTAGCAGCGCGCGATGTCGGCGCGCCAGCGCGCCAGCTCCTTGCGCTGAACGCTCGGGTCGGTGCCGAGATCCGCGATGTCGTCGACGGTGCGACAGAAGGCGTAGACGGCGTAGAGCGCGTCGCGGCGATGGCGCGGCAGCGCCAGGAATGCGAAGAAGAAGTTCGAGCGGCTCTTGCGCGTGACCTGCGAGCTGAGGCTGGCCAGGCTCACACGGCCACCCGTCGGAGTCGCGCGTAACCGTGCGCGGCAAACCACTCGACGGCGTCCCGCAGCGCCACGCGCACGTCGGTCTGTGGCAGGCCGAGCTCACGCACCGCCTTGGCCGGGCTGAAGTACATGCGCTTCCTGGCCATGCGGACGGCGGTGAGCGGGACTCGCGGCGCGCCGCCGGTGATGCGCGCCATCGTCTCCATGCAGGCGGCGCCACACCACGCCACCGCGTACGGCACGCGCACGCGCGGCGGCTGCCGTCCCGTCAGCTCGGCGAGCAGCGTGCCGATCTCCGTCAGCGACACGTTTCCGCGCGTGGCGCCCAGAATGTACGTTTCGCCGATGCGACCGCGTTCCGCCGCCAGCCTGTGGCCGCGCGCCACGTCGCGCACGTGGACGATGTTGAGGCCGGTATCGAGCGTCGCGAACATGCGCCCGGCCATGAAGTCGACGATCATCTGGCCCGTCGGCGTCGGCTTGACGTCCCAGGGTCCGATCGGCGCCGAGGGATTCACGATCACCACGGGCAGACCGCGGCTCGCGAGCTCGAGGGCGACCTGCTGCGCGAGGAACTTCGAGCTCTTGTACGGCCCGACCATGTCCGCGAGCGACACCGGCGTGTCTTCGGTCCCCGGCGTGCCGTCCTTCGGGATCCCGAGCGCGCCCACCGTCGAGGTGTAGACCACGCGGCGCGCGCCGGCGGCGCCGGCGGCTTCGAGCATCGCCCGCGTGCCGTCGACGTTCACGCGATGGAGCGCCGTCGGATCGGGCGCCCACAGCCGGTAGTCGGCGGCGACGTGATAGACGGTGTCGACGCCGCCGCACGCGCGCGCGAGCGAGGCCGGCGCGAGCAGATCCCCCTCGACGATCTCGACCTTGACGTCCGCCAGCGCGCGCCGATCGCCGTTCGGCCGCGCGAGCACGCGGACGCTGGCACCGGCGTCGACCAGCTCGCGCACGAGGTTCGCGCCGACGAAGCCGGTGCCGCCGGTGACGAGCGCGTCCATTACGCGTCCCGCGCGAGCATGGCCAGCGCACCGGCCACGCTCTTCAGCGCCGCCTCGGTGCCCGCGCGCAGCTCCATGAGCCCCGAGATCGTGGTGGCCCGCGCCAGCGCCGCGCTGACCGCGCGCAGCGGGCTGACGCGCCCGTCATCGGCGACAGACGCGGCGACGCCGGCCGGAATGCCGCGATCAGCGCTGTCGGACACCGCGCGGATCACCGCACCGACCGCCCCGCGCTCGGTCGCCCACGTCAGGATCGCGGCCGACTCCATGTCGACGGCACGCGCGCCCGTCTCGAGCCACAGCCGCGATTTCTCCGCCGGCGTCTCGATGACGTCGCGGACGCTGAGCAGGCTGCCGGCAGACGGAAGCCGACGCATCCGCGCCGTTGGCCATCGCTGGCCCGCGCGATCGACGACCAGCTCCGGAACGACCAGCTCGCCCACCGTCAGCTCCGGCGCGAGCGCGCCACAGGCACCGGCGGAGATGACGAGGTCGAACGGACGCAGCGCCTCCGCCCGCGCCTGGAGCTGCGAGGCGCGGAGACCGACGCAGGCGATCTCGAGGGCACCGGCGCCGAAGTGCGGCCACGCGGACGACCGGACGCGCGCCAATCCGAGGTGACGGGCCAGGCCGCGCGCCTCGACGTCGACGGCGGTGAGGACGAGAACCCGCGTCACGCGCCCGGGGCGGGCTTGCTGGCCTTCAGCGCTTCCCGGCTGCGCAGCCAGGCCGCGTAGGAGTTCCCCGCGGCGGTGTCTCGACCGGTGAAGCGGATGGAGGCGATCTCGGTATAGAGAATCCTCACCGTCTCGCCGCCATCGCGCGGGAACATCTGCACGAACGGCTGGGCCACCTGCACGTCGCGATTGAACACGTAGCCGACGATCTGGCGCCCGTCCCGACATACGAGCGTCACGTCGCCGCGATAGTCGAAGGCGCGCTCGATCACGAAGTCGAGATCGGGCCCGTCGACCACGCCGGGATCCCAGCCCTCGAGGCTCCGGTCCTGCTCCACGGGAATCACAGCTTGCCGGTGACGGTGGCGGCGATCGTCGCCGTGAGACCCTTCCAGGAGCTGAACGTGTAGTTCACGGCGGTGGGCTCATAGCCGCAGTGGACCATGCAGTCCTTGCACTTGTCGTTGCCACTGTTGTGGCCGTAGTTCTCCCACCGTGTCGTCTCCATCAGCTCCGTGAACGTCGCCGCGTAGCCTTCCTGGAGCAGGTAACACGGCCGCTGCCAGCCGAACATGTTGTACGTCGGATTGCCCCACGGCGTGCATTCGAAGTCGTGCTTGCCCATGAGGAACTGCAGAAAGAGCGGCGACTGGTTGAACTTCCAGCGCCGCTTTGGATTGCTCAGCATCTTGCTGAAGAGCTCGTTCGTCTTCTGGCGTCGGAGGAAGTGCTCCTGGTCGGGCGCCTTCGAGTAGCTGTAGCCGGGCGACAGCATCATGCCTTCGACGCCCAGGTCCATCATCTCGTCGAAGAACATCTGCATCCGCACCGGCGAAGCGCCGTCGAACAGCGTGGTGTTCGTGGTGACGCGAAAGCCGCGCCGCAGCGCTTCCCGGATACCCTCCACGGCCTGATCGAACACTCCCTCACGACACACCGCCTCGTCGTGCTCGGGCTCGAGGCCGTCCATGTGGACGCTGAAGGAGAGGTACTTCGAGGGCTCGAAGACGCCGGCTTCGAGCTTCTCCTTGAGCAAGATCGCGTTGGTGCAGAGGTAGACGTACTTGCGCCGGGCCACCAGCTCCTTGACCAGCGGCCCGATCTCCGGGTACATCAGCGGCTCGCCACCGGGGATCGACACCATGGGCGCGCCGCATTCCTCCACGGCGGCCAGGCACTGCTCCACCGTGAGGTGCTTCTTCAGGATGTGCGCGGGGTACTGGATCTTGCCACACCCGGCGCACGCGAGGTTGCACCGGAACAGCGGCTCCAGCATCAGCACGAGTGGATATCGGCGGCGCCCGCGAAGCTTCTGCTTCAACACGTACGTGGCGACCGTCCACATCTGTGAGGCCGGGACACTCATGCCTTCTGACTCTCCATCTCGGCCCACCGGAGCGGCCGCCGTCTGAGCACCAACATCAGGGCAGCGACCGTGGCGTGGAGCACGCAGCCAACAGCCAGCAGCACCCACTCGCCGATCCAGGCGGTCACCGCGAGGTTGAAGCCGAGCACCGCGTAGTATAACGCCATTCCACCGATGGGTTTGCCGCCGTCGGGCCTCTGCCGGCCCCATCCATATATATAGCCCCCGATCCCCACCATCCCAACCACCAGCCAGCCGACGAAGTTCGACAGCGGGACGCCGAAATACGGGCCTCCGTTCGGATAGTAGAAGATGTGCCCGAGGAACCAGCGATCGCCGCGCACGGCCACGGGATCGATGACGACGTCCAGCAGCATCATCAACGTGCCGCCGAGCACGGTCACCGCCAGCGGCGAGGCCGACGGCCCGAGACAGCGCCGCGCGAGACAGAAGGCCGCGTAGGCGAGGAACGTGAACGACAGCGCGTCCATGAATGGCACGTCGGCGATGAACAGCTCCTGCCCGCGCGTGATCCCGGTGTACGCATAGAAGCCAAACGGCACGCCCGTGCGCGTCGACGAGAACTCCGCGACCCACGCGACGAGCCACACCCAGCCGCCGAAGGCCAGCGTGCGCCGCCAGCCGAGATCGAGCGCGCCGCACACCAGGTACGCGGCCAGGAATGCGAAGACGTACGGACGGAGCACGAGCGTGCCGAGGACGATGTCCATGTGTCGGTAAGCCGCTGTACATGCTACCATTTGGCGTCGTGACGGCTCTCGACGAGACAATCGCTCGCGCGCAGCAGTATCTCGTCACGCATCAAGCTCCTGATGGTCACTGGATCGGCGAGCTCGAAGCCGACCGCGCGCTCACCGCCGAGGCGCTGCTCCTGCGACGTCTCATCGACCGCGTCGATCACGGCGTCGAAGAGCGCGCGGTGCGCTTCCTGAGGCGACGTCAGAACGCCGACGGCGGCTGGAGCCTCTTCGAGGGTGGCGCGTCCGATCTCTCGGCCACCATCAAGGTCTACTTCGCGATGAAGCTGGCCGGCGTCGGCGTGAACGAGCCGACCATGCAGAAAGCGCGTGACCGCATCCTGGCCATGGGCGGGCCCTCGCGCGCGAGTGTGTTCACGAAGATCCAGCTCGCGCTGTTCGGCGAGTACGACTGGAACGGCGTGCCGACCATGCCGGTCGAGATCATGCTGCTGCCACCGCCGTTCTTCCTCTTCAACATCTACGAGGTCTCGTACTGGTCGCGCACGGTCATCGTGCCGCTCCTCATCATCATGGATCGCAAGCCCATCAAGTGGCTGCCGCCCCACCAGACGCTCGACGAGCTCTGGCCGGTGCCGCGCGAGCAGACGAGCCTGCGTTTCCCGCGCGTGCCCGACCCGTTCAGCTGGCGCGGGCTCTTCTGGAAATCGTTCTTCATCGCCGTCGACGACGGACTGAAGATCTGGGAGCGCTTCTCACCCCGTCCGCTGCGCAAGCGGGCCATCGAGGCCGCGCGTGCGTGGCTCGAAGAGCGCACGGCGGTGCCCGGCGGCCTGGGCGGCATCTATCCCGCGATGGCCAACTCGATCCTGGCGCTGCGGCTGCTGGGCTATCCAGAGGATCACCCGCTCATCCTCGGGCAGATGAAGGAGATCGAGGCGCTGGCCGTCGAGCGCGACGACGAGCTCTATTATCAGCCCTGCGTCTCGCCCGTCTGGGACACCTCGCTCGCCGCCAACGCGCTGATCGAGAGCGACCTGCCGCCGGATCACCCCGCGCTTCAGCGCGCCGGCGAGTGGATGCTGTCCAAGCAGGTGCTCGTTCCCGGCGACTGGCAGGTGAAGCGGCCGCACGTGCGGCCGGGCGGCTGGGCGTTCCAGTACGACAACGACTATTACCCGGACCTCGACGACACGGCCATGGTCTTGATGGCCCTCGAGAAGATCCGCGGGCTCGATCCGGATCGCACGCGCCTGGCCACGGAGCGCGGCGTCGGCTGGTTCCTCGGCATGCAGAACGCGGACGGCGGGTGGGGCTCGTTCGACGCCGACAACGACCGGATCTACCTGAACAACATCCCGTTCGCCGATCACGGCGCGCTGCTCGATCCGGCGACGGAGGACCTCACCGGCCGCGGCCTCGAGCTGCTCGGGACTCTCGGCTATCCGCGCGAGCTGGAGGCGGTGGAGCGTGCCATCCACTTCATCCGCCACACGCAGCGTCACGACGGACCGTGGTGGGGACGCTGGGGCGTGAACTACATCTACGGCACGTGGTCGGTGCTGCGGGGCCTCGCGGCCATCGGCGTCGACCCGCGTCACGAGTACGTGCAGCGCGCGGTGCGCTGGCTTCAGCGCTGTCAGAACGAGGACGGCGGCTGGGGCGAGACGTGCGAGTCGTACGTGCGGCCGGAGCTGGCCGGCGTCGGGACGTCGCTGCCGAGCCAGACGGCGTGGGCGCTGCTGGGCCTCTTCGCGGCCGGCGTGACGACGGGTCCCGCCGTCGAGCGCGGCGTCAAGCACCTGCTCGCCACGCAGCGTCCCGACGGGTCATGGGACGATCCGCTCTGGAACGGGACCGGCTTCCCGCGCGTGTTCTATCTGAAGTACCACCTGTACGCGAAGTACTTTCCCCTCTGGGCACTCGGGGTTTACCGCCGCGCTCAGAAGAAATGACGGGCTCAACCGCACCGGCACTCCTCCGTCCGTTCGATCTCCTCGGTGGCTGGGCGATCTGGCTGGTCGCCTCGCTGGGCCGCTTCGGCTCGTTCCTCGCCGAAGCGTTCGTCACCATGCTGACGCCACCGCTGAAGTTCTGGGCGTTCGTCGATCGCATCAACTTCATCGGCTATCGCTCGCTGCTGATCATCCTGCTCACCGGCAGCTTCACCGGCATGGTGCTCGGTTTGCAGATCTTCCTGACGCTGTCGCGCTTCGGCTCGGAAGCGTTCCTCGGCCCGGCGGTGGCGCTGTCGATCATCCGGGAGCTCGGTCCTGTCCTGGCGGCGCTGATGGTCACGGGCCGCGCGGGCTCGGCCCTCACCGCGGAGATCGGCATCATGCGGATCACCGAGCAGATCGACGCCCTCACGGTGATGGCGCTCAACCCGATGCGCTACCTGGTGGCGCCGTCGATCTTCGCCGGCATCCTCACCTTCCCGCTGATGACGGCCATCTTCGACGTAATCGGGATCTTCGGCGGCTACCTCGTCGGTGTCGGGCTGCTCGGTCTGTCGGCGGGGACCTACTTCGGCGAGATGCAGTCGTTCGTCGACATCGGCGACATCATGCTCGGGTTCTGGAAATCGATGTGCTTCGGCATCATCGTCACATGGGTGTGCACCTACAAGGGCTTCCACGTCGGACACGGCGCCGCGGGCGTTGCCCGCGCGACCACCCAGGCGGTGGTGATGTCGTCCGTGCTCGTGCTCGTGTGGGACTATTTCCTCGGCACCGTGCTGCCGTGAGCGCGGCTCCCTCGTGATCAAGGTCGAGGGCCTCACCAAGTCCTTTGGCGACAACGCGGTCCTCCGCGGCCTCGATCTCGAGGTCCCGACCGGCTCCATCACCGTGATCATCGGACGCAGCGGCGGCGGCAAATCGGTGTTCCTTCGCCACCTCATCGGGCTCGTCCGTCCCGACGCCGGCCGCATCCTCGTCGACGGCGTCGACGTCGCGCACCTCGGCGGCCGGGCCCTCGACGACGTGCGCCGGCGGTATGGCGTCGTCTTTCAGGGCGGGGCGCTGTTCGACTCGATGACGTGCGGTGAGAACGTGGCCTTCCCGCTCCGCGAGAAGCTACGGCTGCCGCGCACGGAGATCGCCAAGCGGGTGGACGCGGCGCTCGCGCAGGTGGGCCTCGAAGGCGTGGAGGCAAAGTATCCGGCCGAGGTGTCGGGCGGCATGCGCAAGCGCGTGGCCATCGCGCGGGCGCTCGTGACCGAGCCCGAGATCGTGTTCTTCGACGAGCCCACCACCGGCCTCGATCCGGTGCTCGTCAACACGATCCACCACCTCATCGCCGACCTCCACCGCCGTCACCGCTTCACCGCCATCATGGTGAGCCACGAGATCCCGGAGATCTTCGAGATCGCCGACCTCGTAGCGATGCTGTACCAGGGGCGTATCGTGGAGATCGGCCCACCGGCGTCGATCCAGGCGTCGGACAACCGCATCGTGCGCCAGTTCATCCGCGGCGAACCCGAGGCCGCGCAGTGAGCGAGGAGGAGCGTTGATGGACCGTACGCGGGTCAACATCGCGGTGGGCCTCTTCCTGGTGGTGGGCATCTTGGCGCTGGGGTACCTTTCCATTAGACTCGGTCACGTCTCCTTCTTCGGCGGTGGGGGCTATCCCGTGACCGTCGACTTTCCGTCGGTGGGCGGACTGAAGGCCGGCTCGAGCGTCGAGATCGCAGGCGTGGAGATCGGCCGCGTGGAGAAGATCGGCCTCGCCGACTACCAGGCGCGCGTCACGCTGCGGGTGAACGACGGCGTGAAGCTTCAGGAAGACGCCATCGCCTCGATCAAGACGAAGGGGCTGATCGGCGAGAAGTACGTACGGGTGAGCCCCGGCGGCTCGGACAAGCTCATCCCGCCCGGCGGCAAGATCCGCGAGGTCGAAGCACCCGTCGACTTCGAGGAGCTCTTGTCCAAGTACATCTTCGGCAAGGTCTAGGACCTGTAGGAGGTTCGGATGAACCGGTGGCTCGGCATTGCCCTCGCATGTACCGTGCTCGTCGGTCCCCTCGCCGCGCGCGAGGCGGCGGCGGGCGCGCCGACCGAGCAGCTCCGCACGCACGTCGATCGCGTGCTGAAGCTGCTCGACGACAGCAGCCTCAAGGCCCCGGACAAGGCCAAGGAGCGCCGCGCGGCCGTCCGCAAGGTGGCCGACGACATCTTCGACTTCGCCGAGACGGCCAAGCGCTCGCTCGGGCGTCACTGGGCCGCGCGCACGCCGGAAGAGCGCGACGAGTTCGTCAAGCTCTTCGGCGACCTGCTCGAGCGCTCGTACATCTCCAAGATCGAGCTCTACGGCGGCGAGAAGATCCAGTACGTCGCTGACAAGATCGAGGGCGAGACGGCGGTGGTGCAGAGCAAGCTCCTCACCAAGGCCGGCGGGGAGGTGCCGATCGAGTACCGGATGCTGAAGAAGGGCGAGCGCTGGCTCGTCTACGACGTCGTCATCGAGGGCGTCAGCCTGGTGGCGAACTACCGCACGCAGTTCAACAAGATCATCCAGACCTCGTCGTTCCAGGACCTCGTGAAGAAGATGAAGACGCGCCAGGAAGAGCTCGGCGCCGCGGCGAGTCGCCGGCTCGGATAGGACGCCGTGAACGCCATCGTTCTCGTGGCCGGCGTCGCCCGACGGCTGGCACCGCTCACCGACACCACGCACAAGGCGCTGCTGCGGGTCGGCGGCCGACCGGTGCTGGCGCGGATGCTCGATGCGCTGGCCGCCGCCGGCATCCGGCGCACGGTGCTCGTGGTCGGCCACTGTGCCGACCAGGTACGCGCGCTGGCCGGCGAGCGCGTCGGCCGCATGTCCGTCCACTACGTCCACAATCCCGAGTACACGCGCGGCTCGGTGATCTCGCTCTACGCCGCGCGCGAGTACCTGAAGGAGCCGGCGCTCGTCATGGACGCCGACGTCCTGTTCCCGCGGGACTTCCTGCGGCGGCTGCTCGCGTCGCCGGCCCCGAGCGCGCTGCTGCTCGACCGCGGCTTCGCCGACACCGGCGAGGAGGTCAAGCTCTACACGCGCGGCGACCGGGTGATCGCCCTCGGCAAGAAAGTCGTGCCCGAGGCGTGGGACGCCGTCGGGGAGGGCGTGGGATTCTTCAAGTGCGGCGCCGAGGCCGGGCCGCACTTCGTGCGCTACCTGGAGAAGGTGATCGAGGAAAGCCACGGCATGAACGAGTACGAGGACGCGCTGCACATGCTCGTGGGCTCGCACCACGTGGGCTGGGCGGATGTCACCGGCCTGCCGTGGACCGAGATCGACTTCGCCGAAGATCTGCGCCGCGCCGAGACGGACGTGCTGCCGCATGTCCTCCGGCTGGACGGCGCGTGATCCGGCAGGCCGCCCTCTACCTCCCCACCGCCGACGATCTCGAGGCCGGACTCTTGCCCGTGGCCGGGCGGCCCGTCGCCTTTCGCGCACTCGTCCACCTCGTGCGCGCCGGCGCCGAGCGCGTCGGCGTCCCGGCGGTCTTTCGCGGAACGGCGGTGGAGAGCGCGATCGCCGGGTCACCGCGCGTGCGTCAAGCGGTGCTCTGGCTCGATCAAGGACATCTCGCCGAGGCGGCGACGCTGCTCGTCCCGGTGAGCGCGGTCACGCCGACGGCGTCGCTGGCGGCGCTGCTCGCGGCGCAGCCATCCGCCGTGCTCGCCCCGTCGACGCACGACGCTACCCCGACGCTCGTGGCCGACGCGGCGCTCACGACCACGCTCGCGCCGGCGCTCAGCGCGGGCATGCCGGTCGCCGATGAGATCGGGCGGGCGCTCAAGTCGCGCGACGCGGTATCCGTCGAGCCGGACGCCTGGCACGTCCGCGTGCGGGACTGGCGCAGCGCGCGCGACGCCGAGGATCGGCTCTTCGCCGCGCTCGGCAGTCCGATCGATACGCGCTTGGACCGCGCACTCCACCGACGCCTCTCGCGCCCGGTGACGCGCACCGCCATCGCCTTCGGCATCACCCCCAACCAGCTCAGCGTGCTCAGCCTGCTCGTCGGCCTGCTCGCGGCGTGGTGCTTCTGGTGGGGCACGGCGACGGCCGCGCTGGCCGGCCTGCTCGTCTACGTCGTCGCCGTCGTGCTCGATCACGCCGACGGCGAGGTCGCGCGCCTGACGCTGACCGAGTCGCGCGCGGGCGAATGGCTCGACATCCTCGTCGACACCATCGTCCACGCAGCGCTGGTGGCGGCGATGGGCCTGACCGCGCAGCGCGTCGTCGGCGCCGGCGCGCTCCTTGGTATCGTCGCCACCCTCGGCGTCATCGCCAGCGCCGCCGTCGCCAAGCGGTGGCCGACGACTGGTGCCGCCACGCCGGTCTCCACCGCGCTCGAAAACCTCGGCTCGCGCGACGGCTTCTACGCGATGCTCCTGCTCTTCATCGCCGCCCGCGCGCTGAGGCCCACCGCGCTTCCGTTACTCATGATCGTCGTCGCCCTCGGCGCCCATGCGTACTGGCTCGCACGAGCGGCGTACACGGTCGGAAGCGTGGGGAGGATGGGTCCGACGCGTCGGTAGCGCCGGACGCGGAAGCCGCCGAGCTCAGGCCGTCGTTCGCCGAGCCGGACGACGGAATACCGCACGCAGCCCGAAGTACGCGAACGCGTCCTTCAGATTCGAGAAGAGACGCTTGAGCGGATGCATCGAGGGGTCGGTGACGTATTCGAGCGTGAGTGACACGCGTTCTTCCTGCTCGCCGAGCGGCGTGATCGCGTGCCAGAGCTTGTCGCCGTTGAACGCGACGACGGTCCCCGGATTCGTGGTCAGGGCGAGGTCGACCGGCGTGCGCGTCGGGTCCTTCTTGTAGAGCTGGCACACGAGCCGGCTCGATGAGCGCTCCACGAGCCCGACCAGCACCGTGTACCGCGCGCCCTTGTAGTACGACGTGTCGAAGTGGAACCCGATGTGATCGCCGGGCTCGGTGTAGAAATAGAGCGCGCACGAGTGCGGATCGGACTCCGGGCACGGCTGGAGCGCACGGCCGGTGAGCATCGACAGGAGCCGGATGAAGGCGGGCGCGCGATAGAGGGCGAGAATGGTGGGCGCCTGCTCCACCAGCGTGTAGTAGCTGACGCTCCCACCCTTCTTGTGTCGCGGAATGTAATTGCGATGGATCTGCGGCCGCACGCGGTCCACCTCGGCCACCATGCGGGCGACGACCGACGCCGGCAGCCACTGCTCGAGATGGATGAACTCGTCCTGCTCCCAGTACGTGCGGCGTAGCCGCTCGACGTCGAGCGCGCTCACCGCGCGCTCGATCTCGCGTGCGATCTCCGTGGTCACGAAGCTCCTCCGGCGCCGCCGGCGCCCGGAGGCATCATACACGCTGTGCTACACTGAGCCCACATCGTTCCCCCGCTCACAGGAGGCGCTCCGTGGGATCCGTTCGAGTGGCCATCATCGGTGTCGGCAATTGCGCTTCGTCACTGGTCCAGGGCGTGCAGTACTACCGCGGAGCGCCGGACGATGCGTTCATTCCCGGCCTCATGCACGCGCGGCTCGGCGGCTATCACGTGCGTGACATCGAGTTCTCGGCCGCGTTCGACATCGACGAGCGCAAGGTCGGACGCGATCTCTCCGAGGCCATCTGGCAGGCGCCCAACAACACGGTGAAGTTCGCCGACGTTCCGCACCTCGACGTGCCCGTCCAGCGCGGGATGACGCACGACGGTCTCGGCACCTATCTGTCGCAGATGATCAAGAAGGCGCCGGGCTCCACTGCGGACATCGCCAACATCCTGCGCGAGACCAAGACCGACGTGGTCGTGAACTACCTGCCGGTGGGCAGCGAGATGGCGACGAAGTGGTATGTCGAGCAGATCCTCGACGCCGGCTGCGCGTTCGTGAACTGCATCCCGGTCTTCATCGCCCGCGAGGCGTACTGGCGTCGCCGGTTCGAGGATCGCGGGCTGCCCGTGGTCGGCGACGACGTCAAGTCCCAGGTGGGCGCCACCATCGTGCATCGCGTCCTCACGCGGCTCTTCATGGACCGCGGCGTGCGCCTCGAGCGGACGAGCCAGCTGAACTTCGGCGGCAACACGGACTTCTACAACATGCTCGAGCGCGAGCGGCTCACCTCCAAGAAGATCTCGAAGACGGACGCCGTCCGCTCCCAGCTGGGCCACGAGATGCCGGCCGACGCCGTCCACATCGGCCCCAGCGACTACGTGCCGTGGCTCGAGGATCGCAAGTGGGCGCACATCCGTCTCGAGGGCCGCGGCTTCGGTGACCAGCCGATCAACGTCGAGCTCAAGCTGGAGGTGTGGGATTCCCCCAACTCCGCGGGTGTGGTCATCGACGCCATCCGCTGCTGCAAGGTCGCCCTCGACCGCGGCGTCAAGGGCGCGCTGCGCGCGCCGTCGGCGTATCTGATGAAGTCGCCGCCCGAGCAGTGGCCTGACGACACGGCCCGCCAGCGCCTCGAGCGCTTCATCGCCGGCGAAGAGTAAGGTTGGCGACCTCTCGCACCGGTCGGCTTCTCCGGCGCCTGGTCGGAGTCGCGTGCGCACGTCCACTGCTGACCCTGGCCATCGCGGCCGTTCTCACCGCCGCCTCCGGCCTCTACTCGCTCACCACGCTGAAGTTCGCGACGTCGACGCGCGCGCTCCTGCCACAGCACGAGCGCTACATCGAGCGCTACGTCCAGTTCGACCAGGAGTTCGGTGAGCTCGACGATCTCGCCATCGTCGTGCAGGCGCCGTCGCTGCCGGAGGCGCGGCTCTATGCCAACCGCCTCGTGCGCGACCTGCGCGCCAACGAGGTGCCGCTCGCGCGCATCGCCTATCGCATCGATCCCAAGCAGTTCGAGGGCCGCGCGCTTCTCTACCTGTCCACCGATCGCCTGAAGGAGATCCGCGAGCGGATCTACGACTACCAGGAGTTCCTCGAAAAATTCGCCGAGCGTCCGACGCTCGATCAGCTCGTGGACGGCATCGCGACCTCCATCGCGCAAGCGTTCGTCACCGGCCTGCTCGATCTGGGTCTCTCCTCCGGGCCCGGCGGGGACAACAAGGGCTCGCTCGATGTGCGCTTCGTCAGCGACGTGGTCGCGCAGATCTCCGCGCGGCTCGACCGGCCGACGCCGTACAAGTCGCCGTGGGGCGGTCTTTTCTCGGTCGGCAGCGAGGAGGACGCGGCCAGCGCCGGCTACTTCCTCTCCGACGATCAGCGGCTCCTGTTCATCCTGGCCGAGCCGCAGAGCGAGCGCGGCTCGTTCACCGGCAATCGCGCGGCCATCGACGGCGTGCGATCGACGGTGGCCGCTCTCAAGTCGGAGTTCCCGGACATCCAGGTGGGCGTGACCGGCAAACCCGCGCTCTCGAACGACGAGATGGTGGCCGCCTTCCGCGACAGCGAGCGGGCCGGCATGCTCGCCTTCGCGCTGACGCTGGCGCTGCTGATACTCGGCTTCTGGCGGATCGGCAAGCCCCTGCTGATGCTCGTGGTGCTGTCCATGACCCTCTGCTGGTCGCTCGGCGCGGCGACGCTGATCATCGGCCACCTGTCGCTGTTCTCCGTCATGTTCATCTCCATCGTGATCGGCATCGGCATCGATTACGGCATCTACTATCTCTTCCGCTACGAGGAAGAGCTGTTCCTCGGCCGCAACCTGCGCGAGGCCATCGAGATTACCGCCTCGCGCGGCGGCCCCGGCATGCTGCTGGCCGCCATCAGCGCCGCCGCCACCTTCTACGTCCTCATGCTGACCGATTTCCGCGGCCTCCAGGAGCTCGGCTTCATCTCGGGCACCGCGCTCCTGTTGGCGTGGCTCGGGATGATGTTCGTCTTTCCGCCCCTGCTCGTCATCGTCGATCGGCGCCACGCCGACCGTCCGCGCGCTTCCGTTCCCCGCGCCATCCGGCTCGAGCGCATGCACGTCCCCTTCGTCGAGCGCATCACCGCGTATCCGCGTGCCATCCTCCTCACGGCGGCCGTGCTCGCCCTGCTTTCGGTGTGGGCCTTCGCGTGGGTGCGCTTCGACTACAACCTGCTGAACCTCCAGGCCAAGGGCACCGAGTCGGTGACGTGGGAGAAAAAGATTCTCGAGACCTCCGGCCGCTCGGGCTTCGCCGCGCTCTCCAGCGCCTCGACGCTCGAGGAGCTGCGTCGCAAGCAGAACGCCTTCCGCCGGCTGGACACCGTCTCCGAGATCGACTCGGCCCTGCTCCTCATCCCGGACGACCAGGAAGAAAAGCAGAAGATCATCGCCGACTTCGCGCCGATCGTGGCGCCCGTGCGTGTCAGCCGCGCGCAGCCCGTCGACATCGACCGGCTGACCACCACGCTGGAGACGCTGCGCCGACGGATCGACATCGCGGCCGGCGAGGCCCCGCCCGGGGACACGCAGCGGCGGCTCGCCACGCTGCGCGACGACATCGCGCAGCTCGTCGGCAAGCTGCGGCGGACGGATCGGAGCGTGAGCGAGCCGTCGCTGACGCTGCTCCAGCGGCAGGTCTATCGCGACTTCGTGACGTCGTTCCAGCGCCTGCAAGGCAATCTCGCGCCGCGCACGGTCGGCCTCGCCGACGTACCGCCGGAGATCAAGCGGAAGTTCATCAGCGACCGCGGCCAGTTCTTGCTGCAGATCCATCCCGCCGTGAACATCTGGGACCGCGACGGCGCCGAACGATTCGTGCGTCAGCTGCGGAGCGTCGATCCCGAGATCACCGGCACGCCCGTGATCACGTACGAGGCGATCCGACTGATGGAGCGCGCGTACAAGCAGGGCACCGTCTACGCGGTCATCCTCGTCACCGTCCTCACCGCGCTGACGCTGCGCCACGTGCGCGAGACGGTGCTGGCGCTGTTGCCGCTGGCGCTCGGCATGACGTGGACGGCGGGGCTCATGTACCTCTTCGACGTGAAGCTGAATCTCGGCAACGTGTTCGGCATTCCGCTCATGCTGGGCGCCGCCGCCGAGTTCGGCGTGAACATCGTCATGCGCTTCATGGAGGACCGCGAGCACGGCAGCGGCCCGCTCATCGCCCGCTCCACCATGATGGCCGTCTTCATCAACGGGCTCACGACAGTGGTGGGCTACGGCAGCATGATGCTCGCCGCGCATCGCGGGATCTACGGCCTCGGGCTCCTGCTGACGCTCGGCACGGCCGCCTCGCTGGTGGCGTCGCTGGTCGTCCTGCCGGTGCTCCTGCGGCTCTTCGGAGGGCCGGCCCGCTCCCGGCAGCCGGTCACGCCGGAGCCGGCGCCGCGCGCCGCCACCGCGACGCCGACCTAGGCGGCGAGCGCGCTCAGGCGCGCGAGACTTCGACGAGATTCGAGTGGAGCGCGGGGCCGCCGCCCATGTCGGCAACGCGGTCGTCGGTGAGCACGTTCACGCCGCGGCCGCCGGGATGAAAGCGGTGCCACCAGATTCCCTCGATCACGACCACGCCGTTCCGCGTCGCGTCCGTCACGCGCGCCGTGAACGGCGCCGCTCCGCGCGCGCTCTCCACCCGCACGACGTCGCCGTCGTCGATGCCGCGTGCGGCGGCGTCGTCGGGCGACAGCATGACCGTCGGCGTGCCTTGCCGCCGGCGCAACCGCTCCGATTGACTGAACGACGAGTTGAGGAAGAAGCGGTTGGGCGGCACGATGCACTGCAGCGGATAGCGGCCGACGTCGCCACGCTGCGGGCCCTCGCGGAGCGGCATCCACGTCGGTAGCGCCGGCAGACCGGCGTGCGCGAGACTGGCCGAGAGGAACTCGACTTTCCCCGACGGCGTGGGCGCGCCGGTCGCGAACGGCAGGTACGGCCGCGGCAGCTCGAGGCGAACGGACTTCTCGGCGCGCAGCCGTTCCCATGTCACCGCGCGCACCGCCGGCGCGCCGCCGGCGAGCGCCGCGCGGATGGCGGCCTCGGGCCCGCGCGCGTAATGCGCGGCGGCGCCACCGAGGTCGAGCGCGCCGGCCAAGGCCGCGCAGACGTCCCAGTTCGACCGCGCCTCGCCCACCGGCGGGATCACCGGCTCCGCCAGCTGCAGGTAGAACTGGCCGAAAGACCGGTAGACGTCGAGGTGCTCCATCGACGTGGTGGCGGGCAGCACGATGTCGGCGTAGTGCGCGGTGTCCGTCAGCACCTGCTCGTGCACGACGGTGAAGAGATCCTCACGCGCGAGCCCGCGCAGGACCCGCGTCTGGTTGGGGCAGACCGCCGCGGGATTGGAGCTGTAGACGTAGAGCGCCTTCACCGGTGGCGCCAGCGCGGGATCGGTGAGCGCGCGGCCGAGCTGGATCATGTTGATGACGCGCGTCGGCGCGGACATCAGGTCGGGCCGCTCGAGCGCGCTCAGATCCAGCTCGAAGGCGCCGCCCGATGACAGCAGCGCCCCGCCGTGCGGATCGGCATAGGCGCCGGTCAACGCGGGCAGGCACGCCAGCGTGCGGCACGTCATGCCACCGTTGTCGTGGCGCGACAAGCCGATGCCGGCGCGGATGAACGTGCGCGGCGTGGCGCCGTAGCGCCGCGCGAAGCGCACGATCGTCTCCGGCGGCAGTCCGACGATCGGCGCCATCTCGTCCGGCGCATAGTGCTTCACGTGATCGGCCAGCTCGGGGAAGCCGAGTGTGGCCCGCTCGATGTACTCGCGATCGATGAGACCCTCCGTCACGAGCACGTGCATCACGGCGAGGGCGAGGGCAGCGTCGGTGCCGGGCCGCACCATCAAGTGCTCGTCGGCCTGGAGCGCCGTCGCCGTCCGGTACGGGTCGACGACGACGACGTAGGCGCCGCGCTCGCGCGCTTGCTTGACCAGCGTCATCACGTTGATCGTGGAGTAGGCGGCGTTGACGCCCCACAGCACCACGAGCTCGGCGCCGACCATCTGCTCGGAGTCGTTGCCCGTCACCTGGCCGACGGTCGCCCGCCAGCCCGCGTACGCCGTCGTCACGCAGATCGTGCGATCGAGACGGCTCGCACCGAGCGCATGGAACAGTGGATGACCGGCCCAGTACTGAATCTGTCCCATCGACCCCGCGTAGGAGAACGGCAGGATGGCCTCGCCCCCGTGCTCGCGGGCAATGGCGCGCCAGCGCGAGGCGATCTCGGCGATGGCCGCGTCCCACGTCATCGGCGCGAACCGTCCCTCGCCCTTGGCGCCGACGCGGCGAAGCGGCGTCAGCACGCGCAGCGGCGAGTGGACGCGCTCGGCGTACTCACGCACCTTGCCGCAGATGATCCCCTGCGTGAACGGATGGCCGGGCGTGCCGGTGACCGCGTCGATGCGGCCGTCGGCGACCGCAACCTCCAGGCTGCAGCACGACGGACAATCGTGCGGACACACGGAGTGCATGGGCCGATCTTAGACTATGATGGCCGCCGATGCGCGCGTTCATCGCGAAGAACAACCCGTTCAAGACGCCCGCCTCGCAGCGGCTCGCCATCCTCTTCGCCGTCGTCTACTTCTCGCAGGGCATGTACCACGTCGCCGACCAGTCGCTGACCCTCACGTTGAAGGAGCGACTCGGCATGTCGGCCGCGCAGGTCGGGACCTTCGGCACGATCACGCTGGTGCCGTGGGTCATCAAGCCGCTCTACGGCATGATCTCCGACGGCTTTCCGCTGTTCGGTCGCCGCCGCAAGAGCTACTTCTTGATCACGTGCGCGCTCGCCACGCTGGCATGCCTCGGACTGTCATTCCTCGGCATGCCGACGTACTGGACTCTGGCAGTGCTCATCATCGTCATGGGCCTCGGGTTCGCCTTCACCGACGTCCTGACCGACGCCATGATGGTCGAGA